>Ga0310121_10003250_pt1 | contig 14892 bp, 15 predicted proteins | sample CB27_Tmax_986_MG_FD_203504 | JGI IMG/M metagenome (GOLD analysis project Ga0310121, IMG submission 203504) | Marine microbial communities from Western Arctic Ocean, Canada - CB27_Tmax_986 | ecosystem: Environmental > Aquatic > Marine > Oceanic | place: Canada: Western Arctic Ocean | collected...
TAAACGCTATAGAAAAGTTTTCAATAAAGATCTTGGAACCGAATCGTTATTAGATCCTGTTTTTGATTTTTATAGAGAAGCGTTTTTAGATTTGGTAGTACGTACGCCAAGATGGACCAAGACTATCAATGCTACTGAAGGTGGTTCACTATTTGGTGAAAGGATTAAAAATATGAAATTTGTAGATTTTTTGAATGCCTATAATTAGATTTTGCATTACGCATTTACAATTTCTTGAATATAAAAGATAAACAATATTTATACTCTAAAAAAAAAGTGATGATATGGGATTAAATGAGTAAAACAACTCAATGGACAACGGACAATAAGGTTTCATGGTATACATCAGAAGAAGATGTAAATGATAAATTAGCATCCATGTTGGGTGAAAGATTCGTAGAATATAGAAAAAAATGGGACCTAGTTAACAAATTTGAATTACAGACAGAATTTCCATTATATCTAGAAGTTGAGCTTAATCAAATTTGCAATCTAAGATGTCCAATGTGTTCCATAACTGTTCCAGAGGCTAGAGAGAAATACATCAATGACAAACACATGAGTTGGGAAACATATCAAAAAATTATATTAGAAGCTGAAAAATATGAATGTCCTTCTCTTAACCCACAGGGTGTTAATGAACCACTTCTTGATCAAGATTTAGAGAATTACATAAAATTCGCAAAGAATCATGGCTTCATAGATATTATGATGAATACTAATGCTACACTGTTATCTGAGGAACGTTCAAGAAAAATATTAGAATCAGGGCTAACTCGCCTACGTTTTAGTCTTGATGCTGCAACAAAAGAGACTTATGAGAAAATACGAGTTGGTGCTAAATATGACTCAGTGATGAAAAACATTGAGCGGTTTATAAAAATCAGAGATCAAGAAGGATTCAAACTACCAATGGTTGGAGTTAACTTTGTAAAAATGAAAATTAATGAGCATGAAGTTAATGAGTTCATAGAAAAATGGAAAGATGAAGTAGATTTTATCGTCTTACAAGAATTTACCCCACCAGAACTTGAATGTGATTATTCTGAATTTTTTACCAGTGATTCAACGTTTCAAAATCAAGTTGCAGATTCTTTTAATTGCCAACAACCTTGGCAAAGATTTTATATTCACAACAATGGTGATGTATCTCCATGCTGTACAACATTTAGTAGCGAACTTGCTTTAGGAAATGTCAACAATCAAAGTCTTTATGAATTATGGCACAGTGAAGCAATGAATAATCTTAGAAAAATTCACAAAGATGGAAGATATATGGATAACCCGTGGTGTGACAAATGTGTAAAAGGTATGTCTGGCAGTCCTAATCCATCTGATCTCTTACAAATTAAGAAAATTTCTGCACCTAGATAAAAATAAACCTACAATTAAAAAGATCTAATTGACTCTTAAATTATTGAAAAAATGCACTAATATCAAAATTTTGTTGACTGATGTAGATGGAGTTCTTACTGATGGAGGAATGTACTACTCGGTTCATGGAGACATCATGAAAAAATTTAATGCCAAAGACGGAATGGGCATAAATATTCTAAGGAAAAAAAATATTCCTACTATTGTTATTACTAAAGAAAAAACCAAGATAGTAAAAAAGTGGGCAAAAAAAATGAATGTGAAGAAAGTATATGATGGAATAATGAAAAAAGAATTAATTTTAGAAAAAATCTGCAAATCTTTTAAAATCTCAGAAAAGGAAATTGCATTTGTTGGTGATGATGTAAACGATTTGGAATTAATGAAAAAAGTTGGATTCTCTGTGACGCCTAAAGATGGTAATAATGCAGTAAAAAAAATAGCTGATTATATTACTAAATCCAAGGGTGGTGAGGGCGCAATCAGAGAAATTACAGATTTGATAATTAAAGCGAAATATAGTGAAAAAGAAAAATTATACTAAATATTATTATAACAACAGAAAAGTTTGAAGAAACATGGTTTTCATTACAGCAGAAATTGGAATTAATCATAATGGAGATATTGAGATTGCAAAAAAATTGATAGATGTTGCCAAAAATGCAAATTGTGATGCAGTCAAATTTCAAAAAAGAACGGTAGAAAAAGTGTATTCAAAACAAGTTTTAGATTCTCCTAGAGAAAGTCCTTGGGGGACAACAACAAGGGAACAAAAATTAGGTTTAGAATTTAACAAAAAAGAGTATGATATCATAGATGCTTATTGCAAAGAAAAAGAAATAGAATGGTTTGCATCTTCCTGGGATATAGATAGTCAATTATTTCTTAGAAATTATCATTTGAAACATAATAAGATTGCATCAGCCATGTTAACTAACACAGAATTATTGAACGTAGTTGCGGAGGAAAAAAAATACACTTTCATTTCTACTGGTATGAGTACTATTGAACAAATTGATCAAGCTATCATAGTCTTCAAAAATAATAATTGTCCTTTTGAATTAATGCATTCTAATAGTTCTTATCCAATGAAACCAAATGAAGCAAATTTACGATGCATTAAAACTTTAAAAGAAAAATTCAACTGTGATGTTGGATATAGCGGTCATGAATCGTCTGGTTACTACATCAGTCTTGCTGCAGCAGTTCTGGGTGCTACTTCTATTGAGAGACACGTCACGATAGCTAGAGATATGTACGGTTCAGATCAGGCAGCATCTCTTGAACCAATTGGACTTGTACGATTAATCAGAGATATTAGGATGCTAGATTTGATCTTGGGAGATGGTGTAAAGAAAGTTTACCCTTCAGAGGTTTCAGTGATGAAGAAGTTAAGGAGGTAAAATTGGAAATGACTAGTAATACTTCGAATAAAATGAATGGAAAAAAAATTGATAAAATTATAATTTCCAGCTCAGATTTGATAGCTAATTTAACATCTATGACTCCGGAAATAAAGAAAACGATTGATAAAATTGCTACTTGTTTGAATAACGGTAAAAAAATAATATTATTTGGAAATGGTGGTAGTGCTGCTGACGCGCAACATATTGCTGCAGAACTAATTGGTAAATTCAAATTAAAAAGACAAAGCTATCCGGCGCTAGCTTTGACTAGTAATACTTCTATAATTACTGCAATATCAAATGATTTTTCATTCACATCATCATTTAGCCGACAGTGTGAAAGTTTAGTATCAAATAATGATGTGGTTATTGGAATTTCTACCAGTGGAAAATCTGCCAACGTACGTAAAGCTCTTTTAGTGTCTAAAAAGAAAGGCGCCTCTACTATTGGACTACTTGGAAATGGTGGTGGTACCATTAAAAAAATTGTAGATATTCCTTTAGTTGTGAAATCAAATTCAACACCAAGAATTCAAGAAGCGCATAGAGTGATTTATCATATAATATGTGAACGAGTGGAAGAAATTTTAGAAAAAGGTAACTAAATTAAAAAAATCAAGTTTTATAATTTCTTAATTTTTGATTTTTCGTCTTTGTTTTGTTTAGAAAATGACACATTTTTATTCAAAGTTAAACTAAAAGTATTTCCTACTCTCAAAAGTCGTTTATTATGAGTATCATTTTTACATATATTACAAATAGTTGTCTTTGATCTTTTACCTACTTTACTCCACGTTGTTCTTGCTGATTGATAATATTCATTATTCCAAATTTGCATAATATCATTTTCAAGTACATTTCCAAAATCTGCATTTTGATCATCTACAATTGCACATGATGAAATACCACCATCAGCATTAATCACAAGTCCGCTCCATGGCCAATGGCAAGGATTAGTAACTTGTTTGCCAAGATAAGTTTCGTACACATAATCTTTATTTTTTGGTAACCATTCCTCAGAAACAGTATTTGGATTTAATTGTATATTACCTAATTCCATTTCATCTGTACATAATTTTTTTGCTAATTTTTTAAAATCTTCAATTTGATGCTCATTTTTCTTTGTAACTAACATTCGTACCTGAATAATAGGGTATTTCAAGTTGTTTTCTTTCTTAAATTTAACAGCACGTATTGTATTGTTTATTACAAGCTCTAAATTTCCTTGTACTCTGTATTGTTCGTAGATTTCTTGTGTAGTTCCATCAATATCAATAACTAATCTCCCTAAACCAGATTTCATGAATTGTTCAAAATAATCATTAGTATAATCTACTGAAAAATTAGTTGACATACGAGTAAAAATACCAGCGTTTGATGCATAATGAATCATTTTTGGTAGATCCTGTACTAATGTTGGTTCTCCCCAATTTTGAAGTGATAAAATTAACGTAGTATCTTTAATATCATCAATGAGTTTTTTAAAATTTTCAAATGTTAGGATGCTTTTTTTTCTAGTTTGTGCATCTGCTCCCGTTGAGCATAAAGGACATCGTAGATTACAAATGTTTGTTGGTTCTATATGAATATTATATGGTTTAGATTTTAGAATAATCTTTTGTTCATGCTCTTCATGTTTTGCTAAAATATAATTTTCCTGTCTTTTTTCTGTTCTAAATTCTTTTGGAATATCTCCAATAGAAAAAATCCAATCATCGTCAAACTGTCCAAATTGTTCATCTTGTAGTCTAGTGTTTATTCTTGAATCATCATTAATTAAAAATCTTTGAGACGAACCAAGAAATTCTTTATCCTTATTTTGATTTTCCAACATAAATTTCCCATTTATTGTATTTATAAATAATAAGCACTATTCATAACTCAGTCTCTTTCAGTTTTAGTATTAAACGATTTGTTTGCATGCTTGTCTGAAAGTGATTTAAATCAAAATTTTTGTTTTCACGTGCGTGTAATATGAAATAATCAAGTGATTTTTTTAACGAATTCTCAATATCGTTTGGAATTGAAAAATCTGATTGAAAAAATGTTGGTGGATTTGTAAACAATCCATTTTTGTCAAAAGTATCCCTGGGTGATTGAATTTCGAGATGATTATTCCTGATTGTCAGATGACCATTCGTACCTATAATCGAAATGTCATTAATTAATGGGGTTGCATAGGAATTAAAAATTGACAAAGTTACACCGTTTTCGTATCTCAATATAACATAGCTAGTATCAAACGATGTTCCATTTTTTGAAACCAATGATGGAAAATAGGTTAGTTTATCAATTTTTCCTAGATACAAATTAACTAAATCAATATGATGTATAGTATTTGCATCGAGTATGTTATGCAAATTAGTTTTCCCATCCGCACGCCAAGAATTAGCATATTCTTTTTTAAATGCTAAGCCTTTTGTCATATGAATGTCAATATGTACTATCATGCCTAACTCATCAGAGTTTATTTTATTTTTAATTAGCTCACTAAGATCACTAAAGCGAAGCATAAAATCAAAGAAAATTTTTTGCTTCCATTCCTCAGGCAATTTTTCCAGCTTCTCCAATTCAGCCAAAGATATCACAGGTGGTTTCTCACAAAAAATATATCCTTTAAAATTTTTAGTTAGTTTTTCAATGTATTCATAATGTGTTTTATTAGGAGATGCAATTATAACTGCATCACAATCATATAGATTACTAAAATCATTTGTAAATCTATCATCAAGAGATTTTGTTGGGTGATACACATAATTAATTTTACATTCTGGATTTTTTTCCAAAAAAGAAATTAGCTTTCCAGCATGCTTCCTATATCCAATTATTCCTAAGCTAAGTACCAACAGGACATCTATCACAAGGGAAGTAGTTATTACGTTTACCGTTTTGATGAGAATCAAACATTTTTTTATATTTATCACTATGCCAAATTTCTTTAATGCTAAAATCATTCATTGTTCCCAAAGACAATTTAGCTTCATAATCTAAGTCACATGGTATTACCGAACCATCAAAATAGATGCACAAACTTCTACCAAGATAATGGCATGGAGAACTACCTGCAATATCTGTGGAATTGTTATAAATGTCCCATCTATTTAGCATTCTTACCATAACAACAAAATCTACATATTGTTTCCAAAAGTCCTCAAATTTTTGTGGATTTTGTTTATCTGATACCTGTACACCACTTGCCCTAGTGACACATCCAGAGTTTGGATAATCTTTGTCTCTAATCTCTTTAAATTTTTTAATATTTTCCACAACATCTTCAAATACAGCTCTAACCCTGAGTGATTCAAACTCTTCTTTATAATACGAATCTACAGAAAAAACTAAATCCGTCATACCACTCTTCAAAATTTGGTGAATAAGCTTTTCATTTAATTTTGTTGCATTTGTATTCATTTTAAATTCTATAAATTTCCCAGTACAATATTCTAACATCTCACCAAGTTGTGGATGAAGTGTGGGTTCACCCCTACAAGTTAAAGTTATTGCCTCTGTTCCAGAATCAACTGCTTCATCAATAATTTTTTTAAAAAGTTCTAACTCCATCATTCCCATCTGTTTACTCGAAGTAAATTTTTCATCTATTTGATGGCAAAATGGACATCTCAAATTACAAGCAGAGACAGGTTCAAGTATCAGATAAAGTGGAAAGTCAGGTAAACTATGAGAATCTTCATAAAAATTGAATTTATGTCTGTGAACAAGATATTTTGCCCAGTTTTCTTGAGAATTTCTAGTCAAATATTGTATTTCCTGAGTATTCAACAACGAAAAATTTTTTTCTTCAAAATCTTTCACAATAGTTTCTAAGATTTTTTTATCATTATCACTAGTAAAATGAGAATAACTTTGTTTAAGAGTAGAGATGAGTTTAGTAGGATCAATATCAGTCTGAGTTAAGAAAGTGATATGTTTTTTTTTCCACATAATCAGAAAGCTTTTGTTAGATAAATTAAATATTTCTTATGATAGTTAGGGTTTTTGTGCTATTTATTGCCCTATTTTAACTCATAATTCTATCATTTTAGAAATTTCATAACTAAACATTTGAATGATTATTATGTATTATGCATTTTTTATAATAACACTATAAATTATTGAAGTGTAATTAATTTTCATGCTCGGTTGTATTATCCAGGCTAGAATGAGTTCCACAAGATTACCTGAAAAAGTAATGATAAAAATCGATAAGGAAAATACAATATTAGATTGTGTGGTTAACCAATTACAAGATAGTAAAGAAATCAAAAATATTGTTATAGCTACCACTGATCAAAAAGAAGATGATGTTATAGTTGAATTTCTCCAAAAAAGGAAGATGAAATATTTCCGAGGTAGTGAAAAAGATGTTTTGGATAGGTATTATCAGTGTGCAAAAAAATTTAACTTTTCAAAAATAATTAGAATTACATCGGATAATCCATTAATAGATTATGAAATAGCAGATATGGTTGTAAAACATTTCAAATCAAATAATTATGACTATATAACAACAGATCTGCCTCTTGATACCTTCCATCGTACATATCCTTTAGGATATGCTGTTGAAGTTTTCACATTTTCTGCATTGGAAAATGCATGGAAAAATGCAAAACTTCTATCTGAGAGAGAACATGTTACACCTTATTTTTATAAAAATAAAGAAATTTTTAGGCAAACAAGTATTAAAAATTCTGAAGATCTTTCTCGTTTTAGGTGTACGGTTGATACAAAATATGATCTAGAATTAATTCAAAAAATATATCTAAATATTAAAAAACGTCCAATTTTATTATCCGATGTAATTAAATTGTTTAAAGCAAATCCTGAACTTATAAAAATCAATGCTCATGTTAAAGCTGATGGTTATCTAAGATCATTGAAAGAAGATAAAAAATCAGTTTAATGAGATTTGGGAACTACGGTTTTTTAATATGAACATCTATCAGAGTGCTTAGATTTATTTGTTATTTATGTTTCTTAGATTCAATCAACGATTTTGCTACCTTAAAATCAAATTCAAAATCTATCGTATGGCCATGTTCTTTGCTAATTTCATATGGTAATATTTTTCCTGATTGACATTTACGTATCTTTAAGAATTTTTTAGTCCAAAAAGCAAACACTCCCTCTGTAATATACACAGTTGGAGCATCCTGTCGTCGATTAATTATTTTGTTTGTAGTTTTAGAAATTTCCAAGAATCCGTCTTTGTTAGGTTCCCACATTGCAAAATAAGGATTTGGATGAGCTTTTACGGATCCACATATTGAATAACAATCAGACTTTTTTAAAAGTTCAATTGTGCCTTTCATATCACGTCCATCAATAAATGGACATGTACAATCACGGTATACAAAAATTTCAAAATAAATACCTAATGAATTTAATTTTTTTATAGCATGTAATAGAACGGATTCCATAGTAGTTTTATCAGTTGCTAAATTTCTTGGTCGCACAAAAGGTACTTCGGCACCATATTTTTTTGCAATAGAAGCAATTTTTTTATCATCAGTTGATACAATTACATGACTAAAAATTTTTGATTCAAGAGCGGATTTAATTGTGTAATATATTAATGGTTTACCTGCAATAAGTCTGATATTTTTCTTTGGAACACCCTTAGAACCCCCACGTGCTGGAATAATACAAACTGGTTTTATCAATATTTTTCTTAATTTTATATTTCTCGTAATTCTCTTTTTATGGGATAGGTACTCCATCCTGTCTCTGGTGAATATTTTTCCAAATAAATTTGAATAGCTTTTCTTTCAACATCTTTTGTTATGTATCTCACACCATGCCCCGCGTGTGGACCATCGTGAAAAATAATTGTTGTGTTATCAAGATTATATGGTTCAAAAATCATTTTTGATTCATCCTCTTCAGGAGTGATATATGTTCCTCCAGGATTTCCCTTTTTCCAGTTTTTACTAAAATAAATCATTAAAATGAGAGTATTAGGTCCAGCATTATGAATGTGGGGCATCTGATATCCACCCCTTGTTAAAAGCATAAACGCAAAATTTTTTACTCTGTTAACAGGAACTCCAGAAAATTTTCTAATGTTTGAAATGAATTCGTTAGAAAATAAATAATTATGAAACTGATTCCAAGATTCACTAAAACTAGTATCTACTACATCAGTCGCAATATGTTTAGCGTGATCTGCTCCCCACCATTTTCTATAAGATGATTTATCATCAGCTGATTCAAAAAACCAGCTCTCATCTTTTTTTGGATAAGTTTCATATAATTTTTCGTAGAAATTTCTTACAAAAAATTCTTCGAGAAATGCCCATTTAGTGGGTTTTTGCTCTTGAAAAGTTTTGGAATGAGCCAAAACATTCTCCCAATTAATTATATTCGAATTTTTAGTCATTTTTAATTACAATTTTATTTTTCAAATTCACGATTATTAATTTTATAGATTATTGCGGTTAGGTATCGCTTGTATAATTTTTTTATGAATATTCCTAAGAACTTAGCCTTAAGCGATAATTTTAAATCAACATCAAATTTAACTTGAGTTCCCTGATCATTTTTAGTACATATAACTTTGATCACACTACCTTTGGCAGGTCCCGCAATAATTTCTGTGAATAATTCTTTATCTGATATTAGTTTGTGATGTGATTTTTGCACGAATGCAGATTTGATTAACGTAGAAAAAATAATAGTTTCCTCAGTAATGGTTTCATTATTTTGCCGATCTAATATTTTAACACTCTTAATTTGATGTGGAAAAAACTTTTGATAATTCTCAAAATCAGTTATATAACTCATTAATTTTTCAGGTTCAATTGGAGAATTGGTTTGAAATTGCAAATTTGCCATTAGATTATCCTACTATTCTTGCCAATATATGTCTCGATGAAGTTCAACTCATTTTTCAAAATAATTAATTTTTTTTATAAATTCATTTGCTACTGTATCAAATGAGGATTCATGTTTTTTTATAAATTGTCTAACTTTTTCTTCAGAAATATCAGTGTCTATTAAATTTCCACCATGATAAAAATAATTATGATAATCTAAATCATACCCAAACATATCAAAATTGAAGGTATTGGCCTCAAGCAAATTCAAGTATTTACTAACATCAGTTGGATCAACTTTCTTTTGTAATGATGAACGGATGGCAGTAGGTAACTCATCAATGGATTTTAATTGATGTACAGATGGTAAAATGGAATAACTAAAATCAGAAAAAAGTATTGAAGGTTTTCTGTGTATTGCTGCCTCCAGTCCAGCCGCACCATTTATGGTTATCACTAGTGAACATTTTTCCAAAATATCTGATGTTTTAACTGAATGATGAAGAAATTCTACATTTGGAATGGATAAAACATCCTTATAGAAAGAAATCTTTCGCCATTCTCTAGTAACCTGGACTGGATGTTCTTTAACATATAATCGATATCCAATAGGTAAAGATTTTGAAATGTGTTTAATTATTTCAATTTGATTTGTATTGAATGGAGAGCTGATAAGTAACGTTCGTTCAGGCATTATTTGCAATGGAAAATATACAAATGGTGTAGTATCGTCGATCGTATATGAAAGATTCTTATCGATGTAACTTCTTCGATTATTTTTTTTACGGATACCAGATAAATAGTTAGTCAAAGCTGATAGTTTGCTGTGACCATAATAACCATAATTATTTTCCATAGTGGTGTTTGATGATCCTAGAAAATCAAACAATGCTTTGATTTTCGGTGATCTTGATGTTCGAATAGATTCTGAATGCAAATCAGATTTTTTTCGAAGATCAAACCTTTCCCAGTATTTCTTAAGTTCATCGAAGTTCATGTTTGATGATTCTAATTCTTCTATGGTTCTATTGTCGTCAAACATATGTGGTTGTTCTGAAATGACGCATTTATCCCCTAAAACTGATTGAGTCAAAACTAATGTCTTCACACCCACCGACCTACAAATTTGATAAAAAACCTCATGATGATGGAATCCAGTACTTGATGTAATTAGAAATTCAGGTTTAACTTCTAGAATTTTTTCAAATAATTTACACTCATCTTCTAAAATGGAAAGTATTTCTTCTCTAGAAAACTTGTAGAATTCATTATATTCGGAGAATATTCTTTCATTTAAGGCAAGAAGCCAAAGATTGATTTTATATTTTTCTTCAAAAGAATTAAGATATTCCATATCTACTTTTTTTCTTGGTTTGGATATACTATCATGAAAAAACCAAGTTTTCTTAAAATCAATTAATTTTTGTTTTTGATAAAATGGTTTTTGTCTATCTGTAACATCAAAAATCGCATAAAATTCACTATCAATTTTTTTTTGTAATGAGTTAGCTAGCAAAAATGTAAGAAAACCACCCTGTACCCAGAAAATGATTTTTTTAGTTAGCATATCTGATGAATTCATACTGTGTCATTAAATCTTATACGTTTCTAGCAAATTATTACTTGAAAAAATAATCATTTCATACTTTTGTTGCATAAATATGTGCAGCAATTCTATTTGAAAGTCTACCGCGTTCATTACTTCGGAAAAGCGTACACCTAAATCCATTTCTTTTCAAAAGATCCAATAAATCGTCTAGTTTGTATTTTTTATTCTGTATTGTATATTCCAGTTTTATTCGATCAATATCTTTTAAATCACTATCCGTAAGATAGAACTCACATTCTTTACAGTCCATTTTAAGCAAATCAATGTGGTTAATACCAAATTTTTTTCTAGCAGTTTCTAATTTGTAACCATCCACTAATTCATATTTGAAATTTTTGCCCTGATTATTAGAAACAAAAGATGCAGCAGCTGTACCATACTCACCATCAATTGCTACATAAAATTTCAGTTGTTCGTCTCTACCAATTGCAGCATTAATAGGAATAATTTTTTCAGATAGAGCTGGGTTAAGGCTCATATTTTTTTTAAAAAATTCAAAATGTTTTTTTAAAGGTTCAAATGCAAATACTTTTGCACCCATACTAGCAAAATATAATGGTGTATCACCACATTCAGCACCAACGTCTACTACGATTTTATTACTCCAATCAATTTTGGGATTTATTGAATGTATTTCCCTCACAAAAGTTTCAATAATTGTGTTATTAGCATGAATTGAATCTAAAAAGAATTTAATTCCACTTGATGTAATAATTATTTTTCTATCGTTTTCAGAGATTATTCTATAAGTTTGCTTTCGAATGTCTGTAAACGAAATATCACTTAGAAAATTTGCGCAGTGCATGTGTCCAAAGTGAAGTAAATGCAATAAGTTAGTATCCTCATAGGATATTTCTTTTAATGAAATCCTAAATCTACTATTTTCATCAAATGAAATTTCTAAATTTCCAGACGAGTCTAACGAATAAGAAATTGAATAGGCCAAACAGGCAAGCAAGTCCCATAGCTCATTAAATTTTGTTCCAGGAATTTTAACAATTGTGTTTTTTATTTTAATTTTATATTCAGATTTTCCAAACAAAATAGAACAGATTAACGAAATTTTATTCTCAACAACTGAGATGAAAGGTAATATAAAATATACAAATCCTAAATTCTCTCTAAAGTTCAAATTTTCCCTTCCCTACATAATTGTAATTTATTATTGCTAATGTAATTGTATGCACAGCATTGCCTAAAACAAATGCAATTGTAACACCAATAATACCATAAAGTATTCCAAGAAATATAGTTCCGATTAATATAGCACACAGCTGAACTGAGTTTGCGATCATTAAAAATCTACTTTTTTCAAGTGCCAAAATTTTTGAGTATAATATCATGGATATGGTAGTTGAAATTACACTAAAAGAAGCAATCTGTATTGGAATAATAGATTCACTAAATTTTACAAAGAAATTTTCTATAAAAAAAGGAGAAAAGAAAAATCCGGCTAATGCGATTATAATAGAAAAAAAGATTAAAACAATTTTTAATTTAGTGTTTTTTTCTCCACTGACATCCCTAGGTAGTAAATACTTGAATGCGATAGAAGAAAAAATCATCATAATTGCATAAAATTGTAGTGTCAACGCAAAGTTTCCCAATACTGTTAAACCTAATATTGGTACGACAATAATTTTATCAATATCTCTTCGAAAAACTGAAATGATGTAAATTACATGATTATTAATTATGAATTCTTTTTTTGGTTTTAATAATGAGAGATCAATTTTAAAATTTCTTAATTCTTTATAAAAAATAGGAATAAGTACAAAGTTTGCTAATGCAATCCCAACTAAAACCCCATTAACCCCTAATAAAAAATATAAGCCTATTCCAATTACAAATTGAAGTATTTTTTGTGCTAGTAAAAATTTTGCATATTTAGCATACAGTTTTTTCCCAAGTAAAAGAGTTATAGATACTTGAAAAACTATAAATGAAAAAATAAGAATAATTATTTCAAATCTTTGAAGTATGACAAAGGCAATCAATGAAGCTATCACAGTAAAAATTAATGTAAGAAGCAGTAGTGTTGGAATAATTTTCTGATTTTTTATAGAAGATACCATCAATGTATCAGATGAGCCTACTACACAACAGAGTCCCAATGATGCTATAGCCACAAAATAACTAATCTCACCATACTCCTCAACTAACAATAATGATGCGACTATCAGCCAGAATATTGCTGAAATAGCACCGCCTATAAGATCAGCTGAACCGATTAATGCTAATCCTTTGTAACTAAATAATCTATTTCTAATATTTGGCCAGTCTCCATCTTTTCCGTTTTCATTCATATTTTTTCAAATTTTTTTATATTGATAGTTACGTTTGTTATGTTTTTAGTCACATTCAAAATAATGATTACAAAATCTATAAAAGATGCTGAGAAATAATTCTATAGATTAGTTAAAACTTGTTATATTTTGTGAGGTGACAATAGTAGTTTAGTGGAATCTTTTTAAAATTAACATATTTGATGATATTATGATCAAATTACCTAACTTCCACAAACCTTTTGATTATGAGAATAATTTCTACCTTTCATGTGATAATTCAAGAATAGGTAAAATGATTGCTCATTATGAACTGTTAAAATTGTCTTCTAATATCCCTGGGTGCGTCATAGAATGTGGTGTTTTTAAGGGTGCATCATTAATCAGGTTTGCCACATTTCTAAAATTACTCAAAAAATCAAACAAGAAAATCATAGCCTTCGATACTTTTGGAAAACATACTACAACAAAAATATCAAGTGATCATAAACGTAGAAAAATTCTACTATCTGAGGGAAAAGAGGGGATTTCAGAAAAACAATTAATGAGTATTTTGAAGCGCAAAGGTCTAGAAAAAAATATTCAATTAATTAAAGGTGATATCACAGAAACTGTTCCTAGGTATTTGAAATTAAATCCAAATTTGAAAATTTCTTTACTTAATTTGGATGTAGATTTCTATGAGCCTTCTAAATCTATACTAGAAAATTTTTATCCAAAATTATCTAAAGGTGGAATTTTAATGCTTGATGATTATGGAGTTTGGGATGGTGAAACCATGGCTGCAGATGAATATTTTGCGGGTAAAAAAATCAAAATAAGAAAATCTTCGTTCTCTCAAACTCCATCGTATATCATAAAAAATTAAAATCCGTGATCGCCAGAACAATGATTTGATTCTTTGTTGTGTGTTACACTGAAGAAGTTTAGTCCGTGTTTCTCACTTTCTACAATACACCATATACTCTTAGGTTCGTTTATAGTGTAATCACCAATGGATGTAAGAAACTTTGGAAATTCTAACACTTTTGCACTACGATTTTTAATAACGAAGGATTCTTCTAAAATGAGACCAGTATCGTCATAAAATTTTATCTTAGCCTCTTGATTTTCTACATTAGGATTTTCTGCTTTGTCTGCTATAATGCCAACGTATGCATCATATTCACCTCCAGCAATTATTTGACCCCATTTGAAACTTTTTTTATTTGGAGGATTGTATATGTTGGGATTGAAAAGAGAAACCGCAACGGATGTATCCAATCCTCCATTACCGTATACTAATTGATGTCCTATCCTAGTAGGCATTTTTCCTGACAAAACCATTGCAGTTACCGAAAAAGTCGATATAGTAGTTCTATCTATAGAATCCTGCGCGATTAATGATTCTATGTTTGTATCTAAAA
>Ga0310121_10003251_pt1 | contig 14892 bp, 15 predicted proteins | sample CB27_Tmax_986_MG_FD_203504 | JGI IMG/M metagenome (GOLD analysis project Ga0310121, IMG submission 203504) | Marine microbial communities from Western Arctic Ocean, Canada - CB27_Tmax_986 | ecosystem: Environmental > Aquatic > Marine > Oceanic | place: Canada: Western Arctic Ocean | collected...
GTCGTTTTGTGAGACTGTCTGCTCGCCAACGGGAGCAGCGGCTAGCGGTGCCGATGCGTCAGGAGCTGTTCCGGTCGGGGCCGGCTCAGCAGCACCACCTCCATTGAGCAACGCCTCGATTTCGGCCTGATCGACCATTGATTTGTCGCCCGACGCTGCCGATTCAGGAGAGTCTGGCGTTGGGGTCCCTTCGCCGCTGCCGTCTTTTGCTTGGCGCAGCAGGGCTTCGATATCGTCTTGGCCTACTTGTTCAGAATCGTCCGCCATCTGAATCCTTTCCGAACGTGATCTTTATCGTTCTTCGAACGAAAACTTACTAAAAATCACTTCATGCAATAACGGTTTGCTCAATGCGCGGTTGGTTTTCTCCAATATCTTGCGTTTGATCAGGCCCAACGTAGGATCGGTAAAACCGGTGATCTCAGTACCGCGTACGATGACTTGAACCTGTTCGCGGATGCGATGTTCGTTCGCTGCAAAGAGATCGAAGAATTTGCTTTCCTCGTCATCTAACACCGTCGCAAAGAGGTCGAAGTCGACATTCGTCCTGTTACCCGAAGTCGGGTTGTAGCTTAAAATGTGGAATGATCCCAGGGAGACCTCAATCATATCAGGGGCTGCTAGCAGAAGACGCTCTTCGTCGTCGGCAGCACTGTCTGTTTCGCCTGCGTCTTCGGTTTGCTCTGAGTCAGCCGTTGCTAGTTCGCCAGCGATAGCGGCTGTTTCTTCCGCTGAGGGGATAATCATTGAAGCGCCGACGATCTGCAGCAAGACGAACACCGAAATCAAGGCAACTGCCTTGATCAGTGTCATCATCCCCGGGCCTTTCTCCGCCGTTTTGGTTTCTGCTTCGCCTGCCATGATCGTGACCTTTCTTTTTACCGCTCACTCCCACTCGCCCCGTGAACCTGCTCGTCCCACATTAGGATTTGCACCCGTGAGTTTTTTACCAGCCGCTGGGGATCGACGCCTTTGTAAATCGGTTCTTCGGCTCCGGCGTTGCCCAAACGGATGCGGCTAGCGTCGATACCTTGCTCAATCACGAATTGCATCGTGCTGCGACATCGTGCGTCAGCCAGATCCCAGACGTTGCGGAAACCGCTGCTGGGGTCGACTGGGCGACGAGTTGTATGTCCGCGGATCTCAATTTTCTGTGGCTTGCCAGCGATTTGTTCGATGATACGAATCAGCGCGCGTTTGTTGGTTTCGGTCAGCTTGGTCGCCTGCTCCGCAAAGTAAATCTGCCCACCGATCGACGAATCCTCGCCAGGTCGAACGACCTGCACTTTGTCATGCTCGCCGGTGACCGACTTGTTTTCCTGGCCACCGTTATGGAGGTCTTTCTTTTCGGCCACGCCCAGGCTGGCGTTATATTCCATGTTCGAGTTTCGCGGCCGAAAGCTGCCTGGCGCCATCGAATCTTGCGACATTTCGTTTCCTAGTTGTTCGCGCAACGATTCGGCAACGGCCTGGAACTTCTCGTCTTGCTTCATCTCGCTCATCGACACGAGCATGATGAAGAAGGTCAGCAGCAACGACATCATGTCGCCGAATGTGACCACCCATTCGGGTATCCCTGGTTCGGGTTCTTCTTCAATTGCCACTTACGCTGCATCCTTATCGGTGGCCCGCAGTTTCGGCGGGATGAACGTGTTGAGCTTCTGTTCGATCACGCGCGGATTTTCGCCCGACTGTATCGCCATGATGCCGCGGACAACGATCTCCATTGCCAGCAGCTCCTGTTTGTTATTGAATCCCAGTTTTTCGGCGAAAGGGAGGAAAACAACGTTCGAGGCAATGGCCCCATACATCGTCGTCAACAATGCGACTGCCATACCAGCACCAATCTTCGACGGGTCGCTCATGTCGCCGAGCATGATGACCAGACCCATCAACGTTCCGATCATCCCAAACGCCGGAGCAAACCGGCCCATGCAGTCATGTAGTGCCTTGCCGTCGCGATGCCGGGTGGCGACCGCATCGAGCTCGGTCCGCATAATGTCTTCCATCACCTCTGGACGCGTGCCGTCGACCGCCATCTGAATGCCGAGCACCACAAACGAGTTTTCGATGTCGCCCATTCGACCTTCCAGAGCTAGTAGGCCGTCGCGCCGGGCGGTTTCGGCCAGACTGACCAACTCTTCGATCAATCTAGGGATCGACTCGGCCTTGTTGAACAAAACCTTCATCGTGACGGAAAAGACACTTAGAAAGTTTTTTAGCGGAAACGAAATCATACCTGCAGCGATCGCACCACCGATCACGACCATCAACGACGGTGCGTCGACAAACGACATCAAGCTACCGCCACCAATGACAATGGCGGATAAGATCAGCCCCATAGCCAACACGACGCCGATCAGGGTTGCGATATCCATCAGTTAGCCAATCAAGTCGCCAAATTGCTTATCGAACGGGGGGGTTCTTACCGGCAAACCTCCGAGCCGTAGGCTTATCTGCCTGAACAAATATAGCTTTGCCCTGCCGCGGCAGATTGCCATTTGCGCTAAGCGCCAAAATGCAAATCGGCGTGCAAATGTCATAATCGTCACAATCTGATGTCAACGCACGCGATCTTCAGGCAGCAGCCGCTTGCTGCGTTGGTAGTCAAGCGTCCGCTCGAGCACTTGCTCAGGCGTTTCACCCACGACAATTCGGTCATTGGAGGTCAACGTAATAAACGTGTCTGGCCGCTGCTCAACGTATTTAATCAAGTCGGCATTGAGGATGAAAGCCTCGCCATCGAGTCGCGTGAGCTTAATCATTTTGGAGGTTCCTCGGGGGAAAAGGTCCCTCAAGCGTAGGTCGTAATTGCGTATTAGCTGTCGGCTTTCTACCCGCTACTCCTCTACCTACTCAAAGCGAGCAGTTCATCGAGTAGCTCTTGAGTCGCAGTGATCACCCGGGCGCCACCTCGATATTGGGTGGAGGCGAGAATCAATTTAATGAGATTCTGGCCAATATCAGTGTTGGAAAGCTCGACCGCACCAGCGCTGAGCGAGCCGATGCCATCCTCGCCCGGTACCCCTCGAATCGGTTCGCCGGAGTTGACGCCAACGTTGAATAGGCTGTCGCCGACTTGTTGCAGGCCGCCCGCATTGGCGAAGCGAGCCATGACGATTTGGCCGACAGTCCGCTGCACGCCATTACTGAATTGGCCTTGGATCGTGCCATCTTCGGTGATGATAAAATCGGTCAACACGCCAGGCGGAAATCCGTCTTGGCTGGTTAGATTCATCGTGCTGATCGGATCGCCTTGGGCATCGGTCTCGCCGAGCGCCTTGATTTGACTGAAGTCGAGTTCAACTTCGAGAGGCGAAGCGGAGGCGGTGATATTTCGAGACACACTGATCCGGTTCTGGCTCGCCGACAACAGATCGCCATTGCCATCGAATTCCAACAGACCGTCACCGACAACCGTGGAAACGCCATTGAACGGTTCGTTATCGCCGCTCGTCGCATACCAGCGATAGACGGTCGTGTTAGAATTCTTTTCTTCCAAGACGGTCGTAATTCGAACATTCAGCGGCAGCCCCAACGAGTCGTAAACGACCAGTTCCGATGACGTGCCGGGACCGTCAGCTTGTTGCGTCTGACTGAAAGTTACGGGCAACGTCGTGGCTGTGCTCCCATCGGCTGGCTCGAGGCGGAAGGCGGACAAAGGGATTTCGGCCGCGTTTTCCTGGCCCAGGTTGCTGGTGACGACGATTTGGCCGTCGACAAGGCTGACACTGCCGGCAACCGGTAGCGGACTTTCAGGAATGCTCGACTCGGTGTCGATGCCCAACGCATCGCGGACGAATTCCATGAATTGCAAGACGGTTGTGCCGGAACTCGGATCATCAGAGATTTCAAGCGATTTCTGCGTCAGCGCGACGCCATCTTTCTGGGCATCAAACGTAAGTGTGCCTGCTTTGAAGAAGTTCGTCAGGTAGGTGTCGCCGACCCGAACCACGAGATCGACCACGCGTGTGTCCTCTTCTGACTCCGGACCATTCAGGTCGACAGCGTCGTGTCCAGACAAAGTGGCATCGCTCACATTATCGACAAAGGCCACGGTGCCTGCCGCAATCGGACTGGCGTCCGAATCGACACGACGGAAGTCCGAAGTGCTACTCGATACATTGCGATAAATACGTATCTGATCGAACGTAAAACTTGGATGGGTCGGTGTCTCCAAGTCGGACAGATCGACTCGAATCTGCCCGCCAGGAGTCGCAATCGACCGCGTGCCAATACGTGCCGTGGGTCGCGTTTCGAGCTGGTTGGTCGAGTCGTAGTAACTCACATAGTAACTGAAGCTACCAGGTTCAATCAGCTCGGTATCAAGCTCGTTGCCAGGCACTACCAATGCGGCCTCTGCGATGGTGTCAGAAAACGTTGGCGTCGCCGTATTGGTTTGTTCACCGACCTGATAAAAGGTTGATCCGCCCGACTCCTGGCGGTAGACGCGCCAACCGCCTGTCCAAGCTCCCGTTCCAGTTGGTAGCGATGAGAAATCGACCTGACCAGCGCCACCGCTATTATCGACGGAGATATCGGCCGAAGGCGCGCTTTCCAGCATTTGACCAGAATCGTCAAGGAATACGATGCGATAAACGACCGGATTGTCGGCGTTGGGGCCGCTGCCGGCCCCCGTAGGGATGCTCAAGACACCAGTAACTACGGGCGGTTCTGCTTCCAGGAAATCGCTGATGTCGAACGACTCTCCCGCAACCGCTTGCGGCTGCGGTACCGTTCCGTTGCCGATGACGACCGACTTGGAGACGGCAGGCGTCGCTCCGATATCAACGGAAGGGTTGAGAACACCGCTAAACACCGCGTTAGCAGTCGGTTGACTCACGCGTTCTTTGCCGAGTGGAATGGATAGGGGCACGAGCCCCTCGGTGTTGTTCTGGATGACAAAATCGTCATTCACAGGAAAACCAAGCACCCGCTGCCCAGTCGCGTTAACCACTTCGTTTTCGCGGTTCAATTTGAGTTGCCCATTACGCGTGAAGAGTTGTCCATTACCCGATTGGACAATTAAAAAACCGTCGCCTTGAACCGCTATGTCGAGCGGGTTCGAGCTAATCTCGATCGTCCCTTGCGTAAAGTCAGGCGTGATTTCCGCCACCTTCACACCCAAGCCAATTTGACGCGGGTTCGTACCACCGGAATTGGTACTGGGCGCAGAGCCGATGCCTATCGTCTGCAAGAACTGCGTTGCAAAGATCGCGTCCGATTCTTTGAACCCCACCGTTTGTGAGTTGGCAACATTGTTACCCACCACGTCGATAGTGGTTTCCGCCGCTTGCAAGCCCGTTAAGGCGGTCGTTAGCGCTGATTGAAGACCCATGACTGCTGCTCCCTATTTTGAGGTTTTTTCCGCAAGCTATTCTTCTTGGCAGTGGTAATTTCTCTATTGGTTCTGTGATGGTCGAATTTCGCCGACGTTGTGGAGCTGTACGGTCACTCGGCTCGCAAAGTCAACAAGCTGGACGTCGGCCGTTATCGTTTCGCCGCGGTCGGCGTTGGCCTTGCGGTCTACGAAACTTGTGGCCTGGCCGTTGGGAATTGTTCCCACGAGCTTGCGCTCCCCTTCGCCGGTATTGTTGGTACGGTAGATTTTCTTTTCGACGCTCGTTTCGGGCAGGTTGTTGAGCTGAATCGCGCCCTGAAAATTGGTCAATGCCGAGGTCCGCGCCGGAATCTCAGTGCCGAACAGTTCGCCGCTGTCACTTTCCCAAACGACATCGTAGGTGTAACTGCCGGCCTCGATATTCCCTGCTTCGGTAGCAGCGCTGGCCGCGCTCTCAACGGCCAAGTCGAGGCTGGGCTGGCCGTTGGCGATCGAGACCACGCGTACGTTGCCCGACACACGTTGACCTGCATCATTGAGTGCTACGACATCAGCGCCGATTAAACTGGTCGCGCTGGCAATGTTCTGACCCAGCAGAACTGCGCTGAGGGTTTGCGTCAGTTCCTCGGTCGCGCCGACCTCGCGGATCTGACCGATCTGCGCGATCAGCTGGTCGTTCTCCAACGGATTGAGTGGATCCTGATTCTGCAGCTCGGCGATCATCAAGTGCAAGAAGTCGTCAAGTTGAAGCTCATTCAGCGTGTTGTTAGCGCCAAACGCCTGCTCGCCCGCCGCGGGATTATTGATGTTAGGGATTTGACTCATGGGACGACCTCTTGTCCTTCGGTTTCGTTTGTGTGGTTGTCTTGGGGTGGTCAACTAACGAATTAAATTCGCACATCGAGTCCGCCGGCGGCGGTAGATTGAGCCGAGTCCGCGTCGGTCGCAGTCGATTCTTCGGTTTTCACTCTCGTAGTCGATTCGGTTGTCTGTGCTCGTGAACTATTGGTTTGACGCTCTTGGGCGCCACGGTTGTCTGCGGGTTGTTGTCCATCACGACCGACATCGACATCGAATTTCTCGATGCGAATTTGATGCTCGGCCAACCGTTCTCGCAGCGCCGGTAAATTGTCGAGCAAGATGGTTCGTGCCGCTGCGGTTTCGGCTTCCAGGTGTGCCGTGACGACGCCTTCGGAGACGGCAATCTGAATCCGCAGCGTTCCTAACTCGGGTGGGCTGAGCCGTAGTTGAATCTGCCCATCACGTTGCTGCGCGGTGCGAATAGCACCGCCGACCCGATTCACGAATCGCGCCCGATCGACAGACGGAGTTGCCGTCTCTTCGCGTCCACTTGCCGGACTCGCCGGATTAGTCGCTCTGCCAGTCACGACGTTTCCTAACGACCGCTGGCCAATCGCCACGGCCTCGCTGCCTGGTGTCGTTGCAGGTGCGCTGGTGGCTGCGTTCGTTTCTGATGTACCGAGGTTGGTTGTCGTCGTGGTGCTGGCTAAGTCAGATTCAGTCGTCGCTGACGTGGCGTGCGCCGCCAGCTTGAATGCCTGTAAGTCAGCCTTTCTATCGCCACGCTGAGCGGAACTGTTGGTTGCTTCAGGTTCGAGTGTCGCCTCCAGAGTATTCGTCTCTTGAGACCGGGCGGTCGTTAGCTGCACCGCGGGCGCCTTCGCTTTCGCGTTCTTGGTCTCATGAGCGTCCGTTGCAGTTTCTGTCAAAGCGCTTGCCGTTTGGGAGGCCTGTCGTTTGGCAGAGCCCTTACGCTGCGACTGATCGCCATCTGAACCGGCCTCGGCATCGATCGCGCTGGCCGTGGACGTAGCGGTATTCGCGTCCTCGGTTGCTGCCGCCTTGGCTGCGGATTGGCCGTTGAGTTGAGGTTGGTTTTCGGATGTCGAGCTCTCGACAACCACTTCTTCACTGCTGGCTTGGTCAAGGGTTGCCGCGATCTCGGCACTGGTCGGCTGTGCCGCCGCCACCACTGCCGCCGCCGTCAGCGTCACTTCGTCGCCCGCCTCGTCTACTGAGGGCGTCTCTTTGGTTGTTTCTGGCGTCTCGGGCGAATCGGTCGTCGCGCTCGCCTCCGCATGCTGGCCTGTGGAATTCTCCTGCCGCTCGGCTTGGGTATCGAAAGGTTCGTCGTTTTCGAGACGTGCCGGACTGTCATCGTCTCTCACCCTCGACTGTTTCGACTCGGGAATGTCTGAGGCGCGGTCCAGATGCGCACGAAACAGATCGGTACCGTCGGCGGAGGCACGCGACGACCCGCGACCTGCTGGCGTCGGTGTCGTGATCTTAAATAATTGGTCGATGGTCGTTCTGCTCATGGGAACTACTTTTTGAGATTCAATCGGGTTAGTTTTCTATTTGATTTAGTTCTTGCAACTTGTTGTCAATGAAGGAGGCTTCCGGGCCACCTGTCAACATCTGTTGCTGGATTCGGAAAAGTATATTGACGTCTTCTTCCGAATCAAACGTCTTCAAGATATCGGTGCGGTTTTTAGGTGGCATACCGTTGAGTAAATCGATGACGGTGTCGATCTGTCCATCTTCGATCATCTTCACAAGCAGTGGCTTGGTTTGCTTCTTGGCATTGAGATTCTTCCATTGATCACCTACTCCTACGAGACCAGAGGCCGCTGCTTCTTCTCTACGCTCTTCCAAGAACTGTTTGACCTCTGCGCTAAACTTTTCGAAATTGACAAACCTGCTGTTGAGTGTGCTCGCCTCAGACTGGAAGATCTGGATGTTCTTCTCGATGTCATCTTTCTTCGCCTGCAGATGCAGAATGGCCATGCGTTTATGCTGTTGACGATTTTCGAAAGACATTTCCTCCGACGGTATATCTTGCCCGTCGGTCTGGCTGGCCGCTGCGATCTCGTCAAGATCGACGCCATGTAGGAGCGAAACGATTTGGAACATGCTTTCGTTATCGATCGCTCCAGAGTGTCGCAAGTAACCGTAGCCAACGGTCAGGGTGATGACCGTTGCTACGCAGAAATAGCCGATGAGCGGAAAAAATATGCGAATTAGTGGGCCCATTTAGAGATTCACCTCCCGTGGTCGCGAAGCGATTTCGTCCAATACCTTTGCCTCTGCACGCAACTCTTGACGGCGGTGTGCGTCGAGTTGCCGTTGGTGGAGCTTGTCGAGCACACGAACCTGTTGGTCGGCTTGAACGAGGGTCTGGCGACGTTTTTCAACTTCTGCGGCCAATATTTCCGATTGTTGATTCATGGTTGCGAGCTGTGCCCGCAGCACCGCCTGGTACCGCTGGCAGTCTAAAAGATGATTCACGTTCATCGAAGCTTTGTGCAGCTTTGTCCGCCGTGTCTGCCGGAGGTCGGCTGCTTCTGTGTGGAGTAGGCTAATTTGCTGAGCAAGTAGTTGTTGGGCCTGATGAGCCTCGGCAAGTTTCAAACGCATCTCGTCGCGATGGGATTCGCGGAGCTTTTGTAGGGTCGCCAGTCGAAAACAAAATTTGGCCATTTGGATAAAGCTGACCACCGTTAAGAGGATCATTTAGTTATTGTCCGCCGGCTTGGGTGGAGCGAGTTGTTGCGCGCATTTCTGCGCAAGTTGAAGCACTGCCTTGCTGACTTCGTCCCGGCTGATTTGTTCCGCCACCTGCTGGCAGAGCAACGCGTTGATCTCGTTTTTCATCGCGACGGCGATGTCGAGTTTACGATTGGTGCCTTGACGGTAGGCACCGATCGATAGTAAATCTTCGTTTTCGTGCAGCGCCGACAACATTTGTCGCAGCACTTGGGCAGCCTGTTTTTCGGCCGGCGGCGAAATATCGTTCATCAGCCGGCTAATGCTGCGTAGCACGTCAATCGCGGGAAAATGCCCACTTTCGGCCAGCCTACGCGAAAGCCAGACATGTCCGTCGAGCAATCCGCGCATCGCGTCAGCGATCGGTTCGTTTTCGTCGTCACCTTCGACCAACACCGAGTAGAAAGCCGTAATGCTCCCCTCCGGCGAACGGCCAGCACGTTCCACAAGCCTGGGCAGCAAGGCAAATGTCGAAGGTGGAAAGCCACGTGTGGTCGGTGGCTCGCCGGCAGAAAGGCCGATCTCTCGCTGCGCTAGGGCGAACCGCGTGACAGAATCCATCACTAACAATACGTTTTTGCCTGCGTCTTGAAAGTATTCTGCGATCGTCGTTGCGGCGTAAGCAGCTTGAACGCGTAGCAGCGCCGGCTCGTTGCTGGTCGCGACCACGACAACGCTTCGCGCCAAGCCTTCGGGACCTAACTCACGTTGAATGAATTCATTCACCTCGCGGCCACGCTCGCCGATCAATGCAATCACCGTCACGTCGGCATCAGTGTAACGGCCCATCATACCCAGCAATACGCTCTTGCCGACGCCCGAACCGGCGAAGATGCCGAGCCGTTGACCACGACCGCACGTCAACATTCCGTCGATCGCGCGCACGCCGGTCGTTAGCGGAGTATCGATGCGCGGGCGTTGTGTCGGGTTGATCGGTTGACGTTCCAAAGGTAGACGCTGGCGCAGCAGCGGTTGCGGACGGCCGTCAATGCAGCGTCCGCGGGCATCGACGACGCGTCCCAACAATCCGTCGCCAACCCGCACGCTGCGCGAGGTGCGAACCAACCTCACCCGACAACCACGGCGGATCCCTTCCAAACTGCTCAACGGCATCACCAATGTCTGTTGATCGCGAAAGCCGATGACTTGGGCTTCGATGTTCGCCTCGGTGTTGCCGCTTGACTGGCGCTCGATCGAAACCAACGCACCGATAGGAGCTGGAAAGTCAGCCACCGCCGCGGTGAGTCCGATCGTTTGCACGACGCTGCCCGTGAGGCCGGCCAATATCGCGCCATCCAGGTGAGTTGGTAAGTCAGGAGTCATGGTTCTTGTTTGTTGGTTTCCCTTGCCGGCGGCGTTTAGCTCAGCTCTTCTTGAAGTCGCTTGAGTTGTGTATCCAATTGCTGATCGATCGATCCAAACTCGGTGTCTATCCGACACCCACCTACTGTCAGGGACTCGTCGGCAACGATTTTGGCCGGTGCCGCCGGATTGAAGACTTCAGTCAACTGACGAACTTGGCCTCCCAGAGTTTCGTAGTCGCTCGTGTGCAGGCGAACGGTGATCTCGGCCGCTCCTGCGCACATTTGCAGCGCTTCTTGGAGCCATTCCAGCGCAATCTCGGGTTCCGATTGCAATTCACGGCGGACGAGTCTTGCTGCGATCGCGCACGCCAGCCGAGTGGCCGAAGATTCCCAGTGGCGCAGCCAATCATGCCGCGAATCTTCGATTTGCTGAACTGCTGACGAGAGAGCAGGCGTCAGAGTATTCATCTGTTTGGCTACTTTTGCGTCAAGAATTCGCTCGATCGCCGCCTCGGCGGCCTGCTTGCCCGCGGCCTCGGACTGCTGACGAATCTTCGTTGCTTCTTCCTCTGCTGCTTGCACGATTTTCGCCGCCTCAGCGCGCACTTCCTGCAAATAGACATTCGCCTGACCGGCCATATCGGTCAAGTCGTACGCCACATCGCGCAGCTCATTCCCAGAGTCGTAGCGCTGTGATTCGCGTTTAATGATCGTTGCCATAGCTCACTGTGGGTTGTATTGCTTGTTTGAGTCTCTCTGCTGCCCGTGGCTGTGCGCAGCGGACGAGTTCGCGCTGCGCGGCTAACATGTCGCTCAGCCGTGTTGGGCCGATCGCGCGGATTTGCTGGCGAAACTGGTTGGCACGTCGTCGTGGCAAGCCTTGGACGATCCGTTTCATCAGTCCTGCGCTAGCCCCGACGAGTGCTAGCATCACCGTTTGGCGCTCGGCTAGCCGCAGAGCTCTTAGCAGCGATTGGTCATCAAGCGCTTCCAGTTCGCTCAATGGATCGCTCGATTCGATCGTTGGCACGGTACGAATTGTCGGCATGCCGGAGCCTACGTGCGAAGCGTCTACGGTTGCGTCCGACGGCGCTACCTGCGATTCGTTTTCTGGCGATTGAGCGACGTACGGCTGTCTCTCGCGCGGGAGGGGCTCGTGCGGTGGGGTTGCGAGTGATTCAACCAGTGCCGGGTTGCGTTCGCCCAGTTGCGTTAGTAATGCGGCGCGCTGACTGGTGGGGGTGCTTTGCAAAATGCGCTGCACCAAGTCGCGTCCCGCGGTCAGCCTTTTTCGTCGCTGGCGCTGCTGGTCAATCCACGCAGCCAGTTGTGACTCGACGACTTCGAGCGTTCGTTCATCTGCCGGATCGAGGTCTGCTAGTCGTAGGAGTACCTCGGCCTGTAACGCTGGCGGGAGCTTGCCAATCAAATTAGCCGCGCGGTCCGTTTCAAGTCTTGAAAGAACCACGGCGATCGTTTGGGGTTGCTCTAAGGACAACATTTCCACCAACGGCGCGGCATCGATATCGCTCAAGGTATGCCACGAGCCTGTGTCGTTTTCTATTGTCACCGAGGCATGATAAGTCTCTGGGGCCGCCATCCGTGCTAAGAGTGATTCATCCAGCTCGACTCCATCGAGTTGCCCGCCCAGCGGACCGGATGGGTGGCGTGATGGATCAACGATACCTTGGCGAAAGTCTGCGACGACGGCGCGGTATTCTGCTGGATCGACATCCTCTAGTTGATTCACGATCCGCTGGACGGCTGCTGCCTCGCGAGGAGGCAAGTCGGCCAACAGCCGCTCAGACAGCGGCTCATCAAGCGTTGCAATGAGGATCGCAATTTTGCGCAACTGTTGCTGCTGATCGGTGGTTTTGGAATTTGTCTTCATGAGGGTTGATTATCCTGCGTTGCCAATCCAACTGCGAAGAATGGCCGCCGCCGCGTCGGGATCTTCGCGTACGATATCGACCAAATCATCTTTGAGACTATCGCCTTTTTTCAGACGCAAGCGTGGCCGCGAGCTACTTTCGTCGTCATCCGCTTCACCGTCAGTCTCCGTCGGTGAGCCTTCGGTCGTCTCGAGTGCCAGCCTGGCGCCGCCAAAAGCTACGGCAGGCTCGGCAGCCGGAATCGACTTGACCATCGAACGCAGCATCATCAGGCTGATCAAAGCAACTACGGCCATCGTCATCGTATTGAAGTTTTTGCCGGCCCAGCCGAGCACTTGCGTGGCTGTTGAAGGGCCAACGATCGGTTCCGGGGTGAGCGAATCAAAGAAATTGATTTTGACATCGGAGAGATTGTTTTTTGCCAGCTCTTTCGGCAACAGTGGAGCAACGCTATTTATTATCGTCTCTATTACTTCACCTTTAATCCTAGCGAGCTCTGCATTGATATCATTGGGCAGTGGCTGGCTGGGATCGTTGCCCTTCATGCGTTCTTGTTCTTTCCAAACACTCAAGAGATAATTGGTTGGCACCGCTATCGACGCACGGACATTTTTCGGCACCAGAGCCGCCTCACGAGTGTATTCATTTTTCCGTCCGACAAAGTTTTCTGCTTGGGTGTTGTCTACCGAACTTTCGGTTTTGACCGTGACCGTGGGGCTATCATTGTTGTTTCGTAAGGGTCCCTGAGCAGCAATCCCGGGAGGCCCGCCGTTTTCGACCTCGGAAACTCTGTCCGTTTCCAACTGCGAATTTGTCCGCAGCGCGACTGGCTCGGCGTCTGGAGTGATTGATTGCGTGGTACGTTCCAAAGTAGACTCTAACTCCGCCGTCACTTGTACGCGTACGCCAGGCACATCTCGTAACACATCTTCAATTTTGTTTTGCATGTTTCGTTCAAAAGAGAGTCGAGTCTGATAGTACTCATTGTCAAACGACGCATCCGTGATGTCGCCGCCACTGCCAAATGACGAGCCGTCGCCGCTGTTGGTGACAACCACCTGCTCAGGTTTCAACTCCGCAATCGCCCCAGCTACGGCCTTCCGAATATTCTTCACTTGCCTCGCGTCGAGCGATTCACCCGGCGTAGGGTGAACACTGACCGATGCGGTGGCTTGTCCTTGACTCGCCAGTCCCCTCGGCGGGCGAACGTCAAAGACGACATTGGCTTGTTCGATGCCCGCCATGTCACTGACCAACATCGAAAGCTGCTGCTCGCGGGCCGCTTTAAGCTTTTCACGGCGTGTCTCACCGCTTGCGAACGGGCTCAGGTCGAGCGCATCTTCGACGATTTTGTGGAAGTCCGGCGGCAAAGCCCCAGCATCAGCCACGGCTGCCAAGAATTCAGATTTTCTGCCGCTTGGTACTTTGATGCGGTTACCGGTAATTTCGTAGCCTTCTAGGCCGGCTTTTGCGATGGCTGCTTCAGCACGGCCCACGACGCTGGCAGGCAAGAATTCGCCACTGAACAAGTAATCGTCAGGGCTCGCTGATTGGTGTTGGACGAGATAGCCCAAGCTCACACCAATCACGCCCAATAGCAACATCGCCGTCACGCGCGCTGCTGGCGTCATCGAAAGCATCAATTCACGTAATTGGCCGGTGGCCTGATTCAAGAAATCCATCCGTGGATCCTTTATTGGAAACGCTAGTCTCTTGCCTAAACTCTAATGTCTTTAACTTCCTGATAAACTTGCATCATCTTGTTTCGCATTTGCATCATCAGCCGAAAGGCTAAGTCTGCTTTCTGCACAGCGGTCAGCACTTCGGCTGGGTTTGCATCGCCTCCGGTCATCAACGTTTCGACCGCCTGGTCGGCTTGCTGCTGCATCTGGTTCACATCTTGAATCGAGCCGAGCAGCATCTCCTTGAACGATCCTGCACCGTCTGTTTGCGGTTTGGCGCCGAGTGCCTGCGGAAAAACTGCTGGCGCACTCATGTTCGGGCTATTGATCGAGTTCATGGCGACGTCCTTTTTGCGTTTATGCCAAAATCTGTAGGGTTCGTTGGCCGAGGTCCTTGGTGATTTCGATCACGCCGATGTTCGCTTCGTAGGCCCGCGTGGCCGACAGGGCGTCGACGAACTCGGTTGTCATGTCGATGTTTGGATAGTAAACGTTTCCATTCTCGTCAGCATCAGGATGGCCGGGCTCGTATTTGAACTTTGGTTCGACTTTCGAGTACTCGACGCTGGAAACTTTCACGCCCTGCCCACCTCCAGGTGTCGACAGGTCAGTGTCTGTTTGAAAAACAACATGCCGCGGTGTGTAGGGCTCGGCTTCGCCACGTTCGTTGCGCGTGGTCGACATGTTCGCCAAGTTCGACGAAATCGTGTCGAGCCGCGCTCGCTGAGCGACCAAGGCGCTCGTGCTAATGTCTAAGGCACTGAACATGTTTTTCACTCCTACGAGGGTGGGGATCGGTTTCGATGATACGTCGGTCTGCAGTACTTACCTGTTTTCGAGCATTGACATTCGACATTCTCTCGACACTCTCTTGTCGCTGCTCATTACGTGTTTTGTCATTTGTCCTACGCCCGTTCAGTAATGGCGGCTCGCAGCAAACGAAACTGGGAGGTCATCAAACTAAGTGCCAAGTTATGCTGCCCCTGATTCTTACTGATCTCGGTGACTTGTTGTTCGATGCTGACATCGCTGTTGTCGTGGTACAAAAGGCTTTTCATCGATTCTCTTACTTCGTTCATGCCGTCATGGCCTGTGGCAATTTTTCG
>Ga0310121_10003252_pt1 | contig 14888 bp, 14 predicted proteins | sample CB27_Tmax_986_MG_FD_203504 | JGI IMG/M metagenome (GOLD analysis project Ga0310121, IMG submission 203504) | Marine microbial communities from Western Arctic Ocean, Canada - CB27_Tmax_986 | ecosystem: Environmental > Aquatic > Marine > Oceanic | place: Canada: Western Arctic Ocean | collected...
GTGCCGGACCCGGTCGCCGAGTTTTTCAGCGATCATCTCGAACCAGAACCGGCTGATCTGTGTGAGCACGATTCCCTTGCCGGGCAGCCCGTTGGGCATGATCACATCAAATGCGCTGACCCGATCGGTCGCGACGAGGACGAGTGCCGCGGTCGCGTCGGCCAGTGTCGTTTCGTAGATGTCGCGCACCTTGCCTTGGCGGCGATTGGCCAATGGTAACTTGGAGTTCATCATCGCGTCGCGCACAGCAGAGGTCATGTGTTTAGTTTCCTTTCTCTTTAACGGTGCCATTACAGAATAAATCGCCGGGATTGTCAATGGCAAATCGCGAGGCGGCCGTGGAAAACCTGTCGGTTTGACGAGGGTATAATGTCATCGCGCTCGTGGTGAGCGATGCGAGAGGATCTAATTCGTGCGTTTCACAAAGATGCACGGCATCGGCAATGACTATGTCTATGTCAATGGCTTCGAGCAGGAAGTCGCTGACCCCACTGCCCTTGCGCCCGTGATCGCGGATCGGCACACCGGCGTCGGTGGCGACGGCCTGATCCTCGTGCTGCCGCCCGGCGAAGGCGTCGATGCCCATGTCCGCATGCGCATGTTCAACGCCGACGGGTCCGAGGCCCAGATGTGCGGCAACGGTATCCGCTGCGTTGCCAAATATGCCCACGATCACGGTATCACGACCGCCAACCCGATGCGCATCGCCACCGGCCACGGTGTGTTATCTCTCGAATACACCACCCGCGGCGACGGCACGGTCGACCAGGTCACCGTGGACATGGGTGAGCCGATCCTCGATCCAGACAAAATTCCCGTGAGGAACCCGGATTTGACTCGTGTGGTCAACCATTCGATCAAGACGCTGGTGCATTGGCCGACGATTCCGGCATCGACATGGATCGACCAATGCGGACTCGATCAGCGGATGACCTGCCTGTCGATGGGCAACCCGCATCTGGTGCTTTATTGCGAGGACGTGAGCAAGGTTCCGCTCGAGTTTGTCGGGCCGGTGCTCGAGCAACATCCGATCTTTCCGCAACGCATCAACGTCCATTTCGTGCAACTGAACGGGTGCGGCGAGTTGACCATGCGCACGTGGGAGCGAGGCAGCGGCATTACCATGGCGTGTGGGACGGGTGCGTCGGCGGTATGCGTCGCCGGTGTGCTGACGGATCGGTCCGGGCGGAGAATCCTGGCGCACTTGCCGGGTGGGGATCTGCGGATCGAGTGGTGCGACAGCGATAACCACGTGTACATGACTGGTCCGGCGACGGAAGTTTTCAATGGGGACTGGCCGGAAGCGTGATAAATCGGTTCGTCTACCTGACTGACACACACATTGGCCAGCCACACATGCTCGCCAATCAGTGGCGTTGCACCGACCTGATCGAACCGTTGCTCGACGCGTTGGCGGACTGGATGGGCCACCACCCGGTGGATTTCGTGTTGCACGGCGGAGACATTGTCGTGGGCCCGACGCCGGAGAGGATCGAAGCGGCCACGCGGCTGTTTGAGCGACTGGGGGTGCCGACATGGTTGTGCTTGGGTAATCACGATCTGGAGCGGCCGGAGGCGATCGACACCTGGCGCCGCCATCGCCACGGGCTGCTGCCGGAAGGTGAGCCGGACTACGGTTTCGACTTTGACCAGTTTCGGCTGTTCGTCGTGGCCAATCATTACACGCGGACCGATCGGCCGTACTTCTACGCCACGGATCAGAGCCTGGCGCCGTTCATCGATGATGCTCAAGTGTCAAGGATGGATCGGTTCATCGGCACATCAGACAAGCCGGTTATCGTCGCCTCGCACTGGGCGCTGGCGCCATCCTGGCTGCAGATCAAGGATGGCACCGGGATTGACCCGGCCTATATTGGCGTGTTCACGGATCTTGGCCAACGCCACGATACGCTCAAACTCGTACTCACCGCTCACATTCACGCCAACACGTGCTGTCGGCACGGTTCGTTCACGTCGATGTCCACTGCCGCGTTCGTCGAGTGTCCATTCGAGTTTCGCTACATCACGGTGGACGCCGGCGTCATCCGCGTCGAGACGGTCAGCCTGCGCGATGCGATCCACGAACCCTCCGAGTACCTTCAGGAAAATGCATGGGTGCAGGGCACGCCCGAAGCCCGTTTGTGCATCATCAGTTGAGCCCTTTAGCCACGGGTTTGCCCCGTCTTGCTTAGGCCCGCGGCCCGGGCCGTTGGCCGAACGAGTGGTCACACCCGTCCCTTCTGCTCGATCAATCGCTCGACGAAGTGGATGTCCACCGTGCTGCGGATGAAATTGCCGTTGCGCATCAGGTCGGCGTGCAGCGGGATGGTGGTCTTGGTCGGCGTGATGCGGAACTCCATCAACGCGCGTCGGAGCGTGGCGATTGCCTGCTCGCGGGTCGGTTGATGTGCAATGAGCTTGGCGATCATTGAATCGTAGTTGGGTGGGACGACATATCCGCTGTAGCAGTGCGTGTCCACACGCACGCCGGGGCCGCCCGGCGGGTCGAACTGGTCTATCCGGCCCGGGCAGGGGGCAAACCCGTTGGATGGGTCCTCCGCGTTGATGCGCAGTTCGATCGCGTGGCCCTTTTGGTGCACCTGCCGTTGCGTTATGGGCAGTTTCTCACCGGCTGCGATCTGGATTTGCATCTTGACGATGTCGATGCCCGTGACCATCTCGGTCACGGGATGTTCGACCTGCACGCGTGTGTTGACTTCCATGAGATAGAACTGCTTCTTGCGCGTGTCCATCAGGAACTCAACCGTTCCCGCCGAGTGATATCCCGCCGCGCGGCAGAGCCGTACGGCCGCCTTGCACAGTTCGCGACGGGTGTCGTTGTCGAGCACGGGGCTGGGCGATTCCTCGATCAGTTTCTGGTGGCGGCGCTGCATGGTGCAGTCGCGCTCGAAGAGGTGGATGATGTTGCCGTGTTGATCGCCGAGGATCTGTATCTCGATGTGCCGGGCCTTTTCGATGAACTTTTCGATGTAAATAGTCGGGTCGCCGAAGGCGGCCTTGGCCTCGGCGATGGCCTGCTTGAGCCCGGATCGTAGGCTTACCTGGTTATGCGCGACACGCATGCCACGGCCGCCACCACCGGCGGCTGCTTTGATGATCACCGGGTAACCTATTTCCCTCGCAACCTTGATCGCCTGCTGCTCATCTTCGACCTTGCCCTTGCTGCCTGGCGAGATCGGCACCTTGTGCTTCTCGGCGAGCCGCTTGCAGGCGACCTTGTCGCCCAGCAGATTCATCGATTCGACGCTGGGTCCGATGAACTCGATCCGGCAGGTGCGGCAGACCTCGGCGAAGTGGGCGTTCTCGGCCAGGAACCCGTAGCCGGGATGGATCGCATCGACGTCGGCAATTTCCGCGGCGCTGATGATGTGCGGGATGTTGAGGTACGAATCGGCCGACGGTGGCCGTCCGATGCAGATCGCCTGGTCCGCCAGTCGCACATGGGCCGAGTCGGCGTCAGCGGTCGAGTAAACCGCCACCGTCTGAACGCCCAACTCTCGTGCCGCGCGAATGATTCGCACGGCCACTTCACCGCGATTGGCTATCAGGATTCGGCTAAACATTTAACGATTCCAAAGGCCATGGTCCATGGTCAAGCGCGAGCGTGTTTCCACGACTCTGGACTCTGGATCTTGGACTCGTGACTCCTCGCTATTGGGGCTTGATCTGGAACAGGGGCTGATCGAACTCCACCGCTTGGCCGTTATCAACGAGCATTTTTTGGATGGTGCCCGCGGCGTCAGCTTTGATCTCGTTGAAGACTTTCATGGCCTCGATGAGACAGACGACCGTGTCAGGCGTGACTTGCGATCCGGCCTGGACGAACGGCTTGGCGTCGGGGCTCGGCGTGATGTAAAACGTACCCACCATCGGGCTGTTGATCGTTGAGTCGCTGGCCGCCTCGGCTGGGGCGGCAGGCGCCGCGGCGGGTTGCGCTGGTGTGGCCGGCACCAGTTGCACCTGCGGTTGGTCCTGGCTACGCTTGAGGCAGACCCGCTCGCCCTCCGACTGGAGGTCGAGTTCAGTCAGGTCGTTTTCGACCATCAGCTTGATCAGGTCTTTTAGTTTGCGCTGTTCGATCATGGTCTAGATAATCGCTGATTGGAGGTCGGTCGGCAAGTCGCTGAGCAAGCGCGAGCCGCGGGGAGCCACCAACACATCGCTTTCGATCCGGATACCGCCTATCCCCGGCAGATATATGCCGGGTTCGACCGTCACCACTTGCCCGGGCTCGAGTTCCCCCTTGCTGCGGGGCGACAGCGACGGCTGCTCGTGGATCAGCAGTCCGATGCCGTGGCCCAGAGAGTGGCCGAATTGCTTGCCGTACCCTGCGGCGGCGATCAGGTCACGAGCCACGGCATCGATCTGCTTGAGGGTCTTGCCCGGTGCGATGGCGGCGATGGCGGCGTCGTGGGCGTCGAGCACGATCTGGTAGATCGTGGCCAGCACGGGCTTCATCCGGCCCAGTGCGACAACACGCGTCAGGTCGGCGCAGTAGCCGCCGGCCATAGCGCCCCAGTCGAATAGCACGATACCGCCCCGGCGCACCGTGGCGCTGCCCGGAACGGCGTGGGGCAGGCTCGCGTTGGCATCAGCCGCGACGATCGACGGGAACCCGACGCCTTCGCCGCCGAGCAGGCGGATCTGGTATTCAAGGTGCGCCGCCAACTCGTGCTCGGTTCGGCCCGGCTTGACCTGTTTGAGCGTATTTTTGAACGCCTGCTGACTGATCTGCACCGCTCGACGGATGGCGGCGATCTCTCGTGAATCTTTGATCGATCTCTGTTTGAGCAGCCCGTCATCCACGGCCACCAGGCGCCCGCCGCCGACGATACGCATCATGGTGGTACGCTGTGCGATCGTGACGTGGTCGGCCTGCAGGCCGATCCGCTTTAGCCTGCACCGGTCTGCCAGTTTGGCCAGTTCCTGTGAGATCATCTCCTTGCGGATCACAGCTCGCACGTGCGGGGCCTGGGCCTGAATCTGCTCTTGGAATCGGAAATCGCTGATCAGGTGTAATTGCGTCGCCCGCGACCGTACCAACGCCCAACTGTCCTCACCGCTAAAGCCCGTTAGATACCGGATGTCGTGGTCACCGGTCACCAAAAGTGCATCCAGGTCCAATGCGCGTATGCGACGTTGCAACGCCTTGATACGCACCGCCAGATGTGCTGGAGTTGGCCGTTTACGAGCCATCTTCATTTTCCTGTTTTTTCCCGCTTTGGCGGGTCACAGCCGGTGCAAATGGAATCCGCCGTCCACGTTGATCACCTCGCCCGTCGAAAACGGCAGCCGGCCTTCCGCGATGGCGGCGACCGCCCGTGCAACGTCCTGCGGATGGCCCCATCGGCGGATGGGGGTGATGCCCTGCTCAAGTATCAGCTTGTCGTATTTTTCCTGGACACCGGCGGTCATGTCCGTGGCGATGATACCCGGTCGGACCTCGAAAACGTTGATGCCGTGCTCGGCCAACCGGACGGCAAACAGCTTCGTCATCATTGCCATGCCCGCCTTGGCGATGCAATACTCGCCGCGATTGATGCTGGCGGTGTATGCGCTGATCGAGTTGATGTTCACGATTGCGCAGCCTGGTGGCAGGTTTCGGGCGGCGATCATGCGCTTGGCCACGAGTTGGGAAAGAAAAAACGGCCCTTTTAGGTTCGTTTCCAGCACGGCGTCAAAGCTTTCCTCGCCCGTCTCAAGCAGGTCGGCGCGGACGCGTGGTGCGATGCCGGCGTTGTTGACCAGAAGGTGGATATCGCCGAACGCCTCACCCGTCTGGTCCACGAGTCGCCGTCGATCCGGGGAAGATCCGATATCAGCCTGCACGATCAGCGCCTGGCCGCCCGCCGATCGTACCCGGTCGGCACTTTCGTTGGCTGCGTCGGCGTTGGCGTGGTAATTGATCGCGATATTGAATCCGAGCGTCCCCAGCGCCTCGGCGATCGCGCGGCCGATCCCACGGCTGGCGCCGGTGACAATCGCGGTGCATGGTGTCGATGATGGCGGCATGGGTTTACTCACGCGTCAAACAAAGGTTGGATACCGGCCTTTTGTCGCCACCCGCTTGATCAGGTTCGCCAACTCGAGCAGGTGGTAATCGCCCCACATCGACGATTCGCCGCATGGGATCTTTTGCCCGCGTGGGACGTGGTCCCACCCATTGGGTCGGTGGTAGATCGAGTGCAGCAGCAGGCCCTGATGCTGCCGGTCGGTCGAAAGATACGGCTTGTCGAAAAGCGTGCGGGCGACAGCGAGCCCGGCCTGACGGTATCTGGTGCCGGCGTGTCGGCCGAGGTATTGGCCCAACCTGATCAGCCCCTGCGCCGCGATCGCCGAGGCCGACGAATCGACCGGCTCGAAATCGTTGTACGGGTCGGCATCCTCGTTGCGCCAATCGCCCAATTGCCGGATTCCCGGGGCGCCGTCGTCCCAATAGCACACGCCATCGCGCGCGGCGCAATCGTTGATGTAGTGGTCGCAGGTCTGTCTTGCACATCGTGCGTAGACGCCGACGACCGCGGCCTTGGTCAGGCCGACTTCGTTGCGAAAGGTGTTGGCGTCGATGGTCCTGATAAACTCGAGCTGCTCAGCATATCCGAGCATGGCCCACGCCAGCCCGCGGGTCCACGTGCTGAACGGGCTGTAGCCTTGCTGCGTGGCGCGGGCGCGGAAGCGCCCGTCGTTGCGGTTGAACGTGCCCTCGTGGGCCGTGCGGCCGGGCACGTCGTAACTGTGATCGCTGTCGCCGTGGAACACGATGTATTGGCTGGTCGTCAACGCGTGCAGCACGCTGCGTTTGAGCAGATTGGCGGCGCGATCGTTCTCATGCATCAACACGTGCCCCATCTTCCACGCCGCCGCGAGGATCCGGATCGTGCGCATCGTGTCAATAAAAAGTGAGTGCGGGCCATTGAACGAATAGATGTAGCCCAGTTGGGCGGCGTTGGCCGAATGCTTGTGCGGTTGATCGACGCGTACGCCCGACCAGCGCGCCGCCTGCACTGCGCCGGACGCCATGATTGCCTGGCGGTACGCGAGTCGCTCCCACTGGTCGTGATGCCAGCGGTTTTCCTGCAGCAGCCGCAGCAGGTTGCCGTAGGTCGACAGGTTGTTGAACCCGTGATCGTGCACTCCCGTGTGAGTGACGTGGGGAAACATGAGATCAATCGTGCGCCGCCGCCCGAGCTTGAGCAGTTTGTCGTCGTCGAGTGCATCGCCGGCGAGGATGATGCATCCGTATTGGAAGCCTTGTGTCCACTCCGTCCACCCGCGCGAACTGTATCGGCCGTTGACCGTGAACACCGGGGTGCCCTTGCGGTGGTCCCATGTGCGGTCGATGGCGCGCACCTTGCGCGCTGTCAGGCGAAACACGCGATCGATCGCGGGCAGCAAGTCACTTGGTTTGATCGTTTTGTCAATTTGCATGATGCCGGGCGTCGGGTTCAGCTTCCGTACACCTTTTGGGGATCGAAGGCACGCTGCTCGACGAACCTGAGGGTGTCCTGGCCGTCCATCTCGCGGTAGAAGCACGTCTGATAACCCACATGGCATGCCGGGCCGTGCGGTTTGCATCGCAGCAGGACGGCGTCCTGATCACAGTCGATGCGGGCCTCAACCACCTCCTGGACGTGCCCAGACGACTCGCCCTTGACCCATATCTTGTCCCGGCTGCGCGAGTAGAAGGTTGCCTTTCGCGTCTCCAGTGTCTGGTGCAGGGCCGCGTCGTTCATCCACCCGAGCATCAGGACTTGGCCGGTGTCGGCGTCCTGTACGATCGCGGCCACCAGGCCCTGCTCATTGTATTTCACGTTCATGGCCGTGCCGGTCTCACGCTGTGTGTCGCTCATCGAAAACTCCCTTGGCACTTGTAGGCTGCGATCGAAATTGGCGGTATAATACACGCGGGTCGATAATACGGCCAAACACCCGCCGTAGAGCCTTCTGCGAGCCCTTGACGTGCATCCGGAGATTATCATGCCCCAGCGACCATGTTATCTATTGCTATTGGCAGCGGCGCTTCTGATCGCTGCTTTTCCGTCAACGCCCACGTTGGCGCAGTACGACGGTTTTACCAAAGCCAGCCGGGACGTGCAGATGAGTTTTCCGCTGACCGGGCGGATCATCGAGATCAACGTCACGCACGGTGACCGCGTTAAGATGGGTGACGACTTGATCAAGCTCGATGACAAGTTAGGCGAAGCACAGATCGCGAAACTGGAGTTGGCGTTCAAGAACGCCATCTTGATTGAACAGCAGGAGGCCGAGCGGGAAATGGCCGAAGTTCAACTGAAGGCCACGCGCGAGTTATACCGAAAGGGCGCCGCCTCGAACATGGAACTGCGCCGTGCAGAAGTTCAATTGAAAATCGAGGAACTTGGGCTTGAGAAGGCGAAGTTTGACCAGAAGATCATCGGCAAAGACCTGGAACGTGCCAAGGCCGACCACGCTCGTTACGCCATCAAGGCGGTCGGCGACGGCATCGTCGAAAGGGTCGTGGGCGAAGAGGTAGAGGTTGGCGAAACAGTGCAGGCCAACCAGCCCGTGGTGCGCCTGGTCAACGCCGATGAGTTGATCGTCGAGGTGGATGTCCCCATGCGGGAGACGCTGGGTCTTAAGCTCAATGATCATGCATGGGTTCTATGTGATCTGCCGGGCCACGACCGGCCGGTACAGGGCCGGATCACGCGGATTGCGCTGGTCGCCGAGGAGGCCAGCCAGGCCATGCGGGTGCGGGTTGTCATGTCGAACGAGGGCAATTATCTGGGCGCCGGCTGGTACGTCAACGTCTTTTTCACCAGGCCCGATGAACCACTGGCCAAGGCAGCGGCGGCCAAGCCTCAGCCGGAGCGGGACTGACCCCGGCCGCTGTCCGGTCGGCGTGTGGCCGTTCGCTTCACGCGCGAACGGCGCAAGCCTTGCTGATGATCTGGCGGCACCGTCTGCACCAGCTTATTCGCCATCGCATTTACGTTTGGTACAGTGAGGCCATGGGTAACTGCCTGCATGAGGTACATCCAGGGCTCTACCTCGCTGCCGACACCTGCAACGCCTACATCATCAAGCGCGGCGACGCTGCCATCGCGATTGACCCGGGCGACGGCCGGTGGCTCGATCAGCTCGTGCAAATCGGCATTAACCGTCTCGAGTGGGTCCTGCTGACGCACTCGCACCGGGATCAATGCGCCGGCATTTACCGGTTCGACCGGGTGACGACGAAGCTGGCCGTACCGCTGCTCGAGCGGCATCTCGTCGAAGACGCCGAGTCGTTCTGGCGATCTCGCCAGCTTTACCACAACTACAATCAGGTCGATGACTGTTTGTCGCTGCCGCGCAGTGCGCCGGTCGATCACAACCTCTGCGATTTTGAGACGTTCGAGTGGCGGGACGTGCGGCTCGAGGTGATACCGATGCCGGGCCACACGCCCGGGTCGATCGCGTTGCTTGGTGAGTTCGATGGTAAGCGAATCGCGTTCGTGGGTGATTCGATCGAGGCCGACGGTCGGGTTCCGCTGATCCACACGCTGCAATATTGCTATGGCGACGCGTCTGGCGCCGCGGCGTTGTGCAACAGCCTGCACTACCTCAAACAGCAACAGCCTGACCTGCTGATGCCGGCGCGGGGCGAACCGATCGAGCAACCGGCTGCGGCGTGCGATGCCCTGGCCGATCGCCTGCGCATCTTCTGCCGCGAGATGATGATGCCGATCGACCAGCTTGCCGAGCAGGGCTTTTACAGACTCAGCGACCACCTGTTGGCGTCGAACACCGGATCCTGCTCGTACTATGCCGTCCTGGACGGCACCGGCCACGCGGTGATGATTGATGTGGGCTATCCGGATACCACCTTGGCCGAGCCGCACGCCTATGGATACCGCACGCGATTTCTGCCTGTCGGCATCGACGCGCTGATGCGCGATCATGGTGTCACGAAAATCGACGCAGTCATCATCACGCATTACCACGACGATCACGTGATTGGTGTGCCGTATCTGCAAAACCGACTCGGCAGCGAGGTCTGCTGCTATGACCGTATCGCCCCGATCATCGAGCGGCCGACGGACTTCAACATGCCCTGCCTGCTGCCGGTGCCGATCCGCGTTGATCGCGCGTTGGCCGACCGCGAGAGGTGGCAGTGGCGGGGCGTGACGTTCCAGATGCACGATATGCCGGGCCAGACCGATCTGCACAGCGGCATCAGCTTTGATCTGGACGGCCAGCGGTGGCTGGCGCTGGGCGATTCCTGCCATATCCCCGGCGGCGTGGTCAGCCACGGGCACATCATTTTTGCCAACCGCGTCTCGGCGCGCAACCACATCAAGGTTGGCCAGCGTATGCTCGAGGTCGACCCGAACGTGTTGTTGCACGGTCATCATCGCCGGCAGGTTGACGGCAAGGGCCGATCCGACCTGCCCGTGACGCGTCAGGACCTGGCTGATTTCCTCGAATCGTCGCACCGGCTGTCCGGCGTGCTTGCCGACATCGTTGTTGACCAGCACGAGCGGCGGTGCCGGGTCGACTGGGTGCGCATCGAACCCTATCGCGTGTTCCTGCAGCCCGGTGATTCGACAACGATTCGTCTGCTGGCAGAGAACCTGCACGATCAGGATGTGGACCTGCAGATGCGATTCGTGCTGCCCGAGGGTGTGTCGGTGGAGCCGGACGCGGTAACCTGCCGGGTGCCCGCGAACCAGACGCACGAATCGGAGCATCAACTGAGGTTTGATCGCGTCACTGGCGTGTCGCCGTTGATCGTGTGTGTCGACACCGTGCTCGACGGCAGGTCGATGGGTTGGGTCGGTCACGGCCAACTCTGGTACGAAGGGACTCCGCGTTGAGTTTGACGTATACTCCGTGCGCTGCCGCGGAAAGCATCCACCATTAACCGATTGGAACGACCATGGCCGAAGAAGACACCCCAAAGATTCATATCGATTCCGACTGGAAGGTCGAGGCACAGGCGGAAAAGGAACGACTGTCTACCCAGGCGGAGGACGACGTTGCGCAGCCCGGGCGAGGCCCGGGTGCAGGTAAGATGCCCGAGGCCAACTTCGAGACCCTGATCAGCACCATGGCGACGCAGGCGCTTTTCTCCATGGGCGCGATTCCCGACCCGCGCACCGGTCAGCGTGTCTCGCACCTCGACTTGGCGCGGCACCACATCGATATGCTCAGCGTCATCGAGGAAAAGACCAAGAACAATCTGACGGAAGAGGAGCAGAAAATGCTCTCGACGACGCTTTATGAGATTCGCAACACGTACATCCAGGTTTCCAATGCTTCGCGCAATGCCTGACGGAATATTGCCTCGATGCCCCGATCATCCATGCCGCTGGCGCCACAACGTCGATTCAATGAGACTACGCGGCGCGATGGATCGCGGCTGCAATCGATTGCCTTTTTCACTGGTCTTTCGGCGTTTGTCACCGGCTCATCAGGCTGGGCTGGTTTTTCCGAGGTCTGCGTGCGACTGTGCTCGACAGGCGTGTGGACGAACTGGAGAATCATTTGAGCATGGCGATTCCCAAGCACGAGCATGATGTCGTCGTGGTCGGCGGTGGCGGTGCGGGCCTGCGGGCGGCCATCGCCATTGCCCATCAGGATGCGAGGCTGTCGGTGGCGATGGTGTCAAAGGTCTACCCCATGCGCAGCCACACGGTAGCGGCCGAGGGCGGCGCGGCGGCGGTCATCAAACCCAACGACAGCCTTGAGGATCATATATACGACACCATCAGTGGTTCGGATTGGCTGGCCGATCAGGATGCGGTCGAGATTTTCGTAAACGAATGTCCCGGCGAGATGATTCAACTCGAGCATTGGGGTTGTCCGTGGAGCCGTGAACCCGACGGGTCAGTGTCGGTCCGACCGTTCGGCGGAATGAAAATCGAGCGGACCTGGTTCGCGGCCGACAAGACCGGATTCCACATGCTACACACGTTGTTCCAGACCACGCTCAAATACAACAATATTACTCGTTACGATGAATACTTTGCGACCAGGTTGCTGGTTGACGACGGCCGTTGCTGTGGCTGCACGGCGATTGAGATGCGCACGGGCCAAGTGCACGCCGTTTTGGGTAAGTCAGTGATCATCTGCACCGGAGGCGCGGGCAAGGTGTTTCCGTTTACGACCAACGGCGCCATCAAGACGGGTGACGGTATGGCCATGGCTTACCGCGCTGGCGCAGCGCTCAAGGACATGGAGTTTGTCCAGTACCATCCAACCGGGTTGCCGGGCACCGGGATTCTGATCACGGAAGCGTCGCGCGGTGAGGGCGGGATACTCGTTAACAAGCACGGCGATCGCTACCTGCGCCACTACGATCTGGGTGAGCCTTTGGATGTTACGGATTCGAAGCACCCGCAAAAACGGACCATGGAACTGGGTCCACGCGACAAGCTCAGCCAATGCTTCGTTTACGAGATGCAAAAGGGCAATACGATCGAAACGAAGTACGGGCATGTTGTGAACCTGGACCTGCGGCATCTGGGCGAGAAGAAGATCGACAAGAAGATCCCGTTCGTGCGCGAACTGGCGACCAACTATGCGGGTGTGGATCCGGTGTACGAACTGATACCCGTGCGCCCGGTGCTTCATTACATGATGGGAGGGATCGACACGGATGTGGAGGGGGCCACGTCGATCGCGGGCCTTTACGCGGCCGGCGAGTGTGCGTGCGTGTCGCTGAACGGCGCCAATCGGCTGGGATCCAACTCGTTGACGGAATTGCTGGTATTCGGCGCTCGCTCTGGCAAGAGCGCGGCGCAGTTCGCGTTGGCCCACGAGCAGATCAATGTGGACGCCCTCGAAGCTCAAGCCAGGGATGAACAGCTGCGCATCAGCAAGGATTACATCAACAAGGCCGGCGGAACGCAGCGCCTGGTCGACCTGCGCAGCGTCATGCACGAATCAATGGAAAAGGGAGCCGGTATCTTCCGCGACGAAGCATCCTTAAAGCGCACGTGCGAGACGCTAACCGAGCTTAGCGAGCGTTTCAAGGATGTTGCACTGGACGATCACACGCTCAGTTTCAATACCGAACTGACCGCGGCGCTGGAACTGGGCTACATGCTGGACGTGGCCCAGACGCTGGTACACGCGGCCCTGGCGCGACGCGAGTCGCGAGGTTCCCATCAGCGCACCGACTACCTGCAGCGCGATGACGATCAGTTTCTCAAGCATTCAATGGCGCATTTTGATCCCACGGCGCCTTCGACTCCGCGTATCGATTACAAGCCGGTAGCCATTACCAAATGGCCGCCGGCCAAACGCACGTACGGTGCTGATTCAGGGCTCAAGGCAAATGCCGGACCAGCGACATCGAAGTAAGGACGCTGTGCCATTCTTTTAAGGCAAGTTCCCGGCGTAAAAAGCAAGGCCCTCCGACTGGAGCTTTCATGGCAAATGAAACCACCATCCGCTTCGACATCTTTCGCTACCATCCGCAGGAAGATGAGCCGCCGCGTTTCCAATCCTATGATGTGCCTTACCAGGAAGATTGGGTCGTGCTTGATGCGATCAACTGGATCAAAGACAACGTCGACGGCACGCTCAGTTACCGCTGGAGTTGCCGGATGGGCGTGTGTGGCAGCTGTGGCATGGTGATCAATGGTGAGCCCAAGCTCACTTGCGCCGCATTCCTGAGAGACTATTATCCCAATGCCATTCGGGTCGAGCCGTTGGCAAACTTTCCCGTCGAGCGTGATCTGGTCATCACCATGGACGACTTTATGACCAAGCTCGAGTCGGTCAATCCTTACATCGTGCGCGATGACGTGGACGACACGTCCGGCGGCGAGTACCGGCAGACACCGGCGCAGCTTGCGCAGTACAAGCAATACTCGATGTGCATCAATTGCATGCTCTGTTACTCGGCCTGTCCGGTGATGGGCCACGAGCCGGAGTTCATCGGCCCCGCCGCACTGGCGCTGGGGCATCGGTACAACAAGGATTCTCGCGACCAGGGCACCAGCGAGCGCTTGGAAAAAATGATGGAGCACGAGGCGGTGTGGGGTTGCACGTTCGTCGGTGAGTGCACCGAAGTGTGTCCCAAGAACGTGGACCCGGCCGGCGCCATCCAACAGGCCAAGGCGGCCGCCGCACAGCACTACTTCAAGCGGCTGATCATGCCCAAGGGGGCCGGTCGATGAGCAAGCGGTACCACCCGACCCAGCCGTGGAACTGGTTTTTGCAGCGGCCGGCGTACGTCAAGTTCATGGTGCGCGAGCTGACGGCCGTGGTGATTGGACTGTATCTGATCTACCTGTTGTGCGTGCTGGCGACGGTGGGTGGGGGTGAAGCGGCCTTCATTGAGTTGGCCGGTAAGCTGACGAGCACCACGGTACGGCTGCTGCATGCGATTGCCCTGGCGGCGGCGTTGTTTCATTCGATTACCTGGTTTAATTTGACGCCCAAGGCCATGCCCGTCTACCGCGGAGAGGATCGGCTGGCCGACCCGCTGGTGGCTTTTGTCATGGGATATCTTCCGTGGATTGTGGTGACGATCTTAATTGTCTGGGGCGTGTGCGCATGAGCAAGTCAAATGAAGCATTGTGGTGGTCGCTGTTTTCAGCCGGTGGCGTGCTTGCGGCGCTGGCGGTGCCTGCGTTGGTGCTGTCGACCGGGTTCTTGCTGGCGACCAATGACGCGTCGGTGGCGGCCGAACGATACGCGCAGTTGCAGTCAATACTGGGTTGGTCGATCGTACGGCTGATCTTGTTCGTGGTGATCTCCTTGTCGTTTTTTCATTGTGCTCATCGCATACGCCACACCCTCATCGACCTAGGCGTGCGCGGCGTTTCGCTGCTGATGATGATAATCTGCTACGGCGGTGCGCTGGCCGGGGCGATCGCGGCGGCGGTGATCCT
>Ga0310121_10003253_pt1 | contig 14886 bp, 14 predicted proteins | sample CB27_Tmax_986_MG_FD_203504 | JGI IMG/M metagenome (GOLD analysis project Ga0310121, IMG submission 203504) | Marine microbial communities from Western Arctic Ocean, Canada - CB27_Tmax_986 | ecosystem: Environmental > Aquatic > Marine > Oceanic | place: Canada: Western Arctic Ocean | collected...
TCTCTTGGAAGTGGCCTTCGCCTGGCTCTGGAAGACATGGAGATACGCGGCGCTGGAAATCTTCTTGGTCGCCAACAACACGGAACCATCGACGCCATCGGCTACGACGCGTTTATGGACCTTCTCAGCGAAACCATCGCCGAACTCCGTGGAATCGAAGGTCCTCGTCACCGGTTTGATACCGAGGTGCAGATCGACGTCGCGGCTTTCCTGCCTGACGACTACCTGCCCGATCCCCATGAACGTTTGAGTCTGTACCGAAGAATTGGATCCATATCCGAAATCGACCAGATCTATGCCCTGGCGGAGGAGATCACCGACCGCTACGGCCGACTCCCAGAAGAGGCACAAAATCTGATTCGAGTGCATAAAATCCGTGTACTGGCCGCGAATTGTGGGCTTTCCAGAGTCATCATGAGAAAGCGACGAATGCGCCTGGGTTTAGCGACTTCCAGTCATTCCCGGTTGGATCCCGCGAAGATCACCGCCTTCGTCACCCGGGAGGAAAGTTCCTGGAAGTTGACTCCGGATATGGCCCTCGAGCGCCCTTTGACCGAACCACAATCGGCACATCCTTTTGAAACCGCAGAGCAGTTCATTCGTGATTTCAACAACTTCGTGCAGAGTTCCACATAGATGTGCTAGATGAAACGCATGCACCACCAATTTCCAAGCTTTGGACTTCGAGGATTCCTGATTCTCGCCCTGCTGGTTTTCTTCAGCTGTAAGCCAGAACGCCCGAAGATCCCTGGAAATAAGCAGGGGCAGATCAGTCGTTTCCGGCCCGAACAAGCCAAGGGAAATGCGCATAAGAGGAAGATTCTACAGCCTCTTATTCTCCCAAAAGAGGCTCGTTCCATCATCCTGGCCAAAGGCGATGATCTTACGATCACTGCGGGCGATTTTGTGGACGCGCTATTGGATCAGCCTTTGTCCTTACGGGTTCGATACCAGAATCCGGACCGGTGGCGGGAGTTCCTCATGGATCTGGTTGCCTTCGAATTGATAAGCCGAAACGCGAAAGAGATGAATCTGCAACGTGACCCTGTTTTACTCCACAACTATAAGAAGGCGATTCTTGAACAGCATTTGCGCGATCTATCCGAACGAGCCGTAAGCCCTTCGGATATCCTCAATGAGGAGATTGATATGGCCTACCAGGAACGTCCCAAGCTCTCCACGCAACCAGCGACCGCCAACGTTTATATCTACGAAAGCCGCGATTATAACCAGGCCATGAAAACACTCGCGTATCTTCAGGCGGTCGACACCGACTACGCCGATACTTCTGAAGAGGAACGCGCGAACATTCGCCTGGAACGATTCAAGGAACGTGTCCGCGAGCTGGGACCATCCTATAAACTGGCCGAAACGGAAGGAGACGCAGGCTTTATTGGCGAAAACGGTACGTCCTCAGCGGAGGATTCCAACAGTCAGATTGTACCCACCATCGTCGCAAAGCAGATCTTCCAGGACCTGCGGCCAGGTAGCCTCTACTACGATAAGGAAAAAAATGCGCCCTACCGCCGGATTGGGTTCTTGATCGTAGGAGCCATTACCGTCTCGCCCAGCACCCAGATATCGAAAGAAGTTGCTCGAACAAAGATCCGAAACCGACTACTGGCAGAACGTCGGAGTGTGCGCCAAAACGAGATCAAGCAGGACCTCCTGAATCGTGCGGACACGCAGATTGACCAGGCGGCTTTCGAGAAGATCTTTGGAGCCGCGAGCCCGCCGGCCCCAGCCAAACCCAGACTTACACCCATACGCCAGAATACCCGTCCCTCTCTCGGCATTCAGCACCGGACGGATTTGAAACGCATTAAGACACTGATAGAAGACAACCCCAAGAACGCTGTACGAAAAGATCAGGCCCCATGATTTCCAGCCATCGTATCCGCATATGTTTTGCTCTGATTCTGTCCGGTCCGCTGTTGGCTGGACTCGGCGTCGCGCCCGCCCACAGTGAGGAACTCCTGCTTGACCGGATCGTAGCTGTGGTGGATGGGCACCCCATCACCATGTACGACGTCATACGCACCCAGGAGTCTCCGGATCTCACAGCCTTATTCCAAGGGTATGTGTCCGGGGTTCCCAGCGAACGAACGGATGTCTGGGCCTTTGACCGCACCCTGGATGAAGAGTTCTTCTTGAAAGTAGCACGCGACATCGGGATCGAAGCGACACGAGATCAGGCAGAACAATACTTTCGGCGACTTCAACGTGAAAACCAATGGACGAATGATGAACTCGACGGCATCGTCGGCGAGTTGGGCTTCGATTCTGTCCCGGAAATTATCCGCGCCATTCAACGCCAGCTGTCCATCGCCAATAGCACTCGAATCAAGGTAATGAGCCGGGTCCAGGTTCCTCCCAAGGAGCTGGAAGAAAACTATCGCCGCCAATACGGCCAGGGAAAGGAAGACAAGCTTCATATACGGCAGATCCTTATCCGCGTTCCGATTATCGTAAACCCGGAAGTAGAACTGGAGCTCTACCGCGTTTCCGAGCGGATTCGAGCCAAGATCGCCAATGGCGAGATCGCCTTCGAGGAGGCCGCTAAACTCCATAGCGCGAGCAGCGACGGGAAGAACGGTGGTGATCTGGGGTGGTCAACCCGTGGCACCTACCAATTCGACTCCACCGCCTTCGCGCTCAAGGATGGCGAGTTGAGCCCTGTCATTCGCACCTTCCTCGGATACCACATTCTGCGGGTCGACGAACGGAAGAGTATCGCCATCAGTAGCCCGGATCGACTCAAGCGAACCATCGCCGAGGAGTTATTCGAAAAGCGCTTCCGCGTGGCGCGCAAAGACTGGCTCAAACAAGTCCGGGACCAGGTACCCGTACAGAAGATACCCTTCCGGGCTCGCTTCGGTCAGACATCCACCGTCGAACCGAGCTTGCAACCCCAGAAGTGATGGGGCATATTCCGCCCCCTGCAATGCAAACCTCGACCTGAATCATGGTGAAAAAATGGTACAGCCCATCCGTGTAGCCGTTACCGGAGCCGCCGGACAAATCGGTTATAGCCTCTTATTCCGTATCGCCTCCGGAGAAATGCTTGGTCCGAATCAACCGGTAATTCTCCAACTCCTTGAGCTCCCCGTTGCGATGGGTGCATTGGAAGGGGTGGCGATGGAATTGACGGATTGTGGCTATCCGCTGCTACAGGGCATCGAATTGGCCGATTCACCGATGCAGGCCTTCCAGAATGCCGATGTGCTCATGCTTGTAGGGTCCAAACCACGCGGACCGGGCATGGAGCGTTCCGACCTCATCCGCGAAAATGGGCCCATCTTCGTGGGACAGGGTAAAGCTATTGATGCCGTCAGCGCCGAGAACGCAAGAATCGTAGTTGTAGGAAACCCCTGCAATACCAACTGCCTGATCGCCGCCGCCCAGGCCTCACGAGTAGCCCGGGCCAACTTCACAGCCATGACCCGCCTCGATCATAATCGGTCGGTGGGACAAATCGCCGAGAAGGGCAACTGTACCGCCGCCGACGTGCGCAATATGCTGATCTGGGGCAACCACTCGCCGACGATGGTTCCGGACTACAGCCGGGCCACGGTTGGCGGTCAATCGGTTGCAGATGCGCTCCCGGCCGACTGGCTTCATAGGGAATTCGATACCACCGTACGTACCCGTGGAAAGGCCATCATCAACGCCCGTGGCAAATCATCGGCCGCTTCGGCTGCCAATGCCGCCATCAACCATATTCACGACTGGTTCCTGGGCTCCGGCTCCAACGACTACGTCTCGATGGCCGTACCATCCGACGGATCCTACGGCGTCCCCGAAGGCCTGATCTTCTCGTTCCCGTGTAAGATCACGGCGCCATGGCAGTACGAGATCGTCCAGGGACTCGACCTGAGCGACGATCTGAAAACGCGTATCCAGCGCTCGGCCGACGAGCTGTCGGGTGAACGGGAGACCGTAGCCGAGCTCCTCTAGGTCGCGCGGCTATTTTTCCAGCTTCCGAACACAAGATCCTGCGCTGGCAAAACATCGGTTCTCTGTCTGGCAGAGCTTCGAGCGGCGGCAATCCGCGTCCGTCTTGGCAACGCAATCGCCATTAAGGGCTGAACAGGCGCCCATCGACGCACAACGCATCGAGGACGCACACGCGCTGTCCTCGACTGCGACACAATCGCTGCCGCGATAGGCACATTTCCCAAACTCCTTGCAGCGCCGGGATCCAAGGCAACCCTCTTCAGAACCGACGACACACGCGACCCCTGATTTCGACTGAGAACGACTACACGCCCCCAGTTCCTTACAACGCTCCGTACGAGCACAGTCGTCGTCCGATGCAACAACACAAGTCGAGCGCTCGATAATGCGGACACCGTCTGCGCCAATCCCTCCAAATGACTCGGGCCCCGGGTTCCTGGCTGTGCAATGGCCAGTCTCGCTACAACCCTTACGCGATCGGCATTGTTCATTCGTCAAGACGCAAATACCATCCCGCTCCGAACATCGGTCGGCCTGTGCACAGGAATTGAACTTCTCTTTCCCATAATCCTTTGCACAATCCGCATCACTGCCAACCGACAGTACACAGGCCCCATTGCGTAGGGTGCAATGCCCCGTACCACGACACAAACCCGACTCCCTGCAATGCGCGGGCTTGGTAGCAATACAGCGGGCGCCTTCTTCATTGTCTATCGATGCCTGATAGGAACAACGGCCGAAATTCGAACACCGCCAAGTCTTGCTGCAGCTTTCATTCTGGCGAAGTTTGCGCTTTTCCTCTTCGGCCTTTTCCTCGGCGACCAGGTCTCTACATCGCTGCTCCACACAGCGGAGCTTTCCCTTACAGTCCGAACTACTGGAGCAGGATTCGCCCAGGGTCGAAGACTTTTCGGCCGAGCCACAACCGGCCAGCATTCCGACGAGTACAGCACAGCCAAGTAGAAGAACGCGCACGATGAGCCTCCACGGATCGTTAATAGGGTAGTCCCGTTTTCTTATAGATGAAATGGAGCAACCAGGCGGGTCCGATCATAAGAAACTGGAGATCCTTGAAAAAGGAGGGCTTCTTCCCTTCGATCTTGTGGCCAACGAACTGAAAAAACCAGGCAACTCCGAAGATTGCTGCCGATATCTGCCATCCCGAGCCCGTCTCTGCCACCGCTTCGTTCCCGATCAAGGATGCGATGGATACAACCGCCATCCCCAGAAAAATAGTCCGGGAGAGAACCAGGTAGAACGCCAGCCCCAACACCACCAGGATCGTTCCCCAGTTGAGGTAGGGCTCGATCGAACCAGATAAGACGCCACGAAAATAGTCATGGGGTATGGCCCAGAACAAACCTATCGAGCTGAAGAGAATGGCTGGAACGCATAGCCAGTGAATGGCCTTATTCACCGGATTTCGATGGCTCTCACCATATTCATCAAACCACTGTTGGGCAGATCGCATCGCAGATACCTCCTGGACGCCAGCCTGCCTGTCCTTCTTGGCAGGGTCAATGCAAGATACCCGGATCCAACCTCTGATCTGCGTGCAAGGGGCCCAAGCGAAGCGCTGGGATGACGCCCATCCTGACGGGTGCGGGGTTACGCCCCCGACCCACAAGGTGCGCGGCGGCCCAGTGTTTCGATTCGGGGTCAGTGCGCGTGACATAGTCGGAGGATTTGGGTTTAGCGCCCTGTGGCGAAGGGATGGGACTTTGTGGTAGGGGTGGCCAGAGTCCTTTACTCGAACGGAAGCAAGCGAGTTCCACCATGCGCATCTGTATCTGGTTCGCCGTTACCGACTCGCCCTGGGGAGGTGGCAATAGCTTTCTTCGTTCCCTGGCCGCCGAGTTGCGGCTCCAGGGGCATACCGTCCACCACCGGCCCAATGAGCCGGCCGATGTGGTGGTCGTCAACGCGTTCAATAAAGGCCCCGGTAAGCCCATGAACCCTCGCCAGGTGGCGGAGCTTCGCCAGACGGGCCGGGTCCGCTGGTGGGCCCCCAGCCTTCCGGCCGACTTCTGGTACCGATTTACACGTCGAGGCAGCGCTATCGTGCACCGGATTGATGGGGTGGCCGAGTTCGTACGTGGTTTCCGCACCAAAGCGGACGATATTCAACCAGAGGTCAACCGGCACACCGACGTCTCCATTTTCCAGAGTGAATATTGCAGGACGTCCTGCGCCGAAGCTGGAATCAAGCCTGCGGACCATACGACCATCAACAACGCCACCACCGCCGATATCTTCTATCCTGGTACACCAGGTACCGACGGCCCCCTACGGTTGATGGGAACATCCTGGTCCCCCAATCCGCGCAAAGGCTTCGCCACCCTCGCCGCCTTATCCGAGCTCCCCGATGTGGAGGTCTGGTTCGCGGGGCAGTGGCCCGATCAGATCGATCCTTGTGCTGTCGTCAATCTGGGGGTACATCCGGCCCCCAAACTAGCCGAAGCCATGCGCGAATGCGATGCGTTTGTGCACGCAGCTACCAACGAGCCCTGCTCCAACTCCATTGTCGAAGCTCTGGCCTGCGGACTGCCGGTCTTGTACCTGGACTCGGGTGGAAATCGAGAACTCACGGGAGAGTTCGGAGTGGAGATCACCGACGATCTTCCAGCCGACGTCGACCGATTACGCACCGAAAAGGATCGCCTCCGAGAAAAGATCCTGGAGCATCGAAGTCAATTCCTTATGCCACGTGCTGCGGCCCAATACCTGGAAACCTTCAACCAGGCGATCGAGCTCGTTTCTACGCGGGGTCGTTCATGAGCCCGTCAAGACTCCGCTCACGACTGCGGGTGCTGCGCGATCTCGGCCGCAACGCCGTGCAACGGGCCGACGTCCATTATCTGGTGGAAAACGCCATCTGGTCGATTCGACACGATGGCCTGATGCTCACACAAAATCTTTCGCAACGAAAGGGGCGCATCACCGTTCGAGCCGAAGGAATACGAAACAGCATTCTACACTTTGGCTCCGTGAACACCTGGCTATCTCCGGACGGCCAGTTACGGCCGTCGCATGACTCCAACAAACGGGTTGTGACCTGGTTTCACGTGGTACCGGGTGATCGTCGCCTGGAACATCTGGAACGCGTGGCCGACAAACTCCAGCTATGGCATACCTCCTGCACCATCACTCGGGATATCCTGGTGGAACACGGCATCGATGAGAAGCAGATCGTGGTGGTCCCCCTGGGCGTCGACACCCAGACATTTCGCCCCGCATCTCTCGATCAACGCCAAGAGCTACGGCAGAAGCTGGAAATCCCAGACGATCATCTCGTTATCGGCTCCTTTCAAAAGGACGGTGAAGGCTGGGAAGCAGGGAATAAACCGAAGCTGATCAAAGGCCCGGACATCTTTTGCGAGACCCTCGAAGCGCTCCACAACGAGCATAAGCTGTTCGTATTGCTGACGGGACCGGCCCGGGGTTATGTGCAAAACCGCCTTAGGGACATCGGGATCCCCTTTACCCATCGAAACTGCCCAACGCCCGATGATGTGGCTCCCTATTACCATGCGCTCGACTGTTATCTGATTACATCTCGCGCGGAAGGTGGCCCCAAACCCATGTTGGAAGCCATGGCCAGCGGCATTCCAGTCCTGACCACGCCGGTGGGCATGGCGAAGGACATTCTACACCCCGGACAAGACGCGCTGGTGGCCGGATCGGAGGATCTCGTCGAACCGCTCCACAACCTCTTGAGCGACCAGGCCCTACGAGAACAGATCATACAGAACGGTTTGTCGACGGTGGAGCAATATGACTGGTCTCGTATCGGCCAACGGTACGAAACAGAGATTTACGACCGTCTTTGAGCCCGAGCCACGTCCTACCGTGCCCCACGCCCAGTACCGAAAATCCCGCCTGCACTCGCTCTTGGGGTTGACGAACGAGTTCAGGTGCGACATCACACCGTGAACCTGGGACTTCCCCAGAGAGTCGGTCTTCGGGCCAGAACCCCATCGTTCGCCGATTGAATGTGCGTCCACTAGAAGAGGAGCGTTTCCCATGCGTGATCTTCGCCAACTCGCAAAGGTAGTGCAGCGGCTTCTCCGAAAAGGAGCCCATGCCCGCGTAATTCGCGTTTTGGAACGGGAACACGCGGCGGATATCGCACATATGTTGACCTGGCTCAACCCAGGTGAAGTCGGAATACTGTTCGCGGAAATCCTCCCTCTGGAGCTCATCGGTGAGCTGTTGGATGAAGTGCCCGAAAAGAACATTCCGTCGATTCTGGGTGGCTTAAGCGAACAGCGTATCACCGAACTCGTACATCGACTGGATCCGGCCGATGCGGTCTTTGCACTCGGTTGCCTTGATGAGCATCAACGGGAGACGGTTCTTTCCAATCTGCCGTCTGAGCTCCGAATTCTGCTTGAGCGCATCTTCTCGTACCCCGAAAACACCGCCGGTCGGGCCGCAAGTCCCGTATTGGTGACCTTAAACACCCATATGACGGTGCAAGAGGCTATCGCCGAACTACGGCGCCATAGTACGGAAGATATCTGGGATTTATACATCGTTGATCCAGGCGGCCAATTGATCGGGATCCTGCCCGTCCGACGCATCCTCGTGGCTTCTCCGGAAACACCCGTTCGAGAATTATTGGTAGAAGTTCCCATAACAGTCAGCTGTCTGGCATCCGTGGAGGAAGCCGCCCGGGCCTGTGCACGCTATGACCTGATGGCCGTTCCGGTCGTGGATGACCACCATAATCTGGTCGGGATCATCACCGTGGACGATGTGATCGATATTATCGAAGAAGAGGCCACGGAAGCCCTGTATGGGATCGCCGGTCTGCAACCGCATCTGCGTGTCGGAAGCAATGTAAAAGAACATCTGGCCTCCCGTATGCCCTGGGTCTTCCTCAATCTGCTCACGGCCTCCCTGGCCGCGTTTGTCGTCGGCACCTTTGAGGCGACCATCGCCCAAGCGGCATTTCTGGCCGCGTTCATGCCCGTGGTCGCCGGAATGGGTGGAAATATGGGAACGCAGACGTTGACATTGGTCACCCGTGGCCTTGCCCTTGGAGAAGTGGCTCCCGGCTCCGTCCCCCGGATCCTGATTCGACAAATTCTGGTTGGAATCGTACTCGGCCTCCTCGTGGGGACGATCATCGGCCTGGGGGGATGGCTCTGGAAAGATATGTATCTGGGCCTGGCCATCCTGCTGGCCATGATTGGTAACTTTGTCCTTGGGGCGATCATCGGCACTCTGATCCCCGTCTTATTTCAGGCTCTGGACCGGGATCCAGCGGTCGGTAGCGGTGTCCTGGTAACCGCCGTGACCGATGTCCTTGGCTTCCTTCAGTTCCTTCTTCTGGCCAGTGTCCTTCTTGGCCTTCTGTAGCGATTGGCCTCGTAGTAACGGGCTAAAACAAAACAGGGGTTGACAACTTTACCGTTCTGCATAGGATAGCGGCCCTCCAAGGAACCGGTCCGTTCGTTTTCGGGCAAGCCTATGGGACAATAGAATGAAGACCCTCTCCATTAGTACCGAACAAGCTGAACGTAACTGGGTTGTCGTAGACGCCACTGGATTCCCAGTTGGCCGACTTGCGACTCGCGTAGCGGCGATCCTCCGTGGGAAAAACAAGCCCACGTACACCCCGCATGCGGACACCGGCGATTTCGTAATCGTACTCAACTCCGCCAACATCGCTTTGACGGGAAAGAAATGGACGGACAAGGTCTATTACCATCACACCGGTTATATGGGTGGTATCAAAAGTATCACCGCAGAAAAACTTCATCAGAAGGATCCGACAGCTATCGTTTCCAAGGCTGTGAAGGGAATGCTTCCCCGCGGTGCTCTAGGACGACAGATGTTCGGTAAACTTAAAGTATATGCTGGAACGGATCATCCGCATGCGGCGCAAAAGCCCAGCGAACTCGATCTCAAGTCCCTAACATAAACGCCAGAGAAATTTCATGCGTAAGACCCTCAAGGTAAGTAAGGAAAAGTACTATGGAACCGGACGTCGGAAGAGCTCGACGGCCCGCGTATACATGATGGTAGGAACCGGACGCTTTCTGGTGAACAACCGTCCCCTTGAGGAGTACATCCAACGTGAGACCCTTCGCATGGTTCTTGAGCAGCCCCTCGAAGCAACCAGTACGATGGGGAAATTCGATATCTACGTAAACGTCCAGGGCGGCGGTTCCACGGGCCAGGCCGGCGCGATCCTCCACGGATTGTCCCGAGCACTGCTTGAGTTCAACGAGGACTTCCGACCCATCCTTAAGAGTGCCGGCTTCCTCACCCGTGACGCTCGTCGGGTCGAACGTAAGAAGTTCGGACGTCATAAGGCTCGTAGAGCGCACCAGTTCAGCAAGCGCTAAACTCGGTCAAGCCACGTCCTGCATCAGAGACGGCGGTGGTGGTACATCCTTGGATGGTGTTGCCTCCAGCGAACGCATTCCTGCGCGAATGCGACGGAAACTACGCTTCAACTGGCGACGATCGTTCAACGTGGACTTTGGATCATGTAGCACCGCGTCGAGTAGATGCGACGCTCCGAAGAGCTCCTGCTGTATCTTGGCATCCTGACGGCCTAGAACACGCGCCGCCCGTCGAAGATAGGTACCATAGGGCTCCGAGAGATGACGGGCACGATACAATCGCTCCAATATACCGCGAATGATCTTAAACTCCGGTGGGGGACGCGGACGTCGATTCTGGTCCATACGTGCTCGCCGTCCCCTGATCCGCCAATATACAAACCCAAATAACAGTATCAGGAATACGGCCAGGAACAGACCCTTGATCAGGCCCCCCATATTCCGAAACCGTTTCTTGGCATCTCCAAAGCTGGTCCTCACACCCCGGAAGAACACCCGTTGGCGGGTTCCATTATAGCTGACAATCCAGACCAGCCAGCGCAAGCGTAGGGCTTGGACCTGACGCATGAACCAGGCCATTAGACCGGTGGCTTCGGGAACGAAGACGCGAGGCGAGGGGTCGTATCGAACCCAGCCCTGATCAGGAATAAAGACTTCGACCCAGCTATGCGCGTCTTTGTTTCGAATCGTAAAGAAGCCTGCGGTTCGATTCCACTCCCCGCCCGCAAAGCCACTGACGATACGAGACGGAATACCGAGGCTACGAAGTATCAATACCATGGAGGTAGCAAAGTACTCGCAATGTCCCTTTTTACGGTCGAAAAGAAAATACTCCACCGGATCTTTATTCGGCGCCACCACCTCGTTCCGAGTATAGCCATACCGTGATCTCAGATTCTTTTCGATTCGAGCGGCCGCCTGGAGTGGGTTGTCCGGATCGGCCCCCCATTCCCCAGCCAGTTCCGAGAGTCGGCTGGATAGTCTGCGGGGAACACGGAGATAGCGGACCCGATGACGGGGATCCGATTCGTTATAGTCCTCCCCACCGGCATCGCTCTTTGGAAAAAAGTCCACATCGTAGATGAGCCGAAAACGTCGTCGGGAATTCTGATACACATCCCCGTCAACGTCCTGGAACACCGATACGTGGCGTGCGTAGGGGCTGAAATCACGACTCTCGGCGAGGCTGATTCTCGCCGTCCCCGACGGTACGGGTAATACGGCGAGGCTTGATGCGATGGGTTCCAGATAGATACGGGCTCGAACCCATTCTTCCGATATCGGATATCTCGGCGGATACGGCAGCTGGGTCTTTTTCTTATGCACACTGCCAAGGCCCCGTTGGTCTACCCCATGGCGAGACCAGGAACCTCTTTTGTAGGTATGCTGGGTTCGCCCGCGCAGATATAGCCGTAAGGGTGGTCGCTTGCCGACATGTTCGGGCAACTGGACCCGCGCTATCGTTGTACTGTCGGTTTGTATGACCCCGTGATTGCCCAGCGTTATCTTGTTTGCAAACGCAGAAACCGACGTGGCAGACCCGCCGCGAAAGAGAAAGCCGAGCCCCATACGTGGAAAAAACAGAAACACCGCCGCCGTCAATATAAAGAGCAGTATGGAGAGACCGGTCACCCCGAGTATGAATCCCCCCGAAATGCGGCGTGTGAGTCCCGCCATCACGATATCCGGGTCGATACCCAGGCCCTGGGCGTCTGCCACCTGCCGGCAGGCATCTCGATAGAAATGTGTAAGCAGCAACGCCCACGTCATAAGCAGAAGTGTGACCAGAAAACTCAACGCAAAGATCAGATCGGGGTTGGCGATTGCACCCACGATCAGACCCATCATGGACAGAGCCAGAATCTGGAGGATGTCCGTCGGTTCCGTCCGTTGAAAGAGCTTCACTACCTGAACCGTAGCCATGAACAGAACGGCCTCATAGATGTACGCTCCGTTCAGGAAGGCACGTATACCAAAGAACAGCAGTGAGGCGATCAACAGTCCGTTAAAAATACCCCTATGCCTCGATACGATATTACTCCGCCCCAGAAAGATGGAGAGAAACAACGCCACGGCGTTGAAGAGCATCAAGATCGGAGGGAACTCTCCAGATAAGACCAGAACCAGTAGGGACGCGCCGACACAACCGATGGTTGTAATATCCAACAAACGCACCATCGAGCGCTGCGCCTTATACACCAGTTCGGCCGGGAGGGGTTGTACTACAGTTGTCATTCTACCCGCACCAGGTCCCAATGAGGGGCATCACCACGAAACCCGAGTTCCAATGGTCTACCAAAAGGATCCTGGGCACATATGACCACTCCAGCCGATTGAATCGGGCCATCGGCTGGCTCCTCGGCCAACACATTTAGAATACGTCGCTGCTGCGCCCGTCCTCTTTGCGCCTTAACCTTCTGATGTGGGGTCACAAGTTCCACCAGGTAGCCCGCATTAAGCCCGGCCACCGCCAGGGAAGCGGCCATGTCCGCATAGGCGTCTTCCTGGGCTGGTTCACCGAGAGAAGGAATTACACATGAAATCGAGAGTCGTGGAGAACCCGGCAACTCCAACTCACGCACCACAGTTCGAGTGGCCCGAGCGGTAAGACGCCAGTGGATTCGCTTGAGGGGATCACCGGGACGATACTCGCGAACACTGAAAAACTCCTCGCCGGTGACAGAAACATAGCCGGCCTGATCCGAATATTGCTGCTCAGCCCTGTTCGGTGGGTCCAGCTGAACGGGATGGATACGAGGCCATACGCGGTAGGTGCTTTCCACCTCAAGAAGCCGGCTTTTCGATACAAATCCGAATGGGAAATCGGTCTCCAACCGCGCCCGTGGCGACGAATAGATGCCCCGGCGGAGAAAACGTGTCCGCATGATGAAACGTCGACGCTCACCCGCAGTCAACTGTGGAGCATAGGCTGGCACGGTTTCGGCGACCCCATCGTCGAGCAAAGGCGACGCCCGCAGCGAATACACCCGGCCCCAGCGGCCCGTATACTTGAATCCTACCGGTATGCGAGTGATTTCCCCCACATGCAACCCATCCGGTGGCAGAAAATCGACAACCGCTCGCTTCAACATGCGCTCGGATAGAATACCGCTCAAGGAAATGATCGATAGAAGAAAGCCCAGAAGAAGATACAAAAGGTTGTGGCCCGTATTGATCGCGGCAATACCAAGGCCAAAGATCATGACGATAAGCCAAACTCCCTCACGGTATATATCCAGCCGACGGGGCAGACGGCGATACAGGGCGATCTTTTCTTCAATGGTTCGCGCTTTCTTTTTCTTTCGCCAAAACCATCTCATTGGACGGGGATCTGCTCCAGGATTTCTAGAAGTACGGCGTCCTCCCGTTCTCGACCGGCTTGCTGCTGGCCTCCGGCGAGTTGGATACGGTGGCTGAAGACCGCCAACATCAATGACCGCACATCTTCAGAAGTTACAAAATCTCGCTGCTCCATAAAGGCCCGAGCCTGGGCGGCCCGAGACAAGGCGATCGCACCTCGAGGACTTACCCCGAGGAGAATCTCGGGGTGTTCGCGCGTTGCACGAACGAGTCTCAAAAGACCACGGCCAACCGAATCTTTTAGCGACACTCGGCTCACTGCGTCCTGATAGGATCGAAGAAGATCGGCCGACAAGATCTCGGGAACAACATCCACTGCGTCGGAGGATCCAAAGTCCTGGATGATGGAGAGCTCTTCGTCGGGGTCCGGGTATCCGATGGTGAGCCGCAACATGAAACGGTCCATCTGCGATTCTGGCAATGGATAGGTTCCATGATGCTCTTTGGGATTCTGAGTCGCCAGTACGATAAAGGGATCCGGTAGCTGACTGGTGGTCTGGTCCACCGAGACACTCCCTTCACTCATAGCCTCCAACAAAGCGGACTGGGTACGCGGCGTCGTCCGGTTGATCTCATCCCCAAGAACAACATGTGCAAATATGGGCCCCTTATGAAATTTGAATTCGCTGGACTTCGCATCGTACACGGACACCCCGAGGATATCCGCCGGCAGCATATCGCTGGTGAATTGAATCCGGCTGAAGGAGGCTCCAATCCCTTTGGCCAACGCCCGGGCCAATGTGGTCTTACCCACACCGGGGACATCCTCGATGAGGATATGTCCACGGCCGAGTACGGCAATAATGGCAAGGCGAACGGCTTCGGGCTTGCCTCGGATAGCCTGGTTCAGAGCCGCTTCAAGATCCAGAACATCACGAATAAGTTCTTTTACAGGCTTTTCGGCAGGTTGCGTGACCACGATCACCTCGTCTTTGGAGAAGGCTTCGAACTTCCATCATAGCGGGTCTGTTCACACCTTTGTACCTCGTTCGCCAGCTCCAGTGCAAAAGTCGGGTCCGACATCACAACACGGGCCCTGGATTTGGAGAGCTGCGGATGGCCCTGTTTTCCCCAGTATGTTGCCAACACCGACAGACTCGGACCGCCCGCGAGGCCAGAACAAATGACCTGGCTCAGCACGTGAAGAAGCCGAACTCGAAACACCAGCGCCTCTAATGCTACATCCGCCGTCATTAGACGACCTGGGATCCCG
>Ga0310121_10003254_pt1 | contig 14885 bp, 13 predicted proteins | sample CB27_Tmax_986_MG_FD_203504 | JGI IMG/M metagenome (GOLD analysis project Ga0310121, IMG submission 203504) | Marine microbial communities from Western Arctic Ocean, Canada - CB27_Tmax_986 | ecosystem: Environmental > Aquatic > Marine > Oceanic | place: Canada: Western Arctic Ocean | collected...
GATGGACCGCCCCGCACCCGAATGCTACCGCATGCGGACGATCCCAGGCTCTACGAGGCCACGGTCACAGAGTGGTAATGGTTCGACGACGGCCCGATAGACACAAAGAGGGCTTTCCTGTGAGGAGGGACAACGGGATGTGGCTCTTGGCACTCCTGCCGGTCTATCTCATCGCTATTCTGATCGTCGCCAGATTCTGCTCACTCGGCAGCGGCACGGTCCGGCGCGCAGGAACGCCCGGAGCAGCCTGCCCGCCCTCCGTCTGTGCCGCAACACTCCGCGTTGTGCCGTAGGTCCGGATCCGGGTCGGATGTCAGTTCCTGGGCAAGGCGAAGGCGATGATCTCGTCGTTGGTGACCTCTGACCCGGTCAGCCCGCCGCCGGTGCTCACCACGGTCACGAATTGCCGTCCATCGGCTCCCAGATAGGTGATGGGCGTCGTTTCGATCGACGACGGCAATCTGATCTCCCACAACTGGTCGCCGGTCGCGGTGGCAAAGGCGCGAAACCTGAAATCATCGGCGCCGCCCACAAAGGTCAGGCCGCTGGCGGTCAGCACGACACCCCCGGTACTGGGGCGACCGGTGTCCTGCAGGCCGGCAGGCAGCATGTCAGAAACGCCAAGGGTCTTGCGATAGGCAACGTCACCCGTCGCCATGTCGACGGCGACCAGCTCGCCCCAGGGTGTCGGCCCGCACGGCAGACGCCTGTCCGGGTCGCCGAACCGACGAACACCGGCGAGCGGCCCGGTGTTGGCCCAGGCGCCGTTCGGCCGCTGGACGAGGCGCATGGGCTGGAACAGATTGGTGGTGTTGGACACGAAGAGATGAAGCTCGGGATCGTAGGCCGGTCCCCAGTAGTTGATGCCGCCCGCCGGGCCCGGCGGGGACATACTGTACTGGTTGGGCGTGATCGGCATGTAGGGCCCCCCGAGTTTCATGTTGTTGTCGTCGACCAAGCGCTCGCAGTACGCCTGATGCTGGGGTTCGCCCTGGTAGAGATTGTCGCGGGAAATCGTATTCTGCGTCAGCGGCTCCGGTTTCACCGGGAACGGTTGCGTCGGCGAAGCCTGCTCGCCCGGCACGTCACTCCCCGGCACCGGCCGCTCCTCGATGTCGAAGAGCGGCTCGCCGGTGACCCGGTTGAACGTGAACATCAGGCCAGTCTTGTTGACGACGATGAGGGCGGGCACGGTTTCACCGTCGCGGTCCAGGTCGACAACGAGTGGCGCCGACTGCGCGTCGTAGTCCCAGATATCGTGATGGACGAGCTGGAAGTGCCAGAGATACTGCCCGTTGTTGGCATCGACGGCGACGATCGACGACGAGAAGAGGTTGTCTCCGGGGCGGTCGACGCCGACACGGTCGTCGTTTGGGGCGCCAAGCGGCATATACAAAATGCCGCGATCGGTATCGAGCGACATATAGCCCCAGACATTCACGCCCGATCGATCCCGGGCGCTGTCCCCGGCCCAGGAGTCATAGCCGAAGTCGTCCGGGCCCGGCACCGTTTCGAACGTCCACACCAGCTCGCCGGTCCGAGTGTCCCAGGCTCTGGTATCACCTGAGGGTCCGGTCCCCTTCGGGAAGGCGCGACCTTCTCCGGTGCCCGCACCAGTGATTACAAGATTCTTGTAGATGCTCGGAGAAGACAGAAGCAAGTAGCCCGCGTCCGTGAAATTCCGCATGACTTCCGGCGTCTTCAGATTGACGACGCCATTTTCACCAAAACCGGCGTTGAGCGTACCGTCCGAGGCCTTGATTGAGTACAGCCCGCCCGAGCTGGCGCCGAACAGGAGCGACGGGGGGAGGTCTCCGTCGCCCGGCCAATACGCAAGACCGCGCTTCGACGGCACCGCATTGTCGGGAATCTCAAATCGCCATTGCTCCGCACCGGTGGTGGCGTCCAGCGCAATAACGGCGCCATAGGGTGAGGCGAGATACATCGTGGTGCCAATCACGAGGGGAATGGCCTGGTCTTCCCGCAGGCCACCAGTAAAGTCGGCCGGCTTGAGATGAACGCTCCAGACCCGCTCGAGCGTGGCCACGTTGTCGGCCGTGATCTGGGTCAGCGGGCTGTACCGGTTGGCGCTCTGCGTGTAGTTGGTGCTCGGCCAGTCGGTCGCCCCCTGCTGAGGGTCCTGGGCGCTCGCAGCCGCGCAGCCGGCTGCCACAGACAAAACAGTCGTTCTCAAGGCCACTCTCGCCGCACGTCCAACCATTGTCGTACTCCTTCGATCCTGTCTATTCGTGGCGGAGAATCAGCCGATTATACCGGTGGGCTGAGAGTCCTCGACCGGAACGCCAGGACCACACCGCCCCCCTGGAGCACGAAAACAGCGCCCCGAAAGAAAACAAGCCCAACCGACACTGTGGGATTGTCCCGTTCGCTGTTGATCTTCTGTGAGCGGCGGCTCGCTGGTTGATATTAGGTGACGCGTTCGGTGGTTGTCTCCTCTTTCGCTTCGAGTTCACGGAGCGCGGTCATCAGTTTCGCGATGTCGCGCCATCCATGGACCCGGCGGAACTTCTTTTCCGCTTCGACATGGCGGCGCTGACCCCGTAAGGTGCCAGAAATGGGCCGGGCACTCATGCGGCCTTTCGATAATAGAAACTGAGCAGTCCGCCGAGGCGTTCCCGCCGGTGAACGTCGGCGTCCGGGCGACATGCGCGACCGCGACGCGTCATGCCGTCCGAACCCCTGGTTGCAGCTCGCAGGCGCTCATCTCTGCCAGCTGCCGGTAATCAGGACATCGACCTACGATGGCGGGACCGTGGCCTCGTCGGCGCGTGGCCCACCAGAATCGTCGAGTCATGGTGTGACGGAATCATTAAAAGTCCGGAACTACTAATTCGCCAACGGATCCGGTCGAATCTGGAACCGCACGAGCTGGCTTGTCATCCCCTTGCCGCCTTCGAGGTGGAACGTCGAGCCGGTGTTGAAGCTGGACCACACGCCGCGGCCCTTCCACCCCGTACGCGGATCATCGATCCGGCCGTCGAGGCCACGACTGTAGAATCCGAGCGGATACGGCACCCGCATGACGACCCATTCACCCGTGTCGGGCAGGAGCGCGAGCAGCGCGTCCGACGTCGTGCCTGTGGCGATCGGCACGTTCTTGCCCAGGCCGAGGGTGTTGAACTGGTCCACCCAGTTGTAATAGTGATAGTCCGCGTTGGCCGCCGACCCCTCCACCCCTTGCAGCTTCGGACCCGGGGAGGGATAGAGCGTCCAGCCTGCGGTACAGTGCTGGCCGGTCGCCGTCGGCCCGTTCAGCACCGAGCACTTGCTCCGGTCGAAGCTGGCAAGGTGACCGCTCCCGCCGAGCGCCGTCCAGAGCACCCCGGTGGCGCGGTCCACGTCGATCCCGCGCGGACCGTAGCCCCACTTGTTCGGGTCCCCGTTTGGATCGTAGGGCGGCTCGTAGACTTCTGACTTGCACGTCTCTGGCGGATTGTCTCCGAGTTCCAACCGGATCAGTCGTCCTGGCACGTCGAATCGCCGCGTGATCCAGACCGACCCGTCCGGGTGCGGAATGACGCCATAGGCGCGTTTGAACTTGTCGAGGCCGCCAATCCGCGTGTCCTTCGCCGGGTCTATCGCGTCATCCGGCTCGTTCCACGGCTTCGTGATCTTCCCGTCGCCGTTCGTGTCGATCACCGTCGGGCACCAGCCCTGTGACGCTCGCTCGTCGCCGGTCTCGTCATACAGCTTCGTGTTGAGCCAGCCGATGGCTTCCGTCGAGCCGCTCAGCCAGAGCGTATCGTTCTCGTCGTCGGCGAACTGCAGATGGTGCGTGAAGTAGCAGGTGTCGATCAGCACGAACTTCTCGGTGTCCGGCTCGTAATACGACAACTGCCGGGACTCGACCCGGTGCTGAATCGGATAGTAACGCGCGGATGGATGCTCAGATCCCTCCAGGCACCAGCCGGGGACGTCGTTCGGCCGAACCGACTGCGTGATCCAGAGACGTCCCTTGCCATCCATCATCGGGTTGTGGGCGCTCTGGCTGATCAGGCCAGACCGCTCTTCGCCATAATAGAGAGACGGGAGCGCCGTTGAGGAGCCCTGATACGAGTTGCCGCTGGGCTGCCGCGGGGTGCGGGTCGGCAGATCGAAGCGGACCGAGCGGTGCGTTTGAGGGTCCGTGACGACGAGCCCGGCCCCACCGACGCCATAGATCGGCCCATTCGCGTTGAGCGTGGGGTCGCGTTTGTCGGTCGAGACCTCGTCGTGAACCATCCCCTGCTCGTGGCCCCACGCCCACATGGTCAGGACGACATTCCGTTCCTTGCCCTGCGGGCGTGGTGGTACCGGCGGCAGGGCGCCGGCCCGGATCCGATCGGTCCAGTCGGCGTACAGCTTGACCGCGCGCGGCCGGCCCATCCGGTTGATCTCGACGGCCATGGCCGGACCGGCCCGACCGGCGCGAATGCGATATTCCCAGGCCGCCTCGGTCGAGTCAAAGTCCCCCAGGTCCAGCATCGGCATCTCGCGCGTCGCCTGGTTGCCCAGTTGATGGCACAACTGACAACCGTCCTTGAGCCGGTCGACCCAGTCCGCCTGGGTCCGCATGGTGGTGCCGATGCCATTGCCCCGCGGCCCGGTGCCTGGAAAATCACCCGGCGGCGGCACCTCAAGCAGCGAGTACCAATAGTTCGCCGGGTAGATCCGCGCCGCCTCCTCCGGCGTGGCGGCCTTCGTCGCCGTCAGGTCGACGTCGTCGCCCGGTCGGGCTTGTGTCTTTTCCGAGTCGACCAGGCCGTACCCCCGCACCCACACCTCGTAGCTCGCCGCCGGCAGGCCTGGCATGAGGAAGCGCCCCGCGTCGTCGGTAACGACGATCTTCCGGAACGTGGTGTCGAGGTCGGGCGTCTCCGCAATGACCCAGACACCAGCCTCTGGACCGCTCGCGCTCGTCACGACACCGGTAATGTCGTCCTCCGCAGCCTGGGCAGGTCCGCTCTCCACCGCGAGACCAGCCGCCAAAAGCGCCGCCATCCCACACACACTCATCACACGGAGTCTCTTCGTCATGTTGCCTCTCTCCTGCCACGAATCTCCACTGGTTGCTCGACCTTTCCGCCGCGTCGCCGACAGTTTCCCCGGCGCACCCCAAGTTTGTCCGGCACGGTCAAGAATTGGCGCCGACCGAGTAAGTATCCCCCGGCCAAGCCGGGGGCTTTAGCTGTGAGCCGCTCAAAGCGGCCTGTGGGACGTGGCCGCTACGCGGCCACTTGAGCCACCCTCCGGGTGGCTACTTTGGATCCAACCGAAGTTGTTCTAAGCGACGGTCTTCTCGTTCCTGGTCCTGGATGTACGCGCGAATCGTCTGTTCGTCCCGACCCAGCGTCTGCTCGAGCCGATTCACTTGATGGATCACCGAATCGAGAATGCTGCCGGTCTTCTGCATCCGCACCAGCCGCTCCGCGGCAGTGCCCCCCTCGCCGAACAGCCGTTCGAAGACTACCCGCGGGTGGGTCTCCATCGGTAGCGGCGTCGTCGGCGTCCGCCACGAAATCGTGTTCGAGTAGAAGCAGTCCGCGCCGCTGTCGCAGGCGATCGAGGTGGGGATCTCCAGGCAGAGCTCAAGCGAGGGCAGTGGCGTGTCCTTTCCCAGCTCCCGCGCGGCGAGTTGATCCATCGTCGTGGCCAACTTGACCTCGGCGCCCTTGGTCCGAGTCCACGCGTGCACGCCGGTCAGCCACCCCGCCGCGCCCGCGCGCTGTGGCCGCGGAGCGGCCGCTTGCATGTCGCCGGGGGCCGCCGACATGACCGCCATCCCGACGGCGATCAGGAGAAGCAGGCGTCTCATTAACTTCCCCGCCAAGCCTTGAATCAGCTCAAGTGCTGCGCGCGCGGAGTGCCCTTTTATTCTGTGGCGTACGAGAGTAGAGTGTATCAGTTTAATCAGGGAGTCCTGGGTTCGGTCCCCAGGCGGCCCACCAATAAACACAGGTATTTTAGTGAATTACCGCCTGACTCAAACCGAGTATGGGTAACACATAGCACGGTGGTACCCGCTCACGCGTCGAGGTAACAGCCCCGGTGCATCCGTCCGTTGCGGCTAGGGCAACGCGAGCGACCAAGTCCTGCACCGTCCGAGGCTGCCCCGACACGATGGTCCTGAGCATGCGGGCGATCAGTGTGGACGGCACTAAGCACGGCCGAGCGGGCGGCTCTCGGTTGTCAGTCAACACGCGATCATGAAATTGCCCACAAGTGCGCTAGCATTCATCCTCCGCGAAGGCGAAGTGCGCCGGGACCTCCAAGCGCTTGTTCCTTATGGCGCCTTGCTCGTTGCGGTCATCGCGATCTACTCGGTGCTCTTCCAAGTGATCATGGTGCAGGTGGAAGGGCAGTCTCACTCGTGGATCACCGCCGTCTACTGGACGCTGGTCACGATGACCACCCTCGGCTTCGGCGACGTGGTCTTTACCACCGACACCGGTCGGCTGTTCACGATCATCGTGCTGGGCTCAGGGGTCATGTTGCTGTTGGTCGTGTTGCCGTTTACCTTTATCCGCTTTTTCTACGCGCCCTGGCTCGAAGCCCAGGTGCGGCTCAGGGCGCCGCGGCGAGTGCCTTCCAGCGTGCGAGGTCACGTCATCATCCTTCGCCACGATGAGATCGCATCCGTGCTCATCGAGAGGCTCCAGGCCGAAGGGATCCCGCACTACGTCGTCGAGCCCGACCCGGACGCGGCAACGCACCTCTTGAACCAAGGGATCACTGTGATCACGGGCGAGCTCGACAGCCGGACGACCTACGACGGATTGCAGGTGGGACAGGCCCGCCTGCTGCTCGCGAACCGAGAGGACACGACGAACACCAACATCACGTTGACCGTCCGTGAAGTGTCCCGAGATGTGCCGATCGTCAGCGTGGTCGAGGACGAGGACTCAACCGACATCCTGGAGTTGAGCGGGTGCACTCACGTCTTGCCGCTGAAAGTGCGTCTGGGAGAATACCTGGCGAACCGCGTCGGTGCTGGTATTGGCACGGCGGACGTCATCGGGACGTTCGAAGAACTGCAAATCGCCGAGTTCTCAGTACGGAACACGCCGCTTGCCGGCCTGACCGTTCGCGAAACACGGTTGCGGGAACGGACGGGGCTGAACGTCGTCGGTGTCTGGCACCGCGGACGGTTGAGACCCGCGTTCCCCCAGAGCCAGATCTCCAGCGAGAGCATGCTGGTGGTCGCCGGTACCCCGGCGCAGTTGACCGCACTCGACACCTTGCTCGAGACCACGCCCCACTCCGACGCGCCCGTCATCGTCATCGGCGGCGGCACCGTCGGAAGCGCCGCCACCCGCGCACTCAAACGCAAGGGTGTCCCGGTCCATGTGCTCGATCGCGACCCGCGCACACAGGAGCGCCTGATCGACGTCGCGGATCGCGTCCTCGTCGGCGACGCCAACGACCGCGAGACTCTGCGGGAGGCTGGGCTGGAAGACGCACCGTCGGTGCTCCTGACCACGAACGATGACGCCGTGAGCATATATCTTGCCGTCTATTGCCGACGGCTCAAGCCGGATCTCCGCATCGTGAGCCGGATTACGCATGACCGGAACCTTGAAGCCATTCATCGCGCAGGGGCAGATTTCGTGCTCAGCTATTCGTCTCTCGGTGCGGAAGCGGTGATGTCTCTTCTCGAAGGGCACGAACTCGTGATTCTGGGAGAAGGCGTCGACCTGTTCTCGGTGCGGCTGCCACACTCATTGGAGAACAAGACGCTGGCCGAGACTGGGATCAGCTCACGCACTGGGCTGAGTGTCGTCGCGGTGCGACAGGATGGTCAGCTGGTCACGAGCCTTCAGGCCACGATGCAGATGGAGGCCGGCGCCCAGCTCATCATGCTCGGCAGCGTGCAGCAGCGCCGAACGTTCGACGACGCGTTCGGGTAGCGCATCTTCCTCACCATCGCCCCGGCCGTGCGGCTCAAAAGCTATCGCATAGACCGAGCTGGATCTCGCGGGCGTGCTGAGCGCTGAAGATGCGACCGAAGTTTGGGGTGCTGAAGATCCAGTTGGGCACGTCGAAGTGGGCGCGGTTCAGTAGGTTGAAGACCGCCCAGCGGAACTCCAGACGGCCCTGCTCGCCGAAGTACCACCCCTTCACGAGGTTCTGTCAACTTGAGGGCGGACCTGGCACAGTATCGGTATGCCGAGCTACCGAGGATACCGGCTCCCGCCCGAGATCATCGCCCACGCCGTGTGGGTGTACCACCGATTCGGCCTCAGTTTTCGGGACGTCGAAGATCTCCTCGCGGAGCGCGGGATCACGGTCACGTACGAAACGATCCGGCAATGGTGCCTGACCTTCGGACTCGATTACGCTTGACGGTTGCGGCGCAGCAGGGGCCGTATGGGCGACACCTGGTATCTGGACGAGGTGTTCGTCAAGATCCGAGGGCGGCAGCAGTACCTGTGGCGCGCGGTGGACGAGGACGGAGACGTGATCGACATCCTTGTACAGGCGCGGCGCAATCAGCGGGCCGCCGCCCGGTTCTTCCGGAAGTTGTTGAAGAGACAAGGCCGCGAGCCTCGTCGTCTCATCACGGACAAGCTAGGCAACTACTCCGCCGCGCACCGCACAGCGATGCCGTCTGTGGCGCACAGCACACGGCAGTACGAGAACAATCGCGCCGAGGTCTCACATCAGCCGACTCGGCACCGGGAGCGCCAGATGCGTCGCTTCAAGTCGGCGGCCCATCTACAGCGCTTCGCATCGGTGCACGGCGTCGTCCAGAATCTGTTCCGAGTCGGCCGACATCTGCTTCGCGCAGCTCACCACCGGCCGCTGCGGGCGCAGGCCTTCCTCGCGTGGAAGGCGGTGACGTGTGCCAGCTGAAGATGCACGGGTACGTGTCTCGACGCCGAACTTCGCGCCGCCTTCGTTAAGTTGACAAAGCCGCCGGCGCGCGAAAGGATGAGGCGGCCGCCGCGGGACGGTGAGCGGACGCGACCACAGACCGGAGAAAACGATGCGACTAGAGTTGCCTGCGATGTCCCGCCTGTCGTCGGCGTGCGTACTCCTACTCACCGTCGGGGCGCCGTTCGCGGCCGGTGGTCAGCAGGGGCGGACGACCATTACGGGTGACCCACCTCGGATCACGGCTGGCGGTCAGACCAACTGGGCCAGTCACAACCTCGACTCGTACAACCAGCGGTTCGCCGAGCTGGACCAGATCGACGTCGAGAGTGCGGGACGCCTCGCCCAGCGATGGTCCTACGCTGCACCGGCCGGGCTGCCTCTGGGCCAGGTCACGCCGATCGTCGTCGACGGCGTGATGTATTTTCACGGCGGACAACAGGTCATCGCCATCAACGCCGTCACCGGCGAGTCGATCTGGACATTGGAATTGACCGAACCGACGGCTGGCGGACGCGTGCGCGGACCCACCTACGGCGACGGCACGATCTACGCGTATGAGGGCGCGAACCTGGTGGCCGTGGACGCGGCCACCGGCAAGTTGGTCGAAACCTTCGGCGACGGGGGCATACTCCCGGTGGTCGGCCTGGCGCTGCAGGCGAAGTATCCAGACGTCTATCCGCCGACGCTCGACCCGTTCAGCCTGGGCTACCGTATCAACACACCACCGGCCTATCACGACGGCACGTTGTTCGTCGGCTCCGCGCTATCCGAGAACCACATGCCGGGCGGGCTGGTGATCGCGGCCGACGCAACGACCGGCGCTATCAAGTGGGTGTTCAACACGATTCCGCAGCGTCCGCAAGACGAAGGTTGGGAGATTGCGAACCCGACCTGGGGCGACGGACAGCGAGTGGGCGGCGGGGTCTGGACCCAGCCAGCCCTCGACCTCGACCTTGGTCTGCTCTATGTGAACGCGGCGAATCCCTCGCCGGCCTACGAGGGCGCGTCGCGACCGGGGGCCAACCTCTTCACCAACGCCACCATCGCGCTCAATCTAGAGACGGGTACCCTCGCGTGGTACTACCAGACGATTCACCACGACCTGTGGGACTGGGATCATGTCACCGGGCCCGTGCTGTTCGATGTCACCCGCAACGGCGAGACGATCAAGGGTGTGGGCGCCGCCGGAAAAAACTGCCTGTTGTATCTGTGGCACCGAGAGACGGGCGAACCGATTAATCCCATGGTCGAGACGGTGGTGCCGACCGACACCGATGTGCCGGGAGAAGTGGTCTATCCGACGCAGCCAATACCGCATAACGCGGCGGGCGTGCCGTTGACCCCCTTCTGCGCCACGTTCATCGACGTCGACGATCCCGAGGTGATGGCGCGGTCGCGTCAGATGTATACCCCGTATTCGACGACCCAACCCTACGTCGTGGCCCACGGGGGATCGAGCTTTGGCTCGCCCGCCTTCAGTCCACGGACCGGCCTGTTGTATGTGACCGGCAAGAACGCGGCGGTGTCCCTCACCGTGAACCCGCTTGGCGATAGCCTGCGCCCAGGCCCACATGGCGGCGGTCACACCGACAACTTCGACGAGTTGAGCCGTATTCCGTCCTACACGAAGACAACGGCGGTGAGTGCCTACGAGCCGGTCAGCGGCGAGCTTGTCTGGCAGCAAGTGCTACCGGCGCTCACGCCCATCGCGGCGAGCGGTAATCTCGTGACGGCGGGCGACGTCCTGTTCCAGGGCACGGACGACGGCGGGTTCTACGCGTTCCATGCCGTAACCGGAGAACAACTGTTCACGCACGCGGCGGCGCGCCCCATACAGTCGAGTCCGTTGACCTACGAGGTCAACGGCACGCAGTTCGTGGCGGTGGTCGCGACCGATACGGTGCTCGCATTTGCCCTCGGACCGGAAATGCCGGGCGAGTAAGCGGGTCGGTGTGTGCACGCAGCCGCAGACGACGAGGAACGCGTCGGGCTCGGGAGGGGCTTGGCTTGGGGGTCGGGGAGGCGCTAATGTTTCCTATCGTCTCCGGATCCATCTCGATGATCACGCTGCACAAAGAGTCATTGGACAACAGCGAACCGGCTCCCTGCAGTGCAAGGTTCTCGGCGCCGTCGACATCCGGTTCTACGAGTGTGGGTGCCGGACACCCGACGTCCCGTACCGCCTGCTCAAGGGAGATTCCGAGGACCGGCTGCTCAGATGACTTCACCTTGGCGTCAGTCGCGTCTCATTTGTTGCCACTGAAACGGTGTCGGCTGTCTCCAGGTTCCATGGAACGGGAACGAAAGCGCTGTAGACCAGTCCGACTGATAGTGGCACGGGCATAGGTACGATGAGCCTGGTGAAGCGGTTCAGCCGAATGTTTGACGATAGACGATAGACGGCATTAGCGCCCCCTCGACGCCACCTCCGAGCCCCGCTCGACGCCCTGAACGCGACGGAAAATGGACCCTGGAAGGGACAGAGACGAACGCCTAGTAGAGCATCCAGAAGATCACGACCCCGGTCACGGACACGTAGAGCCACAGGGGGAGCGTGAGCTTCGCGATCTTCCGATGCTTCTCCACATCCATCGTCCATCCCCGAAACAGAGTGAGCAACGCGAGGGGTATGATCGCCACGGCGAGGAGGACGTGACTGATCAGGATGAAGAAATAGACCTCGGAGAATTCGCCCTCGTAGGCCTTCGGCCCCGCCTTGAACCAATGGTAGATCACGTAGCTGATGAGGAAGAGCATCGACGTGCCGAAGGCCATGAGCATCGTGTTGCGATGCCACTCGATTCGACGCTGTCGAATGAAGACGAACGCCACGACCAACAAGACCGTCGTCACGCCATTCAAGGTCGCATTGACCCTCGGCAGAACCGAGACGTCCAGCGCGGACTCCACGCCGTCAGGACGCGGTCCCAGGATGAGAAAAGCGACCGCGGCGGTGACGAGGACCGACACGATGTAGATGATGCGCAGCCAGAAGCCCTCAGTCTCATTTGGATGATTCATCTCTCGCTTATGCCATCGCTCCAAGGACCATGCAAGCCATGCGCACCCTCCATTTGACCCCGTGGCCCGGCATTGTCAAGTTGACGCGGCGGGTGACAGAGTCGGTCGATGACAGGCCCGACACCCAGTTACCGCGGCTACCGATTCCCGCCTGAAATCAGCAGTCACGCGGTCTGGGTCTACCACCGCTTCGGCCTGAGTGTCAGAGACATCGAAGATCTCCTCGCCGAACGGGGTGTCACCGTGACGTACGAGGTGATTCGGCAGTGGTGTCGGACGTTCGGGCTCGACTACGCGCGTCGGTTGCGGCGTCGGCGCGGCCGCATGGGCGACACCTGGTATCTGGATGAGGTGTTCATCAAGTTCCAGGGGCGGCCGCAGTATCTGCGGCGTGCCGTCGACGAAGACGGCGACACGATCGACATTCTTGCACAGTCGCGGCGCAACCGGCGGGCGGCCCTTCTCTTCTTCCTGAAGTTGTTGAAAGGACAGGGCTGTGTCCCTCGACGACTGATCACCGATAAGCTGCGCAGCTACCCCGCCGCCTGCCGCACCGTGATGCCGTCCGTGGGCCACTGCACGGACCCGTACGCGAACAATCGGGCCCACCAACCGACCCGGGGCAGCCGGAGCATCAGATGCGTCGGTCCAAATCTGCTGCCCACGCGCAACGGTTTCTCGCAGTGCATGGATCCGTTCCGAATCTCTTTCGTGTCGGTCGCCACCCCCTGCGGGCCGTCCATCATCGGCGCTTGCGAACACAGGCCTTCGGTGTCTGGCGAGAGGTGACGTGTGTCTGAAGCGGAAGAATGGGTCACCGCCTCATCGCCGGCCGAGCCTGCCTGTTCACGCCAACTTGACAACGCCCTATTCTGGCATCAGGGCGAACGTCCACACCGACCCGCCAGTCGGGACCTTCCCCGCCGCATAGCGGTTGGCGAGACCGCCCCCGAGTCCAGACGCTACGGTCACATACTGCCGGCCGTTGTGGGTGTAGGTGATCGCCGTCGAGTTGATGCTCGAGCCGGTTTGGAACTGCCACAGCGTTTCGCCGGTCGCCTCGTCGAGTCCGATGAACTCGCCGGTCGGTTTTCCGGTGAACAGCAGCCCGCCCCCGGTGGCCAGCATGCCCGCCGAGCTGGGGAAGTCGGTCAACGGGATCTCCCAGAGCTTCTCGCCGGTCAGTGGATTAATCGCTACGAAGTGACCGAGTAGATCGCCCGGCTCGACGGTGGGGAAGCGGTTGTTGACGCCCGTGGACCTCCCGCCCAGAACTTGCTCTTGTTGAGGGTCCAACTGCTGGATGCGCGGGACATGCCACGCACTCGTATAGACGAGACCGGTGTTCGGATTGAACGCGACGGGCACGGCATTCGAGCCACGCGACGGCCAGATCGAGACCTCCTCACCGGCCAGGAAGCGTTCATAGAGACCGGTCAAGACTGGCCGACCGGTGGCGAGATCGATGTGTGTGGCCCAATTGACCTTGACGTAAGGGTGCGCGGCAATTAGCGTGCAGTCGGTGCGGTCCACGACATACAGGAACCCGTTCTTGTTGGCCTGGATCATCACCTTCCGAGGCTCGCCGTCAATCTCGATATCGGCGAGGACATGCTCGTCCACACCGTCCACGTCATAGACGTCGTTGGGCGTGTATTGATAGTAGCAAGCGATCTCCCCGGTCTTCGGTCGGATGGCGAGAACACTCGAGGTATACAAGCTATCCAACGCGCCACGCGGTTTCGGGTCGTAGGGCTCGGCATTACCGGTCCCCCAGTAGACGAGATCCAGCTCGGGATCGTAGGAACCGGATCGCCACGTGGGCCCGCCGCCATACATCCAGGCGTTGCTGTCGACGGGCCATGTGTCGAACCCAGGCTCGCCCGGCCCCGGGATGGTGTATCGACGCCACAGCTTGGTTCCGGTCTTCGGATCCCAGCCGTCGAGGAAGCCGCGTGTGGTCGACTCCCCGCCGGACATCCCTGAGATCAACACACCGTTGGCGACGATTGGCGCGCCCGTCGCGTAGTAGCCCTCCGTCGCCTCGGCGAACTTCTGGTTCCAAAGCTCCTCGCCGGTTTCCATGTCCAGCGCGAGCACGTGGTTGTCGACCGTCACGCGAAAGAGCTTGCCTTCGTAGATCGTTGGCGCCCCTCTATTGATAGCCGAGCGTCGTATGTCTGGCTCGAGCTGCACCGGCGTGCGCCAGATCTGCCGGCCGGTCTCGACGTCAATGGCGAACGTCCACCGACCGTTGATGACATACATGACGCCGTTGTAGATGGCCGGCGCCGCGAGCTCACCCTGTTCGTTCATCAGACTCGTGTTCCAGATGGGCACGAGCCGTTGCACGTTTTGCCGATCGATCTGCGAGAGCGGACTGTAGCTCTTCCGGTCGTACCCCAAGCTCTGCGTGAGGACGTTGTCCGAGTTCTGCCCGTCGTTGACCAGCTCTTCCGTCGTCTGGGCAATCCCCGGACCTGGCCAGGTACCCACTACGAGTGCGAGCAGACAAATTCGCTTCATGGTCGGTCTCCTGTGGATCGGCAAGCTTGCAAGCTCTGCGTAATATATGCCCGATCCGGACGCGGCTCAACGTGTGCGGCATCTTGGGGGACTCTGATGGTGCGGATCCATGAGGTGCCGGCCTGTCCCTACCAACAAGTTGAGCATCTCCTGACATCAAAGTGGGTTGGAGTTAGACATTTCGGAAGTCAAGATGGCGCGGAGGAAGAGGCGGCTGCAGTTCTATACCTCCGCAACACAGATACAGCATCGAGATGAGTGCGTCGGGCGAGTGGAAGCCGAAGACGCGACGAGCAATCATCCGGAGGCGATTGTTGGTCCCCTCGACGATCCCGCGGGATCGACACCATCATGTGGACGTGGTCCGGCAGCAGATGCCCTTCTTCCACACGACTCTCCCGATGAAGCGCCAACTCCCGCAGCAGGTCGCCCAGCTGAGCCCGCAGACCCCCGTAAATCGC
>Ga0310121_10003255_pt1 | contig 14885 bp, 10 predicted proteins | sample CB27_Tmax_986_MG_FD_203504 | JGI IMG/M metagenome (GOLD analysis project Ga0310121, IMG submission 203504) | Marine microbial communities from Western Arctic Ocean, Canada - CB27_Tmax_986 | ecosystem: Environmental > Aquatic > Marine > Oceanic | place: Canada: Western Arctic Ocean | collected...
CAAATGAAGTTCATGCAACTCATCTTTCCACTAACAAATGCCCCAAAAATCCACGAACTGCCAGCAATTCAAGCTTATGTTTTCCTCGGAGTTTTGATAGTTTTTTGCGTCGCCGGGAATTGCTGATCAAGGCCCATCAACAACGGGCTTGCGGCCACCCGCTTCACCCACGTCGCCTAGGCAGCGGAAAACCTCATCGACATTGACGATTCAGGCACGTTTAAAGATACTCTCCGGCCGCTCGGATCTGCCAGCCAACGAGTTTCACGCCGTCGGAGCGACTGGCAGATGACGGTTGAATGGCCTAAGCTTGTAACAGCCTGGGTCTGTCATGCGACCACCCATTCGCCGATAGGAACGCCCGGCTGACTAACGAGCCAGAGTGTATAACCTTCTACGTCCAGAGGCCCGCGATGTCGATTGCTGAAGACAAAGAACTCAAGGACTACTGCTTGGAAGTAGCCCAGCGGGCTCGCCAGGCATCGCGCGAATTGGCCATCTGTCCGGGTGAAAACAAGAATGCATGGCTACGAGAGTCGGCGCCGAGGCTGCGCGAAGCGACTGAGAGGATTCTTTCGGAAAACGCTAAAGATCTTGGGGCCGCTCCGGGATATGGACTTACCCCAGCGCAAGTTGATCGCCTCAAGCTTTCTCCGCGGCGCATCGATGGAATCGCCAATGCGCTGGAAGAGATTGCCATGTTGGCCGAGCCGATTGGAGAAGTAATCGAGTCAAACACTCGCCCGAACGGACTGGACGTCCAGCGGGTCCGCGTTCCGCTCGGCGTGGTTTTTTTCATCTACGAATCGCGGCCGAACGTGACTGCCGATGCAGCCGCCATTTGTGTGAAGAGTGGCAACGCAGTGATTCTGCGCGGTGGCAAAGAGGCGGCTGCGTCCAGCCAGGCGATTGTGGAGGTTCTTTCGCAAGTGGCGGCGGAGCACGGAATTCCAGCCGACGCCGTGCAGCTGGTCAACACAACCGACCGTGGAGCCGTGGGGCATTTTCTGGGTCTGTCCGAATACATCGATCTGGCCATTCCCCGTGGCGGAGAAGGACTGATTCGTCGTGTTGCTGCTGAAGCTACGATGCCCGTCATCAAGCACTTCTCGGGCAACTGTCACGTGTACGTCGATTCAGCCGCGGACTTGGCAATGGCCGAGGCGATTACCGTGAACTCAAAGTGCCAGCGGATGGGTGTGTGCAATGCGGCGGAATCACTGTTGATTCACGCGGATGTGGCGACCGAATTCTTGCCGCGGGTGGCTCAGGCTTTGGCGAAGTACGAAGTTGAAATACGGGGTGACGACCAGACCTGTGAGATCCTTTCGGGGTCCACTCCGGCCCACGAGGCCGACTACTCCAAAGAGTTTCTGGGGCCGATCCTTTCCGCCAAAATTGTGGCATCCGTGCAAGAGGCCGTTGAGCATATCAATCACTACGGGTCAGGCCACACCGATGTTATTGTCTCAGCAGACTACGGAAACATTCAGAGTTTTTTGGCACGCGTGGATAGTTCCGCCGTACTGGTCAACGCAAGCACTCGTTTCAACGACGGGGGCCAATTTGGGCTGGGCGCGGAGATCGGCATCAGCACCGACAAGTTCCATGCGAGAGGTCCGTGCGGATTGAAGGAATTGACCACCTATAAATATGTGGTGCGCGGCAACGGCCAAATCCTTGAATGAGGCGAGAATGGAGTGAGGGCCGCGGCCGGCGGCAAGAGTGAGCTTTTCTAAAGCAAGTCAAGGAGGACCGAAATGGATCAAGCCAAGCATGAACTATCAAGCGCTGAGCTGGCGAGTCTGCTGAACCAGCCGTCGCGCGGGTCGTCTGGCCATCGCCAACAGCCATTTGGACATTCCCTCGCGCCGCCGTCGTCGGTACCAGTCGCCGCAACGGGTTCGACGGTCGATCTGACCGACTGCCGAAACCACTTTGAACGGTGGGCTACGAATTTGCAGAGTGAGCTCAGTACCGTGCTACACACCGAGGTTCACGTCCACCTATCGGATCTGGATGAATCGACGTACGCGGAATTCGTACTGAGGATGGATAATCCGACGTGTCTTCAGATCCTCAAATCGTCGCTCGTGCCTCGTAAGAGCTTCTTAGAACTTCATCCGACCGTACTATTTCCGTTGATCGATCGCATGTTGGGCGGTGGCTCACGACCCAGCCAAATCGTTCGCAGGCCACTGACCGACATTGAATCACGATTGGTCGCCCGCTTGACCTCCCGAATTCTGGCCACGTTCAATCGGACGATCAAATCATCGGTGGATTTTCAATTTGAAAGTGAGCGGGTCGAGAATAACCCCAAGCGCCAGCGCTACGCGCCAGCGGACGATTGTCTGGTCACCGCTCAACTCCAGTTGGAAATGGACAACGGCGCTGGTCCCATCCGAATCGGCATCCCCGCGGACGCTTTTTGTACGCGAAATGCGACTTCTAGCTCGGAGTCGCGGGACGCCGCCAATCTCGAGGACACCACCCGTCGCTTGACGGCGGGTCCGTCAACCGCGGTGAAAACAACGATCGCGGACCCCCCCCAAGAATCGTCGACCGATCAGGGATTTTCCCATCCGGAATCAGAAATGGACGACCCGGCGACGGTTTCAGTTATCGTCGCAAGGACGCAACGAACGTTGTCATTAATTGAGTCACTGGAGGTCGGCGACATTTTAACGACCGACGTTCCTCAAGGCGAGCCGGCGGAAGTGTTAGTCGATAGCCGCCCTCAATATCGGGCATCGATTGGAAATCAGGCCGATCACAAAGCCGTCCAGATTATCGGCGATTACAAGTGACCGGTACCAACGTCTCGGCACGACCTTCCGCCAGTCGTCTCGGCCATGGTTGTAGTCTCCAGAGGTGGAAGTCGTTCTTCTAGCACGCCGCGAGACTTTGACCACATTATCACCCCTTCGGCAATGATCCATATCTGAAGTCCTAGGATCGTGGTGCCAAAGCTCATCAACAGGTAATTTTGGTTATGCCACCATCCGGAATCCGGATTAAACATGTTCCAGATCATGGCCCAGGCGGGCATGAGCAGCATAAGTAGCATCGGCAGCGCGGCGAACAGAATCGGTTTGTTTCGGCGCCAAAGATAGAAGACCGTGACCATGAAGGCCAAACCGGCCAACAGTTGATTGGTGGCTCCAAACAACGGCCACAGAATACCCCCTCCCGTTCCCGGTTTTTCTCCCGCAAACAGGGCCACGCTTCCGGCGGCGACGATCGCGAAAAAGGTCGCTCCATATTTGTTGGCCAACGGAGGAACGTGCATCTTGCCAGCCAACTCCTGAATGACGTATCGCTGCAGCCGTGTGGCCGTGTCCAGCGTGGTGGCGGCGAAGCTGGCCACCAACACCGCCACGATGCCGATAGCCAATTCCAGTCGAATGCCCAGCGCGGCCACGAGATTGCCGCCTCCTTCGATGAAGGCCCCGACTTTGGGCCCCAGGGCATTGAAGGCTTTCCAACCTTTCCGTGAGTCGTAGCGCGCGGTCCAAGCGGCACGTCCCGCCAACATTTCACCGCTTTCGGTCTGTATGGCAACATACTGGTGCCCCTTTTCGGTCACGGTTCGCTCGAACGCCCCCATACCGACACCAGCACAGCAGGCGAGGATGACCACGACGGCCAGGGCGCCTTCCAACAACATCGCGCCGTAGCCAACATATTGGGCGTCGGTTTCGGAGTTGAGCTGTTTACTCGACGTGCCACTGCTGACCAGGCAGTGAAACCCACTTATCGCGCCGCAAGCGATGGTGATGAACAAGAATGGCCACATCGGCGGAGCATCGAGCGGAATGTCCTCGGCGATCGCTGGAGCACTTTCAGTCAAATTGGCCTGCCCGCCTAGCCCTGCGACCAGGAGTCCCAACATCAACAAACCCAGTGCCAGGATTAGTTGGTGACTATTTACGTAGTCACGTGGCTGTAGCAGCACCCAGACTGGTAGGACCGACGCCATGAAGCAATAGATCATCAAGATGATGGTCCAAATCACCACGACACTTCCGAACTTATCCAGCCAACTCCCGGTCTCGGCACCGATAAGAGGCAGGCTGAGGATCCGCCCCAGATCGATCGGAGCTACGTAAACTCCCAAAAGAATACATCCGTAGATGATCACCAACGCGATGAGCGAGGGAATCAATAAATCACCGCCGCACCGATAAGCCCAAAAGCCAATCGCAATCGCGATGGGCATGGAAATCCACACCGCCAAGACTGACTCGGGATACATGGCAAAGATCAAGGCGATGACTAAGCCGAAAATCGCCAAGACAATTGAAAGGGCGAAGAAGAGGATCACCAAAAATAGGAGGCTGGCCCTTGGCGAAATCAATCGCTCGGCGACCTGCCCAACAGTCTGTCCTCGATTGCGAAGACTTACCATTAATGCGCCGAAGTCGTGGACCGCCCCGATAAAAATCGAGCCGAACACAACCCACAACAATGCTGGTAGCCAACCCCAAAAAACGGCAATGGCTGGTCCCACGATCGGCCCTGTCCCGGCGATACTGGTAAAGTGATGGCCAAAAATCACGCTTTTTTTCGTGGGGATGAAATCGACATCGTCGCGGAGCTCGTGACTTGGTGGCCGCGCGTTGGCGTCCACGGCAAAAATCCTCTTCGAAAGCCAACGTCCATACGTGTGGTAGGCCACAATGAAACCCACGAACGAACCAACGGCGACCAACAGCGTGTCCATCTGGACTCCTTGTGCGAAACGAAAACACCCGTGAGATGCCTACCGTTTTAACGTATGGCGAGATTCCAAGCAAAGGCGCGGAGTCGCGCTGCTCGGATTCCTCGTCAACTATCGATGGATCACGAGGAACCCTCATGTCCAGTGGCCACGAAACGACTCATTCAGCTGATCGCCGGGCTAAAAATCGGCAACGCCGACACATTGAGCATCATCCGCTGGGGAATTGCCGACAATACTCATACGTGGCCAGCATCGTCGCGGTGGCGGCATTGTGACTGTGCGGCATACCATGCACCGGTATTTCCACGACCGAATCTAGGACTTCCAGGACGGACGCCTCGATCCCGTGGCGCTCGCTCCCGATCACCAGCGCGGTGCGACGATCAAAGGTGAATTCATAGAGGAGTCGAGAGCCAGTTGCCTGTTCGAGTCCTACCAGCTGGTATCCGTCTATTCGCAATTCTCTTAGGGCTGGCACCAGCGAACGACGCGATTCAACGGTGACCTGTTCGGTCGCGTTGCGGGCGATGGTTGGATCTACCTTTGGATTCCCACAGGCGACAATGCGACGAACTCCAAAACAACCAGCAGCACGAACGATGCGGGATAGATTGACCCGACTTCGCATCGGCGGAAGTACGATAACCAATTCTCGTGGCCGCTCAAGTGGTGTCGGCGCTTGATGACGCTGGTGTACGAAGTCGTTCATGTCGTCACACGGTAGGAGGATGTCGCCACACGGTAGGAGGATTGACAAGTCGTTCGACCAACGGCTCACTCATCGCTTGGTCGGTTCATCGATCCGTGGACGCTCGCGGCAACTGGCTGGAGCCAAAGGCCCCGCGAATGGCAACCATGAAGGTCACAAACAGTGCCGAGGTCATGACCAGCGAGAAAACAAGACACGAGATGAAATGATCCTGCATCAGCGCCAATGCCGGCGGCACCGCACTGGATGGTTCGCGGCGAATGACCGGTCCGGCTGACGGGCCTCTCTCGTCAGACTCCGCACGCGCGCGGCCGCGCCATTGATCCCAGTGAATTTGCTCCTCAGGGGTATCGAAAGTCGCGATCGCCCAGGTTCTTGCCTGGGCCATGCCGATTCCTACCAGCGACATGCAAATGATGTAGAGCAGGAACCAAACGTAAGAATTCGATCGGTTTCGCATCGTGACGACTATTATCGCCGTTCGACGCCCGGTTGTCGATCCAGCGGTGCAGCGACTCGATTTTCGGAGCCCTCGTCGTCCAGGATCGTCCATACGTAGGTGCCCTCGCGGAGCCGCTCGACGTAACGCTTGATGTCATCTTGCAGCAATGATTGGCGGATTTTTTCCGATATCTCCAACTGCGCTTCCGCGAAAGGTTTCATGCCCGCCTCATGTCGCTCGATGACCCGCACAATATGCCAGCCTTCGTCGTCTACAATGGCCTTGCTCATTTCTCCAGGCGGCAGGCTGAAAATCGCGTCGTCAAGTGGTTCAGAAACTAGGCTGCCTTCGGTTGTCCAGTCGTATTGGCCACCCGACGACGCGCGAATCCCTTGTGAGCTGCGTTTGGCAACGGCCGAAAACGGGGCGCCGCCCAGCACTTCGTTGCCCATTTCCGCGACCGCACGGTAGCATTCGTCGCGTTCGGCGTGCTGAGAAAGCTGGGCCGTCAACTTTTCCCATCGAGCCCGTGCTGGGTACCTGTATTCACTCTCGTGCTCCCGATAGTACGCGAGCAACTGCTCGTGCGTGATCTCTCGGTTACGGTTGATGTTGTTTCCGACCATCATCTGGGACAGCATTCGTTCCATGAAGAAACGAAACTGCTTGTCCAACGACGTGCCCGATTCACGCAGCTTGGCGTCAAGCTCCTGCGGAGTGTTGACTTTCGCCTCTTCCATCGCCTTGGGTAACTCCGACTCAGCGAACTGTTTGTAAACCCGTTTTTCGATTTCGGGGAGCCGATCGCCCATGGAACGTAAAAAGTCCAAATAGATTAACTTGTTGTCGACCATATTGGGAAGCATCTGTTGGACCACCAGCTCGCGTTGGGCCTCGAGTTGATCTGGCGGAATTTCGCCTGCATGCTTGGCCAGCAGCGGTGCGATCTGGCTATAGATATCTCCAGCTAAAATAGATTGATCGCCAACGACGGCGAATATCTGAGTGTTTATATCCAAATCACCAAAGTCCGTGTTGGTCGTGCTGCTGGGTTTCGCGACGTTGCGGGGAGTGCTCACCGATGTCTGTTGACCGCTGGTTGTAGTGGGGGACGACCGGGTATTGGTGAGCTGTCGATCGGAAACCGTCGCTGGTGACGGCGCGACCGTGTTCAGCGGGCGAGGCGAACCTGGCGACGTCGGCAATGTCGCATTCCGCGGGGCCAACGAATTGGGTTGCGCGGACGCGAAGGGCGATGATGTGGGCGCCCCGGCGACGTCGGCTGGCATAGGTGAACTGGGCGCTACGGTCAGGCGGGAGGCTGGTGGTCCTGGTCGTCTTTGCGAGTCGACGGGGGTCGGCCATGGATAGCGAACCGAATTCGTGTCGGGCGAACTGGACGTTGAAGGTTGAGTGGAGAACGAATTCCCGAATCCCGTAATTCCTTCCTCCGGCGTCAAACGTTGCACCAAGTTGCGTTGCGCTTCGGCTCCGTATGCGGCGAACGGATCGCCTTCCGCGGTCGCCGCGGAGCCTGGTCTTCTCAGGAAGGGAAGATTGACTCGACTCAGAAATGAACTGCTCGAAACTGGCTTTTCATCCGTTGTCGGCTCGGCTGGGATCAACGGCTTGGGCTTTTCCGCCGATGTGTCAAGGCGTCCAAACGAGTCGAAGAGGCGACGAAGCCCGCTGGTTTCTTCCGCCTGTTGGCCAACGCAGGCTGCCGCCGAAGCGGCAAACATCATCAGGGCGACGACAACGTCGCGAAATGACAGGAACGCTAGGGTGAGAGAAAGTCGTTCGTCCATCATGAAGCAACACATTTACGGTATCCTCGGGAGCCCACTCACCACGCAAGGCCTTTTCGCGGAGTCACCCTAAGTGCGTTCGATGACTGTGGGTTACCAATCGTGGCGGGGGGAGTATAGACATGCTACGAATCGGCCCGCAACACGGATCGAGCCGCGGAGAAAATTTCATCCGGTGATGGCTGGGCTAGCTTCAGCTCACAGTAGCCACAATGGTCATCAACGATCCGTAATTCTCCGCGAGTTCGTTTTGCAAGCTGCTCAATTCTTCCTTTATCCGTGTATCGAAATACGATGAAACGATCTTCAAGAAAGATCGATTCAACTTGCCAGATGGCGGCATCCACTTTAAGCCTGACTAGGTCCAGCATCCGGCGAGCTGGTTCTGGCGGCTTGCCGAACCTGTCGTATAACTCATCCTGCAGAGTTTGCGCGTCGTCTTCGCTAGCAATCCGAGCCATGCGTCGGTAGAGGTCAATCTTGATCCGCTGGTCGGAAACATAGTCGTCCGGAAGGTAGGCCTTTCCCGGCAGATCGATGTTCACCTCGATGGACAACTTGGGAGGCATCCGTTTTAGCCGCCGCACGGCGGCCTCCAACAGCTCACAATAGTGTTCATACCCAACGGCGGCGATGTGCCCACTTTGCTGGGTCCCCAAAACATTTCCAGCGCCGCGGAATTCCAGATCACGCATAGCGATCGCGAAGCCAGCCCCCATTTGGCTGAACTCCTCAATAGCGCGCAAACGTCGGGCTGCGTCTGGCGTGATGGGCCGATCGCCATCGATCAGCAGATAGCAATAAGCTCGGTGTTTGTAGCGTCCGACCCGGCCTCGCAGCTGGTGAAGATCGGACAAACCGTAGCGATGTGCTTCATCGATAAAGATCGTATTGGCCAGCGGAATATCCAGGCCGCTTTCTACGATCGTGGTTGCCAGCAGAATGTCGAACTCACCTCGTACGAACGCCAACATAACCTCTTCCAGATCATTTTCGGGCATCTGGCCGTGTCCGACACGGATGCGTGCCTCGGGCACGATGTACGTGAGTCGCTTGTAGAGCGATTCGATGTCCTCGATGCGATTATGTACAAAATAGGTCTGGCCATCACGATTGAGCTCGCGCATGATCGCGTGACGGATGAGCTGTTCGTCCCAGCGGAGCAATCGCGTCTCGACTGCAATCCGTTCCTCAGGCGGCGTCTCCAGATTGGATATTTCTCGTAGGCCAGTGAGCGACATGTGAAGCGTTCTGGGGATGGGCGTGGCCGTCATGGTAAGAATGTCCACGACCGAACGCATCGTCTTGAGCCGCTCCTTCACTTCGACCCCGAACCGTTGCTCTTCATCAATGACGATCAGACCCAGATTGTGGAATTGGACATCCTTGGAAGCGAGTCGATGGGTGCCGATGACGATATCAACGCTCCCATCGGCTAGTCCGGCGACGATTTCTCGCTGCTGCTTGGCCGTGCAGAATCGGCTAAGCTTGGCAATTTCATAGGGGAATGCCGCCATGCGCTGCGAGAACGAGCGGAAGTGCTGCTCCGCCAAAATGGTTGTCGGCACGAGGACCGCGACCTGGTAGCCGCTGTCCACGGCTTTAAAGGCGGCACGCATGGCCAATTCGGTCTTGCCGAACCCGACGTCGCCACATAGCAGCCGATCCATGGGCCGAGCCGTTTGCATGTCCTCTTTGATCGCCGATACGGCCGTCAGCTGGTCCGGCGTCTCCTCATAAGGGAACGATGCGTCGAACTCCTTTTGCCACTGGGTGTCTTCAACGAAATGGATGCCTGGTCGCGCCAACCGTTGGGCTTGAACTTCCAACAGCTCGACGGCCATGTCCTCGACTGCCGACGCGGCCGCCTCACGCCGTTTTACCCAGTTTGCACTCCCGATTCGCGCCAACGTAGGGCGCGCTTTGGTCGCGCCCACGTATTTTTGCACGAGTTGGATATTGGTCGCTGGGACATACAACTTGGTTCCACCTCGAAACTCGATAGTCAGGTGCTCCTCAACCTGATTATCTCGGTTGAGCAGTTGCATGCCACGGAAGCGGCCGATTCCATGGGCCAGATGCACGACCAGATCTCCCTCGCGCAAGTCCAAAAAGGTATCGATCTTTTTTCCCAGATGGCGACGTGCACGGCGGCGGGGATCCGATCGTTGAAAAAGTTGGCGGTCGCTAACGAGCAACACCGAGTGATTCGTCAGTTGGAATCCAGCGTAGAGGCTCCCTTGGAGCAGGTGGAGACGTGCTTCGGCCACCAGCGTTGACTCACGAAAAACTTCTTCCAGTCGCGTTTGTTCGGCGGCGGTTTCCGTCAGGAGGATCACCTCATTGCAATTGGCGGCGGTCTCCAGTTCCTGTCGAATCCGTGTCACTTCGCCGCTGAACCGCTCGACCGACTGGATGCTGAGAGGGCAGTGCACTTCGCTCGTCGACGTCGCTAAAGCGGCTATGGTAGCCGTTCCGAAATGGCTCAGGTGTTTTAGCGTCGTGCCGACTCCGATCGCGTGCTCGGGATGCTCGAGTCTCTCGATGTAGTGCTGGGCTTCGCGTTTCAATTGATCTGGTTCGATCAGTACCACCCACGAATCGGCCGGCAGATAGCTGGCCAAATGCTCGCGCTTCGTGGCGGCAGGCATGTCTGAATTCCCACCAGCGGGAAGGATCGTCACTTCGACGGACTGCAGTGTTTCAACACTTCTCTGGGACCTCACATCGAAGCTCCGGAGCGATTCTACTTCGTCGCCAAACAGTTCCACTCGAATCGGATTGCGCCATTCCGGGGCGTGGATGTCCAGTATCCCGCCTCGTCTGGCGAACTCTCCTGGCAGCTCAACGGCGCTGGTGGCGTGAAATCCGTTCTCGACCAACCAGCGGCAAAATGTATCTTCGTCGACATGATCGCCAATGCGAATTGTCCGCGTGCAGAGCTGGATGGCGTCGACCGGTGGTACCGGTTGAAGCAGGCTCTGGATGCTCGTCAGCAAGAGCCGTGGGGAGTCTGAGTCACCGAGAGTCGGCTGCATCAAGCTCTTCAATGCTCGCAACCGGTCCGAATAGATATCGTCGTAGATCAGCCTCTCGCCGGGCTCCTCCTCCCAAGCTGGGAAACAGAGCGGTTCGATGGCCGTGAAGTTGGCCATGTCGTCCCCGAGTCGGTCCATGTCGGCGGCACGCGGACAGACGACCAACAACGTCGCGGGGCAAGCATCGAGGAGGCTGGCGGCAACCAGCGCGCAGGAGGAACCGACCGCTCCATCAAATGACGTGGTCTCGTGCTGACCGAGTGCCTTAAGCACACTTGCAAAGCCAGTCTCGCTTCGCAACAAATCCGCCAAATGACGCAGGGGTGCTGGCCCCTGAGGTTGAATTCGAAGTTGGCTCGTCTCCATCTTCCCGAATTCTAGACCAGAATCACGGTAAATGCAGTGGCGATTATTCTCGCTAGCGACGTCGCTCGGCCGGCCGCGAGGCCTCGCGGCCGGGTTCGGTCTCAAAACTCGCCGGGACGGCTGCCTGAATCCTTTGGCCGGGCTGAGTGGTCTTGCTGAGGAAATTGTCGATTTGCGCTGCCAATTTAAGCCGATCAAACTCCGTGCTCATTGCCAGCCGCAGCTTTTTCTCGCGGATGTCAGCCTGCAATTCGTCTTTGACCGCGGCCATTTCCGTAACAATTGGTTTGGTCCTACCGAGGCAGCGGAGGATGATGTATTTGTCTCCTTGAGCCACTACACCAGAAAGTTCGCCCGGTTCGAGTCCAAAGGCTTCGCTCTCCAGGAGCGGCCGGCCGCCATTTCGGCGAATCGGCGGTACAGTTCCGTAATTGGATTTGGAGACCGGTTCGATCGAGTATTGATTCGCCAATTCGCCGAAGAACTTGTCCGTCGGGTTATTCCGTGCCATTTCAAAGACCTCGTAGGCGGTCCGTTGATTGCCGACCACAATCGCCATCACTTCCACCCGAGGACCGTAGTTGGCATCAAACCCTTTGGCGAGATCCTCTTCAGACACTTGGACCTGTTCGCCAACCAACTTCTTGAGCGCGACGGTCGGCCACACGACGTCGCGCACGTAACTGTCCACGGTCACCTTTTCTTCGGTAACGATCTGTTTCAGCCAAGCGTCCACGTCGACGCTTCCGTCAAGTCGGAAATAGCCAAACGAACTTGCCGCTCGTCGGATTTCCTCATCAATATCCTGTTTTGCAACTTTCAGACCATTTTGTTCCAGTGCCTGGCCCAGCACGGTTCGATTGATTTCCGCATCCAAAATGACTTGACCATGACGAGTAAGACACTCTTGGGCCACACGTTTTCTCTCGAGGTTCCTTCCGTTCACGATGGCCGCGACGTCAGGCATGGAGCGGCTGGTTTTGGGGTCGTTAAGCACGTTGACCACCTCTGCCGACGCTTGCAGGTTGCGAAACATGCCGCTGGCCGACTTGCGCAGCTTTCTATCCGCCAACGCCTCGCGCATTTGCGAAAGCAATTTATCCTTCTGTTCGGGCTCGATCGCAATTGCTGGAATCCGTCGCTCGCACTTAAGCATCATGAACTGATCGCCCATGGCAATGATGGGTGAGATCTCGTTTGGCTTCATGCGAAAGGCAACCGCTTCGATCTCCGGATCACCAACGTGTCTGCGAATGGGCGGCACTAGACCTCGCACCGATGCGCTCGCCTCATCCTCGGAATGATCTTTGGCAAGACGCTCGAAGAGTGCCGGATTGGCCACGGCTTGTTGATGAAGCTTTTCGGCTTTGGCCTTGGAACGCACCGCGATCAGCCGCACTTGGACCCTCGGACCGTAGTCGGCTTGAAACGCCTCCTCCAAATCCTCGGAAGTAATTACTAGTTGATCGCGGGACAACTTGCGGAGCGCAAGGGTCGGCCAGATTATATCGCGACGGTACTGGCGCGGCGCGACGTCTCTTTCTTTTTGTAAGAGGGCGTACCACCGTTCCACGGGCAAATTGAACTGGGTCGCAATACGCTTCACCTCTTCATGAATTTCCTGCGCGGAGACCGAGATGCCCCGTCGCTCGCACTCTTGCAATATGAGATGCTTGTTGACCTGGCTCTCCAACACTTTCTCGCCGTACCGTCGGAGGCATTCTTCAACGAGGTACTCTTTGGTGATGGGATGGCCGTTTACGACCGCCACAATTTCCGGTGTTCCAGGTGCTGCCGCGGTGGCCGCGGTAGGTTGAGCCTGACGTATGGCTTGCTTCGGCTTGGCAGGTTCCTTGGCATCTAACGTCGCGGTAATTGGGAGTGCCACCGAACCGACGAAGGTGCATACAGCCGGCAGTATCCATCCCCACGCCAAATATCCATCGGCGACTGAGCGCGTGGTAGAGAGGATGTGATTATCTCGAGAGGGAAAGGCAAATGTAGTGAACCAAGCGGACATCACTGAATGCTCCATGCAATACGGGAAGACCGAAACCCCTCTCCTCCTTGGTCGGGGCAACTAAAAGCGGGTGGAGTATAGAAACGAGCGCCCATCCGGTCAAGAGAATCAGTGCTAGCGAGGACGAAGAGTCCGTTTCGTGATGGATCGATCGCGGCTCTTCGCGGTCAATGCGGCGGACTGCCTAAGGTTGTCATTTTGACCGGTTTTTATAGGCTGTCGGTCTTCGCCATCGTGACGGCACCACTAGTCATCCATGACATCTTTTTCACGCTGTTTACTCATTCGCGTGACCTGCTCCTCGTATTTCTTTGTTAGTTCCAGGACCGCGATCTTGACGTCGTCTCGCTGGTCCTCGCTCACTGTTTTCTCTTTCTCAGCCAGATCAGCAGCTTTGTTTGCATCGCGGCGAATGTTGCGAAAGGCAACCTTGGCTTCTTCGCCGAGTTCTTTGATACGAGACACCATCTTCCGACGAACTTCGGTCGAAAGCGGCGGAATGTTGATGCGGATGACGCGGCCATCGTTCTGAGGATTGAGGCCCAATTCGCTAGCAACTATGGCTTTCTCAATCTCTTTGATCGTATTGGTGTCATAGGGTCGCACCACGATCTGAGTTGGCTCGGGCGCACCTACGGAGGCAAGCTGCTTGATCGGAGTGAACGAGCCGTAAACTTCGGCGCGTAGTGAATCGACCAATCCGGGGTTGGCGCGGCCAGTGCGAATGCCTGCCAGGCTATTCTTAAGCACATCGAGGGCTTTGTCCATTCGCTCTTCGGAGTTCAGCAGGATCTCTTCACCGGCCATCTTCAAATCCTCAATCGGTGCCAGGGAATTCAGTCAATCAGAAACTGATGGTCTCGTCGTGCTCACGCATTTACGGGCTTGTTTTCACAAGAAATCAGCGTCCCCACGATTTCACCGTTGACGGCGCGAACGATGTTGCCATCCTTTTTAAAGTTAAATACCAACAGCGGCATGTTGTGCTCACGACACTGGGTGATCGCGGTTTGATCCATTACGCGTAGATTCTGTTCGATAACTTGTGCGTAGCTCAAGTCACGATACAGCACGGCATGGGGATTCTTTTCTGGGTCATCGCTGTAGACTCCGTCCACGCGCGTCGCCTTGAGTACGACGTTGGCTTCCAATTCCAAGGCCCGTTGCGCGGCGGCGGTGTCGGTCGTGACGAACGGACTTCCCGTTCCCGAGGCCAGGATAACGACCCGGCCTTTCTCCAAGTGACGGCGAGCGCGGCGGCGAATATATGGCTCAGCCACTCCGTCCATTTTGACGGCGGTCATCAGCCGTGTATCGGCGCCAACGGATTCCAACGCATCCTGGAGCGCCAAGCCGTTAATCACAGTGGCGAGCATACCCATATAGTGGGCCGTTGCTTCTTGAATGTTGCCGCTGGACGCCTTGAATTGCGCACCTCGCAGAATATTTCCGCCGCCGATCACAATCGCGATTTGGCATCCCGACTTCTGGGCGGCAAGGACCTGTTTGGCAATACCGACCACTTCAGTCATGTTGATGCCGCGTTCGCCAGCTCGCGAAAAGCTCTCTCCAGACAGCTTGAGCACGACTCGCTGGAACGCACTTGGTCTTGTGGTCGTCGTCTCATCGCTCATTGGAGGAGCTCCTGCAACTGGCCACGGGCAAGAGGTGGCCTCGTGGGATCGAAGGAGGGCCGGGGGATTCCGCGCCGCGTTGGCGGAGTCAGGCGACCCCCAGTTCCCAGTGGACAAATCGCTTAATCTCAAGTCCATGGTC
>Ga0310121_10003256_pt1 | contig 14882 bp, 7 predicted proteins | sample CB27_Tmax_986_MG_FD_203504 | JGI IMG/M metagenome (GOLD analysis project Ga0310121, IMG submission 203504) | Marine microbial communities from Western Arctic Ocean, Canada - CB27_Tmax_986 | ecosystem: Environmental > Aquatic > Marine > Oceanic | place: Canada: Western Arctic Ocean | collected...
GGCCATCGCTTGTGCCTCCGCGTACGCCTCGGGAGAGAACGAGATCTCGATGTCGGCAAGGCGCTTCGCCTCGTCCAGCCCGGTCAGCTCGTAGATGCAGTTGCCGCCCGCACTATGATGCTCGCCTACGATGTAGGATTTGCCGTCACGCGGGTTGCGGAAGAGCTGTCCGCCGAACCATTCGCCGCCCATGGTCATGTTCCGGTGGGATTCGCCCCGGACGGGCTTGGCCGGCAGGGCATCGGGCGCCGATCGGGCATCACGAAACAGGCTTCCCACGTACAGTCCATCCGTCGTCATCAGGAAGGCCTGTCCCAGGTTGCCGTTGAACGCGAACACTTCGCCGAGCCCCTCCACCTGCAGGCTGCCGATCACAAAGAGGGGCCCTATCAGCATGCCGCGATCGCTCCGCGTGGCATTGTGTGATGCGTGTACCCCGGCATAAGGATTGGGATAGCGCCAGAGACGTTTCCCTTCCGGCGAGAACATCATCATGCCCCCGGTCGAATTGGAAAGCAGGTTGCCCCGGGAGTCGGCCCAGATGCAGTTGGAAAACCCGTGATCGGGATCCCGAATAATCAGCTCCGCATTGGGTCCGTCATAGACCGGAGCACCGGACTCCGTCCAGTCCACCACGGGCAACTTCCACACATTGAATCCGCCGTCGATCGATTTCTGGTAGATCGTCAAATCCGGCGTAACGCCCACCGTCCATCCCCCCTCGAACCCGGTCGGCCCCATGCCCGGCGCCTCGAAATAGGTGACCTCCTCCTGCTGTACCAGGCCATCGCCATTTCGGTCGCTCCACGTGAAGTTGGTGGTCGGCGAAGGCGCGCCGTGTTCCGATTTGACCCCGGTTCGCGAGAAATAGTCTCCCTTGTTCCACCAGATCACGCGCGACGGATAGAAGGTCCCGTCAAATGCCTCGGGGTGGTTTTCCGCGATGTAGCGATTCACTTCGTCCGACCAATAGAGATGGTCTCGGATCCACGTGGGCACCGTGAGATAGCGCAGTCCGGTAACATGCAACTGCCCGTACTTGCCCCGCGTACTGGCAAACAGCCCCGCCACACTGCCGACCGCCGCCAGGGGCTGATGCCGGTCCCCCTTTTGTTCGGAGATGGCCACAAAGGATTTCCCGGTCTGCGAAACGAGCAAAGATCGCCCGTTGATCGTAACCTGGTGGCGGGTATGTGCGTCCTGGTACGGCCCGAAATGCGCATCGCGGTGGACGGGTCGCCAGAGCGTTTCCAGGAGCCGGTACTGTCCGCGATCCCAGTCCAGTTCGAAGACGCCGCCGCTCGCGATCGCCCGTTCCGGCTGATCGGGCAGGATCCAGCAGATGGATCCCGCATACGAACCGGCAGCAATGAATTCCTTTTCGAATTCGCCGTCTGCACCCCAGACACTGATCCGCCGCGGCAACCCGTCGAATTCCACCACCCAAAGCCGCCCGCGGCTGTCGATGTCGATCCCGAACGGATTCAGCATGCCGGAGGGATCGAAGGAGCCGATCCACGCCCGGCCCCCTTCCTTGCCCACCGCATGAAGGAATGTACCTTCGCGGGAGAAAACCTTCACGCACATTGCCCGGCCCCAATCGCTGACAAAAATGTTTCCGTCGGCATCGACCGCCAGATCCATGGGGGCCTCCAATCCCGAGTTGACCACGGGTGATGTTTCGCCCGTGTCGGGATCCATGCGCAGGACCTTCTTCTCTTCCGCACTGACCACCAACAGTTCGTCCGGGGAGATCCACTCGAGCCCCGCGGGGCGCGGAACCGAAAAGCGGTTCAGCAGCTTTCCGGTGCTCTTGTCCACCACCAGGACTTCATCTTCAAAATACGACGCAATGAATGCCCGTGCCGGTCCCACGGCGAGGCCCTTGACCCGTCCCGCCATAATCTCCGCGCGGAACGCGCCGCGTTCGACGATTTCCCCGTAACTTTCGTAGGGGAGCCCGGTCATCGGTTCCACGGTGGTCAACGGGACGAAGGGGCGCGTCTCTCCCTCGAAGGCCACCGGATTACCGCTCTCCTTGTCGATCCGGCTGAAAAGAATGGTGTCGTCCGGCTGACTTTTGTCCCCCCGTTTGTCGTACTGATAGTGCGCTTCTCTACCGCAGGCCAGGTAGAGATACTTTTCATCTACCGCGGCGACCGGATCCTTGATCATACTGGGCGGACGCAGACCCCACTCGCGGCGTCCATCTTCCGTGAGGCGCACGGTACCCACACCGCAGTCCAGGTACAGACCGCTGACGAAAACGCTCTGCCCATCGGTCGCGACGGAACAGGGCGAATAATCCGAGATCCACGCCCCGGTTCCGTCCACTGTTTCCCATGCCGGCGCCCCGGGGCTCCCGTACGCGAATTGGTACAACGCATCAAACTCCGGATGCCACAAGCCCCGGGCGCGGTAGCTGCCCGGTGCCACCAGGTTGCCCTCGTCGTCGCGCCCGTCCCATGCGTCGGTGTTGGCGCCGGCGGCACGAGGGGTGTCGGCAATCAGATTGCGAATCCGCTCGCCCTGTTCATCCTCAACCACGATGGTTACGTATCCGTCCGCGGGCACGTCGTACGCGATCGGCACGGGACCGCGGGTCGCGTAGCGTTCCAGTCGCCTCTGTTCCAATTGGGCCGGGTTGGAGACGGAAGGCAAGGGTTTCAGGTTGCCTTTCGGGCTCAGGGTCACGGCTCCCCAGGCATTGTGATTCGACCAGAAAAACTCCCGCTGCGGTTTCTCCCGATTGATCAAATCCGTCAAGCGGTGCTGAAACCATTTTCGGGCGGTCCCATCGCCCCAGAAACATTCCAGTCCCATGCGAAACGATTCGCCGGCAACGTACCGTTCGCCGCTCCGCCGGATCAGTTCCCAGGCGACTCGCACCTCCTGGACGTATCCCCGCCCATCCGCGTCTTCCTGGAATGCGGCATCCACGCCCTTGCCAAGAGCGTTCCGTAGCCCCATCTCCATGCCTTCTTTCCCCCGGGAAATATTGTGATGTATCAGCTTCGCGGCGGGGCGGCGCCCGTCAGTGAAGTACCAGCAGTCGAGATGGGCGATCAACGCGCCTCCCGGGCCGATGGGTTTGTCGGCGTCGGTCCAGAAACGGAACTGTACACAATCGGAACGCCAGCCCATGCCCGGCTCAATGTCCGGATCGACAAGATTGAGCATGGGCGTACGGTCTTTAAACTGAAACGCGGCGTACAGGAATGCCTCGTCGTACATCAGGGAGGCCCTCACGCTGTGCGTATCGAGCAGGGTCTCGAGGTCGTAGCACATGAGGATGCCTCCGGAGAGATCCCAGTCGTCCAGATCGCCGTCGATCGTGACGGGGCCCGGCGCGGGCACCGCAGGAAGCTCGTAGCTGCTCGTCTGTTGTGCAACCGTAGCCGTGGCGAGGTGGAGTACCACCAAGGTTGCCGGAAATCTTTTTTGCCAAGCACTCATTTATTTTCGAACCCTCCTTGCCAAGAAGGTTTATGCCATTCCCAACCAAGGTTCAACCTCTTTGGTGTCGCCACCGCCGAACTTGCTCGGTGGTGGCTTAATGCTGTTCACAACTAATAGGGGAAGACCCTCCTTCTTGCAGAAGGAGAATGCAATGAAGAATGTACTATTCATGGTAATGTGTGTGGTGTTGTGTGCTGGTGCGGCGCAGGCTGCACTTGACGATATCGTTCTTGAGGAAGTGGTCAAGGACGGGATTCATTATGTGGTTGGGGCCGACGAAATACCGGCAAGAGTATTGAATTTCAAGAAGACCCCGCCGCGCCGCAGTTTCCATTGGGTTTGCTCGGCCATGCCTCCCTATGTAGAGACGGTCCGCCGTCATTGCAGTTGGAGATCGACGGACACGGTGCGGGAGGATCTCTTCAATCTTCGTACCGGACCAGGTGGGTGTCGTGAAATGCGAAGATCTGACCGTTGACGATACGCCAGTCCCGCGGTGGTTTGTCCAGCTGGCAGACAGGCTCGAATGTCCAGGTTTCCGGATCGAGACGAAAGACGCCGCCATCGTGATACCCCCATAGCCGGCCGTCGGGCAGAGGCAGGAGTCGGTTCGACGACGAGCCGGCCAATCGAAACACGCTCTCCACCTGTTGGGACGCGACATCCAGAATGTAGAATATAGTTTCGGCGCTGCTCGTCCCCTCCGCCGCCCTGTTCCTGCCGACGACTTTGCCCGGTTGCCATTCGACAACCTCCCCCCCGCCGGCCATGCCGTCGGCAGGCAGCAAATCGCCGACGACCTTTCCCGTCTCGACATCGAACGTCACGACCCGGTCCGGCACACCGCTTGTTTCCGGTTCGACGCCGGGAGAGCGCACCCACCAGGCCGTGGTAGAGACCACGATGTACCGGCCGTCGCATGCCGTGGTTCCTGTGTGCGCCCGGTGGAAAATGAAGCCGTCCCGAACCAGGCCCACCTCCCCCGTGGCGGGGTCGAACCAACCGAGACCGCCGCCGGAGGCACAGGGCATTTCGAATTCAGTCGAGCAAGGTATGTAAAGCCGGCCATCGGCGCCCGAGATTACGTCATAGGCCCTCCGCATCATCGGGACTCGCGCCACCAGTTGCGGATTTGCGGCTTCGCTCTCCGTCGGTGGCGGTACCGTATCCGGCCGGCCTGGCTGATAGTTCCAGGGACGGCTGGGGTCGTACGCAAACAATTTCGCACCCCAATAGCCCACGAAGTAGATCTTGCCGCCCGCCTCCGCAAAACCATAAACATGGGTGTGCAACGGGGAGGGCCCCAGGATGTCGGCCCGGCCGGTCTTCGGGTCAACCGTGAAAATCGTGTAGGGATCCTCCGACGAGCAGAGCAGTCGTCCATCGGCGGTACTTCCCATGCGGAACAAGTAACTTTCAAACGAACTGAGATCAATCGTGACCGAACGCCAGTCCGTGTCCGGTGGGCGATAGTCGATTCTGGCGAGTCCTTCCTTCCCGCACATGGCGGAACCGTGTCCTTCCGTCTCCGGGCCCCGCATCGCCGCCGGCAGGTCGGGTCGGGGAATGCCGTCGACGGTGGGGCGGGACGAAGTCAACGGCGGCAGGCCGTCTACCTCCTCTGTGTTTTCAAACGTGAGGCGATAAACCGCTCTTCTACCCTGCCGTTCCACCACCGCATAACACCCCTCCTCACGCTGGGACAGATAGATCCTGTCCGGTTCGATAATGCACAGCAAAGAACGCTGCTCCCGCGTTGTGAGATCGACCGCCCATAGCGCCCGCGGGATCTGGCCCGTCGTCACATACATGCAGTGGGAATCCACCGCGAAAGGAGTCAGCCGCTCACCCTCCTCGGTCACATGGCCGCCGGGCGGTTCCTCGACCATTCCCTGGGGGTGTCCCACCGGGCCGAAGTCCTCGAACGAATCGGTGGCCTGGTCGAAGCGCAGCACCCGCCGCTTTTCCCCACAAAGATAGACCAACGAATCCCGTCCCGGCCTCCAGAACCAGTAGTCTCCGAACGGGAGAGGCAGCGCATCGAATCTCCCCGCCTCCGCATTCAAGCGCAGGAGCGCGGAAGGCGCCGGAACGTAAATTCTTCCGTCGGGGAATGCCAGAATCTGCTGTGGATCATCGTTCGTACCGTCGTACACCGAGACCTCTTCGGTCTGCAGATTCACCTCGTAGATTTGCCAGGGTCCGCGGCGAACGATATGACAGCGATACATGGCGTATACGCTCCATCCGCTTCCGGCGGAACTGGGCGCGACGACTTCCCCGCAGTAACTGCGGCCGCGCACGACTACGCCCAAGTCGTCCACGGTCAGTTTGTCTGCAGTTGAGAAATCAAATCCTGTTCCCATCGAATCCCGTTCCCAAGGTTTGCCAGGCACCCGCACGCGTCAGCTCAATACACGGGGAAACCCAACACCTTTTTCTGCTCCAGTGTCAAAGCCCCGATCTGGTCGGGGGTCAGCGCCTTCACTTCCGAGTAGTCCGATGGGGCCGGGAGGATTCCGAGCAGGCGTTTGGCGTCCTCGGACATCTGTTGAATCGCCTCGGGCGGCAGGAGACGCTTCGAATCCGTTATCCCTTTGATCCACGACCGCTGGAAATAACCCAGGACGCACCAACGCGGGGCGTCGGCACGGTTGATCCCGCCCCGGTGCCAGAGCGCGGCATCCCAGGCAATCGCCGACCCGGCCGGCGCTTCCAGGGAAATCGCGTCCGATCCGTCGAGTTCGGGATCGGGCACCTCGCCGGAAAGATGAGACCGGGGCCACACGATCGAAGTCCCGTTCTCCTTCGTGAAATCCGTCAGGCACCAGACCACATTCAAAGCCATGGGATAGTGGCGTCCACCGGTGAACGGCGTCACGGCATAATCCTCCCGGTCCACGTGCACCTGGAATCCTTTCCGCCCTTCCCGCTTGCCCGTGGGCATCGGCACACGGATATTGGCATCGTACAAGTAAGCGTCGAAGCCAAGCACCTCACGCACGATCTCCATCACAGGCGGATTGAGAAAGAATTCGTAAAAGTGAGGGTGCTTGCCGACAATGACATGCGCGTTCCGCAGGTTGTCGGTTTGCGTCCCCGTGCCCCGGGCCACTTCTGCTTCCCTGTCCAGGATCTCTTTGACCGCATCTCGCGCCGCGGTAACCGCGTCCGCCGAGAGCGCGTTCGAAATGATCGCATACCCCAGCTCCTCAAGCTGGCCAACCTGCGCCCTGCATTCCGTCTCTGTTGTCATCGATCCACTCAAAATTCACGTCTTCTCGAAGAGCCGCCGTTGCAGATGGGTTTGCTGTTCGTAGATGGAGCCGCCGCGGCCGGAGCGCGGATTGGCAGGCCGGGGAACCGGAGGAATGTCCGCATGGCGCGGGGACTCGGGCAGCTCGCCGCGCAACATTTGGGTTTTGAACACCTCCAACTCTTCGGGGGATACCGGCTGGGGCCAACAGTCTGCGGCACAATACTGCAGCAGGTACAGGCGACGAGGCCGGTCAGGCGTCTTGTTGGGGGCGGAGGCGTGCAGCAGCCGGCCGTGGTGGATGGAGATGTCCCCGGCGTTGAGCTGCAAAGGCGCGACCGGGTGAGGCTCAAAATTGGGGTCGGTGACGGCGCCGGCAAAGACATCCTCCTGGAAGTGGTTGAAAACGGGCCCCTTGTGGGAGCCGGCGACGACGAGCAGGCAGCCGTTCTCCAGGGTCATCTCGTCGATGGCCACGCCCACGGCCAGCATGTCGTCGTTGCTGCGAGTGTTCCCAAAGGCGAAGTCCTGGTGCCATTCTACCGAACTGCCGAAACCGGCGGACTTCATATTGAGTTTGCCGCCGAAGTGGCGAATCTCGGGGCCGACGAGCTGGGCGACCATGTCGAGAATGTGCTTGCAGCGGCATACCCGGTCGTAGGCCGGGTGCAAGTTTTCCGGAAATTTAAGCCGCCGCAGGCGCGGGGCCTGAGGCGTATGACCGGGTTCGAGATCGAATACATCGGTATGATCGGTTGCCTGGCGGGACTTTTCTACGAACTCATCGGTCACCTGACGGAGTTCGGCGATCTCGCCGGCAGAGAGAACACCAGGGACGGAGATATAACCCTCGGCGTGGTACGATGCAACCTGTTCCTGGGTCAGCATATGAGATTCGTTTTCGAAGAGCTGAAAAGGCTTTTAAAACTTATGCCTTGGTGCCAACAGTACGAAAGACGCAACTGGGAATCGAGAAAATTTCTCCGGCAACGCCTTTGGTGCGGCATTTCCGGGATTGTCCTCAGGATCCGGGATGTTCAAGGCAGATAAGATGCAAGATAAAAGCCAGGGTACACCGATATTTCGGATGGAAGAGCCGTCGGCGGATGATCTCGCCGCGTTTCATCGGGACGGATATGTCGCTTTCCCGGCGGTATTCAGTGATGACGGCCTCAAGGGTTTTCTCGACGAGATTCTCAGTCGTGAACAGGTCATTGAACTGTTGAAGAAAAACGATGACGGGCTCAATCAACTGCCCTCACCCTATCGTCTGGACGTACGGCCGTGGAACAACAAAGGACCATGGTCGGACCAATTGTTCGATGCGCCGCTCGTGACTGCGCTACTGCGTGCGGCGATCGGCGAAGCGATTCACTTCTGCCATTCAACACTGCATTTATCCTTGCGAGGCTGCGGCGGCATACGCGTTCATATGGATCACCATCATTGGCTCCATAACCACCCCGTCAACCTTGCTGAAAGGGATAAGATGTATGTAGGTATGCTCTACTACCCGAATGGTTTTAACCGGGGCGACACGAATCTCGCGGTCGTTCCAGGGAGCCATCTGAGTATTCCAACGACCGACCGGTACGCGAACCTGGAAGAGTTGCTGGAGGGAAAATACGACGTGCAGGCTGGGCGTGAACTCAAGCTGAAACAGCTTCAACTACCTCCCGGCAGCATGGTCTTCCTGAACGGCAGAACGTTTCACGCCGTCTCTCCGAAACCATTGGATTCTCCACAGGCGTACCGCATCTTCGTGAACTACATCTTCAAGGAGGCGGGACCTCCTCATCGATTCACACAGCCCATCCCTCCTGAATGGTTGGAAAGCGCAAATCCCGAGCGGCAAAAGCTTTTTCAACGCGAACCCTACGCCGAAGGTTGCTGGGAGTGACCGATAAGAAATCTCTTTTCCGGCTGGGTCGTGGGGTCGTCCCCGCTCACTTCATCGACGGAATAATGATTCCGCGAAGGATAATCTTCTGGCAGGAAAGGAACACGATCAGCGTGGGTATCGAAACGACCACGTAGCCGGCCGTGGAAATCCACGGCGTGGAGGCCCACCACTGGCTGTCGGCCTGGAAGAGCCACACCGCCAGCGTCCACATTTTCTGCTCCTGACAGATGATCAACGCCCATTCCCAACTGTTGTATGCCCAGAGAAAAGCGTACAGCGACTGAATGGCCAGGATCGGCTTCATCATCGGCATTGTGATGCGCCGGAAGATCTGCATCTCGCCCGCCCCGTCGATGGTGGCTGCGTCGTACAACTCCCGCGGCAGGCTGTCGAAAAATCCTTTCAGAATGAAAATCGACATCCCGTTCGCGGCAAACGGCAGTATCAGCGCGAAAAACGTATTCAGCAGGTTCAGATCGCGCATCAACAGGTACGCCGGAATGGCGCTCACCATCGCCGGAAACGCCATCGTCGCGAGCAAAAAGAGAATGATCTTGTCCTTTCCCCGGACCGCGAAACGCGAGAGCCCGTAGGCCGCCATCGGATTGACGGTCAGCGTCGCGAGAATCGCCATGGACACGAGAATAAACGTCACAACGATGGCGCGCCCGCGGTATCGAAGGAAGTTCCCGACCGCCCGATAGTTGCTCACCGGAGATTCCAGAATGTGCGCGCGTTCGTTCTCCAGGTAGGTAATCGCGTAGGCGATGTCGAACGGAGGGAAGGCTTCCTCGATGCGGGCCAGATCCCACCCGTAGGTTTTGTTCACGTTCGCCACCGACCCGTACTTTCCCAACAGGAACCGCTGATAAGCGTGTTCAGAGGAGCCGAGAACACGATCCTGAATCGGCAGAGACTTCACGAAATCCACCCACAGATCGCGTTCCCCCCCGCCGCTCTCGGCCGGGGCGAGCCCGGCGTACAGCGGAAAATCTTCCCACCGGCTCCGGTTCGTCTGCAACAGCCGGTTCACGTTGTTCAGGTCGCGGAACCGGTCGCGAAGAAATTCGCGGTACCGGAGTTCCAGTACTGGGGTCACCTTCAATCGCATCAACCGGATCGGGTACCGGGTCTCCTGAAACCGCAGCCAAAGATCCTGCAACGCAGCCGAAGCATCCGCCGGAACCGGAAACGGCGTTTGGAACATTGATGGATAGCGGGTGCGGGCGATCCGGTTGTAATCGTCGACATCGAAAACGTGACCGGGGGGCAGATGGAGAAGATCGGACACCTCCTCCGACCCCAGGTACTTGCGCCAGACCGCGCGCATCGCAAACGGCACGGCCCGGGATGCCGGCGCGGCCTCCGCAATAAAGTCCGGCCACAACGCCCAGGCTTCGGCAGGGCTGTCCGGAGTCAAGGGGTAAACCTCCCTGGTTCGTCGAAAGGAAATGTTGTTCTCCCGAAGCGTACGAATCCAGCGCTGCCGCACGCCGGGCTGGCCATATCCCATGCGAAAGGCTTGTTTCACTGCTTGAAAGTCCTGGTATTTTCCGTCGGACGGAGGCGTCCAGGACTGCTGCCAGTAAGGCGCGCGGAGTTCCGTGTAATACCCGAGTTCAAAAATCGTGTCTACGGGCATCCCCCAGGTGTCCTGCAGCAGATCGAGAGCGCGCCGGTCCAGGGCTCGCCGGGAAATCCGGGCCGCTCCGGGATTTTGCCGGCGCCACTGGGTGCGGTACTTTTCCAGCAGGTAGGTGTTGCCTTCCACATCCTTCAACCCTGAAAGCGCATCCTCCAGCGGATAGTCCCGGGCAAACTCCGCGTAATCCCGGGAAAGTGTTTTCCACCGCGCCAATTCATCGACATCGGGATTCAAATACGAAGCCGTGAGGGTGCGAATGCCTTCCTTATCCTGCCCGATCTCGCTCCAGGTTCTCCAGAGCTCGGGCCATTCCTCAAACCGGACAGCGCTCTGCTGATGCCAGTCCGCGTACAAATTGAAATATCCCACCAGCCCCTTCATGAATCGATCCCCTCGCGACCACATGGATCGCGGCAGGATACTGAACCGGTCGTAATCGAAGTCATTGGTCGTGGAACTGGTCAGCGTAATCAGAAACGGCACGACCATGGTGATGCCCATTACGATGAGAAGACCGTAGATGGAAAGAATGGCCACGCGGCCTTTCAGTGTCTTTTGACCAATTTGGGCGATGATAGGCACTAGTCCCAATCCGCTTTTTTGAATTCAACCCGCCTTAGAAACCGAATCTGAACGTATGTGAACGCAATAAGAACCGCGCCCAGCACCCAGGCCATCGAGGTGGCGAGGCTGAAGCGCAGATTGTTGTAGGCCTCGATCCAGATTCGCATGCCCACGACCATGGTCGATTCTCCGGGCCCGCCGAATGTTAAGAGAAAGATGTTTCCCATGTTCTGAAACGTGGCCACGAAGGTACCGACGAAGTTGATGACGATCAGCGGAAACAAGGTCGGCAGCGTGATGCGCCGCAGTTTGGAGAACATGCCCGCTCCGTCCACGTCGGCGGCCTCGTAGATCTCCTCGGGCACGCTCTTGAGGGCGGCAAGGTAAATGAGGCTGGCCATCCCCATGCTGGCCCAGACCGTCGGAATCACGCAGCAGATCATGGCCAGCCGCGGATCCTGCAGCCAGGTCTGCGGTGAGATGTCGAGAAATGGGATTCGATCCAGGACCCCGATGATCTGATTCAGAAATCCGTAGGGCGTGGGATCGTAGAGCATCCTCCACAGCAGCGCGACGACCAGCGCGCTGGTAACCTGCGGAAGAAAGAACAGGGTGCGGAACAATATCTTTCCGCTGGGCACTTCAGAGAGAAGAATCGCCAGGAAGATGGGCGCCAGAAACGCGAGAAGCATGTTGAGGAGCACGAAGTAGACCGTGCGCCCCATGCTCGCCCAGAAGCTACCGTCCAGGGCGAGCGTAATGAAGTTGTCCAGGCCCACGAACAGCCGGTCGCCGGCGATCCGGTAATCCTGGAAGGCCATCACCAACCCTTTCAGAAGCGGGTAATATCCCCACAGGCCGATGAGGAGTACCGCCGGGAGGATCAGCGCCCAGGGCAACCAGCCGCGGTACACGTCGCCGGTCGTTCCGGCGCGCTCCGCGACCATGGATCGTACGATCAGAACCACAAACCCGGCCATGACGGCGGCTAGGATCAGGAATAGCACCCGCGCGGCGGGCCGGTATCGTTGCAGTTCCTCTTCGCTTCGCGCAAACATGACGCCGGTATTCGCATCGCGTTCCACTTTCTTCAACGCGGACACATAGTCGAAGGACTCGCCGGTTTCCGAAAGAACCCGTCCGAACACCTGGTTGTCCAGGGCGACGCTGACGGTCATCCAGAACCCCATGAACGGCTCGGACACCGGCTTGATGATGCCCTGCTCCAACTCCTGGAAATTTCGCCGCACCGCCTTCGAAACGTCTTTCAGATAATCGTCAAATCCGAGCCGCTTCAATTCCTGGGGCGGGACAAACCGCGCGAGTCCGGACAGAACTTTCTTCTTTAACTCGGCGTCACGCACAGACCGGTCCGTCACGGCGGTCATCACCCTCCAGACCTTGTCGCGCTCGTGCTTGGGGCGGTCGCCGACCGCCTCCACCATCGTGGCGTAGTGGCTCTGCCGCTGGATCACCGGGGTTCCTTCGGGGCCGGCCGGAAAGGGGAACCAGCCCAGCAAATCGGGATCGAGCCCGGCTTCCCGTCCGATATCCCCGAGATCTCCGATGCCCCAGGTCAGCATGGCGACTTCGCCGCGTCCCAGCAGCTTCCACATATCGTAGCTTCGCTGTTGCGATCCCGATCGCGCCACGCCCGATACCACGTCCTCATTCGCGAATTTCACCGTGCGGCCGTCAAAGGCTACAGTGCCTCGGTCCAGGTCCTCCCCGGACAACGAGATCGGCTCCCCGGAGACCGGATCGGTGATCCACTTTATCCATCGGAGCTTGTAATAAAATTCCGCCGCGCGAATTCCTTCCTCCGATGCGAAGTTGGCCCGCCAGGTTGGTTTCACCGCGGTGAGGTCTTCGCCCGATTCCGTGACGAACGTGGTGGCTTCGGCGGCGAACGTGTGGTCCTGTCCCGTCGACGGATTTCTCCGGATTTGAACCACCGGATCACCGCCGGTCGACTGCAGCCAGGGAAGCCATTGCCAGCCCCAGGGCAAGAGGGACAGACCTCGCTGCCCCATTTTGATCACCGACCCGGGAACGTCCTTTTTGGGATCCGTGAGTTTTTGACACCAATACACGAACTGGTCCCAGGTCTGTGGCGGGTTTCCCGGATCGAGACCGGCGGCACGGACCATGTCCACGCGATAGATCACGGCAAAGTAATGGGTATAGGCCTGGGGAATTCCGTACACTTTCCCGTCTACCGTCGCGATCTGGCGGTTCAGCGGCGGGATCTCCTTCCACCGCTCCCACGTTGCTTCGTCCTCATCAATCAGGCCGTTGCCGTCCGCATCCTCGCCGATCCACTCGTTCAGTGGATAAAGGAAGCCCTGATCGATATCCGTGCGAATAATGTGGACCCATGACTCGATGATATCCGGCGCGGTTTTTCCCGCGATTGCCATCATCAGCGACGCGCGTCCCGGTCCTGCGCGGCCGCTGCCCCCCGCGGGAAGAGAAAGGCCGCTCCACTGCGTGATCCGGATCCCCGGATCTTCCCGCATGAGCTGAACGGAGCGCATGGTCGTGGGGCGCTCCGGGTTGGATGGATAATAGAATCGCCCGTGGACGTTGACCTCCACCGGACCGGGTGTTTCTCCGGCCCCCGGCAGGGCAAAGGCGAGGCAGAAGAGCCCCAGCGCGGCAAAGAGTAACCGAGTCGTTTTCATTCACCCTAACATTACGGTGGCTTCACCGGCGCAAGGGTCAATGCCGTCGGGAGCGTAACGCTTAATTTCTTCATTATTTATGAGACTTCGGACAACGATTACGCGCGACGAGTACGGTTGACGAGTAGAAGATCCAACTAGTAATCCGTACTCGTCGCGCGTATTCGTCAACCGACATCCTCTTCATCTTTTCTCTTTATCGATGAAGAGGAGGGATAAAGAGGAGCGATGAGGAGTCAGATTCATCGAAAAATGCGACACACTGTCACACGCCCCACTGAAACGCAACTGCGCTCACTGTATCAGGATGATCGCGCAGCAGACGATAGGCCTGCGGCGCATCTTCAACCGGTGTTGGCCGCTCGACGATGTCCTCCGTACGAAGGCAGCCGCGCCGGATGTGTTCGATAACGGCGAGCCGGTCGGCGATTTTTCGGTCCGCGGGAGCCAGTATGAGGACGCCTTCCGCTTCCGGCAGCCCTCGGGGCGGGAGCTCCATGTTTTTGTAAGCGCTTGCCTGGTATACCAGCCTCGGCCAGTAATGGGCATGGGTGTGCAGCTCTTCGAGCGGATACCCGTCGTTACCCCGCTGAGCTGCCGGCTGCCGAAGAATTGAGGCCGCCAGCCTGGCGCCCGCGCTGCTTCCAGACGCCTCGATAACGATGTCCGCTCCTCCATCTTCACAGTGAGAAAGAACTCGCTCCCGTACGTCAGGCTCGCCGCCGTTGATCGCCGCGACTGCGCCCCACTTTCGAGCACGGTCGAGACGCGACTCCTCGAGGTCGGTAACAATGACGCGGACGTCTATCATGAGCAGCCACCTGGCGGCGAATGCGCCGATCAAACCCTGGCCTACGACTACCGCGGTTTCGCCCGCCGCCGGAAAGGCGGAGGAAACGCCTCGCCAACTGATCGCCGATGTCTCCACCGTGACGTAATCCCAGGGATCGGCGCCCTCCGGGAGCTTCAAGGCCGTGCCATACCCGCTCTCCGTGGCACGGTGATGGCTTGCCTGGCCGCCCCAGAGTTGCGTAACCCCGTCAATGGGCAAAGGGTTCCGGCCGGTTACCAGTTGGCCTTCATCCCAGCCTGTAAGGTTGCGACCGATTTCGATGACTCGGCCCACCCAGGAATAGCCCGGCACCAGCGGGAATTTGCCCGCCGATTCGTGCGTCCCGGCCCAGACCCGCAACTCGGTCCCGGGAGACACGAAGCTGTAGAGCGTCTCCGCCACGATCTCATCCGGCCCGCAGGGCGGCAGGTCGAATTCGCGGAACGCGATCTCATGCGGTTTTGGGAATACGATGGCTTTTGTTTTCACGACTTTTAAAGAAACAGATCCTAGATCTTTACGCACCTTCCTGCAACGAA
>Ga0310121_10003257_pt1 | contig 14882 bp, 17 predicted proteins | sample CB27_Tmax_986_MG_FD_203504 | JGI IMG/M metagenome (GOLD analysis project Ga0310121, IMG submission 203504) | Marine microbial communities from Western Arctic Ocean, Canada - CB27_Tmax_986 | ecosystem: Environmental > Aquatic > Marine > Oceanic | place: Canada: Western Arctic Ocean | collected...
GTTTGATGGATGCTTTATCTTCAACATAGCGTTTCACGGCTACACGCAGATTACTCTCACTTTTTGTAAAATCTATGAGCGATGAAAGTACCGGCGGATCTTGCTCCCAACCTTTGGGTATGTTTATATCTGCATTTTGTGCATACAGGCCACCCGGCATTGTGAGAAACACAGTTAACACAAGCATAGGATATAATGTCACAATTATTGATTTTAAATGGACTATAAATTTTCTCATTGTCTGATCCTTATTTTATTAATTTAACAAAAAATCCTCCGTGACGAGGCTATTTGAGCCAGAGGCGTTTCATTTAAATTTAAATTCTTTTGGTGGTTCTACTCCGATTAAATGACGTACAAAATAGTCCCACCTTCGTCTCATCCAATATTGCCCAAGTCCATGACCCTTATTAGGGAAAATAAGCATATCAAAATCTTTGTTCGCATCAATCAAGGCTTTTGCCATTAATAGGGTATTATTGACTGGTACGTTTCCATCAAGTGATCCGTGTCCCAGTAGTAACTTACCTTTTAAATTCTCTGCTAAAAGATGATTAGCCTGATTATCATAGGTAGTGGTGCCATCCTCATTTTTGATGAGCATTCCTTGCCATTTTTCACCCCAGTCGTCTTCATAGGTAGCATTGTCATGATTGCCAGAACCTGAGACGGCCACTTTATAGAAATCAGGGTAACGTAGAATTCCACCTGTAGATGCAAAGCCACCGCCAGAACCGCCATAAATACCTACTCGGTCAAGATCCATCCATAGATGCTGAGCACCTAGTTGTTTGATTGCTTCAACTTGATCTGGTAACCCATTATCTCCCATATTTCCATAGTATGCATCGTGAAAGGATTTTGAACGCCCAGGAGTACCCATTGCGTCGACTTCAATAACTATAAATCCAAGTTCTGCTACAGCCTGCTTATCACTTCTGGATGATCTAAAGCTGCGGCTCCCTACACTGCCAGATTGTGGACCTGGATATAGTGGGTTTAAAACTGGATATTTCCTGTTTGGATCAAAATTGGTGGGTTTATACATAAGCCCATAAATATCCGTCACACCATCGCGAGCTTTGGTTTTAATCTGGATAGGCGGTTTCCAACCTGAAGCTATCAATTGTGAAATATCAGCTTCTTCTAACTTAACTAACTGGTTACCATCCATGTCCCTCAGAACAGTGACTGGAGGCATAACTGGCGTGGAATAACTGTCTATGAAATATTTATATTTTGGAGAAAAGTTAACGGTGTGGTGTGCATATTCCGGTGTCAGAAGTTTTAATTCGGAACCATCCATATTGACACTGTAGTAATACCAATAATATGGATTACCATCTTCTTTACCACCAGCAGAAAAGTATATTTTTCGATTCTTACGATCTACATATCTGACCTGCTGCACGGCCCATTCGCCTTTGGTGATTCGATTCTTAATCTTTCCCGTTTTCAGATCAATCAAGTACAGATGACCCCAGTTGTCCCTTTCAGAAAACCAAATGACTTCATTCGTCCCTGATAAATAATGCCAGTTGGAAAAACCATCACCTGATTCAAAATAGGTTTTTTGCACTTCTTTCATTATATCACGTACTTCACCAGTTGTTGTGTTCGCCACACGCAGTTGAGCTTCTTTGTGATCTCGAGAACTAGATACAAACGCTAAATTCTTTGCGTCTTCACTCCACCGAACATCTAAGAATACCCCTCCTCGGCCCGCTATATGATCATCACTCGTACTACGGTGCTGATCTGGCGGCATTTTCAATCTAATAATTTCCGGTAAAGTTGTGAGTTCTTCGCCCCCAGTCTGTACATTAATGATTACACGACTAATGCGAAATATAAGACTATCACCAGGAAGCGGATATTTCCACTTGGATAATTCTGGATGGCCAGACTTAGTGGATACCATATACATTTCTCCTACACCACGACTATCATGCTGGAAGGTAGCTATCTTTTTCGAATCTGGAGACCAGAGAACAACTGGTCCAGGTCCTTTCGTCCATCCTGCATTATTTGTGGCATAACCATAACTTTCTATTCCATCAAAGGTTAACTGTCTCTCTTTATTGCTAATTACATCTCGAGACCAAAGATTATGGTCCCGAATAAAAGCCGCTAGTTTTCCATCTGGTGACAAGACTCGGGTACGTTCACGGAGATATCGAGCCCTAGGGGAATTATCCATTTGATCGACGCCTTCATTATGTTCAGAAGTACAGCGATAATTTTCGAGATTGCAGGTATAAGTTATATTTTCTACGTTGAAAGAGATTGACCGTCCATTATTAATATATTTGAATGATCTAAAAGGTAAACCAAAGGCATCATAGGTCGTATCCTTGTTTGAGATCGCATCGGCAATACGTTGATGGTCAAATGCTACTTTTCGTGTCTTTTCAACTGGATCTATAATAATAAACTCAGCACCATTTACAATTTTATTTCTGTACCACATACGACCGTCATCCAGCCAGTTTGGACTTACATTTGCATGAAATACAAGCGCGCTTGTGTTAGAACTCAAAAAGCTTTCTGCGCGTTGATAGTCTTCAAGTGAAACAGATTCTTGTGAGTATATCATTCCTAAAAAGAATAGGATTGCTTGATACTTTGCTAATTTATTCATTTTTAACTCCTTTATTTGAGCCAGAGGTGTTTCATATTAATTAGTTATTCTTCCTGCATACATACCTTTTTCATAGTCAAAGTAGGATCCTACTGCGGCTACAGCACAATCTGAACGATTCATTTTATTTTTTTCTCGAATACTGTAAACTGCATTAATGCCTGTACAATGTGCACCTAAAAAATATTTCACTTTATACTTTCTCATATATTTAGCAGTCCAATCAATATCATTATCATTTTTATTAAATAAATGAAATCCGCCTATTGCTGTATAGATATCAGATGTATTTCCAAATAATTTAGATGCATACTCTAGCGTATTTACAATACCAGCATGACCACAGCCAGATACTAAAACTAAACCTTTATTTGTATTAATAATTAATGATTGGTCTTCTGGGATATTATCTTCAATCTTTTTTCCATCAATGACCATTTCTCTATACCCAGACCAATTCTTTTCGTTGTGGTTTCTAGGTACAATACCTGTAGTCCAAACATTTGGGAAAATTTCTTCTGGCTTTTCATGGTAAATAAATTCAATGCCTAAATTTTCCAATTCTTCTTTATAAGTTTTAAACTTATTTCTATTTATTTTATTTGACCACCTATCCATGAATATACCTTTTCCTACATGGACATATTTCATCGCGTTTGGATTAAGAATCATTAGTTTTTTACGAAGAGTTTTTAAACCTCCCGTATGGTCTGAGTGGTTATGGCTCAATAAAACATGTTCTACCATTGATAAATCAATATTGAGACTATCTGCATTTTCTAAAACAGTATTTTCCCTGAAACCAGTATCAAAAAGAATTTTATTCCCATCTGATTCAACTAATGCTGCAAAGCCCCACTCACCCAAATAATCATAATCAGCAACCATTGTTGATAAAATAGTAATTTTTACATTATTTGTCTGTCCATATGAAAAATTTAAAACTAACAAACTTAAAAATATAAATCGTTTCATTTTTCTCCTTTATTTGAAATAGAGCCGTTTCATACTTTAAATTACACAGAAATTACACACCAATGTGGGTGTCTCTTTTATAAACAAAAAAGCCCCACGCTTGGTGAGGCTCTTTTTAAGTAATATGAAGGAGTTTTATTCTTTAGTGAATTCCATTTGGGTACAAACTGCTTCTTCCCAGTTATTCCCGGCAGCTTCACAACTAGACTGGTCTGTATGGGATGTTTCTTCATCGTTATCATCTACACAAAGTGCTTCATCTAGTGTATCAATTGTAAATTTATTATCATTTACTTTATAAGTATGACACTCTACGCCCATAAGGCAAATTTGAGATTTACTTTCATCCCAAGTTAAAGGCACATCTTCAGTTTCCCCAAGAGCTGAAACCGAATAAGTACCCGTGCCATCAGAAGTAAATTCCATGGTTACTTTCATACCAAAAGCAGATGCCATAGCCCATCCGCTGTAATCAATAGTACCACTACAATCTGCATTAGCATATTCACCAAGATTGCTCATTTCCCAATTTCCAACTAATGAATTTGTTCCCTCCGCATCATCTATATCTTCACAAGAAAATGCAAGAAGTAAAGAAAATAACATTATCATTTTTTTCATTTTATTTTATCCCTTGTAATGTAATTAAGTCTCTAAAAATACAACCGATTTATATATTTGTCTGTGATGTTTCTCACCTATTTGAGCCAGAGGTATTTCATTTAAATATTTATCTTACCATAATAAAGACAGTTCTACTTTTTGAAGCACCTACCGCCCCAAGTACTGCACTACCACCTTTTTCAGTTGAGTCATAAAATATATCCTTAATCTCCCAACCTTCTTCATATAGCTTTTTTAACGATGTTGCATACTTAGACATATTCTTTATTTCCTTTAAACTTTTTGGAGTTTTACCCAATTTATTCAGTTTTTCATTTGCGGGAACCATCATAGCATTTTCATCAAAATTTCCAGTTTGACTATGATGCATTACAAATGCCTTAACTTCTTGTTGAGCAAAAAGAACTCCGCTGAACATTAATGCGATTAGCAATGTTTTCATTTTTATCTCCTTTATTTAATCCAAAGTCGTTTTATATTGGAAATTACTGAGAAATCGTTTCACAAACAAAATATACCCCGTGAGGAGGCTATTTGAGCCAGAGGCGTTTCATTTAAATGATAAATTGTTATAGTGTGCTAGTTAGACTAATCAATACATCAATTGATAAAATGATTAAAGTGAAATAACCCAAAGTAAATATCTTTGCACGATAAGGTACATAATTTGAAGTCAATCGTATATAAGCATGTAAATAGCGAGAAATAGAGAATGTCCAAGAAAGCATAAGTTCATAGATAGTTATAGTTTCATTGATATAGAGCAAGACAACCAAAAAATAAAATATAACGGGCAATTCAAATTGATTTTTTAGTGTTTGTCTTGAGGTCTCAAGATAAAAGGGTGCTTTCCCATCGTATGTTTTAAAATACTTACCTTCAACTTCCCCTGATTTATATGCCTTATTTGCATCCAGTCTATTTTTTATATAAATGAAAAAAGTTAAAAATATTATTGAAAAAGCAGGATAGAGAATTAAATAGTTTTTCATTTTATCCTCCTTTATTTGAGCCCGAGGCGTTTCATATAGTATCTCTTAATTGGAACGGAGTTTCTTACCAACGACCTTGCTTAACACGATAGGCGACTTGAGGACTAACCAAGCATTCGTTATGCATAGATATATACTTCTTGGTTTCTTCGGGGCTGTGAACTCGACTAAGAATACCTGTGTACGAATAGTCTGCCTTCTTGACAATGGGATCCATTAGCCAAATGTAGGTGTAACTACTATCCTTATTCGCCCTTCTTGGCTCCAACATTCGGGTCTGCTCTATCAAATTTCTGGTCTTCAAATCATTTTTAGCATTTTCTTCCAGAGCTGGCAACAAAATTTCATAGACAAATTTCTCGAACTGCTGGCGCTTGTCTGCTTTTACATGATTGAGTAAAACCCACATCGGGTCACCAGATGGCGCTACAACTTTAGCAATATTAGAATTGTCCTGTGCATACAGTCCTGCACAGAATATAAATGCTACCGCAAAAGAAATTATTCTTTTTAACATAATCGTTCTATTGTCTTTTTCATTTTATTCTCCTTTATTTAACCCAGAGGCGTTTCATACTGGAAATTACACAGAAATCACCCATCAATGGGGGTGTCTCTATTATAAACAAAAAAGCCCATTTAGGGTGGAGTTTATACTGGATGAGATTGGGAATTTTAGGGTTGAGTTGAGAGAGAGTTAATTCTTAACCGAACCATCTTCGTTCCAAGATTTTACAGAAATTACTTCTTAAAAACTAAATTCAATTCCGTTACTTACTTGAATATAAGTTTTACCTAAAGTTCCATGGGGATCATTGTCATATCTATAGTTCAGCGTAAATGTAAAAGTAAAATTTTCATTTAATTCAAATTCAAAATCACCATCGTATAAAATTCTATGATCTTTTGGCTTAGAAGTATCCAACTGATAATAAACTGTACTATTTAATGTTGCATTCTCACTTAGAGTTATATTCCATATAAAATAATTGGTCGATCTGAAAAGCGATTTAAAATTTTCAGTTTCTAAACTATACTGCTCCTTTTCTTTCATTCCCCCAACTCCAATAAATGCATTCAGTTTATCATTACTGAAAACTTTATATCTTATACCTGAACCATATAATTTTCGATCTTTCATCAATAGAAAATCATTAAAACCAAATTGTGAAAATAATTCAATATATAAGTCTGATGAAATATTCTTAGTGATTCTAAGATGCCCAAATCCTTTATTCACAATGATGTTTTTTTCAGATGATTCTTTTTCATATCCATTCTCATAATTAAGGACTAAAAAGGAATGTATACCCCCAGGGGAGAAATAATCGATCCTATATTCACCTGCAATCTCCATAACTTCCTGATCAGATTTCTCAAAACCAAATTCAAAGCCCAAAGTGTTCTCAAAACCTTCCCCAGCATCTTCTTTACGCATGGATTCAGTATTAACTTGAGCAAGTAAAACTCCGATAGAAATAAAAGTCAATAATGATATTCTAAAAATTTGAGTTTTCATAATCCTCTTAAATTATTTTATGCCACTTACTACTTTGTCCCATGTTGATATAAATGGTTCTTGCATAAAATCTACTTCATACACCAAAGCGTGACAACACCAAAAACTTAACAATTCATCTAAGACCTTTTTATATAGTAAAGAATTGTCCCACAAACAAAAAAGCCCCCGTGAGGAGGCTTTTCATATGTTAAGAAAAACTTTTATCTATAGATTAGGTTTTTCTTTATTCCTCTTTGCCATCCTTTTTCTAAATCCAACAGACCTAATACGAGCTTCTACACAGGTCAAGTCACCATTTTCAACGGCAGTTTCGATACGCCTTTGAAAAGTTTCTCACAATGTTTTGTCATCTAAATTGCTGACATCTGATGACTTTTGTCCCATAAGGATCAAGGGTAATCCTAATGCAAGTGTCATAAATAATGTTTTCATTTTATTCTCCTTTATTTAACCCAGAGGCGTTTCATTTTGATTCTCCGTTGTAAAGCCCTAATGGACTATTGCAATTTTCAGGTTCATTAGCTGTATATGCCCAATCCATCACCATCCACCTGTTATCCACCCTTGTAAGTGTGAACGACTCAGCACCGCAGTGTGAAAATTTTCCATTCAAATGAAAATCATATGTTGTCCAAGCGATAGCAAGGTCACCACGATACATAATGATTGGATCCCACATACGCTCATAGTAATCAGTTGATTGATCGCCTACCTGTTTAAAAAACTCTGTATTTGATCTAAAACTCATACCCTCATTGCGAACTCTGAAAACGCGACCTTCTTCCAATACATGATATTTCGCTTTTGCAAGATCGTTGGTACTGATTGCAATTAGCATCTCTTTAACAACATGTTCAATGCTATCGGTTGTCGCATCTGATTGCAAGCGTACGGAATGCATAGTTGAGCGATCAACCGTTCCGCAGGCATAGAATAAAAAGCATAATAAGGTGATCTTTTTCATTGTGTTCTCTTTTATTTGACCCAGAGGCGTTTCATTTATTTTTAATCAATACTAAAAACTGATCCGTGAGGGATCCCACTATCTGTATTCCCGTGAGGCCACTCAAATCGATCGAAACTAAATCCCAATTCTCCTGTGCGCTTATCTCTGAAGTTTTCATCAAATGATAATTCGCCAGTTTTTTGATCAAAGTTGACTATAAGAAGTTTATTTTTTAGTCTGTTATTACCTGTTATAATTATACGTCGTCTATTTGGTTCTAGAGATATCCAATGGGGCCATTCTCCTTTTTGGAATTTTAACTCATCTACTTTTTTGGGTTTTGTCGGATCTGAAATATCAAGACTAACCAAAGCAGATTTAGATGAAATCGTCTGAATCCAGTATTCCCCATTAACAACAGGTATAGCACAATCGTATTTTTCATTAAAGGAAAAAGAATAAACCCACTCTGCAGATGGATCATCGCTCTCAATATCAACAATTCGATACAAACCACAAAAAAATGTGGAAATTAGAACCGTCTTACCATCACTCAATACACGCGGTTCAGCTGGATCATAATGTTCATTACCTCTTGGCCCAGGTTCAAGCGCTATTGTTTTTATCAATGATAAATCAGACAACCTCCAGACTTGAACTACGCGGCTTAGGTCAGCTTCCTTCATATCTGCGCTCGTTGAAACCACTCTATCTAGTTCAGGCAAGATGGCTAGACTATAAGGTCGAATGAAATCCTCTACATCTGGGTCTGATGATATAGCGGATCGAACATAATCACCTTTTGATGTAATCTCTACCAATCCGCCTTCTTTTTTGTTCCCCTCTCCTATAGTTTGAAATGTGGCTAACACATTACCATTGGGAAGACGTTCAAAACTGTGCGGATAAGTATATTTTTCCATATTGGTAAAATTGGTGATGAGTTGAGGATTATATGGATCCTCTAAATTAAAAATGAATGTACGCCCTCCAGAAAAACCGTTTGTGAACAAATGCTTACTGTTATGAAAACGATGCTCAGAATGATGGGCATTTATATTCTTATACCCTACTGGCAATGTTTTGATTAACGATCCATAATCTTTATCGTCTGGGTTTGCATTAATAACGGTAAGAAATTCTGAATCCCATCCATTCTCATCTTTGGTCCAAGCAAAAATATAGGAACTTGAATTTTCTATAGGTTCTACTTTTTCACAGCTAATTTGAAAAAGTAATGCTAATACAATTAAAACTTTCTTCATAATGAGCTCCTTGGTTTACGATACAGTTAAATAAATTTACAAAAATTACCTACAAACAAAAAAGCCCCACGCTTGGTCAGGCTATTTGAGCCAGAGGCGTTTCATTTATTTATAAATAATACTATAAAAATGGTTAGATTTCGGTATGAAAAAAATATTCATCTTATACTATCTAATTTTGCTACCATCATGGGCTCAGACGATTACTTATCACAAAGAAGGCGACACTTCAATAAATGGCTACTTGGCTCTTCCAAAAACGAAAAATCCTGCACCAGGGATTATACTGATTCATGAATGGTGGGGTCTTAACGATGATATACGTAAGAAGGCTGATCATTTTGCCGCTCAAGGCTATGCTGCTCTTGCCGTAGACCTATACCACTCCGAAAGTACCAATAAGCCAAGTGAAGCAAGACGGTTAGCGGGTGCAGTAAGACAAAATATGGACAAAGCATTTAACAATCTTTCTGCAGCAATAAAATATCTGAAAAATCAAACTAATGTAGATAATAATCGAATGGCATCCATCGGTTGGTGCTTTGGCGGAGGTTGGTCCTATCAGATTGCTAAAAATAACCTAGGTGTTAAGGCTTCAGTGATTTATTATGGTCGCTTTAATCCGAAAGATGATCTACAGAAAATGCGCGCAAATATTATTGGGCATTTTGCAGATAAAGACCGAGGAATCTCAGTTGAAACTGTAAAAGAATTTCAAGCCTTACTCAAAACTCAAAATGGTGACCACGAAATTTATATTTATCCTAACACTACTCATGGCTTTGCAAGTCGACCCTTACAAAACCCAAATTATGTTGAAGCAGCATCAGCACTAGCATTTGAACGAACCTTGGCATTTCTAAAAAAATCACTTAAATGATGAGATCCAAAAATATTGCATAAAAAAATTCACATTAAACTTATATAAACAAAAAAGCCCCTTAAGAAAAGGGGCTTTAAGCTAGTCTTTATTTCAAAAGTTTATAAATTTTCACCGCAAGCACCTTCTAAATAATACATAGATTGCATTATTTCGTTTTTTTCTTTACCGGCTACTAAACACGCACCATACTCTCGATATGCTTTGAAAAGATTTTCAGACGTCTCTCCTTCACATTCACCGTTACTTACCTCCTGCGCTAGACGTAGTGCATCGTCAAATGCTTTCTTTTTAGCTTCTATATCGCAACCGATAGTGAAGGGGTTTATTCCTTCACTGAGCGCCACACGTCTCAGATCGGCCAGTGTAATAATAGAAAAATCTCCATTGTACATTCCCTGTCCTCTCCAGTTAGGATTGTTACTGATAGATGGAGCTTCAGGACTAAGTTTTATTTTATCATGTAATGCTTTATCCTCACTGAACGGAAGACCGTTCCAACCATGCCTTGCAATAAGATAATATTTTTTCCCATTTAATAAAACAGTAACAAAACGTTGATTGTACTCATTAGCATCAACTCTTATAGGTATAATATCTTCTTCCAATATGTCTTCGCCAGATCCAAATATTCTATCTATACTCGCCTCTGATAGTGGTTGAGAATGCCTAAATTTTAATATCACTAAATCTTCTCGGTGCTTTCCTGTTTTATCATATGAACCATGAGGAAGTAACAACTTCTCTATTCCTTCAGCTGGGGCACTCCCATAAGTTCTTTCCTTGCCATCAATCAAAAATTTAAAATCCTGATTATTCAAAAAAAGATTAAATTCGCTATCTGTTTTATTTTGTATCATTATTTCAAATTCCGATGCCTGGTCTGCAGTACCCATCGCTCCCTCACCCACGTAATAATCAGACCTAAACAAAAAAGATAGTCTTATCTTTAATTCCCTATCATATACATCATTTTGGTATTCATAATTTTGATTTCTCCAGTTATCCCATATTGCATATCTCTTTGCTGATTCTAATTTGTTTTGTTCCCATTTTGCCGAATCGTCAACTGCTTTTACAACTTCAGGTTCTACAACTTTAGATTCCTCTTCCTCTTGTAGACGCAACTCATCCAGTTGTTGCTCCATTTGTTCCCTCATTATTTCAACTGCAGTTCCTACACATCCATAAAAACCAGCAAACACAGTTAGAATCAAAGTATGCTTGATCAATTTAAATAAACTCATGTTAATTCTCCTTTGTTTAACTCCGAGGCGTTTCATGCAGGAAATTACACAGAAATTTTAAGAGCCGATATGTAAAAACCGATATGTAAAAAGGTGTGAGCCTCTCCTTGGTCTAAAAAAAAGAGCCCCACGCTTGGTGAGGCTCTTTTTTTATTCTTATATAATAACAAATATAACCAAACTAGGTCATCCTTGTTATTCCCAGAGCCTTGCTAATCTTCTTAGAAATCCAAGACTCGCTCCAAACCCAAAGGCTATTCCAGCAATCTGTAGATTACCAAAGTAAAGAGCAAATGAACATACTATATATGCAGAAAATCTAAATACACCATATATTGAGAAATCATTTTTTGACTCCTTTGCTTCTAATTTATTCAAACCTATCTCCTTTATTTTCAATAAAAATCGCCGCGAAAATAAATAAGCTTATATATAAGCATCAAGTAAAATTATGAGTGCGTAAATAAAAGTAATTATTAAACATTAATAGTATGAAAATTCTAAGGTTATTTGAATTAAAATAAAGAATAAATCACCCAACAATGTGGGTGTCTCTTTTATAAACAAAAAAGCCCCCGTGAGGAGGCTATTTGAGCCAGAGGCGTTTCATTTAGTTAACCTAATTAGAAAGCAGTTCATAATTGTTTAATTCTGATTTAGTATTTTAAAAATCGCCTTTTCTGCGAGCACTGACATTACTTTGTAACCTTTTTTATTTGGATGTACACTATCAGAGCCATAACTCTCTATTAATGCATTATTTTTATCAACCATTGAAGAATAATAATCAAGATATATCATTCCATTTTCTTTAGCATATTGTTCTATTATTTTATTAACTGCAGATATCTTTGGTGGCGGGTTGATGCCCGGGTTCCAAGGAAAACCCTTTGCTGGTAGAATAGATGAAATGATTACATTGATTCCATTAATTTTTGCCAAATCTGCCATTGAAATAATATTATCGGAAATCATTTTTACTGTAGATGGGCCTGTGTTTTCTGCAATATCATTGATTCCGGCTAGAATTATAACTACTTTTGGATTAAGGTCAATGACATCTGGTCGAAATCGAATTAACATTTGAGGAGTAGTTTGACCACTAATTCCTCTATTGATATATGATTTCCCTTTAAAAAATTCTGGTAGAATAGTGGACCATCCTTCAGTAATTGAATTCCCCATAAAAACAACTCTATCTTCATTATCAGAGGACTGAGCATATTTCTTATTATTTTCAGAATATCTACCAAGCTCTGGCCAGTCTTGGCCATAAGCAAATGATGATGTTAATATTAATATGATTAATCCTATTGAATATCGTTTCATTTTATTCTCATTTATTTGACATAGAGGCGTTTCATTTTATTAAATCTATTGCATATACTTTGCTGCTATTATTATAAATACCATTATTGCAAACATTATAGGGAAGGCATTCTTTTTCTTTTTCATTTTATGCTCCTCTATTTGACCCAGAGGGGTTTCATTTTGAACGCCTTTATTTTATATCGTGATTATCAATATACCATGCATCTTTACCCAGTAAAGTATATTCATTGGAATCGTTAAATTTTCTTTGCTTCTCAATGTCAAGAACCAATCCTCCTAAACCGCCAGTGATAGCACCACACCCAGCCAGTGGTAAAACGGCATCAGAATCATAACTATCTAATGTAGCTAATACGCCCATAATTATACCACATGAAGCGGCTCCTGTCATTAAATAATTCGTGTCATATTCTCCAGATTTTATCTGAAGAACGATGATTTTCGCAACTAACTGAGCTGGGATAATTGTAAAGAATGCTTTTTGGTCTTTATCGAACCTTTGGATAGAGATTTCACCATTATCAAAACCATAGAATGACCCAGTAACTGATTTTGATATTGAATCATATGTTACCATAATCTTATCTCCAGGTTGAATGGTAATGGTCTCCTTTGCTTTCCGTTTGATATTTCCAATTTTAATTATTTCCGTGCCATCGGATAATTTGAGCATTTTTATTTCATTAATCTTGATTCGTTGGGAACCAAAAGCACCTTCAGGTTTAAATAATACATTCCCAGATTCTATTTTTACAAATTCACCATTATAAGTGCTTCCGTTTTTAAGTTTTAAAACATCCTGTTTTTCCTGTCCAATAACAGGGCTATTTACAACCAACTCTCGTTTAAGGATAAGGGCATTCCTTTCAAACTGGGCAAATAATAATCCATCATTAAATCGTATTGTACCAGTTTGAACAAGGGCAATCATGACCATGACCGTGGCCAATCCTGATAGGAGAAATGTGCGTGTTTTATTCATGGTGAACTTTTATTTGACCCAGAGGCGTTTCATTTAGCTACACTCACCTTTAATCCATTCAGGGACACCTGCATTTTTAGCAATACAATCATTTCCATAGGTTTTACCATCGCAACCGCACACGGGGTTCCATTCTTTTGTACAAGGGTTATTTGTTATCTTGGATTCATCAATGCAGTTTTTCTTATCTTCATCCTCACAAGAGAAGATTAGAATTACAAATAATATGACCCAGAGGCGTTTCATTCAGGAAATTACAAAAAATTACTAACCAATGTGGGTGTCTCTTTTATAAACAAAAAAGCCCCTATTTTAACACAGAGGCTTTCCATTAGTATGATAGTATTTTATTGTTTACCTAATCTGTTGGAAGTCCAAGCTGTTTTAAAAAAGATAAGTTATCAAAAACATCTTGCTCTTGCGCAATTTTTCCATCTTTCATTTTAACAAGCGTAACTCCACTAAGATCCAATTTTCTTCCAGTGGGCGGAATTCCGAAGAAATTGCCTGTATGAGTTCCTTTAAAATTCCAGTGTTTTACAATTTTATCACCTTGTCCAAAAAGATCAACAATTGTGAATGAACGATCTGAGAAACCAGTGACATAATTTTTGTAATAATCTTTGACACTTTGAACTCCAACAATATTTTCAGGTTGAAGAACTAAGGTAACATTCTTGTCAAAATTATCCTCATTTACTTCTGTCCAATCATCATTGTTGAGTGCGTTATGCCAAACCCTTCCATACATTTCTAAGTTTGCTTCCAATTGCTTGTCAGCTATTTCGCAACCTGTTACAAGTAAAAGTGTCATCACACCAATTCCGAATAAAATTATTTTTTTCATTTCCTTACCTCTTTTTGATTACTTGAATCTACCATCAATGCTATAAACAAAAAAGCCCCACGCTTAGGTGAGGCTCTTTTTAAGTAATTAGATGAAGTTTTAGTTTTCTTCTTTTTTCTCCACTTTTTCAAGCGCATCATTTTTAGTTACTTTATAATTTGTAACGGTCTCTCCACCATTTTCAGTATCACGATGGGATTTGATTTTTTTAATATCCTCCACTTCAGAATGTTTTAAGCAATTCTTAGAAATTGAGGCTTTATTTTTTAGATAAAATATTTCTTTATAATCATCATCACTATAATGATGTAAGCTGAGCTTGGTATCTATTACATGTCCACCAGAAACGAAAAGTGCGAAACTAAATAGTGTATTTAATATCATTGTTATCATTATTTATATCCTTTCAAGATTTTAAGGCTTTCATATTTTACTTATCTTATAAAATATAATACAAGCGAATATTTTTTTGTTTCCTTTATTTGAGCCAGAGGAGTTTCATTTTACAATGCCCCATTTTCTTCCACCTAATATCATTTGGGTGATAATCGAATTTCAACTGCGTCACCTTCTTGTGGTTGAAAGCGAATATAAAACACATCCTTTTCCGGGCGTTCATAACTCAGGGT
>Ga0310121_10003258_pt1 | contig 14882 bp, 14 predicted proteins | sample CB27_Tmax_986_MG_FD_203504 | JGI IMG/M metagenome (GOLD analysis project Ga0310121, IMG submission 203504) | Marine microbial communities from Western Arctic Ocean, Canada - CB27_Tmax_986 | ecosystem: Environmental > Aquatic > Marine > Oceanic | place: Canada: Western Arctic Ocean | collected...
GCGTTCCAGCGTCAGTTGCACGCGATGCAAGAGACTGGGCAAGTTCAGGATCACCGAGCATATCGTAGTGCACCTGATTCAAACCCCGTGGCACCTCCTCCGAGGTGTATATCCCTTTGCGGCGCTTATGCGCGGTGACAATAAATTCAAACAGTGAGAACCAGTGGGTATCAAACACAATAACAACGTCTGGACACAGATCATCCAGCACTTCGGCCCGCAACCGTTTCAGGCCCGGGACCAGGCTGATCTCATTACCGTTGTTCAACTCCCGACGCTGTGCTTCGGGCAACATAATGGTGGGTACGTGCGACAGAAACCCTGCCCCAACCACTTCTCCCATCGCTATCTCCTCTTAGACCGTGTCACTTGTAAATCAGTGACTCCTTATAGACAAATCGTTCGGGCCTAAACTATCATAGGTCAAGAAGCTCTGCAACAACGAACAACATGGTCGCTTTAAACGTAACAATACCGGGTGATGCGAATGCCGATATCACCTCCCATGACGCTTATGCCCAAGGCGTACCTCACGCAACCTTCGAGCGGTTGCGCCAAAAGAGTCCGATCTGCTGGGTCGACCGCAGTGACGGGCCTGGCTTTTGGGCAATTACCCGACACGAAGATATTCTTACGATTAATCGCGACCATGTCCGATTCAGCTCGGCACATGGTATCCGTATGGAGGATCAGACTCCCGATGAAGTCGAAGCCCGGCGCACATTCCAGGAAACCGATCCCCCGGTACATACCCGCGCACGCATACATCTTAACCGGGCCTTCAGCAAGAAAATGATCGCAGCCTATGAGGTCCAGGTCCGCGAACTGGCTGTAGAAATTCTGGACAACGCTCTGCTAGAGCCACAGTTTGATGCGGTTACGATGATCGCGCGCAAATTGCCGATGCGTATGCTGGGTCGGGTGGTCGGCCTGCCCGATCAGGACCTCGACTGGTTGGTGGATAAGGGCGATTCACTGATCGCCAACACCGATCCGGATTTCACCGACCATGTCATCGACCAGGTCAATACCGATGAATACCGGTTCTACCCCTTTCGCTCCCCTGCGGGCAAAGACCTTTATGATTACGCTGAGAAACAGGCCGCGCTTCGCCGAGACACCAATAAAGATGATCTGCTGTCTCTTTTTCTCGCGCCGATGAAAAACGGTGAAACATTCACCGATCTTGAATTCAAGAACGCGTTTGCACTCCTGGTCTCAGCCGGCAATGACACGACCCGTTACAGTATCAGTGCATCGATCAAGGCGCTGATCGATAACCCTGACTTGCTGAGCCAGCTTCGGACACTCGACGAGGCACAGTGGCTGCTTGCCGTTGAAGAAATGCTGCGCTGGGCCTCGCCCACCATGCACTTTCGGCGCACCGCCACCCAAGATGTAGAATTTAAGGGTCATCACATTAACGCAGGGGACAAGGTCATCCTCTGGTTTATCTCAGCCAACCGGGATGAAACCGTATTCGAGCAACCGTTCACGATTAACATCAACCGTACGCCCAACCCACACCTGGCATTTGGTCAGGGCAGCGTGCATGCCTGCCTGGGCATGTGGCTGGCTCGACTTGAACTTCGAGTCGTGCTGCAGGAACTGGTCAAACGGGTTCACTCTATAGAGCAATCCGGACCTGAGACCTACCTGCGATCAAATTTTATTGGTGGGATAAAATCACTTCCTGTTTCCATTCAGTGTGTTCAATAACTCCTGGGTCACAGCACCAGGAGAAGATTGGGTTGTTTAATGCCAAGGTGAATCTTAGTCTTATAACCTAAAAAATAAATTTGTAGATGGAGGAGAATATGAACGCCTATAAACGCATGCGGGTCCTTTTCTGTGATCACCTGAACCTGCCCCGCGGCAAGTACCTGCCGGCATCGGTCGCCGAATCGGGCAAGGCCCGTTTTTGCATCAGTTTGTTTGGGCTAACCCATGACCGTGAACTTTCGCCCGTCAGCGGATCCATGATGCTCGAAGGTCTGCCTGATCTAGAGGCAGTGTTTGATCCAAACGACGCCCGGCCAAGCTGGGAAGACGATACCGGCATCCTCCTTGCCGACCTGGAACGACACGGCACTACTTTGCCAACCTGCGGGCGCAGCCTGCTCAAACGAACGATTGCGCAATTCAAGGAAAAAGACCTCGATACTCAGATCGGTATCGAACTGGAAGCCTTTATCTTTCAACGTGGAGATGACGGACAATGGGTGCCTTATGACACGCCGGGGGCATTTGTTTATGGATCGGGACCATCGGTAGACCCCGCAGGGTTAATCGATGATATCTGGCGCCAGGCCGAGCTTTGTAATCTTCCCATCGAATCACTGAATTCAGAATACGATTGGCCACAGTTTGAGCTGACCCTGAAATACTCTGATGCACTGTCAGCGATCGACAATATCTTTTTGTTCAAGGTCATGGCCAAAGAGACGCTGGCCAAGCGCGGCTACCTATTAAGCTTCATGCCCAAACCGCTATCGGATCGCGGTGGCAGCGGGCTGCATGTCAACTTCAGTTTCACAGATACCAACGGCAATAACGCTCTGGCAGACCCTAACGCATCAGAGGGTATTTCTGATCTTACCCGTCAGTGCATTGCCGGGCTCATACAACATCATGAGGGCATGGCCGCCCTACTGGCACCAACCGTTAATTCCTATCGACGGCTGCGCCCGGCGAGCCTGTCGGGGTACTGGGCTAACTGGGGTCTGGATCACCGCGGAACCACGGTTCGCATCCCCGGAGAACGCGGCAGTGCGACCCGCATAGAGCATCGTATGGCCGACTGCGCTGCAAACCCCTATGTGGCAGCAGCCACTGTATTGCAGGCGGCACGACTCGGCATAGAGCATCAATACGACCTACCCCCGGCAGAGACGGGTGATTGTTTCGAAAATATCAATACCGAGCGCTGCGTACCGGAAAATCTGGGCGCGGCCCTGAGTGCATTACGCGCCGATGAGGCATTGGTCGAAGCCCTAGGAGAGGGGCTGGTTGCCAATTTTTGTGAGATCAAGGAAATCGAGTGGGGCAAATATCTTGGCCATACCAGCGACTGGGAACTCGAGTACTACCAGAACTTCATCTGATGAATGCCTTTGCCTTTCGAAACTCGGGCCATACTCTTAAGACTACATCAGTATTTTCGTCATGACCGGTTCCTCGGCACGTTTTGAGCTTGAAGGTGTTGCGATCTCGCCAGATCACTATGTGGATGGCGCCCGCCTGGCATCCGCAACTACTTTCGAAGACCGCTCACCGCTCGAGTGGACCCGCGTGCTCGGCCATATGGCCCGGGGTGATGCGGGTATCGCGAATGCAGCATTAACCAGCGCCGCCAGGGCGTTCCCCAGTTGGGCAGCACTTTCGTGCACAGCCCGAGGGGAGTACCTGCACCGTCTGGCAGAACTTATCGACGAGCGTAGTGACCAGATCGCCCGCGTTGAGTGTCTTGATATGGCTATGCGGGAGGAAAGCCTTAGGTTACGTGTGATTCCCCGCGGCGCAAGAAATTTCCGCGCCTATGCTGATCTCGCGGTGGAATACGAGGAGCGTTCCTGGAGTTCCAATAACACTGATAACCGGGTAGTCCGCATGCCCTGTGGTCCTGCCGTGATCATCACACCCTGGAACGCGCCCTTTATGCTTTCTACCTGGAAGTGTGCCCCGGCGCTTGCCGCCGGCAATACGGTAGTCCTGAAACCTGCCGAATGGTCTCCCTTAAGCGCCTCTATCCTGGCAGATCTGATCGATGAAGCAGGCTTTCCACCCGGTGTGTTTAATATCGTCCAGGGGATCGGAGAAGAAATCGGGGCAGCCCTCGTCAGCGACCCAAGAGTCCGCCGGGTTTCCTTTACCGGCTCACCCGAAACCGGTCGACTGATCGGAATGGCAGCAGCCAGAAATCTAACGCCTTTTACTGCCGAGCTCGGAGGAAAAAGCCCTCTGATTGTATTCGCCGACGCGGATATAGATGCAGCGGCAAAAAAAGCGGCTGGGCAATACGACGATGCCGGGCAGGTCTGCCTGGCGGGAACCCGGCTACTGGTCGAGGTATCAGTTCGGGATGAGTTTCTTGAAAAATTCCTGACCTATACCAATGAGCACGTACTGGGAGACAGTCGAGACGACAACACCACCATCTCCCCGGTAATTCATGTAGATCATCTGGCGCAAATTGACGGATTTGTCCAGCGCGCCCGAAGATGTGGCGATAACGTAATGATTGGCGGCAAAATCTGGCGCGAGGGTGGCTTATGGTACGAACCGACTTTGATCGAACCGGTATCGAATAACTCTGAGATTGTGCAAAAAGAGGTGTTCGGACCAGTGCTGACCCTGCAGACTTTCGACAGCGAAGCGCAAGCGATTGAACTTGCCAACAGCACACCCTACGGGCTTGCCGGCATGATCTACACCACCAGTGCAAAGCGGGCCGACCGGGTAGGGCGCGCGGTCCGCGCTGGCACCGTGTGGGTAAACTGCTTTTTGATCCGTGATCTCAGCGCACCTTTTGGCGGCACAGGCATCAGTGGGATCGGACGTGAGGGTGGTGATTACGCACTCGATTTTCACAGTGACTTAAAGACTCTGCAGGTCTTGCAATCATCAGTTATCTGAAATGCCGCAGATCTGCTTCGAACAAAATGACGGCTCCAGCGTTACCGTTGAAGCGAACGCAGGCCAAACACTGATGCACGAAGCGCTGCGCCACGGCATCGTCGGCATTATTGGGGAGTGTGGGGGTTCGTGCATGTGTGCGACTTGCCACATTCACCTGAAAGACCCAGAAAAATTTGGCCTGGGTGGCATCAGCGAGATGGAGGAGACCATGCTGGAACTCGAGGGTGAAGATATAACGCCACACAGCCGCCTTGCCTGCCAGATTGAGATCACCCCCCAACTTGACGGCCTGATCGTCACCGTAGCCAGTACCGGCGACTGATCTTGGCCGACATCATCATTATCGGCACCGGACATGCCGCGGTACAGTGCGCTGCCAGTCTGCGCGATAACGGCTCTAGTTCTACAATCACGCTGCTGGGAGGTGAGACCGACCTGCCCTACCATCGGCCGCCGCTTTCAAAAAAATACGCCGTCACAGGAGTGCCCGAGGAGTTCTCCCTTCTACGTGCGGCTGATTTCTTCGAAAAAAACAACGTCAAGCTTCGCCTGGGAAAATCGGTTGAAGCGATCGATATCAATCAGCGGTGCGTAGTGATGGGTGATAGTGAAAAGCTCCCCTTCGATCAACTGGTGATTGCAACTGGATCGCAACCGCGAATGCTTTCGATCCCCGGCATTGAACATGCTTTGTCGCTATATTCGCTGGATGATGCCCGGACCCTCTGCACGCGCCTTGCCAGTGTAAAGACCGTGGCAGTGATCGGTGGGGGCTTTATCGGTTTGGAAATTGCCACTGCCGTTGCTGCTGCTGGACAAAAGGTCGCCGTGGTTGAAGCCGCCCCGCAGATACTCGGTCGATCTCTGACGCCTTCGCTCGCGGCACGCGTACGGACAGTGCATGAAGCGGGCGGACTCAATATCATTAGCAATACCGCAGTAGACGCGATCCGCACAGATGGCATCTCCACCAGTGACGGATTTATTGAGGCCGATCTGGTGATATGTGGGGCCGGCAGCGTGGCTCGCTCTGAACTTGCAGAAAAGGCCGGACTGATCACTGGTAACGGCATCCACGTTAATCGGGTTCTTGAAACAAGCGTTCCTGGAATTTACGCAATCGGCGATGTCGCCTGTTTTGAGACTTCTACTGGAGGGTATCGCCGTTACGAATCGGTACAAAATGCCAATGACCAGGCCCGTGCCCTGGCCAGAACCCTTTGTGGTGAGCGCACTCCCTACAATGCTCTACCTTGGTTCTGGTCCGATCAGGGGAGCATAAAACTGCAGATGGCCGGAGATTCATTTGGCGCTTCCAAGGTGGTGGCGGTCGATGGCGAAAAGGTGCCCCAGGCCGCGGCATTTTGCTTTAACGCGCAAGATCACCTTTGCGCGGTAGAAACCATCAACTGGCCTGCCTATCATGCATTGTCGCGAAAAGCACTCTCCGATGGCCGGGTCATCACCCGCGCTCACCTTGAGTCGGCCGACTACGTACTGAAGACTGCCCTCAAAAGCTGAAAGCACCAATTCAAATCGGTCAATCCCCCAACTGGCTCTTGTAATGCTTGGCGCCTTGCCCCTGTGGGACACGCTTACCGCGATGTTCCCAGTCGCCCCCCATCGCAGTGGATATAACCTCTTCAGAACTGCTTGGCTGCGCGCCGAGATCATCGCGGATGGGTGTCGGGCCAGTCACAATCCGGTTTTTCAAGGTACCAAGGCCTTCGACTTCTACCTCGACGATGTCACCAGGCTCGACTGGACGACTGTTGGCGGGCGTACCTGAAAGTAAAATATCACCCGGCTCCAGTGTGATATTACGTGCGATATCTGCAACCAGATAGTGCATATCCCATTCCATTTCGTCAGTGCTGCCGTCTTGCATTACCTTGCCGTTAACCCGGGTTGAGATCTGCTTACCTCGAAAATCCCAGTCGGTGACCAGAGCCGGTCCGACCGGGCACAGCGTGTCTGAGCCCTTGACCCGCAGCATCGAGCCCGCATCTGTATCGCGAAAATCATGAAGCCCGTAGTCGTTGGCGACCGAATAACCCGCGATGTAGTCTGCAGCCTGTGCCTGGCTGATGTTACGGCAATGCCGCCCAATCACGATCGCAATTTCGCCCTCGTAGTTAAGCCACTGACAGCGCTGGGGGCGCACCACATCAGCGCCGTGGGCAGATAACGCCGTGACCGGTTTTTGGAAAAATGTGGGCGCACTGGGTAGTTTCGTCATGTACTCTTCTACCCGACTGCGGTAATTGAGATGTACGCAGATAATCTTGCGCGGTTGTGCCGGTGGAAGATGCACTGCGTTAGAGATGGATACCTCGCGGCCATCGTTACTGATCAAGGTATCGCCTTCACGCCTGACCCGCGTTGGATACCCATCCAGGAGTACGTTTCTGAACTCAGTCATCGTTTTTCACTTGTTGATTTCATTAGGCTCCGAACGATATCATAGAGGAACAAAAGTGCAATAAAAAATAAGGTATTCCATCATGGTAAAGGGGTTTATGTTCCCACGCACAGCGACTGGACAGGCGTCGTTGCTGCCCAATACACCATGGCACTACTCCGGCGCCATGCTCACACTTGAATACCGCACTGATCCTGATGCGGTTGCTGAACTGCTGCCCGAAGGCATTGAACTGGCCGATGAGGATCCCGGCGCTATCGCAGTGATCTGGGCCGATTGGCAAAGCTGCTCTGACAGTTATGAAGAACTGCTGGACCCAGTGCGCAGCCAATACATGGAAGCCTTCGTTGTGGTTCGCTGTCAGTATCGCGGATCTCACTACTCGCGCTGTGTCTATATCTGGGTGGATAAAGACTATGCACTGGTACGGGGCCAACACCAGGGTTACCCCAAGAAGATGGCCTCAATTCACATGACCCGACCCATTACCGTCGGCCAGGCCGGCGCCCGCCTGGAACCAGGGGGACGTTTTGGCGCCACCATTGCAGCATATGACCGGCGACTTATTCAAGCCGAGTTTGAAATCACTGGCGCGAGCGATAACGCCGGCTTCGTCAACGGCCTGCCCATGCTACACAACCGCCTCATGCCTGCCATCGAGGGAGATGGCGCCGACAGTCTGGACGAACTGGTCACCATGTCGGCTTACCAGAGCGAGATAGGCCGCACCTTTACCGGCGATTTTCAACTGCAGCTGTTTGATTCGCCTACCGAGGAACTTACCCGCCTGCAGCCCCGCGAACTGATCGCCGGTTACTGGCGTGAAGTATCGTTCTCCTGGAAATCCGGGACCACGCTCGCCCGTCGCAACCTGCCGGAAACCGGTGATGACTGAGTCGGCTCACGATTCGTCTATTACCATCGCCGAGAAAGCGGCCCACAAGCGCGTGCGGGCGCTGGGTGTAGATCTTGGGGCAATGGATGCAGTAGCGAATATTTTTCGTGCAGCCAACAGCATCCGCAATAAGGCAGAGCGCGATCTGCTGGCCCGCCATGGGTTGTCCTTCACCGGTTTTACCGTGCTTTGGGTGCTATGGGTCTGGGGGTCTCGGGAATCTCACCAGCTGGCTCAAGAATCATCAGTCTCCAAGAGCACTCTGACTGGCATCGTCAAGACCTTACACACCTTGAAACTCGTTGAGCGAAAAGCCCACCCCAGTGATGGCCGTCGGTTAATTATTGCGCCAACCCAAAAGACACTACACCTGATGGAAGAGTTGTTCCCCAGATTTAATGAACTCGAAAAAGAAGTCACCAAAGGGCTGACGAAAAAAGAAAAGAGCGAACTGATCAAGAAACTTCGTACTATTCTGCACGGTCTGGAAGGATAGTTGAGGTTACTCGTGCCCTGCCGCGCTTAGGCCTTGTCTTGGCTAGGCAATGACACCCACGACGAATCGCTTGATAGATTCCCCAAGCTCGGAACAAGCATAATCGGACCAATTCGATCCGTAATGCCGTGGGAAGGTCTAACGCCTCTGCGATATCTAGCGTGCTATACGATGATTGAAAGCATTCGACCGCCAAGGGTCAACATTCTCCAGTAGCCAGGTTCAGGCATAAGTCGACGACTTCATTCTCAACGTTGTAGACTGCGAGAGATGGGCGTTTCAAAGGGCTTGACCGAAACAATCATTATTGAGCGTGATGAACCACCACGAAAGGCTGCGTTCTGCTTTAAAGAAGGTGTTCTGCGTGCTGTAGAAACTATTAACTGGCCCGCTTACCACTCGCTTTCTCGCAAAGCACTGTCAGCCGGCCAAATCATCACCCGCAACGCACTTGAGGCTGCTGACTATGGGTTGAAGGCTATGCTTAAACGCTAAACCAGTTTCTTGAATCGCTTCAGTCCGCAAGGTGGCCAGTAGGTATCAAGAAAAAATTTGATCGACGATTAATATCTGTTTTTAGTTTCAGATTGAGCGTTTAAATTTATGGAATATGGGACTTCCCACCTCGATCACTAAACTCAGTATCTTTTCGAAATCGTGAACTCATGTTGTCCAAAGCACCGGCTAACCCTTTCGGCCATAGCACGATAAAAACAACCAGAATTATGCCGAGGCCGGCGAGTCGCCAGTCGACAAATTCTTTCAATACCTCGTCAACAAGCATTAATGTTGCCGCTCCCAGTAGTGGCCCCCAGATGCGGCCTGCTCCACCAATAATTAGCATAGAAAGAAGGAATAATAATAGATTCAGATATAGCGAATTCGCACCCATTACTCGAAAATGTCCAGCATATACAGCCCCTGCCACACCCGTAAAAAACGCTGAAGCCGAAAATATCAGTAACTGATACTTGAATTTACTTATACCTCGAGCCTCGGCGCAGACTTGATTATCCCGTAATGCTCTAAACGCTAAGCCAACTGGACTCCTGATGACGAAAATAGAAAACGCAACAGCACAGATCAAAACACTAAGCGCCAGAAAATAATCCCCAAAAGCCATGTATTTATATGGCAGTAATTCCCGGAATCCAAAATCTCCGAACTTGGCTAATCCGCGAGTTCCGCCAGTAAAATTCCTGCAAGTGACACCCTGTCTCATGAAGCACGCTGTATCGGTGATTATCAGGAGATACATAGTTTGAGCAATTGCGAATGTCAACAATGCGACATAGGCGCCCCTCAAACGTAGGCACGCAACACCGATTAAAGTGCTGAACACAACTGACGCAAAGCCTCCAAAGAACATCGATATCCAGAGTGACCATCCGAGATAAAGCCCTAACATGCCTGCCACGTAACCACCCATAGCAAAAATAGCCATTTGTGCTAGAGAGAATATCCCGGCGACACCAAAAACAAGATTCCATTGACTTACGACCGTTGCCCATAAAAAGAATATGGTCAACTGCCCGACTAGATATCGTGTGGGAAAAATGAACGGTACAACTATTGCCAAAAATATCAGCGCCACTCCGATCATAATGTCGGCACGATAGCTTGCGGCAACCTTTGCGCTGTTCGTTGCCATTTTCACAACCGGTCTGTCTTGCGCCTACCAAAGACCCCGTAGGGTCGCCAGATTAGTGCCAAAATCACTAGCAATAAAAGAGCGGGAAATCCAAATCTAACTCCAAACATAAATTGTATAGAAACCTCGAATAATCCAAGAACAAACGCCGATACTAGCGCGCCATAGATATTACCTAACCCTGCAATAACACAAATAATAAACGCCTTCAGCATTGGGTCATATCCCATCGTAGGCGCGAGAGTTGTAAGAGTACTTAACATAATGCCAGAAACAGCTGCTAGCCCACCGCCGAGCATCAGCACCTGGAGAAAAACCCACGAAACTCGAACGCCCATCAGTTCGGTAGCCTCACGATTCTGTGCCGTTGCTCTGATTGCTCTTCCCATCCGGGTATTTTTGAGAATGTACGCTACTACTACCATCAATACACCCGACGCAACAATAAGTAATACATTCTGGTAAGGAATATGGGTAGCACCAATATACCAGCCACCATCGATACCTATAGGTTGGCGTAGAGGATAGGCGCCATAAAAACGCAATATCAAATTCTCGAGAACCAAAGCAAAACCGAAAGTGGCGATTATCACATTAGTCTCGAAACTATCTTTCCCAATCATGAATTTAATTATCAGGAAATACATAAGCACGCCTATGCCAGCGCCAACGATAATCGCTACACCAATGGCAAGTGGAATCGGTAAATTAAGCGCGGTCGCTGCCGTGTACGCAATATAGCCTCCTACTGCCAACATGGCGCCTTGCCCCATATTCAAAACATTCAAGGCGCCCCACACAAGAGACAACGCTATCGTACTAACTGCGTACATAGCGCCTACCGTCAATCCGCTCGCAATAATTTGAACCCAGCCATCCATTTTAGCTAGCCACCTAGAAATACTTCCATTAACTGTTCATTGCCAGACAAATCGTGGCCAGACCCTTCCCAGGCTATCTGCCCTTCATCTAGCAAATAAATATGATCGGAGACACTAATCGCTCGACTTACATTCTCCTCGATCAACAATATCGTCTGACCATCCTTATTCAACTTTCTAATAGTTTCAAATATCTTCTCTATCACCACGGGCGCTAATCCGAGAGAAGGTTCATCGAGTAACAGTATCTTCGCACCTGTCATCAATCCTCGACCCATTGCGAGCATCCTACGTTCACCCCCAGATAACGTGCTGGCGATCTGTTTCTTGCGTTCGCTCAACGTTGGAAACAAATCAAGCACTTTCTCACGACGATCTTCTAACTGCGTGACTGACTTTATCAAATAGCCGCCCATTAGCAAATTATCGTCAACGGTCATATCTGGGTATAGCAAATCACCCTGTGGTATGTGCACCATTCCTAGTTTTACTATCTCGTCTACGCGCGATCCGTCAATTTGTTTCCCATCAAATACAATACGACCGTCATCAATTGGAACAATTCCAGATATGCAGCGCAACAATGTCGTTTTTCCATGACCATTAGGCCCAATGATTGTTATTAAAGCTCCCTCAGGAACATTGAGCGACACACCTTTTATGACCTTGTGACCGCCATATCCCGCGGTGATCCTGGAAACATTTAACATTTTAAAATCGATTCTTAGCCATTAACTCGAATATTCGTCGTACGTGGCTAACTATTGTTTTGTAAAAAATCTTTCTAGGCTCTTGGTCGCTTCCTTACCAAGATAGACTTCGGCCACCCTTTCATCGCGGGGTAAATCTTCTGGGAGACCAATAAAAATTTCCTCTCCATGGTGCATGATCAATACGCGGGTTGCCAGTTGGACCATGAACCGCATAACGTGCTCGATCAGAACAATAGTAACCCCGCTTTTGGCGATATCAGATACCAAGCGGACGATGTGATCCATTTCATGTGAATTGAGCCCACCTACCGGCTCATCCAATAAAAGCAGTTTTGGGCTGCTTGAGAGTGCTGCCGCAAACATTAAACGTTTTCGGTCCAATACCGATAGGTTAGCAGCGATATGATCCCCTTTATCTCCTAGTCCAACTTTCTGGAGAGTAAACTCTATACGTTCAAGGGTGTGCTGCTGGGTGTACAAAGGAACGAGTGGCCCATTTGCCACACCGTATATTGCACCAACAGATATATTTTCCCGGACAGTTAGAGAATCGAAGCAAGCATTCGACTGAAACACTCGCGATAAGCCAAGCTGACATATTTTCTGAGGTTGATTACCCGTAATCTCCCTTCCGTCAAAAATAATAGTTCCTTCAGTTGCAGAACTAAGTCCAGAAATTACCTCAAACAGCGTAGTTTTCCCAGCGCCGTTTGGGCCACTAATACCAAAAATCTCTCCCTGGTGGACATCAACAGTGAGATCATTAACCGCTGCCATCGCACCGAAATACTTCGACACATTTCGGCACGACAGCAGTGGTGTTTCCAAAACCACCTTACCTCTCGCTGCTACTGGTAACTGCTCTTATTTAAACCTTAAACCAGGGTGGGAGGTTGAAACTTGCAGTTTCATAAGGCGCCGGAGCGATCAACTCAGGCTCATCCTTGAAGTCTTGAATCTGTAAGTATTGATGGGGCATGCCTAATGAAGGATCGTTAGTGGCATCGGGATAAGGAATTGCCGCCTGCTCTGGGACAAAAAAGTGAGTGGTACCCATCACACCACGATAAATCATACGCCGGAGCCGATCCGCCACCTTCCGGTTCTGTTCATAACCGCCCGGACCCGCCGTACCTCCAGCAATAGCCGCTGATAATGCCCAATAATGAATGCTATCGTACACTTGGGCGCCAGCGAGAGGACTTGAAGAAGGTCCGAAACGTTCTTTATATCTGTTATTGAAAGCTGTCCCTATCTCATCCTGTAATGATGCTATGACAGTTGAATACAACACGCCGTTTGTTGAATCCTGACCAATCTCTCGAAATGCTGCAAGCGATGGTCCATATTGCATATATACCAGGCTGTTCGTTGGATTTGGGACAAATTGAACCATAAATTGTGCAAGATCTTGCGGAACCCAATGCGTCACCGCGATTACGGCTGGAGGATCATTTCGAATTTTGGTAAGTGTCGGGCCCCATTCTGAGATCGGAACCACTACAGTTTCAAATAGGCTGATATCCCAGTCGTACTTCTCCGCGTTATCTCGTATTGCCTCTGCAATGACCATGCTGTAGTTTTGCGATCCGGTAACAATCGCGATCTTTCTATTTGCGGGCGACCATTGGGCTTTCTCGACTAGTCCATTAAGAAACGCTAACAAACCTTCGCCATACCAATACTCCGCTGGGTCTCCCATGAAGTTTCCGAAGTGTCGTTCTGGGTCATTACCTACAGTTTCATGATGAACAATATCGGTATTGTGATGGATATAAATAATTCCAGCATCAGCAATTACATCATATTCCGCCGTGACTGCCCCAGTGTTATAGCCGTTGATGATTGCGTGAACACCATGGCGGTCAATAAGTCTTTGCATTGCGGGAATAATATTATCCGCTCCCTGGTTGCCCGTATCCTCAATCACTGGTACCAAAGGGCGGCCTAAGATTCCTCCCATGGCGTTGATTTCATCGCATGCCATTTCCTGTGCCCGCTGAAATTCTATACCGTCTGCTGCAGCCCAGCCGGTTACAGGCATACCGCCGCCCAACGGAATGGGGTCACCATCCGCCTTAGCACCGTTATTGATGGCACTTAACATTGTGCCACTGACCACAGCTCCAGCACCTACTACGCTTTTGGCCAGAAAGCCACGTCGGCTAACGTCTGTTGGTTTCGTTGTATTTAGTTTTTTCATTGTTACTTACCTCCGTTTTTGATGTGTATTTCAGATTGAGTCAGGGCTAAATCGCACCCCAACAAATTAATCAGTCTCAAACAAAGTTGGATCTAAGAATCTTCTGAGCACGTTCTCAGTAATCTGCGAAACGTTATTACTATAATTATTATGAGATAAGCTCCCCGCCCAAGCGATCGAGCTAGCAGAAAAGACCGCACCACCTGCTGGTGTTTCGTAAAACACCATATCCGCCCTAACCAATTCATTTTCCTGACCGGTTATACCCGGATAGTTGATTAGAATTTCTTCACAAACAACGAGGTAGATATCTGAATGATTCTCCGAAGAGGCAAGAACCAAGCAATTGGGTGGAGTACCGAGCAAACGGTCAGCACGGTCAAGCTCTAAGCCTGCTGCGCCACCACCAATTAGGCCGAAATCTCCAATAATCTCATCATTAACACCTTCGAATATGAACGTAGCACGCTCATTTTCACTATCCGGTAATTTACGGAAATATGATGAAATATCAAAACCTTGAGCACTAAATCCCGTGCCCGCCATCATCTGGGGAGGCTTACCTTTTCTCCTCCATAATCCGCCGTATTCACCTGTAAAACTGTTGTAATACTCTCCTGGCTCTGCCGCCCACGCCCTAATTCCGTCTTCACCACGCCGGACTTCCATAATTCCTGGTGCAGTATCGTGATAAGCCACATTCCAATACCAGCCGTTTGCGCCTAGATACATCAGTCGACCACCTCGCTCCTTAAATGCATCCAGTCCTTTCCACATAGGATCGGACCAGTATTCCGGATGAGACCCAGTTAGGAGTACATCGTAGCCTTCTAATGCCGCAACACCCTCATAATGAAGGTCTTCATCAGTAATACAGTCGCACTCAAATCCTTTGGCTTCAAGCCAATCGATGATGTGGGTATCAGCGTTAAATTGCCATAATGACGAACCATATCCTCCTAGCCAGGACTGGTAATTCGGAC
>Ga0310121_10003259_pt1 | contig 14882 bp, 17 predicted proteins | sample CB27_Tmax_986_MG_FD_203504 | JGI IMG/M metagenome (GOLD analysis project Ga0310121, IMG submission 203504) | Marine microbial communities from Western Arctic Ocean, Canada - CB27_Tmax_986 | ecosystem: Environmental > Aquatic > Marine > Oceanic | place: Canada: Western Arctic Ocean | collected...
TTCCCGACCTGCACCGCGGGCCGCATCTCCTCGAAGCGTGCTTCGGGGTCGGTGCGGCTGGCGAGCCCGCTGGCGCCGTGGATGCCGTCCCGGCCGGTGTCGGCGCCCACGAGCAGGAGGGCGTTGCCCTCACCGCTCGCATTGGCGCTGAGGATGCCGCCGGCGCGAACGAGGCCCACGCACATCGCGTTCACGAGCGGGTTGCCGTTGTACGACGCGCCGAAAGCGACCTCGCCGCCAACCGTGGGGATGCCGAGGCAGTTGCCGTAGCCGCCGATGCCGCCGACCACGCCTTCGAACAGGTAGCGGTTGTTGCCCTCGTCGAGCGGGCCGAAGCGGAGCGAATCGAGCAGGGCGATGGGGTAGGCGCCCATGGCGAAGATGTCGCGCACAATGCCCCCGACCCCGGTGGCAGCGCCCTCGTACGGCTCGATTGCGGAGGGGTGGTTGTGCGACTCCACCTTCATGACGACGGCCCAACCGTCGCCGATGTCGATCGCGCCGGCGTTCTCCTCGCCCGCGCGCGTGAGGACGCGGTCGCCGCTGCTCGGGAGGAGGTGGAGGAGGGGGCGGCTGTTCTTGTAGCCGCAGTGCTCGCTCCAGAGCGAGCCGAAGACGCCGAGCTCGAGCGCGTTCGGCTCACGGCCAAGCTGCGCGACGAGCGTGTCGTACTCGTCGCGGCTCAGCGCGACGGCGTCCAGCGCCGCTTGTTCGACCGACACGCCTACAGGCTACGGGCGCGAGTTCGTGGGCGCGACGGTCGGGGGGTGAAGGATCAGCAGCGACTGCCCGGCACTAGTCGAAGCCGAAGGGCGGGTACTCGTCGACCAGGAGCAGGAAGGACCCGCTCAGCCGGGCGTTCCAGCGGTTGTAGCCGACCAGGAAGTGGTGCAAATCCTGGGGGACTCGACCGAGGATGACCCCCACGACCCAGGCGTAGATGGTGATGACGAGGGCAGCGCTGTCCAGGTACCTCATCGCGACGAAGGGGGGGCGACGAGGAAGATGCGGAAAAAACGTCTTCAGCCGGCTCCGGCCCTCGACCTGCTCGGCGACCGCGAGCCTGACCGGATAGCTGCCTTCCGGCTCCAGGTTGAAGGGCGGGTCCTGGTCTGTGAGGAGGAAGCCGCAGCCGCGGGCACGGGTCGCCCGGTGGAGGACGCCCGTGGAAAATCTCAGCATCCCGGCGGGGTAGCGGCAGGCCTGCTCCCTCGTTTCGCCTCGACGTGCCGGGTGGCGCGGCTATTCGAAGCCGTACGGGGGGTGCTCGTCGACGAGGAGCATCCAGTAGCCCCCGAGTCGCGTGTTCCAGCGCGTGACGCCTGCGAGGAAGGTATGCAACCCCTGCGGCACCTGGCCGGTGATGAGCGCAGCGAACCAGGCGATCACCATGATCAAGAAGGAAACGATGCCCAGGAAGTAGAGGATGATGTAGTGCGGGATGATGAGGAAGATGCGGAAGAAGGTGGTGAGCCGGTTGCGCCCCTCGATCTGCTCGGCGACCATCAGCCGAATGGGGTAGTCGTCCTCCGCGTCGAGGCTGAACGGCGGGTAGACACCGGTCAGCAGCGACATATAGGCGTTCGCTCGCGCCTGCCAGCGGGTAGCGCCGATCGAGAAGCCGAGCATGCCTGCGGGGTAGCGCCCGGTGAACATGATCGCGAACCAGGCAAGAAACGTAATCACGAACTGCGCGATACCGAGGAAGTACAGGATGATCAGGTGCGGGATCGCCAGGATGATCCGGAAGAACACCCCCAGGCGCCCCTGCGCGGCCGTCGGATCGACTTCCAGCTGGATTGGATAGTTCGCCGCCATTGAAGTCATCCCTACGCTCCTTCGGCCGGGCGTCTCGTCGCGCCCCGCGCCGGGCGTTCCTGCCCTGCCTAGACCGCGACCCCCGCCGCGGCCTCGATTACTGATTGCCAGATGCGGTTGCCGTCCACCCCGCCCACGAGCTCTTCGCCCGCGCGTTCGGGGTGCGGCATCATGCCAAGCACGTTGCCGGCCTCGTTGCAGATGCCCGCAATGTTGCGTGCGCTGCCGTTCGGGTTGGCGGCGGCTGTGGGCTCGCCGCGATCGTCGCAATAGCGGAAGATGACGCGCCCCGCGCGCTCGAGCTCGTCGAGGGTGGCGGGGTCGGCCTGATAGTTACCCTCGCCGTGGCTGATGGGGATGCGAAGCACCTCGCCAGCGGCGATCGCGGACGCCCAGGGCGTCTCGACGCCCTCGCGGCGCAGGTGGCTCCACTCGCAGCGGAAGCGCAGGCTGCGGTTGCGAATGAGCGCGCCCGGCAAGAGGCCGCTCTCGCAGAGCACCTGGAAGCCGTTGCAGATGCCGATGACGGGCAGGCCCGCCTCCGCGGCGCGAATCACGGCCTCCATAATCGGCGAGAAGCGCGCGATCGCGCCGCAGCGGAGATAGTCGCCGTAGGAGAAGCCGCCCGGCAGCACGACGGCATCGAACCCGCTGAGCGAGGTCTCTTGGTGCCAGACGATCTGTGTCTCTTTGCCGAGCACATCGCCGAGGACATGTTCGCAGTCACGGTCGCTCCAGGTTCCCGGGAAGCGAACGATCGCGAACCGCATCAACCCCCCGCGGGCGCCGGTAAAGGCGCGAAGCGCCGCGGAGTATAGCAGCGCCGCCGGCTTCGCCCGTCGAGATTTCGCTGGGCGCTAGGAACCCGCCGCATCGCTCACCTCGACGCCGACCGCCGCGGGGTACTCGATGCGCGGGTGGTAGACGGCCCGAAGCGTCGCGCGAAAGCTCGCAGCGACGTCCTGGAGCTCGCGCATCGTGATGTCACACTCGTCGAGCTGGCCCTCCGCAAGGCGCTCCGCGAAGACGGCGTTCACGAGCTCGTCCATGTCCTCGTTCGTGTCGGGCTGGCTCGCCCGCACGATCGCCTCACAGGAGTCGGCGAGCATCACGATCGCATGTTCTTTCTCTTGCGGGCGCGGACCGGGGTAGCGGAACGTCTCCGGATCGACTTCACCGTCGGCCGAGGCCTGGCGATAGAAGTAGGTCACGAGGCGGGTGCCGTGGTGCTGGGGGATGAAGTCGCGCACGATCGCAGGCAGGCGGCTCTTCCGTGCGAGGTCGATGCCGCCCGTGACGTGCTGCTGGATGAGGCGCGCGCTCTCCTCGGGTGGGAGACCGTCATGCGCGCTTGCCCCCCGTTCGATGTTGTTCTCGATGAAGTACTGGGGCTGCTGGAGCTTCCCGATGTCGTGGTAGTACGCACCCGCGCGCACGAGTAGCGCGTCTGCGCCGACGCGGTTGGCGGCCTGCTCGGCGAGCGTCCCCACCATCATGCTGTGGTGGTAGGTCCCTGGGGCTTGGTCCTGGAGGCGCAGCAGCAGCGGGTGCCCCGACTGCGCGAGCTCCATGAGCTGCATGCGCGTGGTCACTCCGAGGGCCATTGACAGCAAGACGTGGACGCTCAGGCCGAGGACCGCTGTGCCCGCTCCCGTCAGCGCCGCCGCCGCCGACAGCCAACCCAGGCTCGCGGTAGAGCGCTGTTCGGTGAGGAACCAGAACGCGAGGAGCACGGCGCCCGTGGCAACACCCACGGCGAGACCGGCGAAGGCGAACCTGCCCAAGCGCTCCGTGCGCTGGATCGCGGCCGCGCCCGCGAGTCCACCGGCGGCGTAGGCCATCACGAGTTCCAGCGGTTCGAGCGTGCTCGTGAACTCCGCACCCGCGAGGTCCGGCGTCGTCGTGGCGATGAAGCCGGCGAAGAGCGCGACGCCGATCGCCACGACCGCGCCGAATCTCGGCGCGGACACCGAGGCCACGACGATCGCCGCGGCCGCGACCGGGATGGCGTAGGGATAGAACCGCGCTTCATCGTCCGGGAGCAACGCGGGGAGGGCGAGCCGCACCGCCAGCAGCGTTCCCAGCACGGCGACGAGGGTCATCAGCACGGGTCGCTCGGCTGGCTGGGCGAACGGCTGCAGCCGGTAGAGGTAGACGCCCAGCGCTACGCCGAGCGACCCGGCAATGAGGAACCCCGCTCCCAGATCGCCGAAGTCGAAGCCCTCCTCGATCACCCCTGTCTCCAACAGCGCCTCGATCAGCGCCGCATCAAGCGGCTGACCCTCTGCCACGAGCACCTGTCCCGCGCTGTACGTCACGATCACGGGATCCACGGCCGCGCGGGCTTCGTCCTGGCGCACGGCCGTCGCCTCGTCGTCGATCTCGACGTTGGCGACCACGAAGGTCTCCAGCAGCTCACGCAGCGCCCCCTCGCCGTTGGTGAACGAGGGCACGTCCTCAACCAACAGATACGCCTCGATGCGGCTCCCTTGGTCCTCGCTCAGCACCGGCGAGGCGAGGATCACGGATACGCCCTCGGCGGCCGTCGCGTGGAGGTCCTCGAAGTTCGCCGCGTTGAGCGAGAGGAGCGTCGAGCGAATCGCGACGCCGAGGCCCTCGCTGCCGGGCACCTCGGCCAGGGCGGCGAGCCGCTCGTCCGCGGACAGACCCTCCTGGCCTCGTATCTCCGTGGCCTTCTCGAAGAGCGAGGCCAGGAGCGCGAGCTGATCGCCGCGCAATGTCGGGAGGGGGGCGGTGGCGGGATCGACGGCGGCGGCGGCGGCTGCGCGCGCTTCCTCGGTGAACGCCTCCGAGACGTACTGGCGGTCATTCGCTGCCACGAGGGCCCGGGGTGCGACGTCACCCTCGTGGAACTCGTCGCCCTCGGGCAGGAAGGGAACGACCAGCGCAGCCGCGCCAAGGGCGATGAGGATGCCGAAGAGGGCTGCGCCTGTGCGTGTTACGACCGGATCTGGGTGTCGGCGCAGCATGGGGTGCGCTTCCGATGATAGCAGAGCACCTCCTTCGCTCAGCTCGTGTGCGCGCGGTTCTTCGTTCCTCCCGGCACGGTTCGGTGGGGGCGGAGACGGGCGTATCGTGCGCGATCGCGCTGTCCCCCCAATTCGGTGGGGTCTGGGTGGCTAGCGACGGTTTCGGGAGGCGACTGTGGCGGATATCACGAGCCGGGTCAGGGATGGCCTCGAGGAACTCATCGAGAGCGGCGTTGAAGTCGGGCTGCAGGTGGCGGCCTACCACCACGGTGAGCTCGTGGTCGATACCTGGGCCGGGCTCGCAGACGTTGAGTCCGGGCGCCCGGTGGACGGCGGGACGCTGTTCACCTCGTTCTCGTGCACCAAGGGAGTAACCGCGACCGCAATCCATATCCTCGTCGAGCGAGGCGTGCTCGCCTACGACGAGCCGATCGCGAAGTACTGGCCCGAGTTCGCTCAGCGCGGCAAGCAGAGCGCGACGATCCGTCATGCGCTGACGCACCGTGTCGGCGTGCCCCAGATGCCCGACGCGGTAACCCCGGAGCTCATGGCGGATTGGGACTATATGTGCGAAGCGATCGCCGCTCTCGAACCGCTCTGGGAACCCGGAGCGAAGACGGGCTACCACGCCTACACCTTCGGCTGGATCCTCGGGGAGGTCCTGCGCCGAGCCGACGGCCGTCCCATCGCCCAGTTCGTGCAAGATGAGATCTGTGCGCCGCTGGGCCTTGACGGGATCTACTTCGGCATCGACGACGCGGCCGAGCCGCGCGTGGCGACGCTCGTTGACGGCCCTCGCCCGGATGCGCCCGCGGCGCCCGCCGACACCCTCATCGCGCGTGCGATCCCCCCGGCCGTGGGGATCCTGGCCGCGCCCTACAACCATCCGGCCGTGCGGCGCGCGGCGCTGCCCGCGCACGGTGGCCTCATGAGCGCACGCTCCCTCGCGCGCCACTACGCCGCGCTCGGGAACGGTGGCGAGTTGGACGGCATCCGCATCCTGTCGGAGGAGCGGGTGCGTACTGCGACGGCGCTGCAGACCGACGAGGTCGACCAAGCGATCGTCCAACCGGTGCGAAAGGCGCTCGGCTACTTCCAGAGCGGCCCCATCTCCGCGATGGGACCGCGCCCGACCGCGTTTGGGCATCCAGGGGCGGGGGGAGCGCTCGGCTTCGCCGATCCAGAGCAGGAGTTCGCTTTCGCGATCACGAAGAATTCGCTCGTCGCCGGCACCGAGCCCGGGGCCAGCGCGGCCGCGGTTATTGGCAGCCTGGTACGCCGGGAGCTGGGCTTCCCCGACGAGGACGCGGCTGGCTAGTGCCCCTGCGACGGTGACTGGGCGGGGGCACGGACCAGCTCGGGCGGCGGCAGCCTACCGCCTGCTCAGGGGCCCGCCGGTGGATCGCCGCGAAAGGTGCGGTAGGCCGCGCGCGCTCGCTGGAGCAGCCAGGAGCTCCCCTCGGGCACGCTCAGGAGCAGATCCGCTACCTCATCGGGGGCGAACCAATTCCACTCGCTCCCGCTCATGTCGTCCCCGGGCAGGAGATCACCGCCTTCGTAGGAGGCGACCCAGGCCATGCTGGTCATCGACTGGACGTCATCGTCATAGCGATAGGTCCATGCATGAGCGAGGCCGAGGAGCGTGGCGCGAACGAGCGGTCCCAGCTCTTCTCGCAGTTCGTGCATTGCCGCTTCTTGAACCGTTTCCGCGGCTTCGAGCGCACCGCCGACGGGCCGCCAGCCGTCCACCCCCGGTTGGCGCAAGAGGAGGAGCTTCTCATCATCGCGGAACAGGAAGACGAAGGCGGCCTCGGGTCGCGCGACGAAGACCCGCCCGCTTTGCGCCGTGACAGTCGGCAGTCCCGCCAAGCGGGCCATCGACTCCGTCATTGCATTCTTCTGGCGTCGCCGATGCCCTGATCCTGACGTTTCGGTCATACCTGCTCTCGTGTCGTCCCGGACCCCGTGCCCCTATGCGTTCGTTCGGCTGGGGGCCCGCATGCGTTCGCCGGCCGCGAGCCTGGCAGCGCACCGACGGGACTCAGCGGGCGCGCAGTGGGTGGCCGCCCGGCGCTAGCTCAGCAGTTCGCGCACCACTTCGTTGATCTGGCGGCCGTCGGCGCGGCCGCGGAACCGCTCGACCAGCACCGGCATCACCTTGCCGATGTCCCGGGGCCCCGAGGCGCTGGTCTCTGCCACGACGGCGCGGGCAGCCTCGACGATCTCGTCGCGGCTCGCTTCTTCCGGAAGGTAGCCCGCGAACGCCTCGAGCTCCTGCTCCTCCCGCCCTACGAGGTCATCCCGCCCGGCTTTACTGAACTCGACGATGCTCTCGCGGCGTTGCTTGACCTGCCGCTGGACGACCGCCAAGAGGTCACCCTCGGCGAGATCGCCGCGAGCCTCGATTTCGGCGTTCTTGATTGCGGCCGTGAGCATGCGCAGAGCGGACTTGCGCACGTCATCCTTCGCGCGCATCGCGTCACGAAGGTCGCTTTGGATCTGATCTTTGAGTGTGGCCATAGGGGGCGCTGATCACCCTACCATCCGTCCGTTGGCGCTGGAAGCGGGCCCTACCCGTGGACGGTCACTCGGAGCTCTGCCGCCATTTCCTGGTCGCGCACCCGGTGAAGTGTCGCCCGAAGGCGCTCGTCGAGCCGCCGCAATCGCTCCTCGATCCAGATCCCCGGTCGCTCGCAGAGCATCGCCGGTGCGTCGAGGTTGTAGCGGTCCTGCTTCGCTCTCAGGCCACGGGCTGCCCGCGCAAACTCGCGGCGGCGTGCGGCGATCAGGGGCGCGCTGCGCAGCCAATCGGCGGATGTGGTAACTCCCTCCACAAGCGTGCGATGCGCCCGCTCGGTGGCGGCGAGCCGTTCTTCGTCTCGCTCGATCTCGCGGGCGAGCTCGAGCCATTCGGGCAGCAGGCCGGCGTTGCCGAGGATCCGATGCGCCATCCAGAGGTCCCCGGCCAAGCGATCGCGATCACGGCGTGGGAGCGGAGCGCCCGCGCCCGCAAGGTCGTCGAAGGCGCCGTCTTCGATCGCCTCCAGGATGCGGTTCTCGACGAGCTGCTCGAGCCTCACCGCGGGCCTCGCGGGCCTCGCGGGCCTCGCGGGCCTCGCGCGCGCGAAGCGGGACCGGGGACGGGCCCGTTCCGAGCGATCCGCATGAGAATCCGGCTAGTCCGCGGAGGGGAGGACCTTCGGCTGCATGAGCTCCATTTCACGGTCACTGATCTTGAGTTCGCAGTCGCCCGGCTTGATTACGAGCACCTCGATGCCGGTCTCTTCGTCCTTGTAGCGCTTCCCTAGCTGTACGGCCATGCGTCCCTCGTTTTCGGTTGTTACTTCTTGAGCTCGAGCGGGGTGTCGCCACACTTCAGCTCGCCCTCGCCGCCCTTGGTGACGATGAACTCGGAGCCGCAATTCGGGCAGAGATACCGCTTCCCTGTCTGTGCCGCCATCCGTTTGTCTCCTCTGCCCGTGGCGATGTCTCTGGGTTGTGCGCCTGGATCGTAGCCAGGCATCTCTGAGAGCGTCAACGAAGCGCGCGTTTACTCGACGAATACCACCGCCAGCATGTCGATGTGGTAGGTGCACGTGATCCGGAACTCGCCGGGCTCGTCGAAGCTGATGCTGCGGGTCTCGCCGACCAGGATGTCCTCGCCCTGCTTGTCGCCGTCGATGGTGATCGTGTGGATGCCATCGAGGTTGCCGAAGACGATCTCGGTGCCTGCGGCCACCTTCACGCCGGCCCGGTTCGGCTCGCCGGCCTCGCCGTCGGCGACCACGGTCCAGTCGTTCGCGTTCGCCTGGATGCTGACCTCGGCAGAGGTCGCCTCCGGCTCGTCGATCTCGATTGGACCCGTGCCCACGCCGGGGAGGGTGTCGAACGTGCTCGGCGAGACCGCGTGCTCGACGCAGGCGGTGCCGGGGTTGAGCTGGTCGGGGGGCGCCGATCCCCAGGCGTCCTCGGGGAATGCGAGCACCTTCCCGACTGGCAGGACCGCGTCTGCAGCTACTTCGTTCGCCTCGCCCAGCGTCGTGGCGGTGACATTGCCGAAGCCGGCCGCCGTCTGCGCCAGGTCGCCGCCCTGAACGACGTAGCTCCCGATCGGGGGGAGGGCGATGAGGACCTCGGTGGTCACTTCCACGCCGGGGTCGATGACGTTGAGCGCGCGGAGCGTGCCCTCGTCGAGGCCGTGGGCCGCGGCGATGGACGCCACGGTGTCGCCGAACTGAACGATATAGTCGCTGCCTTCGCGCAGGACGAGGGTGTCGCCGGGCCGGACTACTGCGTCGACATCGAGGCCGGTGTCTTCGGCGAGCGCGAGGACGGGCAGGTCGTGCGCGTCAGCGATGTCGGTGAGGGTGTCGCCCTCCTGCACCCGATAGGTGGTGCTGTCGGGGAGGAGGAGCCGGCGCTCGGCACCGATCTCGTCACCATTTTCGCGCGTCGCCAGGAGGCGGGCGTTCAGCGTCCTGATCGAGCCGGGGCTCACGCCGTGCTGCGCGGCAACACCTGAGAGCGTGTCTCCGGCGCGCACGAGGAAGGTCGCCCCTGCGGGTAGCGCCAGGGTCTCGCCGGGGAGCAGCCCGGTCGCGCGCTGATCGGCCTCGGGGTCGAGGGCTAGCGCGTCGTCGTCGCCGCTGTAGGGCAGGAAGAACGTGCCGCCATCGTCCAACTCGTAGGCGATGCCGTTGAGCTCGGCGATCAGGATTGCGCCCACGTGCTCGCGTTGGGCGAGCTTCGCAACGGTGTCGTTGTTGTCCGCTTTCACCCGCCGGCCGTCTGGCAGGTCAAGCTGCTCGCCCTTCCTCAGTTCGGAGGCGCCCGAACGGAAGCCGTTCAACGCGGCCACCTCGGCCGCGCCGATTCCGTGCGCCGCGGCGATCAGGTCGAGTGTGTCGCCGGTGATCGAGGTGCTGGATTCGTGATTGAGGTTGTGCGCGAATTCGACTGTCGCCAGCCAGCCATCGTTCGTCGGGTTGCCGAGGGCGTCAAAGGCGCCCTCCTCCAGCGGCGCGGTGAGGAGCCGCACGAGGTGGCCGATCTGGTTCGCGGTGAGGCTGCCGCCATTGGTCGTAAGCCAGGCCGGCATGAGCGTGCCCGCGCGGCCGCATTCGAGCGTGCGGCGGATGAGCGCCTGGTTCTGCGAGAGGACCAACGGGTCCTGGTTGCGGAACGCGGACTTGTTCAGGGTAAGGCCCACGCCACCCTCGCCGCGGATGCCGTGGCAGGTGCGGCAGTTGTTCGCGAAGAGCAGGGCGCCGCGTTCGATCGATTCGCTCTCGAAGAAGTCCGCCTGCCTGTCGGCGCGGACGGGGAGGTCGATCGCGGTATAGGCGGCGCAGCCCGCGACGTTCAGGAAGAGGAGGGCCACGATCAGGAAGATCTGGCGCTGGGTGTTCAACCGGTCCTCCGCGTGCCGCTAGCCACTGTAGCGAACCGCCCGCAGAGGATTGGGCGGGTTCCCGCCGAGGGTTACGGCGCGCGTGTTGACGGTCACCGAGCCATCCCGGTTCGTCGTGACGAGGAAGGTGTCCATCGGGCGCGGCGCCGGTCCGAAGACGCGGACACCGGCCCGCGAGTACGTCGAGCCGTGGCAAGGGCAGCGGAACCAGCCGGTGATGCCGGGGAAGGCCACGGCCGCACCATCGAAGTCGCCGCGCCAGGGGACGGTACAGCCGAGGTGGGGGCACTTCCAATAGAGGGCCACGAGCCCGCCGGCGCCGCCCTGGCTGAGAACGTCGCCTTCGGCGCCGTCCAAATTCACGAGCCAAAACTTCCCCTCGGTGATGCGCACGGGCTCGGCGCCGGGAGCAGGAACCTGGATCTGGGGGACCGTCACGGGGCGCCCGAAGCCAGTCGGGCTACGCAGGTTGAAGAAGCCGAGGAAGGCGGCGCTCATCGCACCGGTGAACAGGGTGAGGCCGGCGAACGCGCTCACCCGCATGAACGAACGGCGCGAGACCTTGCGGGCCTCCGCTTGGCGTGCACGCTCTACTCGTTGCGCCATCCGCCCCTCACTCCTGCCCTGGGATGCCTTCGAGTGTCCTCAGGTCCCAGGGCCAGATGAGATCCTGGCCGGGGCCCCGGAACGCGGTTCCGATAATCGTGAGCATGAGGAAGACGCCGACGAACCCGCTCATGAGCGTAATCAGGGCGTCGCGCCGGGTCAGCACCCAGCCGATCTTCCAATAGGCGTAGATGAGCAGGCAGGTGAGCCCGACCATGAAACCGGCGGGGATGCCGATATCGACGAGCAGCGTCGGCAGGTCGATCTTTTGGAAGGTGGTGACACCCGCGCCCGGTCCCTCGTCGAGGATCTTGAGGTTGAACCAGAGATAGGGGATCGAGTCGGCCCAGCCCGGCCAGGGGACCACCGAGGGGTCCTTGATCGCGGCCGCTCGTTCCAAGAAGGCGAACCGGTCTCCTCCCGAGAACCCGAACCAGTCTTTGAGCCAGATGGCGACCTTGCCGGAGTTCCAGAGAATCAGCGAGAGCGTGCCCCAGAGGCCGACGTTCAATGAGACGACCGTGTTCCTGATGGAGTTCGCGGACGCGAACCACCTGCCCTGGCCCTCGGTCGACTGGTCGAAGTAGGGGAAGCCCCCGAGGACGATGAGCCAGACCGTGGGCACGATGATCCCAGCGAGCGCTGGGTTCATATGCAGCAGAAGCTCCTGGAGGTTGAGCAGGTACCAGGGTGCCTTCGCGGGGTCGTTCGTGACGTTGGCGTTGGCCTCATCGAGGAGCGGCGCGTTCATCGCGAAGGAGAGGAAGAAGAGCGCGACCGTGAAAACCAGCGCGGAAATGAACTCGACGAATACGAGGTCCGGCCAGACGAGGACCTCCTCGTCGCGGGCGCGCGGGGTTGGCCGAACAACGGGACGGGCAACGACGACGGTGGCCATGCGCTAGCTCACCTCCCCGTCGCTACAGCGGTCGCGCTAGGCCGCCATCCCGGCGAATCCGCCAGAAGTGGACGGCCATGAAGATGGCGGCGAGGAGGGGTAAGCCGATGACGTGGAGGGTATAGAAGCGAATGAGTGCGTCGGGACCGACCTCGAAGCCACCGAGCAGCCAGAACTTCGTCTTCGGGCCCAGCACCGGCGCGGAGCCGGCAATGTTCGTGCCCACGGTGATAGCCCAGAAGGCGAGCTGGTCCCAGGGCAGCAGGTAGCCGGTGAAGCTCAGGAGGAACGTGAGCACCAGCAGGATGACGCCGACGACCCAGTTGAACTCGCGCGGTGGCTTGTAGGCGCCCGTGTAGAACACGCGCAGCATGTGCAGGAACACGAGGATGACCATGGCGTGCGCCATCCAGCGGTGCATGTTCCGCATGAGCTGGCCGAACTGCACGTTCGTCTGGATGTTCTGGATATCGAGGTAGGCGCGGTTCACGCTCGGCACGTAGTAGAACATCAGCAGGATGCCGGTGACCGTGAGGCCCAGGAACATGAAAAACGTGAGCCCGCCGAGGCAATAGGTGTGCGTGATCTTTACGTGCGTGCGATGGATGCGCGTGGGGTGGAGGTGGAGGAAGACGTTCGTGGCGACGACGAGCATCTGGTTGCGCGGCGTGTTGGGGTAGCCCGTGCGGAAGATCGAACGCCAGAAGTAGTTATGGAAGAGCTTGTCGTAGACCTTGTCGCCGAGGGTCGGTTGGGTGGGCTGTTCAACGGCCATGGGGCTTAACGCTCCCACCACTTGCCGAAGGCAACCATGATTCCGAGCCCCACGAAGATCGTGATGAACACGAACACGAGCTCAAGGAATTCACCAACTTCCACAGCCCCTCGCCCTCCCCCACTGAGTCGCCGACCACCCCGGCTTTGGGCCAGGGTTTGTGAATCTTGTAGCAAACGATTTATACACCCGCCCCAGAAGGGGGGTCAATTCGCTGGACCCCCTGGTGGTGGGCGCCCCGATGGCCCGTATTCGAGAGGCCGATACGCGGACGCATCGTGGATCCGGTACGAATCAGGCGAGAGCTCGGCGGCGCCTGCCGGAGCAATTGGGACAGATCAGCGGCGCCGTCGGAAACGCATCCGCAGGAGTCCGCGAATGTCCTCCGCGGCGGTGCTCAGGATGCGCACCTTCGTGTCGGGATCCTCGACCCAGCGCACGGGCAGCTCGCAGATGCGGAGCCCCTCCTGGTGGGCGAGGATGAGCATCTCCGAATCGAAGAACCACATCCGGTTCTCGATCCGCGGAACCACCGCCTCGACCGCGCGCCGGCTGAGCGCCTTGAAGCCGCACTGCGCATCGCTGATCCGGAGATGCGGAAAGAAGCCCCGCACCAGCAGGACGTAGCCCCGGGAGGTCACCTCCCGTTTGAGCGATCGCTGCGTCTCCGACTTGCGCGAGAGCCGCGATCCGATGGCGACGTCGCAGCCCCCCTCCGCCACCATCGCCACGAGGTCGGGCAGATGGGCAAGGTCGGTGCTCAGATCGACGTCCATGTAGGAGACGATGTCCGCGTCGCTCTGCATCCACGCCTCGCGCAAAGCGAGCCCTCGCCCCTTGATCGTCAGGACCAACGCCTGCACCGCGGGGAAGGTGTCGTCGAGCGTGCGGGCAAGCTCGCTCGTGCCGTCGTTGGAACCGTTGTCCGCGATCACCAGGCGCCAGTCGTAGCGGCTCTGCTCGGCGAAGAGCGCGACGGTGCGCTCAACGCTTTCGCGCAACACCGCCACTTCGTTGTAGCAGGGGATGACGACATCGACGCGTGGGCGGCCGGCGGCGGTCACCGGGGCATTGTCCGCTGCCGTCCGCGGACCCGCCATCGGGGCGCTGCCTGGAGCACGTTGCGACGCCGCACGTGAAGGTGCCGCCCCGTAGAATCCGGCGTCCTGGGAGGGATCTATGGCCGCCGACGTGTTCTCGATGGAAGGCAAGGTAGTGATCGTCACCGGCGCGAGCATGGGGCTCGGCGTCAGCTGGGCCAGTGCGCTCGCGGACCGCGGCGCCGACATCGTCGCGACCTCGCGCAGCCTCGACCGCCTCGGCGACACACGCGCGCTGATCGAGGGCAAGGGCCGGCGCTGCCTGCCCGTGGCCTGCGACGTGCGTGAGTACGACCAGGTCGAGGCTCTGATGAAAGCGGCTTGGGACGAGTTCGGCACCGTCGACGTCCTGGTCAACAACGCGGGCATCGCCGACGTCCGTGCCTGGCGCGCCGAGCATTCGGATAACGAGATCTTCCAGGAGATCGTCGATACCGACCTCACGGGCCTCTGGTACTGCTGCCGCGGTGCGGCGCAGCACTTCCTCCGCCAGGGCCACGGCAACATCATCAACATCAGCTCGATCATGGGGATCGGCGGCTTCGAGGGGCGCTCACCCGGCTACTTCGCCGCGAAGGGCGGTGTCAGCAATCTCACGGAGTTCCTGGCGGTGGAGTGGGGCGACCGCGGGGTGCGCGTGAACGCCCTCGCCCCGACCGTCTTCGACACGCCCATGACACACGATGGCCTCATCCAGAGCGGGGTGATGGAGATGCTCGAGGGGCGCACACCGATGCGCCGGATCGGCCAGGGCGAAGACCTCATCGGCCCGATCGTCTTCCTCGCCTCCGATGCCTCCCAGTTCGTGAACGGCGTGGTGCTCCCGCTCGACGGCGGCCTCACCGCGAGCCGCGGCTACCAGCCCGGCCCCTTCCCCATGGACGACTTCGATACGGAGGGCGGCCGCGGCCGCCCGCTGCTGCCGGGAACGCCGTGGGAGTGAGCCAACAGCCTCCAGCTAAGAGCCCGCGGGCTCCGCGACACACATCCGGCGCGTGACCTCGTAGATCATGCGGCAGCTCAGGCGGAAGCTCTCGAGGCTGACGCGTTCGTTGTGGCCGTGGACGGTGCCCGCCAGTTCCGGGGCCGTCAGCCCACCCGAGAACCCATATGCCACGACGCCTTGGTTGCGGAACACGCGGCTGTCGGTGAACCCGACGGTGACGCCGGGAACGACGACGGCGTCCTCGACGAACTCGCGGACGACAGATTCGATCGTCGCGAACAGCTCGGTCTCGTGGGGGCTCGCCTCAGACGAGCCGGCAAAGACGCGTTCGAGCCGGAC
>Ga0310121_10003260_pt1 | contig 14877 bp, 14 predicted proteins | sample CB27_Tmax_986_MG_FD_203504 | JGI IMG/M metagenome (GOLD analysis project Ga0310121, IMG submission 203504) | Marine microbial communities from Western Arctic Ocean, Canada - CB27_Tmax_986 | ecosystem: Environmental > Aquatic > Marine > Oceanic | place: Canada: Western Arctic Ocean | collected...
GCGCAGCCGCAGAGCGAGACAACGACCCCCGCTGGTTCGGTGAGAACATGGACAAGTTCGGCTGGGGGTTCAATCTCGACGAACCGTGGCCTCGCGGTCAGAGCACGGCTCAGATGATGGTGTCGAAAATACAGCAAGGCAGCTGGATCGAGGCCTTCAAAGTCAAGCACCTCGACAAGTACACCGCGCCAACCTTGGAGGACGTGAACTATCCGACGCTCGGTGTAGATCAAGCCTGGAATGACAAGGACAGCGGTATCCTTTTTATCGGCACCTACGCGGCTGACCGCTCCCAGAACGACGAGGAAACCAGCTGGCGCATTACCAACCTGCCCAATGTCAGTGAAGCTTTCGTTTTGCAGGACGGCGCCCAGTTTCCAGTGGAAGTCACCGGCCCCAACAGCATCCGGATCCGCACGACTGTTGGTGATCATCGCTACCAGATCTATACCGGCTACCACGGGCAGCAAACCGCTGCGTCTAGAGAGTCGGCCCCGACAAAGATTGCTGGCGGCGCCGCGTTCGCCGACCGAACCCGCACCGCGGCACAGAATGCCAAAGCCGCTGAATCAGTGATGTTGAGCGGGTCCGCTGATTGTGCCTGCTGTCAATCTTCCGCTTAGCAGATTCTCTGCCCCCCGCTACGTGGAACGCGAGGACAGTCATCCAAAGATTCAGCACCTCGGAGCCGTGGGTCTCGGCCGCAATAGCCCCAGTGTCCGTACGCAGAAAAACCTGCAATCAGAATATGGTTAATCGTTAAAATGCCTCTCGCCGCACGTTAGGCTAGCCGCCTCACCGTACATCGGTCCTTGCCGGAGGCACCCTATGACCCGTGACGGACGTCTCATCTCGCTCGCACTTATGTTGTCGCACTCTTTGGGAGTCGCCGCTGAATTGCCTCAAAAGTACATGCCTGACTAGTCTCCAGTTTAAAGAACGCGCATCGGGAGTCGAATCATGAAAAACATACGGATGGGTCGGTCTGGACCTTTGCTTTAATACCTGATTGAAGGGAACTCTAGGGTGAAGAACGTAAAGTGGATGATTGTTCTGTTTCTCGCCTACGTAGGGATCGTCTGTTTATTCGAATCGCTGCTCGGATACTTTCAACCAGCCGGACAAGCTACGCTCGTGATCACTACCGCGACGGAGGACGGTTCTCTAAATGACCGAGTGCTCGGGCTCCTCGAAAGTAACGGCCAATTGTACGTGGCAGCGAATCACTGGCCGAGAGCCTAGTATACCAACGCTATAGCAAATCCAGCCGTGCAAGTCACCGTAAACGGAACAAAAACCCCCTATCATGCCGTTCCGGTCAGCGGCACGGAACATGACCGCGTTGACCGCGCACATCGTCTCGGTAACGATACAAGGACACCTTCCCTGACAGTTTGGACAGACGACAACACCCGCAACGAACAGTAGGCAGAGTTCAATAGGGTGTCGGTGAATCTTTAGGAATGTTTCGCTTCTATTTGTCGGTCGATGCAGACGCAGCCTTTTCCTCGGCCCGAGCCCCAATGAGAACATTAGCGATCGAATAATTTCCCTCGTGGCAGGCGTACTCGTAGATCACATAATCAGGAAGGTGAGTCAACGGTAAGTCGACAGTCCACGGTCCTGTGTATGTTGTCGAATCATAGATGGTGAATCGGTAATCGATCGTGTCATTGTCAAGCCTCGTGAAGCGTTCGACGGCGCGCAAAGTTTTACCCGCGCCGGGAAATCGCCACGTCGTCTTGTCACTATAATTTGTGGTCTCGACAACCAGAGTATCGTCCTCCCAGTGCCCCCGTGAATCTCCATTCCACATTCGGATGTCATCGCTCACGTGCGGACTTCCATCCAGTGGAATGAAGCGGACGTCGTGAATCATCTCGTTCAGAATCGCCACGTACCCAGGAATCTGCAGGATGTGATAGGTATTGTTGTAACCTGTCGGAATTGGGGGAGCCCGCTGATAGGTCATGCAACGCTCCTGCACAGGCCGATCTTCCCACGAATCATACTGATGCAACGGGCGGTACTCAGCTCGCACAGCCTGTTGCCGTTGGGCTTCGGGCGTCAACGGAGGAAGTCTTCCATCTGCTGGGTCTACAATGAGCGACGTCCGTCCAGTTGAACCACCTCGGTCCCACCAGACCTGGTTATACGCGAGACCCAAATCTCGCTCCGGTGTTAACTCGGCCCGTCGTTCAGAGGACGCACGGGTTGCCGCATCTTCATTCTGTTGAGCGACCTCTTCTTCCGTCAGAAACTCTCTCCCGGCAAGTTCTACGGGTCGTTGCAGTGGCGTGATACTCGCGAACGACCAAATCCCCTGTAGATCAGGATCACCCCATGCCGTTCGAGTGGTGTTCGTGTTTGTTGTCGCCGCCTCCTGGGCGACCAGCGAGGCCGATAGCACCAGTATGACTACGAACACCGCCACACACCCGCCCGAGAACGTCTCAGTGTATCGATGGCTCATATCACCCTCCTGTCATCAGATCCCATCTGCCAAGGATCTTTCCAGAAATATCCGGTGCGCCCTCGGCTTCCACAATGACATCCTTCTAACCCTCATCCGATACGACATCCTACCTGATTAGGTCCGCAAGAACATCCACTGAATACTCTAATAAATGTCATCTTGGGTCACATCTCCCTCACGATTCCAGGTAAAGCGTGCGACTTCTACCTCGTGGTATATGTCAGACTCGACCACTACTTGAATGACCAGATTACTTGTAGGGAGGCGGGCGTCGGATTTGCCTTTTCCATCGTACTGATGTGAAACTTTTCGTTAATTCGAAAGATTTCGACATACGCACCACCGGCACGTTTGAACTGGAATTACAATCGTATCGGCCATTCCGCATGACAGCGATGTCTCTGTGAGGCGCAAGAATACCCAACCTCCGACACTAGAAAGGTTAGGAGAAAGAAACAGATGAACACGACAAAACGTGGTGCCACTCGAATACTTTCATTCACTCTCGTTCTCTCGGCGGCACTGACCTACGGCCTGTGGACAGCCGGCCCTCTTGTCGCTCAAGGACCTGGAACCGAAAGTGCACAATGGACGTACCTCGGCGGAGACAGTTGGCACACCCGGTACACGCCAGCTGATCAGATCACACCAGAAAATTTTCATGAATTAGACGTTGCATGGCGGTGGAATGCGGGCAGTTTCGGCCCCAGCACAGCACGAGCCACGCCGGCCTTTATCGACGGCAAGCTGATCACTGTCAGCGGTAATCGGCGGCACGTGGTCGCGCTGGACCCGGCGACGGGGGAACTCCTCTGGAGTTTCACGGAGCCAAACACAGATCGCTACGAGTACTCCATGCGTAAGGGGTATGGAAAAGGCATCGCCTACGCCGAGATCGACGGCCGTGGCGTGGTCTTCATCACGAGCCCCGGTTTCTTCTTACACGCACTGGACGCTGACACCGGTCGCCCCCTCGAAAACTGGGGACGGTCCGTACCACTTGCCGACTTTGGCACCACTGGAACGGTAGACCTAGTCGAAGATTTGATTGCCGACTGGAGCCCTTGGACCAGTATGGATCGGCCCTATGACCCCAATATCGGAATTCCCTTGGAGATTGGCTACATCACCAGTTCGTCCCCGCCGATCGTGGTGAACGACACGGTGGTAATTGGTAACTCGGCCGAACAGGGCTACCTGCAAACACGAATTGAAAACGTCCCTGGCGATATCCTCGCCTACGATAGCCGCACTGGTGATTTCAAATGGAAGTTTCATGTGGTCCCACGACCCGGCGAACTCGGACATGAGACGTGGGAGAACGATGCGTGGGAATGGACAGGCGATGTCTCCTCATGGGCACCCATGTCTGCCGATCCGGAACTCGGACTCGTCTATATTCCAACTAACAGCGCCACGATTGACTATTACGGCGGCCACCGGCCTGGCGACAACCTCTTCGCCGCGAGTCTGATCGCACTCGACGCCGAGACAGGTGAGCGACGATGGCACTATCAGATGGTCCATCATGACATCTGGAATTACGACACGCCGACGGCGCCGATCCTGATGGACGTTGCTGTGGACGGGCGTGAGATTAAGGGCATCTTTCAAGCAACAAAACAGAATTGGGTCTACGCTCTAAACCGAGAAACCGGGGAACCCATCTGGCCCATCGAGGAGCGGCCTGTCCCACAATCGAACGTTCCCGGCGAACAATTATCACCGGTCCAACCCTTCCCAACTCGGCCAGCGCCCTACGATCTTCAGGGACGCACCGAAGAGCATCTCATTGATTACACTCAGGAAATCCGAGAAATGGCTCTCAAGGTAGCGACAGAAGGTAACTTCTTTAACCAACTGTTCGACCCACCCACAACTGTAGACGACCCCGCTGGACCCGCCTGGAACTGTCCGGGCGGAGGCGGTGGTACGAATATTACGGGTCCACCCGTCGCTGACCCCGTTTCCGGAGTAATGTTCGTGACCTCAGGGAGCGGCTGTTTCAGACTGCAGGTGTTACCTGGTAGCGAGTCCCCACTCGATGAGCGAGAACAGTCTGGCGTCACGCATAGCGCCTGGTCGGCGGTGGCAACCAGCGTGAGGGGCAGCACGATTGAGGATGCAACCATTGATGGGCTCCCAATCTGGAAGGGGCCGGTGGGACGGATCACGGCGATCGACATGAACACGGGTGAGCACCTGTGGGTAATTCCAAATGGCGACGCTTCGCAGGACCAGCAGGACGCGATCGGCAATCATCCGCTCCTTCAGGGGGTCGACGGTGTCGAAGTTAACCGCGGTCGTCCCGGCGGGACCGCAATGGTCGTCACTCCAACAATGCTGGTAGCGGGCGGACGGACGAGCGATGGCACACCACAGTTGTTTGCCATTGATAAGCAGAGTGGCGAGCGGCGAGCTGCCGTGGATATTCCTGGTGTTACTCGATACGGGATGTCGAGTTGGATGCATGAAGACAAGCAATACATCATCGTCCAACTGCAGGATGGCTTGGTGGCTTACGCCTTAGGTGGAAGCACTGCCGACACAGGGGGACACTAGCAAGTCACAGACCGCTCACTGCTCAGTGAGGAGGAAACACAATGACACGCCTGAGCTTCATCGCTGCCCTCGTGCTGGCAGTCGGATTGACTCTTCCTCCCAACAGTACTGCACAACTGCCAGGAGTTAAAAACGGTGAGTGGCGCTACCTGGGTGGTGATGCCGGTCACACGCGGTCCAATCCCGAACTGACCCAGATCAACGCGGCAAATTTCTCCGAGTTTCAGGTCGCGTGGATCTGGCGAGGCAGCAACTTCTGGGCAGGCCTGGAACATACGCACCGAGCGACTCCTGTCTTTGTCGATGGTCTGCTTTGCACGGTATCCGGACAGCGACGACTGGCTTGACCAACTTGTCGAATACATCGTTAACACACACGTATACGGAGTCATTCATTCGTTCAAATATCCCCTGTATCAAATTCGACAAACCTGAGGGCACCTATTTATGCTGGCTGGACGTCCGCGAAGCCCTTCAGAAGATCCCGCAGGCGCCACCGACCGACTCGGACGAGGCCTCAATACCCGAATCGATCTCTCAGCAGTATCTCGTGGAGCACGCCAACATTCACCTTAATACCGGGTCCAGTTATGGCTTCAGTGGATCCAACCGAATGCGCATGAATATTGCGACGTCCAGACACTTGGTCGAACTGGCGTTGAATAATCTAGCTAACGCTCTAGTTGTGGTGTAAGTTCGTCCCACCATGGACTCGCTGTCGGTTTTCTGCATCGTGCTCGGAACATGGATCATCGCCAAACGGGCGCCCTTAGTATTCGCGCCGAGGAGAACCCTGCGTGCCTACGACAGATGGGTACTGGCAACCACCACCAGAATGCGAGCATTCGGTATCGCAATCGCTATTTTCGGGATAACGCTCGTTTTTCTTCCTTTAGGCGACGCCGGGCTGGCCAGATTGCTTCACTCCGTTGGAGTTGCCATGCTCGCGGTGGCGCTCTCGGTCTTGGTTCTACCAAAGTGGACCCAGCGACAAGTCCGTCGATTAGTTGCTTTTGTTGAGCTCTCTGTGGGAGACAGGGGTTTACGCGTCATTGGTCTACTCAGCGTAGCGCTTGGCGTGTTTTTGATCTACTTGGGTATCTCCGTGGCGTAAGTGACCGATTCGCCGACCAGTCGCCTCAATCACTGGACTACTGGTATTCGGCCCATGGACGACGGATTTTAGTTGATTGCCCAGCAGTCTCGGTGTATTACATGGTCAGTTCACTTACGGTCGAATCGCCTTTTCTAGGCAGGAGGACGAGGGATGAAGAACCGGCTACTTGCGTTAATCGGTGTGCTGACAGTGCCAACCGCCATCGTGGTAGGGCTTCAGGTCGGCTCGGTGTCAGTAGATGGCCAGACTCAAAATACCACCGCATGGGGACATCCGAATCTTGAAGGGATCTGGCTCGACGTCTACGCGACGCCCTTGGAACGAGATCCAGAACTAGGTGATCGAGAGTTTGCCACCGATGAAGAGCGGGCTGAACGGGACCAGGCTCGCATGGGTAGCGTCGGTCGTGACCGGCGGGTCACACGCGGGAGTCAACAAGACGTGGCCGGAGCGTATAACGCCGTCTATACGTCGGTTAAGCCCGCTGGTCCACGCACCTCCCTTGTCGTCGACCCGGCGGACGGGAGAATTCCGACCCTCACAGAAGAGGCAAAAAGAGACGACGAGATTCAGCGCGAGTGGCGTCTGATGCTCCTGCGAAATACCGAGACTTGCCAGTATGACGCACCCGCCTGCGAGGGCGGGACCTACGGGTCACCATCACCAAACCGGTACGATATTACGCCGTTCTACAACACATCGCGTATGAACCGCCACGATGGCCCTGAGGATCAGAGCACCTACGACCGTTGTATCGCGGGCTCAACACCAGATTTCGTTGGATTCAGGCGCATCGTACAAGGTGAGGATTCGATTGCATTCGCCTATGACACGGGGCAGGGACAGGGATTCCAACGGGTCGTCTACCTGGGAGGCAACCATCCTCCGAGCCAGATTCGTTTACGACACGGCGACTCGCGTGCTCACTGGGAGGGAGAAACACTCGTCATTGAGACGACCAATTTCTCACCCAAGTTCACGTTTCGGCCAGGTCGACCCTTTTCCGGCGCCGAGTCGGGTGCGAACCGCGTGCTCACTGAACGATATCGACGGGTCGACGAAAACACGCTGAATTACGAAGTAACGATCGCGGATCCGACAATATGGACCGCGCCGTGGACAGTGCGGCAGGAGTTGAAGCGACAAAACGATCAACAGAATCGGATCTACTACGAACCACGATGCCACGAAGGCAATTATGGTCTACCGGCGCTACTCATCGGTGCGCGCCTTGAAGAACAGGAGTTTGCCGAAGGTCGAGGCCCCGACCCGTTCTCATTGGATACCGCTACGGACTTTGGAGGCGGCGTGCAGTAGTGACGCCCGTCACCACCAACTCCTCAATACGATGGATCACGCCAAACATAAGGTGTAGGCACCACAGTCTAGGTCTGCCCAGTACTACGTATTTGAGCGGGTATCTGCTCCTTCAAGTCTTACGAGACGACGCTCGATCTCCATTAGTTTGTGCAAGATAATGATGTGAGTCTTCTTCGCATCGATGCCGACTGGACTCGCCTCGCTGCTGATCAGTTTTTCAATGTCACTGTAGACACCGTCTGGAATATCAATCTGCATGCACTACGTCTCCTTGCCAGTTAGACAAGCTTTAAATTGTATGCTGGAACATTCATTTATCACAGCAGCGGCCTGACGTTCCCACACCATTTACTCTTTCTTTACCCACTTCTGGAGACACCCGCCAGATGGACTCGCTTCACAGCCACTGGTCAATCCGGCAAAGATATTCCCTACCTCATCGGCGGCCATCCCTTCGGGTCGAGTTCCCGGAATGAAGTAATGGAGCGACCCGTCTTGGGCGTTCCCGATTCGGACGCCAACCTGCCAACCTGGATTACGGGCCACTCGCCCGCCTCCCTCAGCAGCCACCGACGGCCCTGGAATCTGCGCCCCCGATTCCGAGTCAGCCACAATTAATGTGTCATCCGCCAAAATCGTGATACCGCTAGGTCGGCCAAAATGTCGCCATTCGTCCACAAAGTTCAGGTCCTCATCCAGAATCTGAACACGATTGTTAGACCGGTCGGCCACGAAAAGCCTACCTACAGAGTCGAAGGCCAGCGCGTGTGGTCCCATAAACTCACCAGCGCCCACACCGAGACGGCCGACAGCCCGAACAAACTCGCCCTGAGGCGTAATTTCAACCAAGCGGTCTCCGTCCTGCTGCGCATCCGATGGCCGTGGCCAGTGCCCGTCAGCGATGAGGATGTTACCGTTCGGTGCCACAGCACAAGACGTCGGTCCGATGAACGTGTCTTCTCCCGCTGCCGAGACGCCGGCCTCTCCAAGGCTCATGAGATGTTCACCCTCTTGGTTGAATTTATGCATCTGGAAGCCACGCCCTGCTGTAGCTGGGTCATCTCCGAACGGGCCGCTGTCGCCGGCCCACAGATCACCGTCGTGGTCCATGCAAAATCCATGAGCCTGCACGATCATGCCCTCTCCAAAGCTCTTGGTTATCTGACCATCGGCATTGATGTAATTGATGGGCGGCTCGGAACGAAACATCATCCACGTGCCACCCGTGTCATCAGGTATCAGACCGATTGCCGCACCCCACTCCATCCCTGGTTTCAACGTTGGCCAGTTTTCAACCAGCTCATATGGATTGGTCATCGTGCTGGTCGTCCGTCGCGAGAGCTGCTGCAGCACCGACGGCTCTTGAGCGGACGACGCGCCCGGTATAGCCAACACAGCCACCAGTCCGCACTTCACGGCGTATGTCGTTATGGTTCTACTCGTCATACCATCCACTCCTCGCTTCCGTCAGTAGAAGGTGCGACTCACACCTGAGGTAGTCGGTAAACCCGCTTGGCGGTATCGTGAAACATCGCCGCCCGCTCGTCGGGCGAAAACCCCGCGGTCAACTTCTTAAACTGGTTCCAAAGAACCGTGTAAGAACAAGACAGCTTGTCCACCGGGAAGTTACTCTCGAACATACATCGGTCAGGCCCGAACTGGTCAAACATGTAGTTATACCAGTCACGGTTGGCGGCGAGCAATTCATCCGATGATGGCGGTTGTTCGCGCTCGTGCCAGCCGTAGCCGTTGACCTCCATCTGGATGCCACCTATCTTCGCCACTACGTTCTGGTGCTTCGCCAACTCGGCCACCGCCGGCTTCCAGGCTTCGAATACCTCGTCTCGGTGGCCGGCATACGGCCCGACCCCAATCGGTCCACCTAGATGATTAAAGATGATCGTCGTGTCAGGAAACGTACCGGCGAGGTCCGCCAGATCCGCGATGTGGGTGTGATACAGCCAACCCTCAAACGACAGGCCGTAGGTGCGGAGATGCGCATAGCCGCGTCGAAATTCTGCGTCTAGTAGCAGGTGTTCCGGGCCTGCTGTCCGTCTCGCCACCACGGGCGGTTCCGCCCAAGCCGCCCGGTGTCGAACGCCCCTGAAGCGCTGGGGACTCGCCGCCATCTGCGCTTCGAGTACCGCTACCACACGATCGCCAAGACGCAGGTCAGCGCTGCCGACGATACCAGTCGCCACCCTGGTCTCCCCATACTGGCCACTGGCACTCTTCGCCGCCACCCCCTGAACGAACTCGGTCTCGCCCACCAGCCTGAGCTCTTCCGGGCCATCGGCCCGATACATAGAGGAGCACTCGACGAATACGGTCTGGCGTACGTTGTGCTCCGAAATGTCTTCTAGTAGTTCTTCGAGCAGGTAACGATTCCCAGAGCGGTCCCACAGATGATGGTGCGGGTCAATGATCGGCAACTCCGGCTCCAGCGCCGGTTCGGTAGTCAGTGCCAACCAGTCCAGACGCGGTCCAGTAGGCGCAGCAGCCCGCTGCGCTGACGAGATACGTGCCGGTATAAGGCCTGGCAGTAGGCCGGCAGCTATGCCACCGAGCGCGTAACTACCGGCGCGACCGACAAAAACTCGACGTGTGATCTCATTCATCTGTTTCTATCCCCGCTTTCTCTTGCAATTACAGTGCTGAACTTTTCCCACCTACTTCACAGCGTCCACGGAAACGTATCGTGGATGCAATGCGTTGATCGAAAAAAGCCTCAGCGCCGCTCCATAGCAAGATTCCTATTGGCCTTCATCGGCACGTGAACCGAATCGTCTTTGTCTCATCAGTCAGCTCCTAGCTTCTCATCTCGTGCCGAGATGACACACATTACATACTATCTCTGTATCTCAACCCCGCTCAGGTGCAAGATATCCTCATCGCCAGCCTCTAGAGGCAGTGTGCCGCTCACAGCTACCATATGACCTAACGCCTGCGACAAAAGGGCTGAACGCTTGGCGTCGACTGCCGCAACCATTACGACGGCATCTTCCGACAACGTGATCCCAATACCGTCGTTGAGACGAACAACAAGACCAACTACGCTTAAATGCAGACTAGACGGCACGAAACCGGAGTTCCGTATGACATCTCGGACTTCCCGCAGATCGAGCTTCGCACCGGACGTTGCACGCAGCACCACCTGTTCCTCAGTAACTTGTATTTCCACCACATCAACATTATCAAGCCGCCCGAGTCGTCTCTCTAGGCCACTCGCACATGATGGACACGACAATTGAACGCCGACGGTAACCGTAAAAGCGCCGAGTTCGTCTGAAGCGGCTATGAATCTCCCAAGGCTCACCGCTACAACCGTGACCCAAAGTAAACAGGCGCGTTGAGACCGTAACACCCCCACGTTATTGCTGCACTCGTGAAAATTCGAACTTCACAGAATCATCGCGAAGGACCCATGTTTCAACGCAGAAATTAATGACGCCGTCCGATACATCATCGATGTGAATACACCGTGACAATATGTCCATCCCGAGTCCACACCCCGTTACGAATACCTTCATTCACTTCGCCATCATCTGTAATAGCGCGCCCGACTCCTGTGAAGGAATCTTGCGTCGCATGCCTGGGATTCACCAGAGCGTTGTACGTTAAACGAACTTTCCCATAGTGACCGGCTTTCGCGCTGACATTGAACGTCGTTCCAGTTTAAGTCTCCGTGACCGAGGTAATTTTCCCTTCGACAGAGCAGCTTTCGCTTGCAAGCTTGAATTTCTCTGCATCAGACATGGTGGACTCCTTTACGCACTTCTGGCAGGACGGGCAACCCGCCCAGCTTACATTGCTTTAGTTTCAGCACCGATATGTATGAGAAGTCAAGACATTCCATGGCAGACAACGATCACCACAAGTGTTATTGAATCGACCGCCTCCCCGCAGTAACCTAAGGCCTCAACTGAGGTCGCGACTACTATGGACGATAATCTTGAGTACTTTGAGTTGAAATACGCCGCAGCTCGAGCACGAGCGGGACGACGCCTCGAAGAGGCCGCTCTAGGTCAAAGCGTGGGCTTGAACGGCTACACAACCGTAATGCAGGCCCAAGCGCTGTGCGACCACCTGAATCTCGAAGCCACGGCTACGCTGCTGGAAGTCGGGTCAGGTCAAGGTTGGCCCGGGTCGCACATCGCCGGAACGACGGGTTGTCGCCTAGTCTCCATCGACGTTCCGTGGGACGCGCTACTTGCGGCCAAGCTGCAGAACCAGACCGTCGTCGTCAACGCTCGTGGTGGGGCGCTTCCGTTTCGTGCTGACAGCTTTGACGCCATCGTACATGCCGACGTAGTCTGTTGAATTCGAGACAAGCTCGCCGTGCTGCGAGAATGTGACCGGGTTCTCAAACCGGGGGGGTGCATTGCCGGATACGTTATCCATGTGCCGGCCGGAATCACTGAAGCCCAAAAACGCCGAGCGGCCGAGTTGGGACCGTCCGAAGTTGTGGCGTCATCTTCATTCGAAGCGCTCACTCAGGCCGCCGGACTCACCATCGTGCTCACGGAGGATGTCACCGAGTCGTTCCGGTCAACGTGCGCGGCGCTAGCCGCTGCCCGCAGGGACCTCGAAAACGAGTTGCGCATCGACGAGGGCGATGACTTCTACGACGAGGAACGGCGTAAAAAGAATACGATGCTGCAGGGAATCGACGAAGGCATTCTCCATCGGTCTCTGGTGGTCGCAAGCAAATAGAACAAGTGAACCAGTGAAACACTGTGAAATCACATGAGCCTTACTCACTTCTAAATAACGGTGTCGATGTCCTCTCCCAGTGGAGCGGGCTGTTTGGAGAAGTTCTCCGATCGATTCATACGTAGCAGCCCATTTTTGAACAGGAAGAAAGGAAGATTCGATAATGCAGACCTCGAAAGGTGGAACACGGCGGCCAGTCCGGCTGCACTTTGTCGGCCTCGTAGTTGTGATGGTGGCACTATGCACAGGAGGCTCGTGGGTGTCCGCCCAACAGGACGCGACCGAGCAATTACTTGCCGAACTTACGAATACCCCTGGCGCTTCTGGCTTCGAAGGACCCGTTCGCGACATTCTCAAGCGAGAATGGAATGGACTACTGGAGGATCTTCAAACCGATGGACTTGGAAACTTACTAGGGTCTTTGTCGGGTGATGCAACGCGCCCCCGAGTGCTGTTGATGGCACACATGGACGAAGTGGGCTTTCTTGTCCGTTATATCGACGACGACGGCTTCATCTTTTTTAATCCGGTTGGTGGCCACTTCGACCAAAGCGTCTTGACACAGCGGATGACCATCATGACACCTCGTGGCCCAGTGGTGGGTTACACAGGATTCAAGTCGGGTCACATCCATCCCGCCGCCCAACGGTCTGAGATGATTCAGCAACAAGACATGTTCATTGACATCGGTGCAAGCAGCCGAGCGGAGGCAATGGACGTTTTTGGCATTAGACCAGGTCTACCGATCACGTATCGCGCCGAGTTTGAAAAGCTAGGGAACACAGGTCGTTATCTCGCGCGAGCGTGGGACGACCGTGTTGGATTGGCTGTAATCACCGAAGCCTTGAAGCAACTGCGTAACCTGTCTCATCCAAACACCGTTCAGGTCGCGGCCACCGTGCAGGAAGAGATCGGTCTGCGTGGCGCGGCGGTCGTTTATGAAAGCACCACCCCTGACATTGTGATCAATCTAGAGATAGGAATTGCGAGCGACTTCCCCCTACTCACTTCCCCGAAACTGTCTCAAGAGGCCCTCGGTGAGGGACCAAGCATTTTCGTCTTCGACGGGAGCATGATCCCGAACAACAATTACGTAGAGTGGATTATTGAACAAGCAGAAGCTAACGATATCCCGTACCAGTTTGAATCGGTGACAGGTTACGGTCAGGATGCGGCGAGGCTGCAACAGTCTGGAACAGGAATTCCCACGATCAATATAGGTATTCCAACTCGTTATGGCCATAGTCCGTCCGGGATCATTGATCGAGCCGATTACGACCACACGGTCGAATTAATCGTGCAGATGGTACGAGCGTTGTCTGCAGAGGAAGTCCGATTGATCAGCGAGTTTTAGCGACGACTCCGACAGGTGTCATCGTCCTCGACGTTACGAACCGCCCTCCTCTCAGGGTTGAACCAATCAGAACGGCGCGGTAGGCTAGAGACCAGATGGATACGCCCTCAACGGTGTGTATCGGGTTCGGGATCCTCATTATTGTCGGACGTGCGCCACTTATGTTCGCACCGTATGCAACACTTCGCTTTTACCGGAGACATTTTTTCTCGACCGATGCTCAATTTCGATGGGTTGGCTTAATTGCCATCATGTTCGCAATCGCAATCCTTTACGCGTCTCTTCATGCACCGATAATGGGCGACCTACTTCAGGTCTTCGCATGCGTCGCAGCGTTGGCGGCATTGTTAGTGTTCGGGTTCCCAAGTCTGTTCCAGCGCTTCTCCCTGAACATTCTCGACTATTTCAACAGGTCTGTTCACTATGGGCTCGCACGAACTCATGGGTTTCTCGGCGTGATCGTTGGCGTAGCGCTCGTCTACGTGGGGTTCTATGCAATTTAAGTGTGCACGAATGGAACAAGAACATGCACAGCTGCACGTACTATACAGAACGACATCCAACACACGAATAAGGAGACCACAATGCGGCAATGGGTACAGACGCTGGCCATGTGCGTATTCGCGGGACTCTCCCCCGTAGCACTGGAGGTCGCTCACGCGGGTCAACTTCCCGATGATGTGCATCCAATATCGCGTAGTCGTCTACCTCCCATCGATCGCGAAGAACTCAACCCGGAACGCCGAGAGGCCTACGATGCGGCGATGCGAACTGCTGACCCTGGAAAGGTCTTGATGGGCGCAGCAGCGCTCAGACTCCATGGCTCTGGTACCGACCTCAGGTTTTCTGGTCCCCTTGGGCGTCGGCTGACCGAACTCGCAATCCTCACGACAGCCCGCGAGCACCATCAGCCTTACGAGTGGGCCCTCCACGAACTCGACGCGTTGGCAGTCGGCCTAGATGAAGCGCTGATCGACGTCGTGCGCCATCGAAAGCCGATCGACGGTGTGGGTGACCCAGAAGCAATCATCATGGAGGTTGGTCGCGAACTCTTCACGACACGTCGACTCAGCTCAGACACTTACGCGAGAGCCTTGGCTACACTCGGAAAGACCAACCTCGTCGACCTGATCGATTTGATGGGACGTTACGTGTCGACCGCTGCCACGCTGACGGCATTCAATCAACAGATGCCGATGGGCTGGCGCCAGTCCCTCCCGTTGCCGTTCACGTATCCCGACGACATTTACCTCGATTCCCGCAGCCGTTTACCGCTGCGTCCAGGTCCGTACCGAACCTCCGTGAGCGAGCTCTACGGTCGCATCGCGTCCCCAG
>Ga0310121_10003261_pt1 | contig 14875 bp, 14 predicted proteins | sample CB27_Tmax_986_MG_FD_203504 | JGI IMG/M metagenome (GOLD analysis project Ga0310121, IMG submission 203504) | Marine microbial communities from Western Arctic Ocean, Canada - CB27_Tmax_986 | ecosystem: Environmental > Aquatic > Marine > Oceanic | place: Canada: Western Arctic Ocean | collected...
ATACTACAACTACGTTTTCAGTTATACCAACTTCTTCCTGAACGGTATATCCATCAGGGTGTATTATGGTTATTGAACCAGTTTCACCACTCACACTATCCTTGAAATAGTATGTTCCAGCGAAATAACACGAACTACAGTTTTCTACTGGGAAGTTAAATTCTGCAACTCCACCATTTGTTGAAATCAAACTGCTAAAAGTTCCACTCTTATCACTTCCAACTGTTCCTGTATGTTGTATGTCAATTACTCTCTGGCTTTCATTAAAGACTACTACACTTCCACCTTCTACCACTGTTATGTCAAACGGAAAGTCATCTGTATTATTAATATACACATGAACTTCCGAAGTTCCGTCATGCCTAATTTCTGCACTTGCAAATCCAATCGAGGATACTAAGCCTATAACAGCTAATGCCATCAATGTTGTTATTACATTTGTCATTACTTAAAGGGATATACTTAGGGTAATATATACTATACTTTATGGTATCTATTTACTGTGAAACACGATAAGGCGTTCCACACTCTCTATTCTATATTCAATAAAAATATCTTTCTTTGTTATTGATTTTAATTCAGTGAGGTATTTTTTCCACTCTCTCAAATGTTTTTCTACGGATTCATCTGTCATTTTTATTCACCGTCTACCACACCAGCTCTTGTCAAAGATAACACAGCTTCATTCTGTGCATTGTTTGGTGAATCTACCAACTTTGCAAGAATCTTATCCTTACCACTTTTTCTTAGATATACTCTATGTGTACTTGTATGTCCTAATGTAGTTCCGCCTATCGGCTTCACTGGATCACCAAACATAACGCTTGGGCTTACCATGACCTGATTGGTTAATAGAACCACCACATTATAGATTTCGGCTATTCTTGATATATGTTTAATATGTTTTTTAATTAATTGTTGTCTTTCTCCAAGTTCCCCTCTACCGCTAAAATCCATTCGGAATGCACTTGTTATAGAATCTATTACAATTAATCTTATAGGATCTGCATTTTCATCTCTCAACTCCTTCCCCAGTGCTTCACCAACCATAACTTGCTGACCTGCATTATCTGGCTTGTAAATTTTTATCCTCTCAAGAAACTTTAATGCTTTTTCTTCTTCTTCGTCATTTAATGGTTCTTTTGGTGCATTTGCCTTTAACTGTGCAGGTGTCTGCTCTTTTATTTTTATCATACCACGTTCATATATTATTTGAAGCACTCTATCTGGTCTAAACGAATTCTCTGTGTCTATGTAAACCACTCTTGCAGGTTTTCCTTCATCTGAAAAACCTCCATCTTTTATAGGCAAAAACACATTTACCGCACAAGTCATAGCAATCTGTGTCTTACCACTTCCAAATTCTCCATAAACTTCTGTCATAACTCCTGTTTCAACACCACCACCTAGAATCTCATTAAAATTACTTGCACCTGTTGTAAGATACTGTATTTTTTTTGCCCTATGATCTAATAATTCTCTGCCAGTAAGACTTGTTTTACCTATAATATCTTTTTTCTGTAATGATTCCCGTGCCTTTTCAATCATATCTGCACAGGCATCGAAGTCAAGACCTGTTAATTGGTGTAACTCCATTGGTCCCCTAACTATCAAATCTTCTGCTCTTTCAATACCAGCTAGGTTTAATTTCTTAAGTCTAATATTTCCAATTCCTTCTACATCTACAAGTGAAAAATCTTCCACTTCTTCGAGGTCTTTATCTACTTCCTCTTTAGTTCTACTCTTTTTTGTCGCCAATAGTTCCACCATCTAATCGCCTCTTTATATTTTCCATAGTAAGATTTACCAATTGACCTACACCAGCAGGATTGCTTTTAAATGCAGTTGGATCTTCCCTTATAGCTATTTCAGCTATGATCTTTCTGGTAGCTATCATTTTCATTGTTTCATCTTCAATAATTTTTACATAGTTATCTTCTAATAGTGATTCTGCTTTAGCCTCTACAAATTCTCCAAGCCCCTGACTTTCCTCTATTTTTTTCCATCTCTCATTAAAATCATAATGGTCATACCCAAGATCATCTTCTAAACCATGTATTTTCTTTTCTAACTCTAATAATTTAGTTCTAGGTTCTTTCTTTTCACGGGTTTTATAAGTAGCCCATATATCTTTTAAATCTCCCATGTTAATCCTTACTCTTTTTCTTTCCCTTGCCTTTCAAGGTTGCAATTTGCTGTGTAAGATATGCTATTTGTGTTTGCTGTTCAGCAACCTTTCTTACCAATAAATCTATTGCATTAACAGAAAAAGACTTTAAATTCTCATGGCTTAATATGATATTGTTTTTTGTGGTATTAGCCCATTCTCCCAAGTCTATACCCTTTTTTACGTTTTCCGTCATATTAGGATTATTTTCGGCTATGTTCTTCCTAAGTTCTTCTTCGGTCATTTTCACTTCTTCCATATCCCATTTATGACCTTTTTACTTAATATAAACTATTAGTTTACTAACCTGCTGAATAATACAATCGTTTTGCAACTCCATCGACTTCAATTGAAATATATCCTGATGTATACATTGATGAATATAGGATTTGTGATACTGTTGTATTATTTATAACATCTAACTTTCCTTTAAGATTAATATTGTCGGCAGAACTATTTCCTAAATTCACAGTTGCATTCATACTTGTTGTACCTGTAAATGTAGTTGCTCCTGACTTGGTTTGACTTCCTGAATCATTTAGATAACGATCATCAAAATGACTTTCACCATTTGCAGATAAGTTGTTTAATGATGTATTAGCTCCACTACTACCTGCATTATCATCTACATATTTCTTTGTAGAAGCATCATAATCTGATGTTGGTGTTCCTAAATTCGTGATTTTATTATTTCCCATAGAGAAAGGATCATAAACATAAATTATGTTGTTAGAAGCCAAAGACATTGTTGCACTACCATTACTCCAAAACTGGATTCCGTCACCAGATGGAACATTCATGTATAGATTACTACTATCACTGCTGATGGACTGACCTGTTACGTTAAAGGCTATGTCATCTAAACCTGATATATCTTGACCATTCATGTTTAAAGTTGTTGTAGCAGTATGATTTCCCAAGTTATCTGAACTTCCACCACTTCCAATATCTGACATATTTCTTACTGCTCCACCAGAATAAACTTTCACATCAGTTCCATTAGTTCTAAAGTGACCATTGACGGAAGGATCACCACTTGAATTGTTAAGCATTAAACCATCAGCATCATTACCTATATTCACTCCACCATCAAACGTTCCTTTTCCATCATCACCTATTGAAGCAACAATAGATCCATTTACCTGAAAACTAAATGATTTGCCTGACGGAACATTAAATCTCAACCGACTAGGACTTGATGGAGCTCCTTCAATCTCTATACCATACTCGCTGTTGCCAACAGTATCGCCACTGTTTGAAGCTGTTGAGAATTTTAAACTATCAACTCCTGTTATATCAAAAGTATTCATCTCCAAATCATCATCTGCCGTAAATCCAATGAATGAAGTTGAACCACCACCAGAACCAAGTTCTACCGTAGCACCATTTGATCTTGCATATACTTTATTATCAGTTGAATTAAGCCACATCATACCATTAGTAAGGGAACTAGGTGTAGAGTTACCCGATAATTTTATTCCGTCAGAACTTATGTTTAATTTTTCAGTTCCATTAACTTTGAATTGGTGTGTCTTACTTGTTGGCACGTTATAGTGCATTCCTGTAAGACTTGGCGAACCAGATGTGCCTGTATTTGCTTCAATGTAAACCCAATTATCTAATGGTGGTGGTGTAGTTGTCGAAGCTCCCTGTGAAAAAACTAATGTGTCTAAATCATACATAGTATATGTATTCATAACTAAACTTGCTTTGAAACTTATTGACGGATCACTATTAGGAATTGTATATGTTCCACTTCCGTCTGGATCGGTAATAATTGCATCTCCTTCTCCTGTTACTTCTGCTATAATTTTTACTTCATGCGTTCCATACTTTCCTATTTCTAATACTCTTTGAGTAGGATTTGCCGAAGCATCAGTATAATCATAATTGGCGTGTTCTTGACCGTCACCTTGAAACTTTACGTGACAATTCGTAGCCTTTTCTGAATCTGTATCATAATCTTCTGACCAAGTTGTAGCATTATCCCAAACGTGTTTGCCTGTCCATGTAGGATCGGCATCTAGTTGAACTCCCATACCTCCAACAATACCTGTTGAATCAATAGTTACAACATTAGTACCATCTACGGCAAATTGATGTGTCTTGCCTGACGGAACATTGTATTTCATACCTGTAAGAACTGGCGAACTTCCCGTTCCCGTATCTGCTTCTATCCATACCCAATTATTTAATGGAGCTGGTGTTTGCGTGGATTCTGCTTGTGAAAATACTAAAGTGTCCAAGTCATACATTGTATAAGTATTCATAACTACACTTGCCTTCATGCTTACTGATGGATCACTATTTGGAATGGTGTAAGTTCCACTTCCGTCTGGATCTGTAATTACTGCATCGCCTACACCCGTAATTTCTCCTATAAATCTAACTCTATCAGTTCCCGTATTACCAAATTCTACCGTATGTGTTGCTCCTACATCTCCAATATTGCCCGTTGGATCTCCTTGAAACTTATGCTGTCCTGTCCATACATAGTCTAAAGCTGTATCTACCGCAGTTACTAATGTAAAGTTTATATCCGTAGTTCCTACAATTATATCTACATCTTCAGTCATCATAAATAATTTGTTTCCGTTAGACGTTCCCTCATTAACAGTTACTATTGTTCCTGCCTTTACTTCAGAATCATCATCAAAATCAGTAGCCCTTTTCATTGTAGCTACAATACCATTTATATTAGTGCATACATAGATTCCATTATCTTCTGCATCTGTTTGATTTTTATATAATACCCTATCATCTACAACTATTGTTGTACCATCAACTGTTGATCCTATTGCAAGTGGTGATATGTTGTTTCCAGTTGTTGCACAACGGCATGGTTCTTTTATTGCATTTACTGAAGTACCACCACCTCCCGTTAGCAGAACCCACATCTTATTTTCTTCAGGAAATGGATTTGATCCATCAACAGGTGGTGTTACAACCATAGATGCGGTTACATAAAATTGTAATATTGCAAACGCTTTATCATCAAGTGTTACGTCTTTTGATATGTGTATATTTCCCCCTGCCTTTAATGTTATTTTTTTACCATTAATTGGTTTTATAAATAATATAGTTCCGTTTGGTGCGGAATTATTTACTGTAACTCCTGCTTCATTAATAGAACCCATACGAATTGTCTTTACATCAAGTTCAGTTACACTAGCACCCTGTAGTGGGTTTTTATCAATAACTGCACAAGCGGATATTAACTCTATCATATCATAAAGTGTTGCACCAGTTGTAAGTTTATTTACAGTGTGAATTACTGGTGTTAAGCTCCAAACTCCTTGACTATTCATTGTCTTTGAACCGACACTTGCTCCGAACCCATCATCTGACCTTCCCGTAGTTAAAATTGGTTGAAACTCTGCTTGATCTCTAATTAGATTAATTTCTTTATGGAGCTTCCTAATCTCATTAGGCATATCATTTGTATCTCCAAAAACAGTCATTCTAGCTTACCTTCATCTGTAACGAATTTTCTATGTGCCATAATATCCATATGATAACCACCATGATCTATTATATGTTCAACTTCAGTGCATATCAATTCCTGCTCTTGAAGAGGGGGATTTGATTTATATTTATGTGGAACTCTATCACCTGCTACTTTGAACTTATGACCTAACCTAATCTTTACATTTCCCAACGCTGTAATATGATATGTTTGAGGGAAGAACGTTGTTCTAGCCCGTCTTGATCTTGCATATTGCTTACAATTAAGATAGTCTGGATCACCAGTTGATTCTACCATTGATCTAGATTTTGCTACGGGAGTATCGTCTGAATTTGTATATAATTCTTTAATATAATGAAGATCATCTATTGCAATTGAAGCTTGTCGTACTACAAAGTTTGCGTGTTCTGGATTAATTCCTGCTATACTTGGATCATTTGTTGTGCCTTGAAAGAAAGTTGAAAGTGCTTCACCACCCTCCAAAACAAGATTCCATAGACTTCCACCTATCTGTTTTAAACCCTGTTCTATTCCATCCCACCAAGTTTCAGTTCCACCTTCATAGAATCCGTTTTCGTGGTATGATTCACCATACATTACACCCCAACCTCTTACGAATCTCCAATCAAACTTTACTCCTGTAAATTCTTTTTCTTTTAACATAAAATTCAATCCTCCAAGAACATATCCAAAGAAATGTGTTAATTCATCCCACCTTGCAAAATATAGATTACTGTTATCACTTGAATTTATATCACCAAACGGAATTGTAATACTTTCCCATTCCCCATTTCTTCTTAACTTAAACTTGTGGAAATATATTCTATCAAATGAATCAACTGCCCAGAATATCATTGGAATGTTTGCCACACCACTTATTCTTTCATCTCTTGCAAAAGGTCTTGCTATTTCTCGCACTCCACTATTATCATGCTGTGTCATATAATTATCTCTTGTTAATTCAAGTTTTAACCTAAATCCAAGACCAGAAATTCTTCCCATATCTTCAGTCTTTAATCCGTTATTCCAACCAGAAACATCTCCAAACCTATCTGTGTTTGTATTATATGCGTTTAATGATGTATAGTTTTCGGTTAATGCTGTATTAAGGTCTAAATCTCCACTACCATCATATTTCCAACCATCTCCACCCATTTGATAACCAAGATCTCCATGTGCCGAAGCCTGTCTTGGAAACGGATGCCAGAAATTAATCCATGCACCTCTTGATGATAACAGTTCTGGGGCTAGTAAATTTTCTCCAAGAACATACCAATGGTATCTATATTCCAATGCCTGTGACGGTATTCCAGTTGAACCAGTTGTCTTGTATATATTTTTAACAATATGAAAACATTGTCCGTGTCTATTAGCCATACCTGTTCCCTTCTGGTTTGTGGATAAGTCAAGTCCAAGTGTATCAAGTTTTGCTACCCATGTATCTGGATTTTCATCGGTATTCCAAGCCCACACCTTTCCATCTTCCAAATTTACTACTGTTTCATTATGATCTGGTTGTTTTGAAAATCTCCATTTTTCATATACCTCATCCCATTCTGCAATTCTATTATTCATAAGCCCACTAGCTACTTGAACACTCGTTCCATATCCATCAGCAACGAATTGTTTATGAAATTTATTTGTGATTGTTGTTGATGACACATCTCCAAGTAAATATCTTTGACCATGCCATATAGAACCATCTGGAACTTGTGTTGTGTTGGTAGGATCTGTTATATCTTTTTTTGCTACCCACTTGATATTTATTCTTTCATAATCATTAGTGAAATCTGATATTCCATAAGTATCCTTACAAAAATTCCAATCCCATGCAAGTCCTACATATGAATTAGTTGTTCCTGACAATGATCCACTCTTAAGACCAGCTAGGTTTTTACGCCAATCATCTGGCATATTCATTGGATTATATGTAGAGAAATCCACAAAGCAAGTAGTTCCAAAACTATTTGTTGCTGATCTATCAGGCAATCCAGCAGAATTTAACCAACCCCAATTAGTTGATTGTGATGTGTGTGCTGGATTTTCTGTAGAAACTGTTTTTGGGTTAATTATATCACAATCCACAAGGTCATAATCCTTACTGTCTAACTTACCCTGCCTTTGTCCATCAGCTAAAGCCTTGTAAAATTTTATTGTGCTTCCGACTTTATAATAAACAATCTCGTCTTTGAAATATCTTCCATAGTGTTTCGCAACACCACTAACAGTGCCGTCAGTTTTCCATTCTGGTATCATGACAAAATCTTCCTTCCAATTATCTTCGTCTTGGTCTGGTGAAGTTGTGCTTGTATGTGTTGTTGATTGACTAGGTACACCAGTAGTTGTATTTTTTGCAGTAACTTTGGTAAGTTCAAAGAATCTTATTACCTTTTCATTTACACCAGTAACCGTAAATGTTTTCTTTACTTGATCACCAGTGTTATATGTTTTACCTGTTACAACACCATCAACTACTAATGTTCCATCCCATTCTTCTCTATGTTTCCCATGTTCTAACTGACTTCCAAATATGGAATGATTGGTTGGCAAACTTCCACCACTGGAAGATCCCTTAACTATTATATTATTTTTATACTCTTTAAAATCTGACACTATACTTTGTGATTCCTCTCCACCAGCACTATGAGCTTCTACCGACAGTGGTTTAAGAATTGGAACAGCGTAAGCATAACCAGTTCCACTTGCAGGAAAACTTCCTTCTTCCTTTGCTTCAACATCCATAGCATTAGTTAATGTAGTATTTGGTATAAAATCATAATAAAAATCTAAGAAACTTCCTCCTGTTATAATAGGTCTTGCCAATCTACTGAAAATTTCATTGAATAACTCATGTATAGTTTGTGGTGCGGTGGGAAGGTAATGTTGATTTGGACTTTGTGAAATATCAATTCCATCTAATCCAGCTAATATAACCTCATTAGAATTACCAGAAGATAATTGTGCCTTATTAAATTCGTTGGCACGTTTAATCATCACTTCTTTTGGAGTATTAAACCAGTGTCTGTAAGCAGATACGGTTTCCTTAAGCCTATATTGTATTTCCGTTAGATGAAGCGTTATAGTTGATCCCATATTCTGATCAAGATCTATGGTTGATGATGATATTGCAAACCTGAACACTTTACCCTCTATTGTAGTTCCATCAGAATCAGTTTGGCTAATCTTTGCCTCTATAAGATATTTATTTTTTGCATCCTCATCAACCAATACTGGCGTATTAACAGATCCTATTGTTCTTTTTAGTAAGAATGTCTTATGTTCATCTACCCTAAGTTTTATCTGACCGTTGTTTATTTTTGATATACCACAGTTTGACATGGTTAATCTTATCCTATACGGCTTTAGATCTCCATTACCACTTCCCCCAGTTATAGAAGCTGGTAAGTCAGTGCTTGGTGTTCTGTTGGTTGCAGTTCTATCAAGTAATGTTATTGTATCACTATAAATCATACGATTCCACCAAAGTTCAGTGTTAGTTGGAAACTGTATCTGGTTTTCTTTTGACCTATATATCCAATATCCACATTATTTATTGTATATCCCTGTGTTGCAGGAACATCAGTGCTACCGCTTACCGTAGCAGATGGATCAAGTGAAAACTCTGTTGCATTAGGACTGTAGAAACCAATCCTACCATATGGGTGTTGTAGGTCTAATTGAGGTGTTTGCCTTATTGTTTTGAGTTTCTGTATATCGGTTTGTGTGTTTTTTAGAACACCATTTATTTTTAAAGTTATTGATTTTAATCCATTCTCCTGTTTATTTATCCGTCTAACTCCCTCTGAATTTGGAACTGGTATGCTTATAATATTATTAGTATATGATTCTGATATTCCCTCAAGAACATTATCTGGAAATGTGAATGTTAATATCTGTGCAGAAGGCAAATTTGCTGGATCATAGTAAGTGCTTCCACTTGCCTTTTTTCTAGTATCACTTTCACCGCTAATATCTCCATCAGTCCTGTAAAAAAGAATAGCACTAGCCATACAATCACCTAATTATTAAACATCTGTATGAACTGTTTATGTCCATACTCCATTCTTTTTGTGTTGGCATTTTGTGGAGCTCCCTGTCTTAACACCTCTGACGTATCACCGCTAAAGAACACCAATCCCTGTTCCCTATCCACCATATCTTTTAAAGTTACAATTGTGCTTACCTCATCTTTTACCATTTTTCTTACGTCAAAAACTCCACCTGCCCTAAATTGTTCCATAACCATTTCAGTTACAACTTCTACAATCATTTTACCAACTTCATAAACAGCATATGCTATAGCTCCATATACACCACCCATAGCCATCATCTTACCCATTCCACCTTTACCTGCAAGACTACCTAATTTATTGATAACACCTAGAGGTCCCCCCGAAGAACCGAATCCAGTTTTAGCCAATGAGGAAATTTTTTGTATATTTGATTGAATACTAGCTGACTTTGAATTAATATTATTTATTTGAGATTGTAATCCCTGCCTTTCTGACTTTGCATGATATTCACCTGCAAGGGATTTTAATCTATCTTCACCCATCACTTCCATTGGTGGTTTCCCTTGAGCTTGTTGTATTCCTTCACGGGTAGTTGGTTCAATTCCACCAAATAGTCGTGGAGAACCTTTATCAGTTTTCGCATCTTCACTGAATATCCTTCTATTTCTATCCAAACTGGTTTCTAAATCACCAGTTGGTGATTGTCCACCCTTGAATATACCAGATCGTCTTTCCTTTTCTTCATACTTTAGAAGATTACTTGCCATCTTTTGAAGTTCGGCTTCTTGTTTTTCCCTAGCCTCTTCAGTTTTCTTTGCAGACTTTACTGCATCGTTAGCTTGTTTCCAAAGTTTTTTCATCTTGGCTTCTGTATCAATACCGTTTAAGTCTAAATCGTCTGTTACGCCAGATGATTCATCTTCATCTACCATTATGCTTCAACCTCCACCATTTTATGCGGACACATTCCGTGATTTTGTGAGATACCCCAATTACAATTCATACAAAGTATTTCATTGCCTTCTGGATAATCCAAGTTTTCTAATTTTTTAAGAAATGAAACACTTGCATTTCCGTCAAGAGAGAGAAAGCTAATGCTTGTTTCTCCACAGCAATTACACTTTGGTTCACCTTTGGAATATTTGTTTAATGCCTTTGTTAATAATTTTAATCTGTAATTCTTACTTGCTCTTTTTATGGCTTCTCTACCGCTTTCAGTTTGCTTATAATCGCTTTGCTGTTTTCTTATATCGTCAATATTATAAATATAATAATCATGCTGATACTCTTTTCTCAAGTCCTCATTCATACATTAATATGAATTTAATGACTATATTAGCATATAAAAAATAAATTAATTTGAGAGATTTAATCTTTTTCTCATTGTAGGATTCCATCTGGAAAACCTACCAGTTTTTTTTACTATCTTCTCAAATTGTATTTCTGTTATCACATTGTCACTATGTCCATATCCACCATCGAAGTTATTTCTCTCAAAGCCTACACCATCAAATTCATACCCTCTTGGTAAGTTTTCAAGTATTCCTTTTATTCGGTATTTTGGAACGTCTGATTTGAAACTTCCACGAAATGCTTGTTCTGAATAATGTTTTTGGCTTGAATCATCTTTTATGTTCTGTATGTATTTTGGAAATTCTTCAGTTTTTCGTGAACTGACATCTTCCACAATTTTAATTGTGACGACATGACGATTTTCATCATGTCCTAATTGACCGTCAGTTATATGATATTTGACTTCCACACTTGTGTTCTTCTCAAGTGATAGACCTGTCAATTCATTCTTCAAGTTCTGAAACATTTTCAATGTAGATTTGTTGTATGTTATTTTGCTGTATTCGTTGTCAGTTGGAATTATGACTTTAGATGTTTTGAAATATTGTTTGTTTCTCCATGAAGTTATGTGTGCAGTGCATGAGTCTTTGGTTATATCCTTTCTCCAATTGTATTGGTCTGGATCAGCGACAATTTGTGTGTTTTCTGTTGTTGGTTTCATTCTTACTTTTCCTATATACTGTTGAGTATATATTTGTTGTTATTATGTAGATTTACATGGCTATACCGACAAGTATATATTGATATTGTTTGTAGGTATGTTATGGAAAAAACACAAAATCCAGTGAAAGTTCTATATGCGAACAAATCACTACATGGTATGGACAACAGCATAGTTGTTCTTGGCGAAAAATGGGATTCAAATCCAAATACAAAATTGGATTGGTTTCAAGTTTTTGAGTTGAATCTGGGCAATCAATGGAATCCAGAAATTCACTCTGAAGAAGAGGTAGCTGACAAACTGTTTCAAATATTGAACATGGATTCAAATCCATTGGGAACTCCTGAAAAACAGGAAATGATAAAATCATTAGGACTTAGCCATACAAGTATGAGTATTGGCGACATGGTAGAATTTCCAAATGGAAAAAAGTTAGTATGTGTGAGTGAGGGTTGGGAAGAAATGAGAGGAAATCTTTTCCTAACTGAAGCAGAAGCATTTACTAACTAAATCTTTTTCTTTTTTATTAACTTACTCTAGCAGGATTCATTATTTCTGGCAACTGTATCATTTTCCAAAAATAATATTCTTCCAGAAACTCTTTTTGAAACTGTTCTCTCTTTCTCTTAATAGTATCCCTTATAATATAAAGTGACTTAATACCACTGACATAGTGTCCTTTTGAGAAAAGTCTTATTCCCAATGTTATCCATGACAGTGCCAATTTTACTCTTGGTGCAATAAAATGCCTTCTCGTTCCATGTTCCCTTGCAAGTGCTACATCAAAACCAGACTCTGTTTCATAAACCGACCTCACCTTCAGGTAAATTTTTCCTTTCTGTTTGTCGAAACTAATATTATCTGAAAGAAACGTTCCTTTCCATATCTTATGTGAGAAATTGGCATCTTTCATTTGTTGCACTATATCATCAACCACTATTTTATTTGCTAATTCCTTTGCCTTTCTTATCACCCAATCCTCATGCAAGTGTGTATACTGAATTACTCTAAGTCTAAAATGTTCCGCCTTATCAATTTCATCTTGAAAGTCAAGTGAAGTTCCATGTAAGAATTCTTTAGTTCGTGGCATGACTAATTGCTTAATGTAGTTGCCGAAGCACTTCTTTTTACTACTTCTATTTTTGTTATTTCTCCACCAATATTGGTATCACTTATAGCCCCCGAACGGGTTATTGGAGTAAAAGAATTAACATCACAAGTAAATTTCATATGCAAATATTTGTTAGCACCACTACCCAAAGTTTCCATAGTAGTTATGAATATGAGTTCTACTGGTTCAAAATTCTGATTTTTGTAAATCCAATAAGAGAGTGAACTTTGATCATCAGGTGCTACATTTCCACTATCTCCAAATCCAAGCCATGTAAAACCATCATCAAATAAATCAGCAGTTGTCTTAATATCACATGAAAAACTATGGTTATAACCTGCTGGATCTAATGCCTTTTGACCTTGATCATCATAATGTGCCTCCCTGTTGAAAGTAAATCCTATACTAAATGTTTGTAATTCTTTAAGTCTTAGATAGTTAGCTGGAGTTTGAGGATCTTGCATTTGTAAGTATCCTTTGAACTTTCTAGCTCTAAGATTCTGTAGGTTGAAATCTACGCTTACCATATTATCACTTATATTCTCATAATATTAGTATATATTTAAGTCTGTTTTGTCAATTTTGCAATTGCCGTTTCAGATAATATAAGTTCTTCATACACGTTTTCCTTAGCCACTTCCCAATTTCCAGTTACATAAAACTGTGTGGTTGATTTCTCCACATCTGCATATTGTCCACTTTTGGTAGTATTACCTATAAAGAAATTGTATTTTTGTGTAACCGTACCCCTTACCAACTTTCCTTTCACTTCTTCTCTTCCCTTTGAAGCCGTATTGATTACACCATCCATAGTATTCGTGCTTAAGTATGTTATTGTAAATTCTAATTCCCTTTTCATTGAAGGATCATAATACGTTAATAATTGATCATCTTGGTGTGATTCTATGCTAACACCTTCAGAATTAACGGTATATCCCAATATCTGAACCCGTGTAGGTGTTGGAGTTTCCGAGTTAAGTTCAAGTATGTCATATGCTCCTATTATTCCATCTTCTATTGGAACTATATCATGTACTTCAATACTTAGAGTTGAAATACTTCCGAACACTTCTGCATCAAGTGGAGATTTAGACCAACGCAAACTCTCAAAGAATATTTTTCCCTTTGGTTCTAGGTCTGCCTCTTCTAGAACACGCATTATCTCATTCTCTATATCTGCTCTGTCATCTTCCTCAATCCCCAATGGTCTTGTATATTTTATGTAAAGTCTTACTTCCCATGCAGAGGTTATGGTATATTTTACTGCATCAGATGTACTCTTTGAATCTGGTTGTGTCTTTACAATTTCAATGCTTGGATAAATTACATATTTTTGCCTTCTTCTGAAAAACTGTAATGGATAAGGATAGTTACCGCCTTTTAGAATATCGAGTATATCCCCTGAAGTGAGGGTAGCCATATTATGTCACTCTAAATCTCTGCAAGTCACCACTATATTCCACGTTTGGATCTCTCTGGTTTCTATCTTGTATATCATTATCATCACACTTTACTTGATAAACTCCTGTCGAGAATGAGGTGGGAACTGTGAAAGTTGCCGAAGTGAAACTTCCAGAGGAATCAGTAACTATTGCAGTTGGAGATGTTGTTGGTTCTAGTCCACCAAATGTTAATCTGATTGTTGAAGTTGGTATAAAATTACTACCACCTACAGTGACAGTAGTTCCAGTAGAACCGCTTAATGGTGATACAGTTATAGTTGGAGTAACTCTAAACGGACTATCTAATGCCCAACCAAAACGTTTTTCAATATAATCATTTAATCCCTCTGTAGCAGTATTCCATAACATATCCTTTTCGGAAGTCTTTAATCTAAATTTTCCCTCAACCAAATCATGTGCTATTGCTTTTAATTCTTCATCAATTGCTGGAACTGTTGATGTGGTTAATGGTAATGTAATTTCTCTTCCCTTAACATCTCTTGAACCCAATTTTGCCCGTAATCTATTATTTATTAATTCCTCAACTTCTTGAATATAAATCATTAATTCATCTTTAAGAGAATCGTCTGGAACTCTCATTTTCGTTTTTACGGTATCATATTCTGCGTAATAACTCATATTATTTCCTATCTAACAATGTA
>Ga0310121_10003262_pt1 | contig 14875 bp, 9 predicted proteins | sample CB27_Tmax_986_MG_FD_203504 | JGI IMG/M metagenome (GOLD analysis project Ga0310121, IMG submission 203504) | Marine microbial communities from Western Arctic Ocean, Canada - CB27_Tmax_986 | ecosystem: Environmental > Aquatic > Marine > Oceanic | place: Canada: Western Arctic Ocean | collected...
ACGGGAGACGGATCGCCGAACCAGAAGCGCCGACGCCGACGCCGGCGGGGTGGCCGACGGCGGGACGCCGAGACGGCCGCGACCGGCGCAGGCGGCGAGATTTCTGGCGTGACGCAGACGGCAGAGGCAACGTCCGCCGGCGACCCGTCTGATGCGGACGCCGCACCGGTCGCCCCACAACCGGCGCCCGCTCCGCCAGTGGCCCAACCGGATTCCGCCCCGTCCGTGACCGAGTCCACGCCGCCGGAGGCGGCCGCCCCCACCGCATCGGACGATGGGCCGGCCGACACGCCCGACCAGTGAAGCTCGCCGTCGTCGTGCAGCGCTACGGCACCCAGATCAACGGAGGCGCCGAGCTCCACGCCCGCTACGTCGCCGAGCACCTCACGCGCCACGCCGAGGTGGAGGTGCTGACGACGTGCGCCAAGGACTACGTCTCCTGGGCTAATGAATTCGAGCCCGGAGCAGATCGCGTGGGCGATCTGCTGGTCCGTCGGTTCCCTGTTAAGCGCCAGCGGGATCCGGCCGTCTTCGGACGCTGGTCGGAGTGCGTGTTCGCGCAGCGGCATTCAATCGAGCAGGAGCTCAAGTGGCTCGACAGCGAAGGCCCCGCGAGCCCAGAGCTGATTCGCTACCTCCGTCGGCATGGCGCCGACTACGACTTCTGTATCTTCTTCAGCTATCGCTACTACCACGCCTACTACGGCTGCCGCATGGTCGCGCCGCGGGCGGTCCTGGTCCCGACGGCCGAACGCGACCCGGCGGTCGGGCTGTCGATCTTCAGGCCGATCTTCCGGGGCGTCCGCGCGATCATGTACAACTCGTTCGAAGAGCGCGCGATGATCCAGGCCGTGGCCAACAACGCCAGTGTCCAGCACACCGTCGTGGGCGTCGGGTTGGAGATTCCGAGCGACAGTCAGCCGGATCGGTTCCGGCAGAAGTTTGACATCTCGAAGCCGTTCATCCTTTACGTGGGCCGCCTCGACGAGAACAAGGGGTGTCCTGAACTGTTCCGATTCTTCACGAGCTATGCGTCGCGCGTGTCCACGACCCTGCAGCTCGTGTTGATTGGCCGGTCGCTTCTGCCGATCCCGCCGCATCCCCGCATTCGCCATCTTGGGTTCGTGTCGGATGAAGACAAGTTCGATGCGATCGCCGCCGCGCTGGCGCTGGTGATGCCGTCGCGGTTCGAGAGTCTGTCGATGGTGGCGCTCGAGGCCTGGGCCATGGGCCGGCCCGTGCTCGCCAATGGACGCTGTGATGTGCTGCAGGGCCAGTGCCTCCGGAGTAATGCCGGGCTGTACTACGACAACTACGAGGAGTTCGCGGAGACCCTGCACGCCCTCGAAACCAACCGTCCGCTGCATGCGGCACTGAGCCACAACGGACGGCAGTACTTCACTCGCAATTACGTGTGGCCGGTCGTCGAGCGCAAGTACATGGACGTGCTGAACCAACTGAGCGAGGCAGCGGCGCCGCGGATGGAATCGCTGCCCGGGTGGTTCGCCAGGCGGCGACGGAACGTTCCTCCGGCGCGCGACGTTGTCGATGCGCTGCCGACCGGCCCGGCGCTGAAAACGGCCCGTGGACGGCGTCACTTGCGGCGCGGATGAGACGTGTCATCGACCACCAGCGGACGACCGGCCGGCCACGCGAAGGTGCACCAGGTGCTCGCGACCCTGGGCTACGGCGACGCCATCGGCCACGAGGTGCTCGGCATCCAGCGCGTGCTGCGTGAGGCCGGCTTCACGTCCGACATTTTCGTCGAAACCGCCGATCCGCGGCTGGAGCTGCTCACCCGTGATTATCGTGAGCTGCCCGAGGAGGCCGGCGCCGACGACCTCCTCATTCACCACTTCTCGCTGGCCTCCAAGGCGTCGCGAACTGCCTACGCCCTGCCGAGCCACATGGCGCTCATCTACCACAACATCACGCCGCCCGAATACCTGATCGACGTGAACCCGTTCCTGGCCCTGCGCTGCTGGGAGGGCCGGCGCGAACTCGGCGCCTACGTGGCGCGGTGTGACCTCGCCTTGGGCGACTCCGAATTCAACCGTCAGGAGCTCGAAGCGCTCGGGTTTCCGCGAACCGGCGTCCTGCCGGTCGTGCCCAGCTTCGCGCATCTCGACGTCGAGCCGGATTGCGCCCTGGCATCACGTTTCGACGACGGGTGGACCAACATCCTCTTCGTGGGCCGGGTCATTCCGAACAAGCGGATCGAGGATCTGATCCGCTTCTTTCACGCCTATCGGCTGGCGTTCAACCCGCGCTCGCGGCTGCTGATCGTCGGATCTCACGGCGGCTTCGAGGGCTACCTGACGACGCTGTACGACCTGCTGGCGAGACTACGTACGCCGGATGTGCACCTCGTCGGGCAGGTCACGAACGCCGAGCTGGCGGCGTTCTACGAGGTCGCCGATCTCTTCTTGTGCGCCAGCGAACATGAGGGCTTTTGCGTGCCGCTCGTCGAGGCTTTCCACAACCGGGTGCCGGTGATTGCCTACGCCGCCACGGCAGTGCCGGAGACGATGGACGGCGCCGGCATCCTGTACGACGACAAGGACCCAGAAGTCGTCGCCGCGCTCATTGACGCCGTCGTATCGAGCCCGTCGCTCTACGACAGAATGCTCGACGAACAGGATGCCGCGTTGGCACGGCTGGGCGCCCGTGACTTTACGGGGACGCTGCTGCGGTTCGTCGATCAGGTCCGCCGCACGCCGCGATTGGCGGCCTGGGACGTCATGTGGAATTTCTGGCAGCAGTTCGACATGGACGAGCGCCTCGAGGCGCTCCGGACTGACCGGCCGTCAATCTATCAGGCGCTCCCGAAGGATCCTGCGGCACCATGAGCGTCGCACCCGGCGCAGGCGACGACGGATGATCATCAATCAGTGGGTTCCAGCGGCGCACCGCGGAGACGCGATCGGCGACAGCGCGCGGCGGGTGCGAGACTTGCTGCGCACGCTGGGACATACGTCGGATCTCTACGCGCTGACGATCGACGAATCACTTCGCGACGACGTTCGCCCGTTCGACGATGCCGGCGTCGATCGGGGTGACGCGACGATTTTTCACTACGCCCTGCCGTCGCCCATGACCGAACGGTTCGCGGCACTCTCGAGCGGCCGGATCCTGCAATATCACAACATCACGCCTGCCCACTTCTTCGCGCCGTACGATCCTGGGTTGTTCCGGCTGGCGGTGCTCGGCCGTCGCGAGCTGGCGACGCTCGCCGGCCGCGTGGACTACGCGCTCGGGGACTCGAACTACAACCGCCGGGAGCTGGAGGAGCTGGGCTTCACCAATACCGGCGTCCTGCCGATCGCCGTGGATACGGCTCGAATGAGCCGGCTCCCGACCCAGCCGGCGCTGGCGCGCATGCTCGATGACGGCCTCACGAACATCCTGTTCGTCGGCCGGCTGGCGCCCAACAAGAAAATCGAGGACCACATTCGCCTGGCCGAGCTCTACAAGCGGTACATCGATGTCAACTACCGGTTCATCTTCGTCGGACGGTACGACGCCGTGCCCCGGTACTTCACGATGATCCGCGCGCTCGTCACCGAATTCCACATGCCGTCCGAGCGGTTCTGGTTCACAGGGCCGGTGCCGGATGATGATCTGGCCACCTTCTACCGCACCGCCGACGCCTACGTCTCGTTGAGCGAGCACGAAGGCTTCTGCGTGCCGCTGCTGGAGGCAATGGCGGCCGACGTCCCGGTCCTCGCCTACGCCGCCGCAGCCGTGCCAGAGACGCTGGGGGACGCCGGCGTGCAGTTCGCACCGAAGGATCTCGAATATGCAGCCGAGTTTCTCGGCCGGCTGGTGTACGATGACGATCTGCGGGCGCCGGTGCTGGCGGGCCAGCGCCGGCGCCTTGAGGATTTTGGAGACGCGGCAATGCGGCGACGATTGACGCAGCTTGTCGCGCGGTTCTCATGACGGGGCGCGGTTCTTGTCGTTCACCACAGGCTGCTGAACTGATTCGGCGCGGCTGCGGGACCCTCGTCCGTCACCAGACCGACAGCCGGGCCGCATGACATCGTGAAAATCGCGTTCATCATCCAACGCTACGGCACGGAGATTCTCGGGGGCTCCGAGTACCACTGCCGTCTCATCGCCGAGCGCATGGCCCAGCGGCACGACGTCGACGTCCTGACGACGTGCGCGCAGGAGTACATCACCTGGAAAAACGAGTATCCGGAGGGACCGGATCGCGTGCGCGGCGTCACCGTGCGCCGGTTTGCGAATGCCGAGACGCGGGATATCGAGGCGTTCAACCGCTACTCGGACTGGATCTTCCACCACCCCCACACACGTGAAGACGAAATGGAGTGGCTCCGGCGCCAGGGGCCCTGGTGCCCCGCGCTCCTCGAGTATCTCGAGCGTCAGGCCACCTCGTATGACATCCTGATCTTCTTCACCTACCTGTACGCCCCGACAGTGCTTGGCCTCGCCGTGGCGCCAGGGCGCAGCATCCTCGTGCCGACGGCTCACGACGAACCAGCGATTCACCTCGACCTCTACCGGGACGTCTTCCGATTGCCGGCCGGGCTGGCGTACAACACGGACGTCGAGCGCGCGTTTCTGACGTCGACGTTCGGCATTCGAGCCGTGGCCGAGGAGACCGTCGGCTGCGGGGTCGACCTGCCGCCGCAGTCCGAGGACGACCGCCCACAGCGCCAGGGCCGATCGAGGCGCCGTGGGGGCGAGCGCTCGCGTGACGCCGGGAGACGTGCCCAGGAGGACAACGGGCGGAACCGCAACCGTCAACTGGAGCGCGGCGAAGTCTTCCGCCGGCGCCATCGCCTCCACGGGCCTATCGCGCTCTACGGCGGCCGCATCGATCCGGGGAAAGGCTGCGAGGAGCTCGTCGAGCACTTCGGTGCCTACGCCGGCGACGGCGGCGAGGCCACGCTGGCGCTCATGGGCATCAAACTGATGCCGCTGCCGGAGGAGCCCTTCATCCGCTTCGCCGGACAGCTGTCGGAACAGGAGCGGGTCGACGCGATCGAGGCGGCGACGGTCGTCATCGTGCCGTCGCCGTACGAAAGCCTGTCGCTCCTCACCCTGGAAGCCTTCGCCGTGGGCACGCCGATTCTCGCTAACGGCCGGAGTGAGGTCGTCGTCGATCACTGCCGGCGAAGCAACGCCGGCCTGTATTACGAAAGCCAGGCCGAATTCGTCGAGTGCCTCAAGCTCCTGGTGGCCGACGAGCGGCTGCGCGCGACGCTGGGTCGCAACGGACGGGAGTACGTTCGCCGCCACTACGGGTGGGAGGCCATCATGACCAAATACGAACAGATGCTCTCGAAGATCCGAGGCCAGGCGGCCGGTGACGGGTCGCGACGAGCAAGTCGCTAGACCGCCGGCGCTCGGCTCTGGACTCTCGGCGTTCGGACGCCGCGGGGGCCTCCGGCCCGGCGCCACCGGCGGCGTTTCACCACCGGCAGTCGATTCGATCACCGACGTACGCCGGGCATCTCTCTGGCCGTGCGAGCGTCGAGAGCCTTAAGCCGAGAGCCGTGCCGCTCAGTCGTCCCGGCTGGCGTTGGCAACGAACGCGGGTGGCGAGGCGGGCGTCGCGTGCGATTCGACCGCGCGCGGAGAGGATTCGGTCGCCTTGCGCCCGTTGCTTCCCCGCCGGCGGCGCGGCTGAATCGCGTAGCGCTTGATCATCTCGTTCAGCGTCGTCGGCTTGATCCGCAGCAGCTCGGCCGCGCGCTTCTGGACGCCGCCGGCCTTCCGCAGCGCCGACTCGATCAGCTGCTTCTCGGAATTCGCGATCACTTCCTTGAATGAAATCCCCTCGGGGGGCATGACGATCGTTGGCATCTCGAAGGCGTGCGTGGTGCGCACGTGATCGGGAATGAGCTCCACGCCGATCCGTGAATCTGACGAGAGCACGACGGCGCGTTCGATGACGTTCTCGAGCTCACGGACGTTGCCCGGCCAGTTGTACTCCATCAGCGGGTCGAGCGCCTCGGGCGTGATCTCCAGATCCGATCGCTCGTTCTCCCCGCCGTACTTGCTCAGGAAATGCTGCACGAGCAACGGGATGTCGTCCTTGCGCTCGCGCAGCGGCGGCAGCAGCACCGTGATGACGTGGAGTCGGTAGTACAGGTCTTCGCGGAACTTCCGCTCGTCGACCATCCGTTTAAGGTCGACGTTCGTGGCCGCGATGATCCGGACGTCGACCTTGATCGTTTCGACGCCGCCGAGACGCATGAACTGGCGTTCCTGCATGACACCCAGCAGCTTGGCTTGCGTCTCGAACGGCATGTTCCCGATCTCGTCGAAGAAAATACTACCGGTGTCAGCGAGCTCGAACAGGCCCTTCTTCGGGTAGATCGCACCGGTGAACGCCCCCTTGACGTGCCCGAACAGGTTCGACTCGAGGAGGTCGTGCGGCAAGTTGCCAGAGTTGACCGTGATGAACGGGCTGGCCGCACGGGTCGAGTGTGTGTGCAGCGCGCGCGCCACCAACTCCTTGCCGGTCCCGCTCTCGCCTTCGATCAGGATCGTTGTGCGGCTCGGCGCCGCCTGCATGATCAGGTCGAAGACCTGACGCGTGCGCGGGCTGCGGCCGATGATGTCCCCGAAATTGTGCTTCCGGGCCTGCAGGTTCTGGCGGAGCGTCCGGTTCTCGAGCGCGAGGCGCCGCCGGTCGACGGCGTTCCGCAGCACCTTGAGCACTTCGTCGTTCTTGAACGGCTTCGTGATGTAGTCGAAGGCGCCAGCCCTGATCGCCTCCTTCGCGCTATCGACCGACCCGTAGGCGGTGAGCATGATGACCGGCAGCTCGCTGTCGAGCTTTCGTAACTCATCGAGGGTGGCCATTCCCCCGATTCCCGGCATCATGACGTCGACAATGACCGCGTCCAGCGACCGCTCGCGGGCGATCTCGAGCCCTGCTTCGCCGGTCGCGGCCACCTGCAACGTGTACTTTTTCTCAAGGAGCTCGCTGAGCACGTCGCGCATGCTCTCGTCGTCGTCGATGACCAGGATCGTGCGTTCGTCCGTCATACCGTACCTCCGCGGGTCCTGGCCGTCACTGCGCCGCCTCGGTGGGCTGGCTGAGCACGGCAGTGGCCAGCGGTAACTCGATCCTGAACGTCGTGCCCTGGTCCCTGACGCTCTCGCACTCGATCGTGCCGCCGTGCTCCTGGACGATGCCGTAAGTAATCGACAGTCCCAGGCCGGTGCCACGGCCGAGTGACTTCGTCGTGAAGAACGGATCGTAGATGCGCGACAGATCCTCGTCCGAGATGCCAGACCCCGTATCGCCAATCTTGATCACCGCGCGGTCGCCGTCTGGCCGGGTCTGGATCGTCAGCCAACCACCCTTCGGCATGGCGTCGCGCGCATTCAGGACCAGGTTCAGCAACACCTGCTGCAGCTTGTAGTCGAGTCCGAGCGCAATCGGCGCCGGCGTGCCGAGCTCCTTGCGAACGCCGATGTGCGACGCCTTTAACTGATGCTCCAGCAGTGACAGCACGTCGTTGATCACCGCGTTCACGTCGATCGGACCGGTCTCCGCCCGCGCCGGACGCGCCAGGTTCAGCAGGCCGTTGACGATCTTCGCCGCGCGGAACGTTTGGCGCTCGATCTTTTCGAGTAACCGCGTCTTCGGATCCTCTGGCTCGGCGCCTTCCAGGAGCATCTGGGTGTAGCTGGAGATGCCGGTCAGCGGGGTGTTGACCTCGTGGGCCACGCCGGCGGCGAGCAGGCCGATGGACGCCATCTTCTCTGAAATCTGGAGCTGCTCCTCGAGCTGCACGCGCTCGGTGATATTCTCCAGGATGATGATCGTTCCGGCGCTGCTGCCATCCGGCGTCCGGAGCGGCGCGGTTGCCGCATTGACCAGCAGCCGCTGCGGTCCGTCCGCATGGCGCGACACGAGCGGGACACGGTAGCGCACGGCGCCGGCCGGGTTCTGCTGACGCGCGCGCCGCAACAGGCGTACGAACGACGGCTCGAACAGATCGTCCAGCGACTTGCCCAGCGCCGTAGCGCGATCGAAGCCGTAGAGCTTCTCGAGCCCAAAATTCCACCGAAGGACCCGATCGTCGAAGTCAACGACCGCCAGGCCATCATTCAGAGACTCGATGACGTTCTCGCTGAACGCCCACAACCGGTCGAGTTCGGCAGCCTTGGCGTGCAGCTGGCCGTAGAGCCGGCCGTTCTCCAGTGCGGTGGCCACCTGCGCCGCCACCGTGGCCAACAGCGCTAGGTCCTCGCTGCTCAGCGGCTCGCCGTTGTTCTTGCGGCCCACCGCGAACACCGCCGTCGTGCCATCCTTCGACACACTCGGCACCAGATAGTGAATCCCGGCCGCTCGCCACGACTCGACATCGGCGTCGTCGAGCCGCCGCGCCACGTCATCGAGCGCCACCGTCTGCGACTCCCACAGCCGATCTCCGAGCACCGATTGGCGCGAGAGCTCGGGCAGGTCATCGTCGAGGCCCACGGCGTGGATGACCCGAAGCGCGGCATCCGTCTCGCCGTCGGACGTCGCGAGCAGGAGCGCCATGCGATCGACGACGAACGTCTCCATGACCCGGGCGACGAGGCGTTCGCTCAGGCGGGACAGATCCAGATCTCGGTTAAGGTCTCGCGCAAAGCCGATGAGCGCGCGCCGGTAGTCGTAGCGATCCCGGTAGTACGCCCGGTCCAGCGCCGACTGAATCGCGTTCTTCACCGGACTGGCCAGCAAGACGACGACCAGCGTTGCGAGCAACGCGATGATCGAGTTGTGCTGTTGCGATCCGCCCAGCAGGATCTCGCTGGCTACGCGCAACAGCACCGCGTAGATCGCCACCATCGCGAGGATCGCGGTCGTGTAGGCAACCGCCCGCTTGATGATGACCTCGACGTCCATCAAGCGGTAGCGGATCACCGCCGAGGCAAAGGCCAACGGAATCAGGCCGAGCGGAATGGCCGTCAACTCCATCTGCGGCGGGGGGTCGAATCCCAGCGTGAACGGCAACAAGTACCCGACGAGGAACGGCAGGCCGCCCAGCATCGTGCCCCAGAGAATCCAGCGCAGCTGCCGGCGGGCCGTCACCGATCTCGCTCGCCGGAGCGCGCGGATCATGATCGCGACGCCACCGATGACGCAGACCGCCAGGTAGATCAACTCGAGCGACTCCAGCGTTTCGACCGTCGAGGTGAACCGTGGCCCTTCGAGGCCGGCATCTGAAATCGCAATGGCCCGCATGCCGCCCAGCAGCACCGCGGGCAAGTACAGCAGCGGCATGAGAAACGGCCGCAACTGGTTCTGCATCCAGCCGGGCGCCCGCTCGGGGAAGACCAGGGCAAAGTGAACGAAAAGCGGCGCGAGTATCAGCATCGCGACGACGTCCGCCCAGTAGAACACCCAGTCCAGTCGGTCGAGCCGGCCAGCGAACGAGAAGGTCAGTACGCCGAAGAACGCTACGGTGATCCAGAAGAAGTGCAGCGTCGCCTGGGCGGTTGGCCGACGAAGCCGAACTGACGCGCCCACCAGCAGCGTGAAGATGCCGACCGCTGCCAGGACGAAATAGAGCGCACGGTTCCCGGCAGGAATCGGCTGGAGCGTTAGCTCGCGGAGTTCCTGTGATCCGAGACGGAGCACGACGTAGCCGAGCTGGTCGCCGCGACTGCTGGCATGGAGGCGGTCGACGACCGCCCCCGGCGTGTCGACCGGCTGGCCGTCAATCGCCAGCAGGACATCCCCGGCCTGGAGACCGGCACGCGACGCGGCCGATCCGCTCCCGATCTCGGCCGCGACAACCCCCTCGGGCCTCGACACCCAGAGGACGCCGTCCTCCACCTCGCTCCAGCTCGACCGAACGGCGATGTTGGCGAATGCCAGGGCGAGCAGACCCGCAACGACCGACACGGCGAGCATGCCGCGACCCAACCCGCCGAAGCGGGGCCGCGTCGCCGAGAAAGGTTGCCTGGTTGGCCGCATCAGAAATGTGCTCGCGGTCTAGAAAACGACGTGGTAATCGCTGTACCAGCCGAGGCTGCTAGCGAGAACTCCAAGAATTCAAGACAATTGGATCGAGATCCAAATATTAGAATCAATTGTTCAAATATTTGAATTTGTTATCGGTCAAAAAAAAGCCGGCTCCTAGGGAGCCGGCTACAGAGTCTCCTAAAACCGCACCATCAGTCCGCCGACGATTCGCTTCGGCGGCCTGACGACGAGCATCTCGTCGTAGATGCCTGAGCCGTTTCCGAAATCTTCCCGGAACAGGTTTCGAACCGCCACCAGCAGTTCCCAGTCGATCCCGGTGAACGGCAAAAACGAGAGCCGCTGCTTCACCTGGATATCGAAACGTCCGTCCAACCCAGGCGTGGCGATCCCAGGGTCGGCGGCGGCAAAAGCGGTGTTAACGCGATATAGCACGAAGACCCGCGTGTTGGTCTCGGAAATGTACATCTGCAGCGACGTCGTGACATCGTGGAACTCTTCGACGCCCAGCCGCACCGCGCTCGGCGACACGGCGGCGATGCGCTGCGCCTCGGCCGATGGATCCCAGCGCGCCCGCGTGAACGCATAGTCGACCGATCCGCTAAAGCGACCGACCTCGCGCCGGAACGTCACGCCCCACCCGTCGGCGGAGACGTTGCCTCCGTTCGCCACGAAGTAATGGCGCGGGCTCGACGTGAAGCCACTGGAGCCTTCGACGCCGAACAACGTCACCAACTGATCGTCGACGCTCTGGCTGAACCGGCGCAACGCTACGACGTAGGCGCCACCGAGGTCGCGCTCGACGGCGACCGCAACGTGCCGCGCACGCTCGGCCCTGAAATCTGCGCCGGCCGTGAATGGGGCGAACGTGCGCTCCGGCGGCAGCCACAGGCTCATCTCCGACGGCGGCAGGAATTCCTCCCCGCCAGGCGCGCGGGTCGTTTGCGACACCGAAGCCCGAATCCGTGTGTGCTTCACCGGCGAGACCGTGACGCCGAACCTGGGACTGATCAGGGACGGACCCGGCAAGTAGTCGTGGCTGGCCATCCGCACGCCGTAGTCAACCGCCACACCGGGTGTGACCATCCAGCGATCGAACGCGTAGACCGAGCTTGCGGTGCGGCTATCGGCGCGCAGCGCGGCAGTCGCCGCCGGGCCGCCAGTGTGCCGCTGAGCGCTGTACGACATGCCGAGATCGACGCGATGATCGTCGGCCACGTCGTCAATGTAGGACCCGGCCAGAATCCACGACGAGACGTCGCTGCGCGTCATGGCCCCCTGCACCGACCACGCTCCGAGATCGCTGACGGGCGCGCCGAGCTCGACGTAGGCCACGCCGCGCGGACCGAAGTCTGACGACAGAAGGTCTCCGACCTGTTCGATCGAACCGGACGTCAGCAGGTTGATCTCGCCGGTGAATAGGCCGCCGCTGAAGAACGAGGACGCCATTCGCGCGGACGATTCCATCGCGCGGCCGAAGAACGACAACGTGCCTGGCAGAAACGACGAATCCTGCTGGCTGGATTCGACTCTCGCCAGCTCGTTCGCTTCCCTCAGCACGCTCCGGCGCACGTGGCGGAGCCGCCACGCCAGCTCGCTGTGGTCATGCCCGGTGGTATCGTTGTCCTCGCCACTGGTCATTGCCCCAGGTGTTCCAGGCGCCGCCGGCACGACATCGCCCTGCCCGGCGGTGAGGAAGCCGGCGGCGAGCACTTTCGGCTCGGCCGCGATGCCGTCCGGCAACCCGCTGAGCGCAAACGCCTGCTCGATCTCGGCCGCGTGCGAGACCTCGATGAAATTTCTCCCGGATGCGGAGAACCCGCTCAGATGGGCTCGCAGGAGATACGGTCCCGGCAGCAGATCGGTCAACTCGTAGCGACCGACGCCATCCGTGACGGCCAGCGCCGTCATCGCGGCCCCGACCGCCGACACCATGGCGCCCTCGAGCGGACGCCCCGCGTCATCGGTGACGACTCCGCGTACGACCGCGCCTTCCACGGACGCCATCTGCGTTAGCGGTCCGTCCTGCGCAGCGAGCGGATGCCCCACGCCGACCAGCATCGACACGACGAATGCGGCGACTCCCTGGTGATGACTCATCGTCCCTCTGCCTCGACTTCTTCAGGATGCGATGACGGTGAAACCCACGTTGCGCATAATCGACGCCGATGCCGTGTTGTCGGTGACCTTGATCTCCAGGCGGTACGTCCCTTCAGGAAACGCACTCAGCGGCACGTTCTGGCCGGCCGACAACCGATGTCCCGTCGACATGTCGAACTGGGGCGGCAGCGTCTCTGCATTCAGCGTCTGCGGCGAGGTCGCGTTGAAGAACTGCTCGCCGTCGCCCGTACGCTGATGAAAACTGTATTCGACCGTGACATCCGGCTTGTTCTCTATCAACTGCGGGTTGTAGATGAAGAACAGGAACGACAGCGTGTCGGTCGTCTCGTACAGCAGCACGTCGCGCGGCACGATCCGGGCGGAACCGATGGCGTACGGGTCGGCGCGCTGCTGCTCCGCCGACAGCGGCGTCGCAATCGGCTCCACGCGATCGGTGACGATCACCGAGCTCGTCGTGAGCTGCCCGCCCCACAGGTCGGGTACTTCGACCGTCCGCTTCACGACGGCCCGCCGGACCTCGATGGAGTCGGTCCCCACCAGCTCTGAATCCTTGATGCCGAGATAGAGATCGTACGACCCGGCCGCGACGGCAAACGCTCGCCGCACGATGTAGACGTCGGCCGCTATCGGCATGTCGATGAAGTGGACATCCTCGAATGGAAACGACTGCGGCTCGACCGCCCGCGGCTGGGCCGGCGGCGCACCCGGCTCCGGCGGCGGGGGCGGCAACATCATCCCGGCCGGTGCCAACCGGACGTAGAGCGTGATCGACTGGCTCACTGTCGCCGGATCCAGCTTCAACGTGAACGGCACGTAGACCTGTCCCGGCTGCGCCTTGAGGAAGTCGTAGCCCAGGTCCACGCTGATGTCGGACGGCACCGGCTGGTCCCGCATGGCGTCGTTCATCAGCGGGAGCAACTTGGAGGCTTCCGCGCGCTCCGCCTCGGTCAGCAACACATCGGGCTCGAGCGGTGCCTGGACGGTCTGCTCACCGCCCGCCGGGGCCTGCGCCCACGCGGCGGCGCTCCCGAGGCACAGGCTGGTCACCACCAGGAGCCCCCAGAGGGTCGCTCGCTCACGACTCACGCGCATGACGGACAGATCTCTCCTGGTGACGATGACGTCGCTCAACCTCTAGCAAGTGTACAAGGAGCCAGTCATCCTAGGCAAACTCTCCGCGGCACGTCAAACCCAGGTCAAACCTTTGATTCCAGGTAATTTTCGCCCTTTTCTGCTAGCCCAGGGCCGCCCCGCCGCATGGTATGATTCCGGCCGCGCTAGGGGCCGGAACAGCGCCCCGTGACACGCCTGACCACCGTCACGGCCGGCCGGTGGTTCCAACGAGTGTCGAGGGTCATCGTGCACATCACAGCAGTCGTCGGTCGGGAGATTCTCGATTCGCGAGGAAATCCCACAGTCGAAGTGGATGTCACCCTGGGGGACGGCGCGACTGGACGGGCCGCCGTCCCCTCCGGGGCATCGACCGGCATCCGGGAGGCGCTGGAGCTGCGCGACGGCGACCACGGGCGCTACCTGGGCCAGGGCGTGCTGAAGGCAGTCGCCCACGTCAACGGGGAGATCGCCAACGCCCTGAAGGGCGGAGAATTCGACCAGGCGGCGCTCGACGCGTGCCTCACCCAGCTGGACGGCACTCCGAACAAGGGACGCCTCGGGGCCAATGCGATACTGGGCGTCTCGCTCGCCGCCGCCAAGGCGGCCGCCGCGCACGCGGGCCTGCCCCTCCATGCGCACTTACGACAGCTGGCCGGCGGGCCGGCCGATGCGCCGTGGACCCTCCCGGTCCCGATGATGAATATCCTCAATGGCGGGGCGCACGCCGACACGAACGTCGACTTCCAGGAGTTCATGGTGATGCCGATCGGCGCCACCACGTTCGCGGACGCATTGCGCACCGGGAGCGAGATCTTCCACGCGCTGAAGGCCGGCCTCCAACGGCGCGGGCTGGCCACCGGCGTCGGCGACGAGGGTGGCTTCGCCCCCAATCTGAAATCGAATCAGGAGGCGATCGAGCTCGTGCTGCAGGCGGTGGCCGACGCGGGCTTCACCGCCGGCCGCGACGTCTACCTGGCGCTCGACGTGGCGGCCAGCGAGCTGTGGGACCAGGACCGTCCAGGACACTACGTCCTGACGAAGTCGGGCGGCGGCACCAAGACGGCAGACGATCTGGTGGGGCTGTACGCCGAGTGGATTGCCCAGTATCCGATCGCGTCGATCGAGGACGGCCTGTCCGAGCAGGACTGGTCTGGATGGCAACTGCTGACACGCGAGCTCGGCGCCACGGTGCAGCTGGTCGGCGACGACGTGTTCGTCACCAATCCTGATATCCTGCGGCGCGGCATCGCCGACGGCGTCGCCAACGCCCTGCTCGTTAAGCTGAACCAGATCGGCACGCTGACCGAAACGCTCCAGGCGATGGCCCTGGCGAGCGAGGCCGGCTACGCGTTGATTGTCTCCCATCGGTCGGGTGAAACCGAGGACACGACGATCGCCGACCTGGCTGTCGCCGCCGGCGCGGGACAGATCAAGGCCGGGTCGGCCAGTCGCACGGACCGGCTCGCCAAATACAATCAGCTCCTTCGGATCGAAGCGGCCACGGGCGGCGGCCGCTACGCCGGCCGCGGGGCGCTCCGGCACTTAGGCTAGCAGCCCGTGGTGAAAGTCCGGCGTCGCACCGAGACCAGTGATGCGCCCGGCTGGCAAGTCGCGACGAGGGAAAATACCGGCTGTATTTGACCGAGGAGCAACGCAGCCAGCCGGGATGCAGCGCCGGTC
>Ga0310121_10003263_pt1 | contig 14870 bp, 11 predicted proteins | sample CB27_Tmax_986_MG_FD_203504 | JGI IMG/M metagenome (GOLD analysis project Ga0310121, IMG submission 203504) | Marine microbial communities from Western Arctic Ocean, Canada - CB27_Tmax_986 | ecosystem: Environmental > Aquatic > Marine > Oceanic | place: Canada: Western Arctic Ocean | collected...
AACTTCGGGATCACCTCTTCCGGACCGTGTTTCTTACCTCGTGGCATCGCTTGCCCTCCTTGAAATGCGTCCTGACACCCCGATTGTCTATCAGGGCGTGGACTCGTTTAAGGGGGCTGGGTCACGCGTTGGACAGGTTCGCGTCGTACAGGTTCGCGTTGGACAGGTTCGCGTTGGTCGGGTTCGCGTCGGTCGGGTTCGCGTCGTACAGGATCGCGTAGGTCAGGTTCGCGTCGTACAGGTTCGCGTCGTACAGGTTCGCGTCGTACAGGTTCGCGTCGGTCAGGTTCGCGCCGGTCAGGTCCGCGTTGTCCAGGTTCGCGTCGTACAGGCTCGCGTCGGTCAGGTTCGCGCCGGTCAGGTCCGCGTTGTCCAGGATCGCCCAGGTCAGGCGCGCATAGGACAGGATCGCGCCGGGTTCCAGGTTATTCCCGCTGTAGCTATGCGTGACGCCGGAACGGTTCAGGATGGGATCAACGAAAGCCCCACTTGTCAGCTGATAACTCGCCGCTTGGGAAATAGAACTAGTAAGCAACGTCACGAAAATAACCAGTAAAGCAAACCTGTACATTGGCTGTCTCCAAGAACAAAAACGGTTGACTGATAGAGGTTTCAATTTCCATCCCACTTGGGGACAGTTAAATAGGACTCAGGCCAATAAAAAAAGGCGTCAACCCTCTGCATGTCTGACTCTGCTGCAAAAGCTGCTGAAAGATCCTGATCTGGATGTTCAAGTCAATGCGGGGCATGCCATCCTGAAGATCCTCTCCAAGGCCGAGCCTTCAAACTCTCCAAATCGGGCCAAATAAGCAAGAACGAACTTTCAGCAGAACTGGTTGTCCACCGCAATCAATAGAAGCCTGGTGATTGGGTACGGATTACTTAAATGCAAAACAGGTGTAGACGCTGTGGGCTGTAGAGACGACGCTTAAGTATCTTTCGACCCACTCGGCATTACGCTTTAATACTCCCAGGTGATCAACAAGAGCTGCACGAGAAGTAACCACCTTGATGTTGCGCACCCCGCGAAACGGGCGGGGTCCTCACGGTCCGACAGGGCATAGCCAAAGTTGCAACGATTTGGACACCTCGGCTTTACAACTTCAACTATGGCCGCACCAACAGGAGCACTGATGCCGAGCGGACTGGTGGCTATCGCCATTCGAACCTCTGATTCGGTAGTCTTACTCGCCTATCTCGCGGGCATGTGGGCGGTTGCCTTCTACTTTGCCCGTCGCAACACGAATACAGAGCAGTATTTTCTTGGGGGGCGTTCCTTTCCTGGCTGGGCTCTTGGCATGTCGATGATGGCAACATCTGTCAGTTCGGTGACGTTTTTGGCATTTCCAGCCGCAGCCTATGCGGGTGATCTGCGGGATTTGGTCATCAACCTGATGCTCCCCATCGGAATCATCTTTGCACTGCTTGTTTGCATCCCGATTTTTCGTCGGGGCCGTATCACGTCTGCCTATGAATATCTTGGGGCACGCTTTGGTCCCATCGTACGACTGTACGGTACGATCAGCTTCACGCTACTAAGGATTTGCTGGCTAGGGGTCATTCTTTGTTTGATTTCAAACGTGATTGTGGTGCTCACGGGATTTCCCACGACCCCGGTAATCATCGTGACGGGGATCTTCGTTGCGGTGTACACGATTGTCGGTGGCATCGAAGCGGTCGTTTGGACAGATGTTTTGCAGACAATTATTCTGCTGACCGGAGGACTGTTGTCGTTAGCCTGCCTGGCCATCGAACTACCAGGTGGCATGGGGCAAATCTTCGATATCGGCCTGGCCAATGACAAGTTTGGACTTGGCCCAACGACTGTCAGTTTTCACGAACGGACGGTCTGGACAGCCGTCATCCTGGGGGTTTTTTCCTGGATTGCCTTTCAAACCGAGCAGAACATGGTACAGCGTTATGTGGCAGCCAGGTCAGCGCGCGAAGCCAGAAAGGCCACCATCATTTACGGGGTCATAGCCCTGCCAACTTGGGCCTTTTTCTTCTTTGTCGGCGTCTGCCTGTTCGTCTATTTCCAGGTATTGCCAGATGACGAGGTGAAGGCATTAACTCCCGAGCAGATTTTTCCCTATTTCATCCTCACCCGCTTGCCGCCAGGGGTTGCCGGGTTAGTCATTGCAGGAGTTCTGTCGGCAGCCATGTCGTCGGTCGACTCGACATTGAACGCCATCTCGGCCGTCACGGTCGTGGACATCTTCAAGCCATATTTGGCCAGGGGCCGTAGTGACCGGTTCTACCTGGCGTTGGCACGCGGGATTGCCGCCGCCGGGGCTTTGTTGATGATTGGGCTCGCAGTTCTGCTGAGCAGAATCCCCACCAATACCATCAACGAATTGGATTGGGTGATCGGCTCAATTTTTGCCGGATGCATCATGGGCGTGTTTGTACTGGGCTTTTTCACGACGCGTGTTGATTACGCGGCCGCACTAGCTGGCATGGCAGTGGCAGTGTTGTTGAATATTTACCTGGTGTTAGGCGTCGTTGGCTGGATACCCGAAACCTGGGCGATTCCGGTCCACAAATTCTGGATTGGCCCAATGGTCAACGTGGTGTTCATGGTGGTGGCTTATGGAACTGGCTGTTTGCGGCAGCGCAAGGTGGAAGATCTAGCCGGCTTAACCATCTGGACCATGGAGCCGGCCTGCACCACGGAGCGTGGTGAAGCAGAAAAAAGCTCATCTGGGTAGATTTACCTTCCCGAGAAGCGGGCCTTGAAGACAACCTCAACGCCTGCAACAGGCAGCCCCTGCAAGTGAGCCAGAAGGAATCTGGATTTGCCTGCCAATGCCACAAACGGCTAGATGCCCATGGTTTCCAACACGGGCTACCGCTTGTTCCGCTCGACTGCGAGGACTATTTTTCGCCTGGCAAGACCAGTTTATCGATATCCTTCACGCACCACTCAACCGCGTGCGATCGTCCAGCTCCGTCGACGAGTTCGGGACTGTTCAAGGATGCGCCGAACGTCAATACAGTCGTGTTGTCGGGCTGGCCGTCGGGCGTGCGAAAAATATTGTAATCTTTCGTGGCTTCCGTTTGGGCCAGGTCCAGCAAATCTCGCATCGCAAACCGCCGGGCCGCGGCATTTCCAATAAAGGCGGTGTCCACCAAACCTCGGTCTTCAAGCATTTGCCCCAGCCGATTGAAGTCCGGTCCGCGTGAGCCGTAATAAGACCCACCTTCGCTTTTTGGCTGGTAGTCGGTCATCTCCTGCTCAACAACCTTGCCATTGAGTTGCCGCACCTTGGCGCTCCGGGATGTTGCCTGGCGATAGGGTACCTCGCACACGAATTCTGCAAAGTGGTGGCTGGTTGAACTCGAATACGTGACACCGAGCAAAATCACTTGTGTGTTCAATGCCGCCATGACTCCAAACGACGAACGCAAATCAAATGGGGACAACTCCGGGGCATTCTCTGCGAGCACCTGAGATCGCCTGCCGAATGCCGCCACACTGTGGCGAAACGCGGTACTACGACGTGCGTCCGGGTAGAGCCGGGCCGTTTCCGTAATAATTCCCATTTCCGAATGGTCGGCAGCCGGATCAACAATGGGATCCTCCTCGGCTTCATGCGCAAACGCAAACGTGGGAACGACCAACGTACCATTGGGTTCCAGCAATTCTAACAGCGCATCGACCACCGACTTCGCGCCGCCTTCCACGTACCCCATTGTTCGCATCGCAGATTGAACCAGTACCACGTCGCCAGCCTGGACCCCCAGTTCCCGGAGACTGGTTTTTATCTCGCTTGCAGTCAAACTGCTCATATCGCCGTTATCTTTTCTCAACGAATCATAGTTGCCGGGCTATCCGATGGCCTTCAAACGTTGCATTTTCAATATCACCAGGGGCCACACAATCTCCAATCGCGTGAACCTCTACACCAGCTGCCTGGAGCGGGGCAAGCAGTTTATCGTTGGGAGTCGGCACGGTCACGAAAACTACCATATCCAAGTCAACGGTCTTTCGCTCCTTGCCACTGTAGCAATTCACAACATGGATTACGCCGTCGCGTACCTGGCCAAGATCGTGGTGTGCGGTCAACTCGACGTTTTTGCAAAACAACCGTCGGTAGAGTGATATCGTGTTGGTCAACCCAAAGTCGATGGCGGGATGGAATTGACGACTGATGACCTCCGCTTTGCCCCCAGCGTTGGCGACCAACTCCGCAACCGAACACCCCGAATCAAACCGAGAGTGATCGACCACCAAAACATTACGCCCCGGCGCCACAGAACCCGCCAATACAGACCACGCTGTCGCCACGGTAACGTTGGCGTCCGTCAAGTCTTCGCGGGGAGGCGTGTCCCGTGCTCCAGTTGCCAACACCACGGCATCAGGCTGTTCAGACAGGATTCGCTCAACGGTGGCCTCGGTTTGCAGATGAATTTCCACGCCGAGGATCTCGACCTGTCGCGAGAGCCAATCCGGAATGCCCACCAATTCTTCTCGCCCCGGTTTGCGTGCCACAACACGTGCCATGCCACCAAGTTCCGACGCCTGCTCCAGCAACACGACGCGATGACCTCGCTGGACCGCGACGCGGGCAGCTTCCAATCCAGCTGGCCCACCGCCTACGACCACGATTTTGCGCGCGACATCCGCTTTCGGTAGCGAGCCCCACTGCCGCTCATGACCCACGAGCGGATTGTAGATGCACCGCGCCTCGCCTCCAGCGATAATCCGATCGACGCATCCCGTGTTGGCACCGACGCAGGGACGAATGTCGTCAAACCGGCCTTCGGCAGCCTTGTTCGCAATGTCTGGATCGGCCAGGGTGGCGCGAACCATCGCCACCAGGTCGCAACTACCTTCGGCAATCAACTGGTCAGCGTAACGAGGATCAACGATGCGGCATAGCGCCGCTACTGGTGTCGAGGTCACTTCGCGGATGCCTTTGGCCAACCGTACATGCAAACCGTGAGGAGCGGGAGTGGGTGGCCAATGATCGATACGAGCGAACCGCTGGAGATTGTGACCGCTGGCGACAACAAACATGTCGACCATGCCAAGCCTGTCGATGTGGGGAACGATCTCCTGCATATCGGGTAAATGCAGCCCTTCATCGTAGAGTTCGTCACCGGCCATCTTCAGCGTTAGTACGAGATCCTTACCGAGCGATTCCCGACAAACGGCAATCACTTCCGATAGAAAACGCAAACGATTTTCCAGGCTGCCTCCATATTGGTCGGTGCGCCGATTTGTGTGAGGCGACAGGAATTGCTGGATAAGTGCACCTGCGAATCCATTTAATTCAACGCCGTCCAAGCCAGCGGTTCTCACGCGTCCAGCGGCCTGGCCAAAAGCATCGACAATGGTCCTTATCTCGCCAGTTGTCATCACATGCGGTGGTTCACAGGAAAACTCGCCAACCGTTTGCGAGGGTGCCCAAAGCACATGACCACCCCGCCGAGAGGCAATCGCCGACGCGGCGTGGATCAACTGGACCAGCATCCGAGCTCCATGCGCGTGCATGGCCTCGGCAAGTGTCTGGTAACCGGGAACCACAGAATCGTCATGATTGATGAGCGGTGCCTCAGGCAGCATGCCGCCTGACGGATGGACCGTTGTCCCCCCCGTCGTGCTCAAAGCAATACCCCCCTCAGCTTTGCGGGCATGAAACGCAATTTGCTGATCGCCGATCAACCCCCCTTCGTCATAATGCGGATTGTGCCCTGTACAAATCAATCGGTTCCGCAACTCGAAGGGCCCGAGGTCCAGAGGGGTAAATAGATGTTTTAGCTTGTTATCCATCTCAAATCGCAACCATCTTTCATTCAATCCAGAGACTCACCGTTGAGAGCAAAGCATTCTATGCAGACTTCTGCATCTCTGCGCCGAAACAGACTTGCACGTATATTACTGAGGATGCTTTTCACCGGCTCCCATAAAACAGCGGCCGGTGTCCCCTTCGACCAGCCTGTCAATGACGCGAACCATCCCTTCGGCAGATTCGCGTGGTGAGAGCGGTCCCTCGCCTTCACTCATGTCAGTTCGTGCCCAACCGGGACACACGGCTGCGACAATGATACCCTCCGGCTTGAGATCAAACGCAAGCGCCCTTGTTAGCAGGTTCAGCGCCACTTTGCTGGCATGATAACTGTAAAGACTGCCATCGTCCTTGTCGTCAGGCGAAGCAACCATGGAGGCCATGTTAATGATTTTGGGCTGTCTCCCGGCACGTAACAAACCAAGACATTTCTGAGTCACGATCACAGGGGCAACGGCGTTGACGTGATATTCAGACAACATCGTGGCGGCCCTGACGTTGGCCGGAGTTTCTTTTCGAGTCAGCCGACCCGCGTTGTTGATGAGCAAATCCACCCCATCTGTCTGAGAGGCAATCGACTTGATGCAATCGTTGATCGACTCCTCATCCGTAACATCCATGTTGAACACGGAAAGCTGTCCTGGAGATACCACGGGAAGAGATTTTAACGCGTCGGAGTTGGCCATCGAACGCACACTCGCAAACACACGTTCCCCGCGAGCCAGGTAGAGCTGCGCAAACTCGAATCCAAGTCCACGGTTCGCACCCGTGATCAAGATACGTAACATGGTGTCATTCTCCATTCATGTCAAATCGGTCTGGGGAGAGTGGAGTCGTATCAATCTCGGTCGGTTGGCCAGTGGTCAAGTCAGCAACCAACCGAGCGGTAATCAGCGCTAAAGTATTCCCGTCTCCCCCATGCCCGGTCGCAAAGACAAGTCCCTCAACCTGTTGTGAGGGCCCGATCAGCGGCAGTCCATCCGGTGTCCATGGCCGCAGTCCTGCATAGGTTCGAATAATTCGCAGCCGTGGTAAACCGGGCACAAGATATCCCGCACGGGTCACGATTTGCGCAAGCCGATTGCGATTCACTTCGCGGTCGAAGCCGGCAAATTCACGACTGCTACCAATGAGCATTTGGCCGCTGGGCAGGTTTTGCAAGACGGCCGCCACCTGGGGCGAACCACTCTGCGGACCATCCTCTCCAAGGTCTACGGCCTGTACAGCCTCAACAGTTTTTTCATATCGTGTTTCCGTGAGATAATGGCGCAGCATACCAGGTACCGGCTCGGTAACCAGAACATGCCCCTTCAGAGGCCAGACCGGAACTCGCAGGCCCACCAACTCCCCAATCTTCCGACTCCAGGCGCCGGCGGCGACAACAATCGTGCTCGTCGAGATGGTTCCCTGGCTTGTCACCGCCGCGGTGACTCTTCCGCCTTTTACATCGATCCCAGTCAGTTCGGTATTGGTGTGAATTTCAGCCCCGTGCAGAACTGCCCGGCGAGCCATCTCGTTGACGACTCGCATGGGGGAAACTTGTCCCATCTCATTAATTCGTGCGGCGCCATTGATTTCTGGCGACAAAGCTGGTTCGGCTTCACGCAGCGCGGCCGCATCCAGCCACTCACAGCCTACGGACATGTCGCGCAGTCGCTTCAAGCCTGCTTTCAACTCCGTTTCTTCGTCGGGTGGACCCACCAGGACGGTTCCATGATGGAGATAGTCCACTTCCGCGCCATCGGCAGCGAACTGCCGATAGGCCCTGACCGCGGCAAGATGCAACCGCAGCGTGTAGTCATCCATTGATATTCCAAAACCGACGCCGCTTTGGCAGGCACTGGAGGCACCAGCAGCCAGGCCAAGTCGTTCGAGCAGGACAACTTCCAGGCCTGCACGGGAGAGCGCCTCGGCACAGGCCGCGCCAATGATGCCTCCACCAATAATGACGACATCTTTAGGACGAATTGTCGACATACCGCAAACTCTTTTATTGAAATACAGGGCTGCAGAAACACTTTCAAATCGCGCTGCTGCGTTTTTGCAATTTTGAGAATTTCAAGCTTCGTCCGTCAACCATTCTTCCGCCGGCACGGGCCGGATCGGCGGGCGCACCCGCCATGGCCGTTCTTCCTCCGGCACGCGATACCCATGCTGTGCACGCAACCATTCAATCATATAAGAACTACAGACCCGCCCCTGGCAGAGTCCAAACCCGGCCCGGGTTGCGGTCTTCAGCGCGTAGGGTGTGGCCGGGTTACAGGCCAGGGCCTCCTCGGCAGACTGCATCGTGACATCTTCGCACCGACAAAGCATCGTCTGGGAATCGGCCAATGTCCATAAACCGGCACGAGGCCGATATGCATGGCGGACCCAATCACCCAGGCGGCGTGCACGAACAAGTTGACGGCTCAATTGCCGTACTTCAGCATCGTAATCAAGTTTAGCGACCAGCCCCATATCGTAGGCGGAGGTCAAACCGGCTAACCGTCCCTCCACTGCTGCAACCCGCATACCACCAACTCCTGTGACCTCGCCCGCTGCACAAACATTCTCTTGCGAGGTTCGCATTTGCTCATCGGTCTTTACATAAAAGTCCGAAGTTTCCTCCCAGTAACCGATCGTACATTTGAGCGCCTGGGCCAATTCAAGTTGCGGCACAAAACCAAAACCAAGACACACGGCATCGACCTCGATGGTCGTTTCCGAGCCAGCGATCGGTTGCCACGCTTGATCAACGCGATGAATCGTGGCCGCCTCAACTCGCTCGTTGCCGTGAATCGCAGTAACTATACTGGCATACCGGCGCCGAACCCGTCGCAGCCCAAGACGCCACAGGTAGCCGATCGTTTGGCGCGTGATCGCCACATCACGGGCAATCATTGGAAGTCCACCAACCGACGTACCCAGCGGCGTGGCCTCAACGACCTGGACATCGCATCCTTTGGTGCTCAGATCATCGGCAACGGCAAGCAAGAAGGGCCCCGAACCGGCAACCAGTACGCGTTGGCCAGGGGCGACTCCATAGGCTTTGGCCAGTGTCGAGGCCCCACCTGCGGTGAGGACACCAGGCAACGTCCAACCCGGCAGGGCGACAGTGCGGTCACAAGCCCCCGTTGCCAGGACCAACGCATCGTACGTGAGTGATTGTACCCCGCCACCCTGCTTCCAGACCGATAGCACGCCGTGGGCGGGTGCGTCGACAACGATCCCATGGGAAAAGATTTCAACGCCTGGCGACTCCAGGAGAAAGCGCCGAGGCGATCCGGCTACCGTCGAATTCTGTCGCCCGCGAAAGTATTGCCCTCCCATTTTTCCATATTCGTCGACGACCGTGACAGCCATTTCAAGCTGGGAGGCTCGCGTCGCTGCCGAGAGCCCCGCTGGTCCTCCTCCGACCACGACAAGATGTTTTGGTACCGTCATGCAGGATCCTGTCCAGTATCGACTCTGGCTCCTGGTTCAGCAGCAGTCATACAGGCACGAACATTGCCAACCCCATTCACGCTGACCAAGCAGTCGTTACAAACACCAATAGCACAGTACAAACCACGTAATTGACCCGTTCGTGAACGACGCGTTGTTAAAACACTGCCACGCATCATGCAAGCACCGAGTGTGTCGCCGTGGAAGATGTCAAGCTTCCGCCCGTCAACGGTGATCGTGCCGAGAGCAGGCCTGGGACCTGGCATGGTTAGTTCTCCTTGCCTTGCTTTCCCATCGTATTGCTGCGGCGAGTTGTGTGACCGGGCTATTTGGCTGGGATATTCACGTTGAATTCACCATCAGAAGAAGGGGTTAGTTTGAGCGTCAGCGGTGAGGCTTCGGTGGCATAAATGGCCGGCCCGATCGTGATGATTTCGTCGACCAGGTTGCCCTCCGGGCCACCTGGGACTTTTCGCCCCGTCTTGCGTTTGGCAACTACTTCCACTCGGTGCGTTCCCAATGGTACGCCCCCGCGAGTTTCCATCCGGTAGCTTCCCTCGGTTATATCGCTGACCGACGTTGGCCCTTTCGTACCATCGATTGGTACAAAGACAATCTCTCCTATTTTGACTTGCTGGTCCTTTACAGCAACCGTTCCGTAAACGACTTTGGCGGGCAACTCGCTCTTGCTACAGCCTGCGCAAAGACAGCAACTCAGGCACAACCATACGATGCCGGTGGTATCACGTACGGTCATCGGAAATGACCTCTTCACCTTCATACGACACCCCCCAATCCAGCACATTTTGATCGACCGACTCGGAAAAGAAGCGCACATGACCGTCGACAAACAAGAAATTAGCCCCACCGGGATGATGGCTATTGATGCTACCCTTCTCACAGTCAAGGGACAACCCGTTCTGGTCCTTGGCATTGATCCCGTAGAATGTCGTGATGTGGTTCGTATTGGACCACATGGACCCAACAACGCACGAAGGGGTGCAATAACTTGGATAGTCGGTTTTAAAAACATCGTCCTGGTCTGGATCCACCTCTCCTACGTAAAAAGTCTTACTGGTTCCATCGATGATCTCGCGCATCTGGACCTGGGAATTGTAATGCATAACTCCCACTTCATTTTTCGCCGGCGCACCGGAACCGCCTCCCCAAAAATTCGTATAGCGCCGGTGGTGGCTGATCGCTGCGTAGTTTGTTTCAGCCGTATCCTCCATGCCCGGGATGTTCGCACAACAGCTAACCAGTCCATTGAGTGGAGCCGAGGGACATTGGTAAAAATGAAACGACTGCTTGATGGCTTGCCTGTTTCCGACCGTGTTATAACCGATATCGAAGTTGCACTGGTCATAGGCAGCCGCTTCCTCGATATAAGGCAGAATCAGGGCTGACCACGCCCAGGTATAAGTCCCGTTGTATCCATGAGCATAGGGAAAAACGCCCTGCGAATCTTCGTAAAAAAGCAACGCCAGACCGATTTGTTTCTCGTAATTCAAACATTGCGTCCGCCGGGCTGCCTCCCGCGCGGCTTGTACCGCCGGCAGCAAGAGCGCAATCAGGATACCGATAATGGGAGACTGACAGCCACGGATCGATACACGTTCTGGACAGAAGAACTTATGCCTGCCGAGCAGGACTGTTCTTCAGCTATACTACAATCTACCGAATGGCTGTGGCATGCCAACATGGAGGGTCCATCCATCAGAATTGTGAATTGCCGCACCTCGCAATCAATTCCGTTGACGGCATAATTTGGGGCACTTATACTTGTTTTCTGCGAACGGATTGGCAGTGCACATCCGGATTGGCAGTGTGCATCTGTTTGAACCAGCGTATTCCTTGCGGCAAAACCTGGTGAAGCATTCCCCTGGCTTCAAGCCAGCGGTGGACGATTCGCAGCAGGAAAGTTAATCGCTACTCAAATCGCTACTCAATAAGACACGATGCCAGAACTGTACTACCGTGGCCAGCGATTGGACACTTCCCCGCACGCTTTTGGCCAGTTGCGATCGTCCGGGGATGCCATAAACGACTTCGTCGAACTCCGGCGCCGCATTAAGGAAGACGGTTACCTCCTCTTGCCCGGACTGCTCGACCTTGACGAAGTGACGGCAGCACGGCGCGAAGTCCTGGAACGCATCGGCGCGTTGGGAATGCTCGACTCCGACGTGCCGCTCCTGGATGGAGTCGTGCGAGATGGCCTTGAGTTTACTTTTGACGACGAACGCCGCTTCCATGACCTGGGGGTCGGCAATCCCCCGCTGAACAACTTGCTCTATTCCGGGGCAATGATCGATTTCTTCACCCTCTTTCTCGAGGGGCCCGTTCGCCACTATGACCGCACCTGGATGCGCGTGAAAGCCAACCACGACAGTACGACCACTTTTCCGCACTACGACATCATTTACATGGGACGTGGTACACAACAGGTTTTTACAAGTTGGACTCCGTTGGGCGACATACCACTGAAAATGGGGGGGCTGATGATTGCCGAACGGTCTCATCAGTTGGAAGAAGTCAAAAGCACGTACGGGAAACTTGATGTCGACACTTACTGTACCAATTCGGAGGAGGCTGCTGACATCCAGTCTGGCAAGAAATTCTGGTCGGACCGGGTTGACTCCGGGGCCTACTCCCAAGATGCGGTCGCAGCGCAAAAGCAATTAGACCGACGCTGGTTGTCGACGAATTACCAGGCGGGCGACGTGCTGGTGTTCACGATGCACACGTTACACGCAGGGATGGACAATCAAACCAATCGCCTCCGACTTTCTACTGACTCGCGGTATCAACTTGCCAGCGAACCGATTGACCAGCGCTGGATTGGAAAGAACCCGATCGGCCATGGACCGGCCGGAAAAATCGGGATGATCTGTTGAGTGGCTGCACGGGTATGACGCTATTGGCATTCACTTCATTCGACTACGCCGTTCTGGTCGGATACCTGCTCTTGATGATTGCCATCGGAGCCTGGTTCAGCCGCCAGCAGCACACGAGTCAGGATTTCTTTCTGGCCGGGCGAAAGATGAGTTGGTTTCCGGTGGGCCTGAGCATTATGGCCACCTTGGTCTCGGCGCTCAGTTACACGGGAGCCCCCGCAGAGGCATCGCAGGTTGGTCTGAAATTATGCATCTGGCCGCTGACGCTGTGGCTCACTTTACCCATCGTCTTGTGGATCGTCCTGCCGCTCTATCGCAATTTGGAAATCTACTCGATCTATGAGTATCTTGAACTCCGCTTCGATGCAAAGACACGCGTGATCGGCAGCGTTGTCTTTATTTTCTGGCGAATGATCTGGCTAGGTGGTGTGCTCTATGCACCATGCAAGGTGTTGGTCGTGGCGGCCGGATTGGACATCAGCCTTCCCGTACTGCTGGTCGTCATGGGCATCGTCAGTACCCTCTACACGTATCTTGGTGGAATGAAGGCGGTGATTTGGACCGACGCCATTCAAACCTTGATCATGTTTGTTGGCCTGGCATTTATTATTTGGGGCATCTGGACCAATCTCGATGGTGGTGCAGCAGGAGTCTGGTCGGCTGCGCAGGAGTTGGGCCGCACCGAGATCTTCCAGCTTGGCTGGGACAAAGATTCGTCATTCTGGAGCGAGAAGTGGCTAATCTGGGCCATGGTTCCCCATTTTTTCCTGGCCTCGCTCTCGTTTTATGTGGCTGATCAAATTGCCGCTCAACGATACTTGACCACAAAAAACCTCCGTGAAGCCCAGCGCTCCTTCGTACTGAATGTCTTGTCGGTCAACCTTTTTTACCCTCTGCTGGCCTACGTTGGCATTGCACTCTCGATTTATTACCTGGGCAACGCCAGCCCGATGGAGCCCGACGCGCTGATGCCCCAGTTCATTGTTCATGTCTTGCCTGCTGGCGTAGCAGGTCTGATCTTCGCCGCTTTGCTCGCAGCTTCCATGTCATCGATGGATTCCGGATTGAACTCCATCGCCACGTTGCTGGTCGTAGACGGCTACCGCCGGTGGGGTTGGGGAAATAACATCTGGGCCCGAATACGCAAGAAGGATCCAAGTGAACTAAACGAAGTCGACGAACTCGTGTTGGGCAGGGGGCTGGTGCTGCTTGTCGGTGTGGGCGCAACTGGTTTTGCGTTGTGGGTATCCACACTGGGAAGTATATTTGACATTATGATTGGTGTCGTCAACACGTTTGGTGGACCTTTGATGAGTGTCTTTCTCATGGGAATGTTGAGTCGACGCTGCACGCCGACTGCCGCACTGACGTCGATGATCGGGGGAACGTTGCTGACCATCTGGCTGGCGTTTGGTGCCAACTGGGGACTCTGGCCATGGCAGACGCGTCTTAATGCGGTTTGGCCGCTGACCCTCGGTGTGCTAGCTACACTTGCGATCGGTTTTCTAATGACTCTCTGTTGCAGATCGCAAAAAAGTGACGACCAACTTCGCGGGTTGGTGGTGGGGCTGGGACCGCTAGGCTTAAGACAAAAGTAACACGGTTTCGGTCGAGTTAACGGCAGGTAGCCAGGGGCGAGCCGCGAAAATATGCAACGTAAAACTCGTGACCGAGCAAGGAACACCTTTGATCCATACCCTGCCGGCCTGTCTCGGTGGCGTGACGTCGCAGAACCCACCATGGCTGGATCCACACCAGTTGCCGATGCAAAACCGTGACAACCGTTGACCACTGACGGACTTGTGATTTACATTACATTGTCAGGCTGTGACGTTCAAACGATGCTGCTCAAACACATTTCCAAACGCCGATTTAGCCGAGATTTCGTAGCGCCAATTCAGCAGACAACAGTCGCTTGGTACCCTTGTCCTGATTTCTGCTAAAGCCTACAGCTTCCCTGAAATCACCCTCCAGGAAACAACCTGCCATGCTCTCAAGAGAATCAGTCCTGCGATTTATCCTTCTCTCGTTGGCCCCCCGGATGGCAGCAGCGCTCGCTTTCAGCACCGTGGGGCAACTGCCGGCCGCGGAGCTCGTGGAGGTGCGAAAGATCTGGGACCAGCCCGGCCACATGTCCTTCTTTACTGACTTGATTCGCTACCGCGACCGATGGGTCTGCGCGTTTCGCGAAGCGGCCACACATGGCTCAGACGATGGGCGAATTCGGATCGTCACTTCGCCCGATGGCCAGGAGTGGACTTCGGCAGCGCGCATCGACTGCCCACCGCCGAACAAAGACCTTCGAGATCCCAAGCTGTCCATTACGCCCGACGGTCAATTGATGCTGACTTCCACCGCCTATCAACCACAGCCGGAATGTCGGTCGTATGTTTGGTTTTCGGACGACCTCCAGAAATGGAGCGAGGCCCACTCGATCGGCCCGCCCGGAGAATGGCTGTGGCGCACCGAGTGGCATCAAGGTGCCGCCTACGTTTTTGGCCGCAGTGAGAAACCACACAGCTATTTGCAGTTGTACCGCAGTTCCAATGGCAAGGATTTCCGGCCCCATGGCGAACGGCAGTTTGATGGGATTTACGTCAATGAGACAGCACCGGTGTTTACGAAGGATGGAACTTGCGTAACCTTGTTGCGCCGCGACAGCCAAAGCTGTACGGCGCAAATCGGCACCTCCGGGCCGCCCTACCAACAGTGGGAGTGGAAGGACCTCGGCATCCGAATTGGCGGACCGGAAATGATC
>Ga0310121_10003265_pt1 | contig 14865 bp, 14 predicted proteins | sample CB27_Tmax_986_MG_FD_203504 | JGI IMG/M metagenome (GOLD analysis project Ga0310121, IMG submission 203504) | Marine microbial communities from Western Arctic Ocean, Canada - CB27_Tmax_986 | ecosystem: Environmental > Aquatic > Marine > Oceanic | place: Canada: Western Arctic Ocean | collected...
ATCCTGCCCGGATGGACCATACGTCCTGCTACCGAAGGGATACGGAACTGCGCCCAAGCTGTGATGCTGCGTGAAGATGCCGCTAGGTCGGATGAGGGGCAAGGATGGTCCTCGGTCGTTGACCGAACCACATACCGTGGCCTACTATCACCTTCTGATCCCCAATGAGACCCGACCAACTGGCGACGTAGCAATTGAACCCACGGGTACGGCGATGACGCGTAACGCTCTGCGACAACTCATGGCCCGGACCCGAGCCTCCAGACTCAGCCTCGTGATTCCCCTTCTCGCTCTGGCTGGGCTGCCTAGTCCGGTTGCGGGGCAGGAGGCGAACGGCAACCCCTACGGGGAGTGGCGCTACATCTGGGGGGACATGTCCAGCACACGGTACTCTCCGCTGGACCAAATCAATGCCGACAACTTCCAGGAGCTGCAGGTCGCGTGGGTATGGCGGGGAGACAACTTCGGGCCGAGCCCGGACTTCATCATGCGCTCCACTCCCATCTATGCGGATGGAATCGTTTACACGGTCGCAGGAACGCGTCGGACGGTTGCCGCGCTTGACCCTAGGACGGGTGAGACCCTCTGGACCTTCCGCGAGCCACACACCGAACGGTGGGAGGGATCCCCCCGAAAGAACTACGGGCGTGGGGTGGCCTACTCCCAGCTGAACGGCCGAGGGGTGATCTACCTTGTGACTCCAGGCTTCTTCTTACACGCACTGGACGCCAAGACTGGGGAGCCGCTGGAGGGCTTCGGAGGACAGATTCCGATCGACGGTTTTCCGGAGACCGGAACGGTCGACATGATGGCTACGCTCGGGCACCCGTATGACGTGTATTCGGGAATCGACCGAAACGTCGGTGCGATCACGACCTCCTCGCCTCCGATCGTAGTCAACGGGGTAATCATCGTCGGGAATTCTGCCCACCAGGGAGGAGGCTATACCCGGATCGAGAACGTCCCCGGCGACGTTCAGGCCTTCGATGCAGCGACTGGAGAGCACCTCTGGACCTTCCACACGATCCCCCAGGCTGGCGAGTTCGGGAACGACACCTGGGAGAACGATGCATGGCGCTACAGCGGTAACGTGAACGTCTGGGCACCCTTGTCCGCTGATCCAGAGTTGGGAATCGTGTACCTGCCCACAGATATGCCCACGAATGATTACTTCGGAGGCTTCCGGCCGGGCGCGAATCTCTTTGGGAGCAGCCTGGTTGCCGTGGATACCCGGACGGGCGAGAGGCGTTGGCACTTCCAGATGATCCATCACGATATCTGGGACTGGGATCTCCCGGCCTCCGCTATCCTGGTGAACCTGAATGTGAACGGCGAGGAGATCCCCGCCGCGGTACAGGTCTCCAAGCAGACGTTCGTCTACGCCTTCAACCGCGAGACAGGAGAGCCGATTTGGCCGATCGAAGAGCGGCCTGTACCTGCCGGCAACGTGTTCGGGGAATGGTACTCCCCGACGCAGCCGTTCCCGACTCTGCCTGCCGGCTACGAGCTCCAGGGTCTCACCGAGGATGACCTGATGGACTTCACCCCAGAGCTCCGACAGAGGGCGCTGGAGCAGGTATCAGATATCCAGCTGGGGCCGATCTTTACCCCTCGCGTAGCAGAGGGAAATCCCGACGGCTGGCGAGCGACGGCTCAGTGCCCGAGCGCCACAGGCGGCACTAATATCCCGGGCGGACCCGTCATGGATCCCGAGACGGGGATCCTCTACGTACAGTCGCGAAAGGCATGCACCGGGGGGGTTCTCGCCCCCGCGGCCAGCAGAGACGACGGGAGCCAAGAAGCGAATCCCGGGAGCACGATTGCCGAGTACACCTCTGGATCGGGCGGTGCATTCGGCTCGATCGACGGACTGCCGATCTTCAAACCCCCGTACGGCCGGATCACGGCCATCGATATGAACACGGGTGAGCACCTTTGGTGGATCCCAAACGGAGACACGCCAGACGTCATCGCAGATCATCCGTTGTTGGAAGGCGTGGAGATCCCGAACACAGGGTATCAGGGGGATGCCACGGTGCTGGTGACACGCAGCCTCCTCATGTGGGCGGAGGGGCGAGGTGGCAGGCCCCGGTGGTACGCAGCGGATAAGGAGACCGGCGAGCGAGTCGGGTTCGTCGAGATCCCGGCGCCCTCAAGCACAGCGCCGATGACGTACCTGCACGAAGGGGTCCAGTACGTTGTTGTGTCGGTCGCAGGTGAGGGGGCGGACGGGACGCAGATTCCCGGCTCCATCGTCGCGTTGCGCCTACCGTAACCCGATAGCCCCTACGCCAGGACGTTCCGGAATACATCAGCGACTCTTGACCCACGAGGAGTTTGCTGGTCCCTGACCTGCCCTTGCCGAACACTTTCGCCAGCTCAGGCGTCGTCGCGATCCACCCCATGTACTCCATCTGCTTATCCGTGATTGAATCCCGCGTCTGCGCCTGAACCACATCCCTGGCTACTTCCCCCATGCGGGGCTGCCGCTTCCTTGCCGCCGAGTAGGACTGGCATCCCAATCTTGCTCCCCTTTATCGAGTGGTGCGAGGGCACCGCGCTCAGTCAGGGGATTCGCCGGTCGATGGGTCGGCTTCTCCTGAGGTCTGAGGTGCACCTCTGTTTAGGCCATCTATCCGTTCTGGCGATGCGTTAGACCTGTCTCAATCGCCGGGAGACGGTGCTCGCATTCTCCATCACCCTGCCCTACGTTGAGTCTTTGTCCCCGAAGCTTATCTAGGGCTCCGCTTCTGATGAGGATGTTCATGTCCGACGCGCCGTGCAGGAGGACGTCGTGGCTCGGAGACTCGACTCTCGGGCTGATCGTGACGAGCGTCACACTGGCGACCGTCTCGTGCGTCCAGGAAGAGGCGGCCGATCCGGTCCCAGCTTTTCGGATCACCGCTCCGACCGAAGACATCATGCGCTACATGATTGATCCGTCGGCGGACGCTATCTGGGACGCACTCGTGACCGAGGTCACAACGGAGGGTGTCTTCACCACCGTACCGGAAACGGAGGAAGACTGGATCGAGCTTCGGCGGCACGCTGTGATACTCGTCGAGTCACCTAACTTGCTGCTGATGGATGGGCGACGCGTAGCGGCTGTTGGCTCACGGTCCGAACTTCCAGGCGTAGATCTCGAGCCCGAAGAGATCGAGGCACTCCTCGCCGAGGATAGCGAGAGTTGGAAACGACTGGTAGGTGAGCTTCAAGAGACGGGGATCGATGTCCTCGACGCGGTCGATCGGCAAGACGTCGACGCGCTATTGGAGGCCGGAAACCAACTCGACATCGCGTGCGAGAACTGCCACGTTCAGTACTGGTACCCGAGTCTCGCGGCCCCGGCAGCCACGCCGTAGCCTCACCAGGGTAACTCAAAACTACGGTTGAATCGGGCTACCGTCCGGCCGAGTGAGTTCCGCGCAGCAGATGCCGAACGTCCCCGGTGCTCGTGACGGCTGGCCAACGGCTCTGATCGGATCACTAGCCCGGATCGTTTCGGGCGTCCAGCCGCGGCGGGACATAGTCACTGCCGCGCCCAGCTCGACCTCCCATTCGACCACTTCGCCAGCTTCATTCTCCCCGTCGATAAAAATGAAGGAGTGCGGATTTCGGAAGACGAACCTCGAGACGACGCCGACGGCCTCTACGCTCTTCGTGTCGTCGTAGAACGGAGCACTGTTATGGTGCGCCTCAGCAGGGAGACCCGTAATCACGAGTCCGATGGCGACAGCTGCCAGCGACGAGATCCAGAGAAGCGGTCTCATTGATTTGCCTCCTTGGCGTTGCATAATCCTCATCGGTACTTCGGAATCATGTACCTAACGGAACGACGCGCCTCCTCCGCATCACATTCGTACGGATTGAGCTTGTAGCCCTCAGGGGCCGGGAGCCAGCGCGTAGTATAAGACGCGGGTTCCCGTAGGAATAGCGGGTCCTCGAGGGTCAGCGTCATGCGCAGTTCTTCCCCGTCACGCCAGTATCTCTCGGTCACCTTCTTGAGCTGGGATGACGGAATCCCGTTATAGTCGTCGAACCCAGCGATATCAAAGACGAAACGGGTTGTTTCGACAATGAGCTCATTGCCCTCGTATCCACCGACCGAGAAGCCCTGGAGGGTGTATTCGTTGGGAAACGGTTCCCGTCCATCCAACCACACGGTACGGAGTTGGTCGTCCTTCTCGTACCGAAACAAAACCCTATCCGGCCACTGCACAACCTCTAAGAAATACGGGTCGTACTGAAGCGCCGGCGACGCTGCCGGTACGCAGTCGTACTTCCCGGCAATCGCCTCGTCGAAGACCGCCTGGAAGGCGAGCGCACGTTCATTGAGCACCGGAAAATTATCGGATGTCCAGGGCATGGTCGGTCCATTGATCGGACGCGATCGCGGACTGCCGTCCCAGATTCCCACCAGGTCAGGAATATCGCCCGTGTCCGTCTGAGCGCTAACCCGTACCGGACTCCCCACAACCGAAACCATAAGCACGGCAGAAACCACGCTCAGAAAGGCAAGCCGCCGAAAAAACACCCGGCTATCCATATCCCTAATCCTCCCTCTCCTCGGCCGCCGGAGTTCACAGGCAGGTCACCAAAGCAAATCTACTCCCACTCCCAGAGGGGGGCAAATTCAATGTATCGCCTTCACTTGCTTTTCCGGGAGCGATGAAGCCCCAACCGACCGGACTCTGAGGATGACCTCTGCGAGGTCGCGATTGGTAGCGATCCACCCGTAGAACTCCATCTGCTTCTCGGTAATCGAATCCCGCGCCTGAGCCTGAATGGCCTGAGTATTCTGCTGAAGCTCGACAGCCAGAAAAATGATGCCGACGACCACAGACATGTTCGCGATGAGTGTGAGGCGCTCGTTGAGCTTGTTCATGGAGGGTCCCCTGGGCGAGTGGATGGACTACGACCCAGGGGACAGTCTACGGGACGGAGGCGGGGGGACTCGAACCCCCAAGGGTGTTTAGCCCGCCGCATTTCGAGTGCATCGAATCAGCTACTGCAAGGACCGATTATGACCGGCGACCGGCGCCGAAACGCCGGCGCCGTGGCCGTGAGCTTCCAGCGGAAGCCTCCTCCTTCGCCTTCTTCTGCGCCTTCGCGGCTGCTCGGCTACGACCCACTGCCTTCTGGGCATGGATCGCGTCGATTCGCTGGCCACGAGCTACCCCCGGGCGCTCCTCTGGAACGGCCTCGTAGGCGAAGCCATCCAAGCGCACGCGGGGAAGCTTCGATCCCAAGGCCCGCTCGATCCTCTTGAGATCGCCTTCGTCTTCTAGTGATACCAGAGTGATCGCGTCTCCGGTGGCATCCGCCCGCGCCGTCCGGCCCACGCGGTGGATGTAGTCATCGGGGACCGCGGGGATGTCGAAGTTCACGACATGCCCGAGAGCCTGGACATCGATGCCACGCGCCGCTATGTCGGTAGCGACAAGCACACGGCACTTCCCGGACTTGAAGTCCGCCAGGGCCCTGGTGCGCTGCGCCTGCGATCGGTTTCCGTGGATGCGTTCGGACGATATGCCCTTTCGGTTGAGCAGCCTGCACACTCGGTCCGCTCTATGTTTGGTACGCGTGAACACGAGGGCGTCGTTCACATCCCCATTTTGCAGCAACTCGACCAATAAGGCTCCACGCAGTCCCGACGGGACGGGGTAGACCCACTGGGCCACACCCTGTGCGGGAGCCCCTCGACGTTGGAGCGTGATTTTCGCTGGGTTCCGGAGGATCTCGCGGGTCAGCTTCTCGATCGGTGGCGGCATCGTCGCGCTGAAGAACAGCGTCTGCTTCGGAGTCGGAATGTGCCGCAACACCCGGCGGATATCTGGTAGGAAGCCCATATCCAGCATCCGGTCTGCCTCGTCCAACACGAGATACTCGAGGCCGCTAAGCCTAGCGTAGTCGCGCGAAAAATGGTCCAGAAGCCGCCCGGGCGTGGCGACGAGAACGTCAACACCCGTCCGGAATGCCTTCTCCTGCGGACCCATGGCGACACCGCCGTGGACGGCCGCAGCGCTCAGGCCCGTGTTTCGCGCCAGCCCGACGAAGTCGTGTCGAATTTGGAGCGCCAGCTCTCGCGTGGGAGCAAGGGCCAGTGCGCGGGTCGTACCACGCGGACGATCTAGGAGTTGGTGAATAATGGGCAGCAGGAAAGCGGCGGTCTTGCCGCTTCCAGTGGCCGCGCAGGCCAGTAGGTCCCGGCCATCGAGGGCCTTTGGAATCGCCTGCGATTGAATGGGGGTCGGTGTTACGAAACCCAGATTCCCGACGCTTCGGACGAGAGTTGGGTGCAGTCTAAGGTCAGAAAAATCCAATTGGTATTCCATTGAACGGCGCCGAGCGGGCCGGCCGGAACATCCGGCTCAAGAGGCTCGCGCGAAGATTTAAAGCGAGTGCCGACCCCCAGAGTCGGGGGCGTAAGGTGGGATCCCGCTGTCGCAAGGTAGTGGAAGTTGGAGCGAGCGTGTTGAAAAGGGTGCGGGGGCCGCCCCCATCTCTAGGACATCTCAGGCGTCACTTGGACGCCCTCATCGGCTTTCTCCAGCAGTTCACCTTCCGCCCAATAGGACTTCCTGCTGCGTTCCCGACGGTCCTCCATACCCTCATCTCGTGTCTCAGAGTCCCATCACTCGTCCCAACACCCCATGAAAAAGCCCCCGGCGATACCGGGGGCCAAATAGGCCAGAAAGCCCATAGCTACGGGACGGAGGCGGGGGGACTCGAACCCCCAAGGGTGTTTAGCCCGCCGCATTTCGAGTGCGGTGCCTTACCAGTTAGACTACGCCTCCGCAACATAATCCAACTGGGGCGCGGAGAAGTTCCATCACGGGGCACAGGGCCACTCCGACTCTACCGAACTCAGCAGTCTTCCCTCGCTCACTCCGGCTCGAATCTCCCGCTCTCATCCGGCTGCAAACACGTGGCCACAACTCTCGTCTTAATCGGGGCGCCCGGATTCGAACCGGGGACCTCTGCGACCCGAACGCAGCGCTCTACCGGACTGAGCCACGCCCCGAGTGGGCCAGCCTAACGTGATCGGCCGGCGGTGGGTGAAAGCGGACGGGGTGGGATTCGAACCCACGCGGGCTTGCACCCACACGATTTCCAGTCGTGCGCCTTAAGCCACTCGGCCACCCGTCCTGGTCTCTAGAAGGGGTCATCGCTCGGTGATAAAGAACGGAGGGGGTGGGATTCGAACCCACGCGGGCTTTCGCCCAACGCCTTAGCAGGGCGTCGCCTTAAGCCACTCGGCCACCCCTCCAAGTTGCCCCTCCTGGGCTCGAACCAGGACTCTCCTGATCCAGAGTCAGGCGTGTTGCCAATTACACCAAGGGGCAAGGTCCTACGTCTCGCATTTCAAATAGCAATCTACTCAGCCACCAATGACGATCCAACCCTGGACGTCACCACGCGGGTCCAGGCCCGTTTCGCCCATCGGCGAGAGCCACCAGTCGGAATCGAACCGACGACCCCGTCATTACGAGTGACGTGCTCTACCATCTGAGCTATGGTGGCGGGGGGATGGAGCCGAGGGGAATCGAACCCCTGACCTCTAGAGTGCGATTCTAGCGCTCTCCCAACTGAGCTACGGCCCCAGTGATCCCGCGCAGCTCCACACATCCGGTGCGGAGCGACCCAACTCTTCGCGAACCCTCACCTCTCTTCGACACTTATGGGCGCGAGAGGATTCGAACCTCTGACCTCTACGATGTCAACGTAGCGCTCTAACCAACTGAGCTACGCGCCCTTCCAAGTCCGTCTAGGGGGCACGGATGGCGGGGACCGAGGTGCGCCCGGAGGGAGTCGAACCCCCAAACCTCTTGATCCGTAGTCAAGCGCTCTATCCAATTGAGCTACGGGCGCCCACCGGTGAGAGCCTTCGACCCCACGCACACCCCAACGAACCATGAAGAATGCCCACGACAGGACTCGAACCTGTACGCCGTTTCCGACACTGGTCCCTCAAACCAGCCTGTCTACCAATTCCAGCACGTGGGCAATTCCGCCGAAACAGCTTCGTCCGATGAACGGCTCATGCGATGCTCGAGGAGGGACTCGAACCCTCACGGGGTTTCCCCCACAGGATCCTGAATCCTGCGCGTCTACCAATTCCGCCACCCGAGCGTCAGTACGTCAGGGAGTGGAGCCGAGGGGAATCGAACCCCTGACCTCCTGAATGCCATTCAGGCGCTCTCCCAACTGAGCTACGGCCCCAGCACCGACCAAGACCCGAAGTTGTCAAAAAGCCTAACGGGGCTGACGGGACTCGAACCCGCGGCCTCCGGTGTGACAGACCGGCACTCTAACCAGCTGAGCTACAGCCCCTTGCTCTACTGCGCGGTTCCCCGCTTCCTGCACGCCCTCACGGGGAATCGAACCCCGATCGCCACCTTGAAAGAGTGGTGTCCTAACCGTTAGACGATGAGGGCCTGAGCCAGTATCCTCTCAGGATCCCGGCCGCCTTTTCTCGCGGTCACAGGCGGCCGGCACCCTCTTCTCTACAGGCCCGGAGGGACTCGAACCCCCAACCGCCGGTTTTGGAGACCGGTGCTCTACCAATTGAGCTACGGACCTCGATTCACGCGCGGATATGGGCCGCTCCACAGGTGCCATGGCCAGGGACGGAATCGAACCGCCGACACCGCGGTTTTCAGCCGCGTGCTCTACCAACTGAGCTACCTGGCCCAAGCAAAACGCCCGTGCCGAGGTGGCGCGGGCGGGTCCCCAGTCGAGGGAGGCTGGCCAACTCAGTCCCAGCGACGCGTTCGCGGCACCGAAGCTAGACAGGTATCCGCCGGAAGCCAAGCCGGGCCCTTCATCCCTAACGTTGAAAACGCCGCCCGGGGGCGGCGCTCCTCCCTCAATCAAATAGCGGGGGCGGGATTCGAACCCGCGACCTTCGGGTTATGAGCCCGACGAGCTACCAGACTGCTCCACCCCGCATCAAAGGACCCGAAGTATACGGAGGGCTGCGGGCGAGTGTCAACCCTGGCGGAGCGCGTTCCGGGCACCTGAATAACCGCCGTTTTTGCTTCCACCGCGCGGTTTATCGACCCAACCACAGCTCCCTCGACATCTCAGTGACAGAGCTCGTCCTCCGTACGGCTACGACTACTCCCGGCTGCCGAGCAGGGACGGAAGCTTCCTCTTCAGCCGAGCCCCCGAAGGTCGGTTCTTCATTGTGCCGTCTCTAGGCTTCAGCCGGACGGGTTCAGGCTAGCAGAAGCCTCTGAGCGGGGTCCGGATAATCCAACAGGTAGTTGAGCGGCGTTTCGCGGCCGGTTAACTTGCCCGGCCTCGGGACGTGGCGCAGCCCGGTAGCGCACCTGAATGGGGTTCAGGGGGTCGCCGGTTCGAATCCGGCCGTCCCGACTGAGTAAGTAGCTGACAGAAAAGCGGTTACAGAAATGGGAGAGTCCGAAGGCGGGCTCTCCCATTCGCTTTGTGTACCTAAATAGTGTGCCGCGGGCCAGCCGCAAGTGTCAGCTTAACGTAGAGACGAGCCGGGCACCCCACGGGCAGAAACGACCTACCACCTCAATCCATTCATCAAGGTTGCTCTCGACAATTGAGGGTCGTCCGTCACAGAGTTCGATCGTGAACTCGGCCATCTCGATGTCGGCGGGGTCCATGTGCCAGCTCCAGGGGAGGTTGTGTTCAGCGACACCGGGCCCTCGCACGAGGCGCCCGTTTGGGATGCTCGCCTGACTTGTGCCCGCCTCCAACGGCAAGATCGCAGAGATCGCGTTGGGGCTTGTGACAAAAGCTGAGAACCGCTCCCCGGAAACCTCGAATACCGCCAGGCCCCCCCTCTAGCTCGGGTCCGACGGGACCGCCATCGTCACAACCCGCAGCCAAGCACGTCACAGCGAGGCAGGTCCAAGTTGCACGGAGAAGTAACATCCGGTCGATGTTGAAAGGGTTGGGGGCTATCGGTGTGGGCCTATTACGAATGCTCCCCAGACATAGTCAGCCTCTTCTAAGCAGGGGCGAACCGGCTCCCTCTGATTTCAGGTAGTGGTGCCGGTTAGCCCCAGTGATTCACCTGGTCGATGGCACCGCTCCGTACCGCTTCACTTGGATCGGTGGGCACAGCTGACCACATCCGCTACGATCCGGGCGAAGCAACCGCTTCCGCGACCGCACGCGCAACACCAATGCCGTCCATGGCCGCGCTCACGATGCCACCCGCGTACCCGGCCCCCTCACCGCACGGGTAGAGCCCATCGAGATCTGGGCTCGTGAGGCGCTCCTTATCTCTGGGCACGCGCACCGGTGAGCTCGTTCGCGACTCGACACCGACGAGGACTGCTTCCTCGCTCACGTAACCGCCCATCCGCTTGTCGAAGAGGTTAAGCGCGCGGCGCATCCGTTCTGCGAGCCCGAGTCCGACCAGGTCCAGCATGTCTCCGACGTTCCCGGCGGCCAGCCCCGGCTGGTAGCTCGTCGCTGGCACGGTGGTCGAGGCCCGCCCAGCCACGAAGTCGGTGGCTCGGGTGGCCGGAGCCCGCAGACCGCCCCCTCCCGCATGCCACGCCTCCTTCTCAATGCGGTGCTGCAGCTCGAGGCCCGCCAGCGGCCCACTGAAGCCGGCTTTGAGCGTATCCTCCACTTCGATGCCGACCACCAGCCCCGAGTTGGCATAAGGGGAGTCGCGGCGGGAGAGGCTCATGCCGTTGAGGACAATCTCCCCCGGGCTCGTGGATGCGGGGACGATGAAGCCACCGGGGCACATACAGAAGCTGAAGACGCCCCGTCCTGACTCGGTGAACGCCATCTTGTAGGCCGCGTTGGGCAGCTTAGGGTGCTCCGCGTATCGGCCGTACTGGGCGCGATTGATGAAGGGCTGAGGGTGCTCGATGCGAACCCCGAGCGCGAACGCCTTCGGCTCGAGAGAGACGCCGGCGTCGAGGAGCATGTGAAAGACGTCCCGGGCCGAGTGCCCGGTGGCCAGCACCACCGCGTCGGCGCCCAGCTCCTCTCCGGACTCGAGCCGCACCCCGCTCACGTGACGACGCGCCCCCTGGTCAAGGGTCAGCAACGCCACGACCCGGGCCCCGAAGCGAAACGTCACGCCATGCCGCTCCAAGTGCTCCCGGATCGCGGTGACGACAGTGGGAAGCTTGTTGCTGCCGATGTGGGGGCGGGCATCGGTCAGGATCGACTCGGGCGCCCCGTGCAGCGCCAGCACCTCGAGCACGTCGCGGCAGTCGCCGCGCTTGTGGGACCGCGTGTAGAGTTTTCCGTCGCTGTACGTGCCCGCTCCTCCCTCGCCAAAGCAATAGTTGCTGTCCGCGTCGACGACACCTAACTGGTTCAGTCCCCGCAGGTCGCGACGACGAGGCTGAACCGTTTTGCCACGGTCTAAGACCGTGCAGCCGATACCGCGGCGTGCGAGCTCGTAGGCGCAGAACAACCCCGCGGGTCCATCTCCGATGACGATGACCCGGCCGAGACGATCCACGTCGACGGGATGGGGCGTGCCCAGCTCCCGCGGCTTCGGGTCCAGCTCGAGGAGGAGCCGGAACACGACCCGGCCACGTCGGGCATCGATGGACCGTTTGCGCAGCGCGAGCCCAGCGAGGTGGGCCAGACTTACGCCGATCCGACGTGCCGCCTTTTCACGTATGGCCTCGTCGTCGTCGGCCTCGTCGAGCCCCAGCTCGATCTCGATCTCGGGCGACAACATGGTCATGGCGGCTAGTGGGGGAGGTGGAAATCCCGAGTCGCCGGGGTCACGTCCCGCAGAACGTGCGGTAGGGGCCGAAGCTATCGGGCGCGCGACCCTCATACTCGTCGAGGCCCTCTCGTCGATCGAAAGGCTGCGCGAGCACGGTCAGGAGTCGGGTGAACGGCTCAAGGTCCGAGTCCGTAGCGGCATCGAGCGCCTCCTGCACCTTGTGATTGCGAGGGATGTAGACAGGATTCACTCGGTCCATCGCGTCGGCCTGTGAGAGAGGACATTCGTCTTCGCACGCGAGCCTCGCGAGCCAACGTTCTCGCCAGGTGTCGAAGGCGGTCGGATCATCGAATAGCGCGCGGGCAGCCCCCGAATCGCCCCGCGCGCCGTCCCCCAGCCGCCTGAACAACACCGTGAAGTCGACATCCTGTCCGTCCATGGCTCGGAGCAGCTCGTTCACCAGATCGAGGTCGCCCCCTTCCGTGCGATCGAAGCCCAACTTCGCGCTCATCCTCTCGAGCCAGAACTGCTGATAAATCGAATGAAACGCCTCGACCTCTGCGGTCACCAGCGGAATGGCGCGTCCGCTGTCGTCGGGGTCGATTAGGGGTAGCAGCGTTTCGACGAGCCGAGCCAGATTCCACTGTGCCATGGCCGGCTGGTTGCCGTACCTGTAGCGCCCCTGGTGGTCGATCGAGCTGAATACGGCAGCCGAGTCATAAACATCGATGAACGCGCACGGGCCGTAGTCCAGCGTTTCACCGGAAATCGCCATGTTGTCGGTGTTCATGACCCCATGGACGAATCCAACGGACATCCACTGAGCCACTGTTGCTGCCTGGCGGTCTCGTACTGCCCGAAACATCTCGAGGTACTTGTCGTCCGCGCCGGCCAGCTCCGGGAAGTGCCGCCGTATCGCGTAATCTGCGAGGTGGCGTACCTTCTCGGGTTCCCCGCGAGCCGCGAAGAACTCGAAGGTCCCTACGCGGAGGTGGCTTGCCGCCACGCGCGCGAGGACCGCCCCCGGTTCGAGGCCCTGGCGCATGATACCGTCCCCCGTCGTGACTGCGGCGAGAGCCCTGGTCGTCGGCACGCCCAGCGCGTGCATCGCTTCACCGATCAGATATTCGCGCAGAACCGCTCCCAGCACGGCCTTACCATCTCCTCCCCTCGAGAAAGGGGTGCGGCCAGAGCCCTTGAGCTGCAGATCGCGGCGAACGCCGTGGCGGTCGATCAACTCCCCGATCAGCAGGGCACGGCCGTCGCCGAGCTGTGGTGAGAAGCCGCCAAACTGATGGCCTGCGTACGCCTGTGCCAGCGGAGCCGCGCCTTCGGGTGCTTCGCTGCCCGCGAGGATAGCGGCGCCGCCTTCGCTCGCCAGCGCGTCCGGGTCCAGCAACAACTCGGCCGCGAGGTCGCGATTGAGGTGCACGATCCTGGGCTCGGGCACCCTCTCGCCCTGCCAGGGGACATAGAAGCCCTCGAGCTCGGCGGCGTAGCTGTTGTCGAATATGAAGGTGTCCGATCGGATCACAGGAGTACTTACTCTGCGCAAGGGACGCCGGCGGGACGCCGGGGCAGCACCCAGCTCGGCCGAGGGAAGTGGCAGGTGTAGCCGGTCGGGTACTTCTCCAGGTAGTCCTGGTGCTCGGGCTCCGCCTCCCAGAAGTCGCCTGCGGGCTCGACCTCGGTCACGACCTTGGCGGGCCACAATCCCGAAGCGTTCACGTCGGCAATCGTATCTTCCGCTACGCCCTTTTGCTCTGCGCTCGTGTAGTAGATCCCCGACCGGTACGACGCACCCCGGTCGTTACCCTGCCGATTCGGGGTGGTCGGGTCGTGGATCTGGAAGAAGTACTCCAGAATGCGGCGGTACGAGATCTGGCCGGGGTCGAACAGGATCTCGAGGCCCTCGGCGTGCGAGCCGTGCTTGCGATAGGTGGCGTCGGGGACGTCGCCGCCCGTGTAGCCGACACGAGTCCCTTCCACACCTGGAAGATTGCGAATCAGATCCTGCATCCCCCAGAAACATCCGCCTGCGAGTACCGCGCGTCCTTGTGCCACAGTATCAACTCCTGAGTTTCAGTCGCTATGAACCGGTCGCTACACCCTCAGCCTGATCGTTTCATTCACGTGGCCGTTGTCGATGTTCTTCGTAAAGCCAGGGATCCCCCAACAGGTCCTGGTTCCTCCTACCCAGTAAGAATACACCGGGGGGTTTCAGCGTTCGTCCAGATGCCGTCCACTGCAATATCGCATCCGGCGAGTCTAACCGCCGTAGCCCCCTCGCCCGCTGGTCGTTACCCTGCATCCGGAGGACTCCATATCGCGCTGGTCTCATTCGAACCAAACAACTGAGGACTTCAGCTTCTTGAATCGAGATAGCTTCTCCCTTGGAAGGGCCGCTCTGAATTTCCTATTCGCTGGGAAGCCTCAGCTAACGCGGGAAGACAATCTGAAGTTCTATGACACGGTCACGCGTCAAGGGGTCGACCTCCCGCAATTCAGTCAGAGCGAGACAACGGTCCAGCTAGCCCGGCAAGGATCTGGAAATCCGCCGAGCAGCCTTCTGGTCGAAGTTGGCCACGACCAGGGAAGGTTCCGGTTTCTCTTCGCAGAGGAAAGGCCCTCCACCCGGAGTCTTGAGCTGATAGGAAAGGACGCGGACATAGCATGGGATTCGTTCTGCGAAGTATGGCCTTCGGAGAGAGTCGGCGGCAATCCAGTTCTCGTAGAGGTGCGCCTAACCACCACTGCGGTGGCCAAGGGAGGGGACGCCACAGGCTTCCTGAAGGACTCCTGTTTTCACATGAACCCGGCCGCCCTCGAAAAGCTGGAGAGACAACCCCATGGACTCGGCGTGAAGATCATGCTGCCTGTTCAAATCCCATCCGACCAGAGCGCGAACATCCCGCTCATGGGGGCGGGAAGCACGATCCTGGTCGAGACTCTCCTCGACGATCCGACGAGGTTATACCTCGAAGCTCAGTTCAGTTGGCCGTCGGTCCCGATTCCGCAGGAAATCAGACAGAGGATGGGCGGAGGCCCTGAGCGCACGAACCCGGAGCTCCGAAGACCCAGTGAGTATCTTCTCGAATCCGACGAGTACATGAAGACCCAACTCACGGATTTCCTCTTGGCTTCCGCGGAGGTCGCCGACAGTGGGTGACCCATAA
>Ga0310121_10003266_pt1 | contig 14863 bp, 19 predicted proteins | sample CB27_Tmax_986_MG_FD_203504 | JGI IMG/M metagenome (GOLD analysis project Ga0310121, IMG submission 203504) | Marine microbial communities from Western Arctic Ocean, Canada - CB27_Tmax_986 | ecosystem: Environmental > Aquatic > Marine > Oceanic | place: Canada: Western Arctic Ocean | collected...
CCAATAAAAGGCATCCCCTCTACCTCTTCTGGGATACTGCCAATTGAAGAAATTATAAGTTCGCTCCGGTATTCTTCAAACTCTCCTATCGGAACTACTTTACCATTTTCTATCCTCGTTTTCTCAAACTTGATCCCCACCAGGTTGCCGTCTTCTACAATTTTATCAACAGGCGCATGACACGGTACAAATTTGAAGAGGAATTTGCTCATAGCGTTTTCAAGTATTTTCACCGTCACTCTTTCAGCCTTTTCAATATTCTCCGGGGAGTCTTTTTCAACGGTTGAAAGTGGCATATCTGCATCGCGTCGTCTGTAATAAAGCGTACAACCTTTCAATCCCAAATCAGTAAGTGTGAGGCCATTGCTTTCAAGAAATTTAGCGATGCTTCGCTCCAGATCAAGGAGATCTGTCTTTATGCCTCTTTTGTTAAGTGCCTTTTCAACGGTTGTAAACATCAAGGCCTTTACAACATCAATGGAAGCCAATCCACCACCTACGACAATCGCATTATCTTTAATGTCATATTGCTGGCCTTTAAATTCAGGTTCATGGTAGTGATTGAACCAGTATATGAATGGATTTTGATTTATCAATCCTTTATCAATATAGTCTGCGATACCATCTATTGGAAGCGGGCGGTCATTCCACGCCCCGGTGGCAATTAGTACTGCGGTAAACCCCCAATTGTTAACTAAATCGTCAAATTTTATATCATCTCCTAATGTGACCCCCGGGACAAATCTGATATTTGGATGATCGAGTTTATCGTTTATTCGGCCTTCTTCCTTATTCCTAAGTTTTACATGCCACTTTGGAAGACCATCTTCTATTTTCCCATATGGGAGTAGGTTCTGTTCAAAAACAACTACTCTAAATCCTCTTTGAACCAGTTGATGGGCAGCTTCAGAACCTGCCACAGATCCCCCAAAAATAGCAATGAAATGATGTCCGTAATTTTCGATAGAATTGATATCCATTAATTGTTATTTAGATAATGACAAAAAGGTAAAAATATTTTAGAAAGGAACCAATCGGAATGATAAAATCGGAAAACTATATGGCCTAATATCGCCTATAATTTCTTACCAATTATGCTAATATGAGCTCGAATTGAATATACGAACACGAAAAATGTAATAATACTGATATATATAAGAGAAAACTCCATCACACCAAAAACGCCCAAAAACATGAATACCATAGAAAAAAAAGGCCTGCGACCCAATTCCTGTAAAACGTTCATGATTTTTCCATACCAACCAGTGTTCATCTTAAAATCGTAATCGATATTCAAGAGGGAACCACCCCGATTGTATTTCAACAAATAGACGTAAAGGCTGAAGAGGGTCAGGATTGAAAAAATAACTCCTGCTATACTGGAGTAGATCACTAAATCACTTGGGTCACTTCGATAAACACCAATGACTAATCCCAGAAGCGTTGCAACGTAAGTAATATTATCTACGACTGTATCGATCCATTGGCCTCGTTCTGAAGCTATAAATTTGAGCCTTGCGATTTCTCCATCGCCAGCATCCAGTACGGCTAAAAAATGAAACATTATTCCGCCGATTAAAAAATTCTTGTCACCACCCATTGAAAAGATGAACGCTGTGATGAGTCCCAGGATTCCAGTGAATATGGTATACTGATTGGCCGTAACCGAGGTATGTCCCAGGAACCTTGTTATGAATAAAGATATTGGGCGATTGAAGGTTCTGGAAATAAACTCATCACTTGGCTGACGAAGGCTTCTAATTAATCGGTCAATGGCTTTACTTCTGGATCTTTTATCTGGGATTGGCTCACAAACATATCGCCCGATGGATTCGGCAATGACTATTTCGAAACCATCTGCTTCTGCCTGCTTAATTGTCGCGTTAAGATTGTTTGTAAAATCAGTAGTAGATTTTCTAACTTTTTGGGGAATATGAACGGCATAGTTATTTGGATCAGTTGCCACAGCATTTCCCAATTGACCAGCTTCAATAATTTCCTTGATATACCGTGGAGTAATTAGGAGTGGCTCCGAAAGGATAAAGGTATCACCATTTGGTATGTCTCCACGCTGATCCCGTAACTCGATCTCTGCTTGCCAGGGTCCTTTTCTATTAATTATTTCAGCAAACTCATTTTGATTCTTGCCGCCAAGGATTATGATCTTCTGAATGCCTGCAGCTTGAAGAGATTTCAGTGTTCTCTCAAAAACCGTCATCCGGTAAATCTTTACCAGTGGTGAATTGAGCTCATTTTGTCCCTCGGTATCGAAAACTACCACAATCGGTGCCTGCTGATCAGACATGTTAGAATGGGTTCACCAGGCCTTGGTGAGGGCTATAAAATGCAATTACCCCATTCACAATGACGTACAACCAAATTGCCACATACACCGGCACAAAGTACTGCCTCTTTTTTAACATATCGGGAAAGTCTATGGGCTTACCTGCAAACTTTCCTCTTGGCCTGTTTGGGAAGAAAAATGTTTTATATGTTTCTATGGTCGCTATGGTAAATCCGATGCTACACAGGGTAATGATCACAAAATTGTCAGTGAGATTAGCAGCTATAAAAGCATAGGTATAAGAAATGCTTGGGCTTCTGAAGAATTTAAATGTCTCAAACCCTTCGAGAGGAGCATCTTTCCAGGCTCCGCCAAATGCAGAAATCCAACCTCCTACACTTAGAAAAAGCAAGATGAAATAAGGATTCAAATTGAAGCTATTGGAAAGGTAAAGTTGATAAATTGACCATATACCCCAACTGACAAGTAAGATTGCTCCAACATAAAAGAATGCTGCGATATACCTTGTTCTTCTGCTTTCAATCACTTTTCCCAATACATGCAACTGCATTGGAATAAAATATTTTGATTGGTCTTCGGTTCGGATGAATGTCTTCCAAATTTCTAATGTGGCCCTTTCAAATAGATAGATAGAGCCAAATAAAAGAAATATACCGGCAGAGGTGGACAGGTCAAACCCTATGATACTATAAACTATGGGGCCATAAATCACGCCAATTATAGCACTTCTAAGGTACTTTACCCATTCAAATCCTTCATGAGGCGAGTCCTTATACATACCCCAAGTTGAACAATGCAGTCCTACCGCCAATCCGGTAATGATTGCAACTAAAAAATCCATGAAAATTGAGTAAAAGTGATGGCTAAAATTTCAAAGGCGCAAAGGTAAGTGATCAGATGTATAATTCAAGACTCCGCTTATAGATCTGCTTTTGTCGATTTGGAGAGTCTGGTATAGTAACAAATTACCACGGCAATTAGCAAAATGGAAATGAACTGGCTATTTGTTAGTAGGTCCTGGATGATGTAGCCCCTTTCTTCATCCCCTCTGAAAATTTCAATAACACTTCGTCCAATGGCATATAAAATAATGTAAATAAGAAAAAGCTGACCACTAAATCTCTTATGTCTTTTAAACATGAGAAGGATAACCATAATTGACAATAGAAGTGTAACGCTATATAGTTGTGTTGGATGGAGATGTTCGTTTAATGGCGCCTGGGATAATTTATTGGTAAATTCTAAATAAAGTGACCCATCTGTTAGTAGTCCATAACAACACCCTGCAAAAAAGCATCCCATTCTGCCAAAAGAGTGAAGCATCACCGCAGCCACAGCTATAATATCAAGCATAGGCAAGACTGGAAATTTATTCCTCCTGAAAAACCAGATTACAGAAGGAACGGCGAATAAACGCGATCCATAAAAGACAAATCCTGTTCTTAAATTTCGAAATTAGGTGATCGATGGAACTAAAATAACAGGAAGGATTTTCGAAATAAAAAAGAAGTTTACCGCCAACGAAAGCAGTGAATATTATCAGCCTTACAAGCGCCTGAACTTTGACGGCTTCAATGCCCAGTTCCTTTTTGGCATGATAGGCAATATATATGTAGGCTGTGATAGCGCCCAGCATAATCATGACGCCATAGGAGTAAATGGGGATGGTTAACCCAAACGGATCAAACTCAAAAAGTTTAGGATGCACTCCCGAAATTAACTACTCGTTCCTTAATGTAGAAACCAAATGAAAGGGAAAATTTTTGCTTTGTAAAAGAATGGCACCAAAGTGATACATAAGATTATCATTGCAATTGGCAATCCCAGGTACATTTGGAGAAACCCCCTATCATATACATAGGCATACCCCGTTGTGGCAATGAATGAAATTGCCAAAGCTTGTGTAGCCATAACTGATATGCCAATGGCCCACCAGGCCATACTCCTATCGGCCAAAAGGAGACCCTCAACATTCCGGATTTTACCAGATTGACGAATTCCATCCCAAATGGTGAATGCAAAAAAGAAAATGACGACAGCCCCGTCGAGAAATGCCATGCGGTATTTAGCAATGCTTAAATATTTAACCGGAAGTAATTAAGGCTTTTGAAGACTAACACTGTTTCAAGCTTTCATTTGGTCCATATTGAAGATGGAAAATAACTCACTAAGGCTTGTGAGAGGTTCTGGTAGCCCGATCCATTCGGAAAAGTTTCGGAAAACTTGTGCTTTCCCGTCTGGTTTTGATAAAAGCTCGAAAACAGGTGATGCTTTTTGCGTTTTGGAAAGTTTTTCTTTCTTTTCGTCCTTTAACAAATGATGATGAAGAAACCGGGTTTTTACAAAAGACTCCACATCGAGGATCTTGGCAAGAAACATTTGCGCACCAGTTGATGAAAGAAGATCTATGCCTCTTACAACATAACTAATATTGAAATGGATGTCATCCACTAATGATGCCACTTGATAAGAGGGCATTCCATCTTTTTTGCGAACAACGAAAAATGGCATTTCATTGCCCACGTCGGGGGATACTTCCCCTAATAGCTCGTCATGGATAATCAATCCCTGAATATTCTCAGTATTGATTCTGAAGGTTGTTTCCGCTTTATGAAAGGGAATCGCTTTGTTCAAACATGTTCCTGGATAATTGTTAGATCCTGCAGCCTCGCGAATTTCCTTCCTACTACATGCACAGTTAAATAGTAGTCCGGTTCTCTCAATCTGACCTATGTAGTCTTCGTATAAATCAAGTCGTTTGAATTTAGAAAACTCATTTCGAAAGGTATCGACAGAAACAGGTCCATAATCATAATCGAGGCCCAACATATCCAGGGTTTGAATTATGTCGATGACATATTCTTCCCGGGCCCGTTCAAAGTCGAGATCATCAATTCGTAAAAGGATTGTTCCATTTTTCTTTCTGGCAATAAGCCAGGTAAGAATAAAGGAGAAAACATTTCCTAAATGGAGATAGCCACTTGGTGTGGGAGCAAAGCGAGTCTGAATTGTATGATTTTCCATTGTACGGAATCAACTCAAAAATACAATACCAGGAATTGTGTAGCGGGAGCAGTAAATGGAATTAAATCGAATTGAGCGCAGAGAATGAAAATGGAATTATTACAGTCTTGCGAGAGCCCTATAATAATCTGTTTAAAATGGTCTGCGAGTATGTTGCCGATCTATCAATGGAAGAGGCTTTAACTTCGGCATCGCGTCAGGAAAAAACGGGGGCTTACTATGGACAAAGCCCAAAGCCCAAATGCAAAAACCAGACCTCAAAAAAGCATTTAGATAACCCCCGAATTCTTTTCTTTGATTTTTGTTAAATTTCATATTTGGTCTGTCTTTAATCTAATGTACGTGGGAACTGGAGATGGTTTTATAATATTCGACGAACACACTTATCTCTTATCTTAATCTTATAATTTTACTTTTTAATATTAATTTAGTACTATATATTACGATATAAATGAACTATTAAAAGAATTAATATAATTTATTAATTACATTAATGATTTTTAGAATACTAATTATATCGGTCAAATTGGGTTTCCTGTTTATATTGGAACCTTACTATTCTTAATAAATTGATTAGGATATTCAGTTCAAAGAAAGAAGCCTTGGAAAAGGTAGGTGTTAATACTGCGATAAAAGTAGAAGCCGGTGGCCAGAGAATTTGCATTGTTAACTCAAGTGGCAAACTGTATGCAATCCAGAGCTCCTGTCCACATCTGGGTGAAGGGCTTCATAAAGGAACAGTCAATTATCTTAATGAAATCGTTTGCCCATGGCATTCCTATAGATTTAATCTTCTCAGCGGAGAAGAGTCTGCAAGAAGGTGTAAGGATGTAAAAATTTATGCCCTTGAAATAAATGATACGGGTGTCTTCGTTAAAATATGAACATGAATGTCCAACGATATTCTGTTAATCTGTTAAATTCGTATCAGTTGTGATTAATTATTACGAGATACTAGGCATGTCTAAATCAGCGTCTGATGCTGATATAAAGGCAGCTTTTAAGAAAAAAGCTGTTCAGTTTCATCCTGATAAAAATGACGGCGACCCGGAAAGTGAAGAAAAATTCAAACAGGTTAATGCCGCTTATCAAACATTGTCTAATTCGTATGAGCGGGCCAGATACAACTTGAAATTGAAATGTGGAGAAAGATCCATAGAATATCCTTCCTCTCCACCACCACCATACCGATACCAGAACAATAGGGCAAAAGGTGCAACTATCAGGATCAGCCGCAAGGCAAATGAAATCGCCACGATGTGGGCCTTTGGTTTTAGCCTTGGTATCGCAATCCTGGTAATGACATCCCTGCAACTTTATGATATGTACAACCAATATAAGCGAGAGTTAATGTTGGAAGGCAGACGAGAAATTTTTAATGAAGCCAGGGATTATCAAGCTGCAGGAAACGCCACACTTTCGTTGTCGACGTTGGAAGGCCTTAATTTTTTCTATGATGAAGAAGAAGATATCAAAACATTCAAGGAAGAAATACTTGAGGATTTGTTACACAGTGGAACAAGGAAGTTTTATTTGAGGCAATACAACGAAGCAATTGCAGACCTTGTTATTTATGATAAATACGTGTCAAATCAACGATTGAACTTTGAAACACTTTTAGCTGAGGCCTACATGTCAGCTGAGAATTATGATGAAGCAATTGCCAGATTTAATAAGATAATTATACAAGGAAATGAAACCATTGATAACTACTTACGGCTTGCCTGGATATTAAGAAACGGTAAAAAGGATTATAATCGTGCGCTATCCTATTACGAACTCGCAAGAAGAATGGCGATTAATGGCTATAAATCAATATATGGAGATGCATATGTTCTTTTATTAAACCCGAGGGTAGTTTCACCTGATCATTTTGAAATATTTCATGGAATGGCTGAGACCTTTTTTTTGTTAGGTAATTATGACCGGGCTTTGAATGCCATCAAATGGAATGTACTCATGTGGCCTAAATATCCTGAAAACCATATCTTACGTGGACAGATATTTCAAATTCAGGGGAAAGCTCAATCGGCCTGTAAGGAGTTTAACATCGCAATAGACAAAGGCTGGGAAGAGGGTGTAAGGTGTTTAGGATAGCCAATCAGGCATTTCCAACTTCATCTACCAGCTTTTGAAGGCTACTTTTAGCATCACCAAACAGCATTCTCGATCGTTCTCCGAAGAATAACTGATTTTGAATTCCTGCATAACCAGGGTTCATGCTTCTTTTAAGTATTACAATACTTTTGGCAAGCTCAACATCAAGAATAGGCATGCCGTAAATTGGGCTTGAAGGATCCTCTTTTGCCGCAGGGTTAACTACGTCATTAGCGCCAATCACAAGTACTACATCAGTAGATGGAAAATCCTTGTTGGCATCTTCAAGGTCAATTAATTTGGGATATGGGACATTAGCTTCTGCCAACAATACATTCATGTGCCCAGGCATGCGTCCGGCTACAGGATGGATTGCATATTTTACAGTAACTCCTTCAGCCTCCAATAGATTGTCCAATTCACTACATAGGTGTTGCGCTTGGGCAACTGCAAGTCCATAACCAGGTACGATATACACCTTCTTTGAATATTTAAGTTGAATGGCGAGGTCGGCAAGACTCGCTTCTTTGACTACTTCTTCCCTCGACCCTCCCACAGCAAGACTCGTGCTCGTAAAACCTCCGATTAGAACGTTAAACAGGCTTCGATTCATTGCCTGACACATAAGAATGGTTAGAATGGTGCCGGAAGCACCTACAAGTATCCCCCCTACGAGCATGACCTGGTTACTGTAAATCAGACCAGCGAGGGCAGCGCCGAGTCCCGTAAATGAGTTGAGCAACGAAATGACAACGGGCATATCACCGCCACCGATCGGAGTTACAAAGGTTATCCCATAAATTAATGACAATACAAGAAGGAGGAGCACATAATTAAAATCTAAAGACGGCAGATTAAGTAAAAAAATACTAAGACCTACTATGGCAATCAATAACACCATATTGACGAACTTAGGAAAAGGTAATACCCATGAATCCCGGAGAAATCCCTGGAGTTTTCCGAAGGCTATTAAACTTCCAGTAAATGAAATACATCCGACAAACAAGGCAAAATCAGTAGTGATCATCTGGCCATTTAGGAGTGATTGATCATCAGGGTAGTTGTAAAATTCAACAATGGTAATGAGCATTGTTGATGCCCCTCCTAAACCATTAAAAAGCGAAACCATTTCCGGCATGGCGGTCATAACAACGCGTTTTGCGGCTATTAACCCAACCAGGGAACCCATCAATAAGCCACCGGCTATCCAGATATAGTTGTTACCATTCCCTTCCATTGGATAAAGCAAGGTTACCACAATGGCAAACCCCATACCGAATGCAGCTATCAGGTTTCCATCCCTCGCAGTATCTGGAGAACTTAATCTTTTGAGACCTACAATAAAGAGGATTATCGCAATTAGGTAGAGTGAGTCAACTATTGTTATTACCACGTCAGTCTTTCTTTTTCCTTTTGAACATATCAAGCATCCGATGAGTTACGGCATATCCTCCCACCACATTTGTCATGGCCAATGCAATGCCACAAAATCCAAGTATTAGCACTGGATAATTTCCCGAGTCTGCCTGTCGCATCAAGATAATCGCTCCAATAACTACCACACCACTTATGGCGTTGGCACCAGACATCAGCGGAGTGTGCAAAACAGTTGGAACTTTTGAAATAACTTCCGTTCCTAGCAAAATAGCTAGCACCAGAACGTAAATCATCTGGAGATTCTCACCTAAAAATTGAATTAGTGCTTCCATGTTAATTTGACTTATACCTCAACTCACCATTATATGTGAGGCATGATGATTTATAAATCTCATGATCCATATCGAGGGTCAATTCCCCGTCTTTTAGCATGAGTTTCAAAAAACTATATATGTTTTTACCATATAATTGGCTGGCATGGATCGGAGCAAGATTATGTAATTCTGAATCGCCCACAATGGTCACACCATATTCTGTAATCGTTTTTTTATCTTTTGTTAATTCGCAATTTCCACCTGTAGAAGAGGCAAGGTCGATAATGACCGAACCGTCTCTCATTTCGTTAACAACCTCTTTAGAAATCAGCGTTGGAGCAGGTTTCCCCCTCAACTGCGCAGTTGCAATGATGACGTCAGATACAATAGCCTTGTCTTTAATTAATTGTGCCTGTTTTCTCAGATAGTCTTCCGATTGCTCTATTGCATAACCGCCGGCTGCGTTATCATCGGCAGCGCCCTCGACCTCTATAAATTTGGCACCCAGACTTTGAATCTCTTCCTTTACCGCCGTTCGGGTATCAAATACTTCCACAATCGCTCCAAGGCGTTTTGCAGTCGCAACGGCTTGAAGACCAGCCACACCTGCGCCTAATACCAGAACCCGGGCAGGTGGAATTGTACCAGCTGCTGTAGTCAACATTGGGAAATATCGAGGCAAAATACCGGCAGCACATATAATAGCTTTATAGCCTGCTATTGATGCCATTGACGAGAGAACATCCATCGATTGAGCAAGCGTGATCCTGGGAATCAAGTCAAGGCTGAATGTTGTAATTGGATATTTGGAAAGTAATTCAGCTATTTTATTTCCCGTGTAGGGTGCAAACATCGATATGAGAATAGCCCCCTTCTTCAATAATTTGAGATCCTTTTCAGGTAAAGTCTGAAGTGTTATTAGAATATCTGCATCATGTAGAACATGAGCCCTACTATCAACTCGTGCTTTTGCCTGCCGAAAATGAATATCGTGTATGAAAATCGATTCTCCGGTATTAATTTCTACACAAACTTCATTTTTATCGTCTGCCAGTTTAGTTATGACTTCTGGCATCAATGCTACCCTAGGGTCATCCTCTTTCACTACTCCAATTAGCATCTATCCTGATTTTGATGGTTCGAAATTTTACGATTGATGTAATTCACTTCGAGAAATTCTTTAAAAGGCCGCTAATTAAACAGTTATTTAGCAGAATATGAATGTCTCAAAAGTAAATCTTATAGACATATCAATTATATGATTATTGCCATACGTTTTAAAGGCTTGTGTCAGACCGATAATATAAAATTAAGTTTTTAAGAAAACGTGTATTTGTAAATTCGCCACTCGATTTGAAACTAAAATCTCTGAAAATAGAGAGTAAGAAATTAAACATATATACCTACACCTTTTATAAAATTGAATAACAAATGAAAAAACTGATTTTAATTAAAGCTTTATTGTTCGGAATGGTTATTACTGTTGCGGCGCAAACTACTTGGACTGCTGATAAAAACCATTCTGTTATTGGTTTTACCATTGCCCATATGGTGGTATCTGAAGTAGACGGCCGGTTTAAAGACTTTGATGCTTCTTTAACAGCATCAAAAGAAGACCTTACTGATGCTCAAATTAATTTTCCGCAAGGGCTACAAGTGTAGACAACGGTATTGAAAGAAGGGATAACCACCTCAGGTCAGGTGACTTTTTTGACGTGGAGAACACCCCTTAAATTTCATTTACCGGCACAGCCTTTAACAAGGTAAATGAAGGCAAATATGAGCTTACTGGTGATTTAACAATGCACGGGGTCACAAAATTCGTAACACTTGATGTTAAGTATAATGGTACAATTGATACTAGTCGTGGAGTTAAGGCGGGATTCAAAGTAAGTGGGACAATTATTAGGAAAGATTTTGGTCTGACTTATGGAAATGTACTTGAGGCTGGTGGAGTGGTGATTGGTGATTGGTGATTGGTGATTGGTGATTGGTGATGAGTGGTGATTGGTGATTGGTGATTGGTGATTGGTGATTGGTGATTGGTGATTGGTGATTGGTGATTGGTGAAGAAGTTGAAATCGATATTAAACTCTAAATGAATAAAGAATAGGATTGTCTTTATTATTGGAGCACATGGGTTGACTATGCGCTTTTTTATGTCTTGATTTGTCTGATGCTTATAACTTTGCCCTATGAGCAATGACAACATCAGCCGAAAAATAGCTGCCTCCCTTCTTGAAATTGGGGCAATCAAATTACAACCGGATCATCCTTTTACCTGGAGTTCTGGCTGGAAATCCCCGATTTATTGTGATAACAGACTATCGTTATCATACCCTGAAATCAGAACACTTGTTAGGGATTCTCTGGTTGCTGAGATAAAAAATCGGTTTCCTGATTGTGAAGCCATCGCGGGGGTAGCCACCGCTGGCATTCCTCAGGGAGCATTGGTAGCTGATGCCATGGAGTTACCTTTCATTTATGTGAGGTCAAAACCGAAAGGTCATGGAATGGAGAATCTCATTGAGGGAAAAGTTGTAAGCGGACAAAAAGTAGTTGTAATTGAGGATTTGATTTCGACCGGTGGTAGCTCGCTTAAGGCAGTAAATGCCATTCGGGCAGCCGGACTCGAAGTGTTGGGTTTAGCGGCAATATTTACTTATGGTTTTGACATTTCAGATGCTAATCTCGCAGAGGCTACCGTTGACTACTTTACCCTGAGCAACTACGACAGTCTCTTGCAGGAGGCCATTAATCGGGGATTTATAAGGGAAGGACAGCTAAACTCGTTACAGGCCTGGAGAGGGGACCCGACCAATTGGGGATCAGCGGGACAATAATTAATGCTCATAATTAGTCAATTGAGTAACGTTTTATTAAATTCCATCTTCAGCTCACTTACCTATCATGAAAAAAGTTTCAATTACTCTCTTATTATTTGTTTTTTACTTCAATTCCTATGCCCAGGTCCCGGATGTTGATAGCCAAATAGCTGCAGCAATTCAGGCAGCTCCTGAAGAGATACGTGAAGGGGCAATGGTTTATGGATACGATGCAAATGGAAACTTAATAACGCTTCGAAAAGGTTCTAATGACATGATTTGTCTAGCCGATGATCCAAACAAATCTGGATTTAATGCGGCTTGCTATCACAAGGACATTGAGGCCTTTATGGCGAGAGGGAGGGAATTGAGAGCTCAGGGTAAAACTTCATCAGAAATATTCGACACCAGAGAAGAAGATGCAAAATCAGGTAAACTGAAGATGCCAGATCACCCTACCACTTTGCATGTCCTTTCGGGTAGTGACGGAACATATAATCCAGAAACAGGAGTAGTCGACAATGCCTTTTTAAGATATGTGGTATATATTCCATTTGCAACTTCTGCTTCATCCGGTCTGCCAACTAAACCACCAGGTCCTGGTCATCCGTGGATTATGGATCCCGGAACGCATAGAGCCCATATAATGATATCGCCACCCAGAGAATGAAGTAGTGACATTTGGTGAGTCCGTTTTAGACTTTTATAAAACATTAGGCATACCAACGGGATTACCGGCTGGAATAGAGGTTCTCTATCCGTTTAAAAATACCTCGACATGGGAAGCGATTGAGAAATTTTTCGCCCGATATTATAATGATAATAATCCTCGGATACTGCTCCTGGGGATTAATCCAGGGCGTTTTGGTGCCGGTCTTACCGGTATTGGTTTTACGGATCCTATAAGATTGGAAGATGATTGCGGTATACCGAATGATTTCGACAAACGACCAGAGCTCTCATCAAGGTTCATTTACGATGTGATAAATGCGTATGGCAGCCCGAAAGAATTCTATTCACGTTTTTTCATTTCTGCTATTTCGCCTTTGGGCTTTGTAAAGAACGGGAAGAACTACAACTATTACGATGAAAAAAATCTTGAAACCGCAATTGAACCATTTGCTGCCGATTGCCTGAAAAATCAGTTGGACTTTGGCTGCTCCAGTGATATTGCAATTAGCATTGGTAAGGGTAAGAATGTTTCGTTTCTTACAAGAATGAATAAAAACTATCAGCTATTTAAAAGCATCGAATCATTGCCGCATCCGAGATGGATAATGCAATATCGATTGAAAAGGAAAGAAGGGTTTATTAAGGAGTATTTGAAAGTATTGAAAAGTATCGAATAATCTTAAGGTATGCGCTCGCTTCTTTTTTTGTTTTGTCTCATTTATCACACAGCCATTTATTGTCAGGATAGTGACAATAGATTATCCCTCCTTTTTATGGGGGATGTGATGCAACATAAAGATCAAATTACCAGCGCCTTTGATGTTAACAGCGGTAAGTACCATGATAATACATTTGACCACATCAGTTATTTGATGTCCGAAGCTGATGTAACCATAGCTAACCTTGAATTGACACTGGGAGGCCCTCCCTATACCGGGTATCCGCAGTTTAGCGCTCCGGATGAAATTGCCGTTGCTCTGAAGGAGAGCGGGGTAGATATCCTCGTAACGGCGAACAATCATTAAGCTGACAAACGCAGGAAAGGTATTGAGCGTACTATTCGCGTGCTTGATAGTCTGGAAAGTTCACATACAGGAACATTTTCTAACATAAAGGAGAAAATGGAAACATTTCCACTGATCATTGAGAAGAACAATTTCAGAATAGGGCTGTTGAACTATACCTACAGCACAAATGGCATCACCGTTCCTGATGGTAATATCGTTAATTTGATAAATGAGGGAGACATCATGGCTGATATCAAACTAACGAAATCATATTTAGTTGATAAAATTGTTGTGTTTGTCCATTGGGGCCTGGAATATGAACAGAACCCATCAGCAGATCAAATCAAATTGCAACGCTTTGTTTTGAGACTGGCGCCGATTTGTTATTGGATCGCATCCCCATGTGCTTCAGCGGATGGAAAATACATATAACGGAAGCTAAATAAGGATAATGTCGTTGTCTATTCCCTAGGCAATTTTGTGAGTCACCAGAGAACAACAAATCGATACGGAGGTGCCATGTTAAGGATTGACCTAGCAAAAATGACAGCTCCTCTTGCGTGACATCGGCTGGTTATTATCTAACCTGTGTTCATAATCCTGATAACATTAATGGGACCGAAAGGTTTTTCATGGTGCCGGCATCAAAATATCAGCAGCAAACTTCCTTTTTGGATGAAACTGCCTCAAGCAAAATAGATTTATTCATAAGTAACTCACGAAAGCTTCTTGAATCAGAGAATATTAACGTTTATGAATATAAATATGACGCGGAGCTTAAAGCCTGGAGACTTGAATAAGTCAATTTATAGAGTCCATATAGTCTCCTAATAAACAGATTTAGTTGATCTTTAATGAACAAGGCATAGCATGTTAAATCAGGATCATGAATGACCTGGCACCAGGGGGAGCAGCGTGTAACATTCTTTTAAATTTAGTTTTGATGGTTTACTTTAGCGCAAATTTTTGTAGAGTACCTTACCCAAAAAACCTGAAACAAGGAGGTTCAAATGGCACAAAAAATAAAAACCCGGTTTTCCAACACTGAGCTGAAAGAGTTTGAGCAGTTGATTACGGATAAACTTGAAAAAGCGAAGAAAGAATTGAGTTATATTAAGGAGTCACTCAGCAAGAATGCTGATGACTACGGGCCTGACTCTGAAAGCTATAATGTGAAAATGCTTGAAGATGGCGCTGATACCGCAGAAAAAGAGAATCTTAGCCAGCTTGCCGCCAGGCAGC
>Ga0310121_10003267_pt1 | contig 14859 bp, 12 predicted proteins | sample CB27_Tmax_986_MG_FD_203504 | JGI IMG/M metagenome (GOLD analysis project Ga0310121, IMG submission 203504) | Marine microbial communities from Western Arctic Ocean, Canada - CB27_Tmax_986 | ecosystem: Environmental > Aquatic > Marine > Oceanic | place: Canada: Western Arctic Ocean | collected...
GGAGTTCGGATGGCTCAACCCAAGGGTGAGGTCTATGTGCTGATCGGAGATGGAACTTATTTGATGAACCCGACTGAATTGGCCACCGCTATGCAGGAGGAGCTGAAGATTACTCTGCTCATCTCTGAGAATCACGGGTACCAGTCCATCCGGGGCCTGCAGATGGCGAAGCTCGGGAAAATGTTCGGGACTGAGTTCCGCGCCCGTGACAAGAACAAGAACCGTCTGGAAGGCGCGTATATCCCGCTTGACTTCGCTGCCAATGCCGCCTCAATGGGGGCGCGTACCTGGAATGTGAGCACGAAGGACGAACTGCGAACCGCATTAGATGAAGCGCGGAAAGAAAAGACCAGGTGCTGTGTGATCGTCACTGAAATCGAGAAACACCGCTATGTCCCAGCCTCGGGATGTTGGTGGGATGTGGCGCCGGCTGAGGCCACGAAGGATAAGGCGATCCAGAAGATACGGAAACAGTACGAAGAAAGTAAAGCCAAACTCCAGAGGTTTCATTATTGAACCCCGGGACTCTTAAATGATTTGAACCCTAAGATGAGAAGGAGAACGGAATGAGCAAAGTCGTTGCCGATGCGCGAGAAGCTGTCAAAGACATCGAAGATGGGGCTGTCCTCGCCCTCGGTGGGTTCGGCCTATGCGGAATTCCTGAGAACACCATCGCGGCGCTGGTTGAGAAGGGTGTCAAGGATTTGACGTGCATTTCCAACAATGCCGGTGTCGATGGTTTCGGAATCGGTCTGCTTTTGGAAAAGCGCCAGCTCAAGAAGATGGTGGCCACCTATGTCGGTGAGAATGATTTGTTTGAACAGCTGCTATTGTCGGGTGAATTGGAAGTGGAACTGGTCCCGCAAGGGACTTTTGCCGAGAGGCTTCGGGCCGGAGGCGCTGGCATCCCTGCTTTTTACACTCCCACCGCGGTTGGAACACCCATCGCTGAAGGGAAGGAAGTTCGTGAGTTTAACGGTAGAGACTACCTGATGGAGCCTGCCTTCACCGCCGACTTCGGTATTGTGAAGGCTTGGAAGGGGGACGCGATGGGAAATCTCATCTATCGGAAAACCGCTCGGAACTTCAATCCAATGTGTGCATCTTGCGGGAAGATCACGATCGCCGAAGTAGAAGAACTGGTCTCTGTAGGTGATTTGGATCCGAATTTCATTCACACCCCCGGAATTTTTGTGCAACGGATATTCCAGGGCAAGGACTATGAAAAACGCATTGAACGACCGACGACGCGTCCCGCATAAGGGGCCTGCCACACGAGTCGAACAAAACCACTGAAGGAGAGAACGCTATGGCGTTGACGAGAGATCAAATAGCGCAACGAATCGCTCAGGAACTGAAGGACGGAGACTATGTCAATCTTGGGATCGGTATTCCGACCCTGGTGAGCAATTACATCCCTGAGGGTATTTCGGTCACACTGCAGAGTGAGAATGGAATCCTCGGGATGGGGCCCTACCCGACAGAAGGGGAGATGGACGCTGATCTCATTAACGCCGGGAAGGAAACGGTGACGGTTAATAGTGGCGCCAGTTTCTTTTCAAGCGCGGAGTCGTTCGAAATCATCCGCGGTGGGCATGTGGATTTAAGCGTACTCGGCGCGATGGAAGTTGCTGAAAACGGTGATATCGCCAACTGGATGATTCCCGGCAAAATGGTGAAGGGGATGGGCGGCGCCATGGACTTGGTAGCGACCGCCAAGAACCTGATCGTGGCGATGCAGCACGTTTCCAAGAAGGGTCAAAGCAAGGTTCTGAAGAAATGTACGCTGCCTTTGACCGGGATTGGATGCGTAAAACGCATTGTCACGGAAATGGCAGTCATGGATGTAACGCCTGACGGGCTGCTCTTAAAGGAACGCGCGCCCGGGGTAACCATCGAAGAGATCAAAGCAGCAACCGAAGCAACTCTTACTGTCCCGGATGAGGTCGCGGAGATTCAGTTGTAATAACAGAGAGGTCATCGCTATGAGTGATATCGTAATTGCCGGAATGGCCCGGACACCAATTGGTAGTTTCCAGGGGTCGCTGTCTTCCCTTCCCGCCCCTCGGCTGGGTGCGGTGGCAATTCAAGCTGCTATGGAGCGCGCCGGGGTCGAACCTTCCGATGTTTCCGAAGTGATTATGGGAAATGTGTTGTCCGCCGGAGAGGGACAGGCGCCAGCCAGGCAAGCCTCGATCTATGCGGGAATTCCAGATTCAGTTCCCACAATGACCATTAACAAGGTCTGTGGCAGTGGGATGATGGCGATCATCCTGGGAATGCGCTCCATTCGACTTGGCGAAAGCGATGTTGTGGTGGCCGGCGGCATGGAAAGCATGAGCCAGGCGCCGTACCTGTTACCCGGAGCACGGGACGGTTTCCGCCTCGGCCATGGTAAGGCTATGGACTCGATGATTCTCGACGGCCTTTGGGACCCGTTTGGCGATCAGCACGCCGGCAGCTGTGCTGATCTATGCGCGAAGGAGAAAAATATCTCCAGAGAAGATCAGGACGCGTTTGCCACCGAGAGTTATCGGCGAGCCCAGGAGGCTCAGAAGGATTGTAAATTCAGTTCCGAGATCGCCCCTGTGTCGGTCAAGAAGCGGCGAGAAGAGGTGGAAATTGATCAGGATGAGGAACCATCGCAGGTTAAATTTGACCGGATTCCAACCCTGAAACCTGTTTTCGACAAGGAGGGTACAGTAACCGCAGCAAACGCTTCAACCATAAATGATGGAGCGGCGGCGGTAGTTCTAATGTCCGAAGAAACGGCAGACAAGCTGGGATGTAAACCTTTGGCGCGGATAGTCTCCCATGGCATTCATGCCCAGGAACCAGTCTGGTTCACGACAGCGCCCATCGGAGCAGTTCCGAAAGCGCTCGAGGGGGCAGGCTGGAAAACCGAGGATGTGGACCTTTTCGAAATCAATGAGGCGTTCGCTGTCGTAGCCCTGGCAGCCCAACGGGAACTAGGGATCGATCATGACAAGCTCAATGTGTGGGGTGGAGCGGTCGCGCTGGGTCATCCTATCGGGGCCACGGGCGCGCGTATTACGGTGACACTCTTGTCCGCGCTTGCTGATCGGGGCAAGAGCAAGGGGCTTGCCAGTCTCTGCATCGGAGGCGGCGAAGCCACAGCACTCTGTTTAGAACGACTGTAGGGTCCGCTGTGCGGACCCTGTAATACAACACCACCCGCGCGCTTCAAACGGTCCGCACAGCGGACCTTACACGCCAGGGAAAGAGGACCAATCATGAAAATGTATATCGCCGGAGAATGGGTCGATTCTCCCACCATGTCACCTGTCAACTCTCCCTATAATGGAGAACAGATTGACGAGATTCCGATCGCAACCGAAGAGCAAATAGAAACGGCTCTCGCAGCGGCTGTCGAAGGTGCGGCAGCGATGCGTGCGCTCACCGCCTATGATCGCTATCAAATCCTGATGCGCGCGGCAGATCTCTTCGCTGACAATGTTGAAGACCTGGCGCAAACAGTCTCTCGCGAAGAAGGCAAGCCGATCACCGAGGCACGCGGGGAAGCCAGTAGGACTGCTGACCTGCTCCGTCTCTGCGCCTTTGAAGGTTCCCAAATGCGTGGTGAAACGCTGCCCGTGGATGCCCAAGTGGGTGGCGCGGGGAAAATGGGAATGACACTGCGAGTTCCCTGCGGAGTAGTGGTGGCCATCGCGCCATTTAACTTCCCGATTCTACTGGTGCTTCACAAGGTAGGCCCAGCGCTCGCTGCCGGTAATTCTGTTATCCTCAAGCCAGCTAATTACACCTCCTTGGTCGCGCTGAAGATGACCAAACTGTTTGTCGAGGCTGGTATCCCTGAAAAGGCCCTTCAGACCATTACCGGTCGCGGTTCACAAATAGGTCCTGCGCTGTGTGCTGACAAACGTGTCCGTAAGATTAGTTTCACCGGCAGCACCGAGGTGGGTGAAGACATCACCAAAGTCGCGGGAATAAAAAAACTTTCGTTGGAGCTGGGTTCAAACTGTCCAATGGTTGTGCTGCCTGATGCTGATCTCGAGCAAGTGGCCGCCGCGACTGCCATTGCTGGTTACATTAATTCGGGTCAGGTATGCATTTCACTCCAGCGTGTCCTCGTGGCCAAAGAGGTTTACGGCGACTTTATCGACGCCCTTAAACCGCACGTGGAGGCTATCAAGATGGGCGATCCGTTATCGGAGGATACCAAGCTGAGTTGTCTCGTCACAGAGGGGGAGGCAGAAAGAGTCGAACAGTGGGTCAACGAAGCGGTTGGCAACGGAGCACGCGTTGTGACGGGTGGCACACGAGATCGGGCTGCTTATGCGCCCACCATCGTGGCCGATGTCGATCCTAAAATGAGGATCTCCTGCGATGAACTCTTCGGACCAGCGGTCGCGGTCACACAGGTCGAGGGTATCGATGAGGCAATTGGTATCGCCAATGACAGCGAATACGGGCTCGGCGCGGGAATCTTCACTCAGGATATCACCAAGGCACTCCGGTTTGCGCGTGAAGCGGAGACAGGGAATGTTATGATTAACTGGACACCGCTGTGGCGTGCGGATCTTCAGCCTTATGGTGGTTTCAAGCAAAGTGGTATTGGGAAAGAGGGGCCGCGTTATGCTATTGAGGAGATGACGGAGATGAAGACAGTGGTCATCCACGGGTTGGGGTAGGGTGTGTTCATAACGCCTCTACAACTCTTGGTTTCTGATCAAACGTTACTCGCGTTATGAACGCACCAATTGCGGATGTATGAATGGTGCGTTAACAACGGGGACGATGGTTGTGAATAAAAACGGGAGTTGAGTAGTCCCGTTCTTAACACACCCTACTTGAACACAATCACCAGGACGATCTGTAGGACTAAAATACACACGGCCCAGAAACGGAGATCGTGAAAGAGTAAAAAGCCCGAAGGCTTGCCGGAATACTCCGGCAGGTTCTTCGGGTTTTCATCTTTGAATGTCGTGATCCAGAACGCGAGAGCCGCCATCACCAGGATGAAGATGATCCGAGCGCCTGTTAAGGGAATGGCGTTCAATGCTTCGAAGCAGAAGTCTGCGAACGGCTTGAGGAGTGAGGCGAGAGTCTCTTTCATCGGTTCAGGCAACCTTCTTGAACATTAAAGGTTCGATTGCGCTCCATTCCTTGGGCTGGGTGAACAGGCTGACGACAACTGTCGCAACCAGCGCACCAAAGAAGGCCCACCAGGCGATGTAAAGGGCAGGTTCGGCTGCGGTAAAAAGGTCTTCGCCTATCCAGGTTAATGTGGCACTCGTGGCCACGCCGACCAACAGTCCTACCAATGCCCCGGTACTGGTCGCTCGTTTCCAGATCATCCCCAGCAGGAGAATTGCGAATGTTGGGCCCTGGAACATGGAGAGGAGTGTGACAAAGTAGCTGAATACTCCCTCGAATTTACCAGTGATTGGCGCAAGCCCCATGGCGATCAAGATGAAAACGATGGTGAGGACCCTTCCGACCCTGAAGAGATGTTCATGACTTGCCTCTCTGTTGAAGCACCGCTTATAAATATCCATAGTCCAGATTGTTGCGGCGGAGTTGAGGTAGGAATCAACACTTGACATGAGCGCCGCTAAGAATGCGGCGAAAACGATCCCGGTTAATCCGACAGGCAGCAATTCGGCCATCATCGTTGGGTAAATAGTGTCCGGGTCCTCAATTCCCGGATACAGAATGGCTCCAAACATTCCGGGCAGAACGAGGATCAGGGGAATGGTGCATTTGAGACAGGCGCCGAACAGGACGGATTTCTTCGCATCCCTCTCGCTTCCAGTTCCAAGGCAGCGCTGTACGATTGCCTGGTTGCCTCCCCAGTACGCCGGTCCCAGGACAAAAGTGAGACCGAACAGGACCGCCGGCCATGTTAGGGGGTAGCCCGAATCGAGTCCGAGAATGGTATCGAAGAAGAACTCCTTTCCCGGCGCTGAGGTATCGATTGCCTCGACCATGCCCGAGATTCCACCGACTTTCATCCAACCGATGGTCAAAATAACGACGCTGCCAATCACGAGGATGATGTATTGAATCGTGTCGGTAACGACGACTGCTCTTAGGCCGCCCATAAAGGTGTAGGCGCCAACGACAAAGGCTGTGACCAGGATGGACCAATGGAGTTGCCAACCGACGAGGACGTTCAGCGTTTTTGCGGAAACCCACAGAAAGATCCCCAGGTTTGCGACCATGAAACTGCCCCAGATCAGGGCCACTAGGACACGGACAGCGTCGTTGTAGCGACGCCCCATGTATTCCGGGATCGTGTAAACACGCGCCCGCCAGAAGAACGGAACAAAGACAAAAGCCGCCACCACCATTGGGAAGAGGCAGGCTAGCCAGTCATAGTTGGCGAGAGAGAAACCATAGACATAAGCAGCGCCGGAGACCCCCATCAGCTCGAGCGCTCCGATGTCGGAGACAACCAACGACGCACCCACCATCCACCACTTCAGTTTTCGGCCACCGAGGAAATAGTCAGTTTCAGTGTGTTGTTTCCTACCGAGGAAGTAGCCAAGGATGACGATCCCGACCAAATAGACGAGAACAATGGCAATGTCGATTGGAGAAAGACGTTGCATGTAACCTACATTTTCATTCTGCCGTCAGGCCGCGTCGATAACGAATATAGTCAAATAGAAACTTTTGGTACATAGGCGATCCCGCAGGACAGTCAAAGTGTCTCCCGTTAACAGTCGAGTAACAGAACTGTTGGAACTGTCCGATCCCTCCCTTAATATCATTCGAACAATCATAGACTTTCGATAGATGCCAAGGTGCATCAGGACTACCGCGGAACCCAACACGAAGATGGTTTTGGTCGATGACTTGTAGGAGCATATACAACGGCCTGCTTTTGAACACTTCCTCTGGAACTTCTGGGTCGAATTTTACGTCGAAAAGTGAATTGTACATGTCTTCCGCATCTTTCAGCATGTACCAGTCGCTGTGGACACGCTTAAACGTACTGTCCACGAAAGGAGTATTCACATATTTTATCTTGTTTTCAGCCGGAAGGTTCTGGACTCCCGGCCTCCACCCGCCTTTCGGAACACCATCGGTGTCGGTTACCATGCAGTTCAAATAAAAATTCCAAGGCGTGGTTTCCTCCGGGGGAATGAAGCATATTTCCAACTCCCAGGGAGGTTTGTGGTTTTCCACCAAATCCAAATTCGTTGCGGCGACAGAACTGAACCACACACCCTGGCTTGGGCCTAACAACTTAACCGTCAGATATCCAGGATCCGAGTGAGTGTCAAATCCAAATGGTACTTGAGCCTGCCACTGTCCCAGATATCCGAGAATATCGAAATCATCGGAAAGTTGTTCCATATCAGTGGCAGATCCACCGAAGAAGACACAATAGTCCACATAAAATTCATGGCCTGGGTCGGGCGGAAGCGGTTGCGGCGCCTCGAAGTGCAAGAGTTTTGGCACGTAACCGTCCGGATCTTTCGTTCCGCCGAAATAGAAGTGGTAACCCTTCTTCATGGGGAGGTAGCGACAAAGTTCATCGGGAATCCATCGGTCGCATGAGAAGATCGGTCCGATTTCCCAGATACCTGTAATCTCTCCGAATTTTGAGCAGTCGATGGCCCGCCCTGTCCATCCGTGTTTTTCGTCCGACTTGAAATGGATTTGCAAGGAAGTCGGGCTTAAGACATCGCAGCGGAAGAAGAGTTGGTGAGAAGCAGGGCCATGGTACCGCGCTCCGCCTTCCCATACATGGTTCATGTTCCAGTCGCCGACCACCCGGTGATCCAGATCACCCCTTCCCCAAAGCATGTAAGTTTCGGGATGAGCGTAATCGGAATACTGGGGCAGGCCGGGCTCAAATTCACCGGTTGAACCGAGGTGTACGACGAGGAGTTGGACATCATGCGTATCGGGTGGCCGCTGCGTTCGGTCCTTCGGCCAGGTTGATGGGTCCGAGAAAGTAACGGCCACATTCATACCGATGGCAAAATTCATCTGGTCTTTCGATCCGATCCCCAGGATGGCTGCGAAGTTTTGAGGAAGCGAAAGTTGATATTGCCAAGGTAGCGGATAATCATCGATCCGGATCGGGTCCTTCAGGATGCCCTTAATGTCCTTCCCCTTCCCTGCCTGCCAAATCGCCATCAATCCAGGGTGCTCGGCAGTCGACATCTCCTTAACATTGTCTTCTGGAATAAACATCCAGGGTGAAATATCCGCGCCCGGTTCATTGAAATGCTGGCTGAGCTCGCGGATGTCTTTTGCGGTGGCGGTTAAGCCCGTCAAAGCGATCAAGAGACTGGTTGTCGTAAGCGCCCAAAAGCATTTATTACTCATCGAATCTGTCCTCCTTAGATAATTCATAATGATAATGAATGTAATCAATCAGAAACTTCTGATAGCCGGGATAATTTCCGTTGCCTGTTCCCTGGTTCGATACCAGCGCTGGAAAGGCAAACTTGGCGATCTTCCCGAAGTGATCCTTCGAATTGAAAACGGAAGAAAACTGCCAGGGCTCCTTCTCACCGTTCCGGAAACCGAGGCGGAGACGATATTCATCCATGACTTGAATGACCATGCCGATGGGTTTGTCTGGGTCAAGGGTCTCGGAAACATCCGGGTCAAATTTCAGGTTGATTAGCGGGTTAGGGTTATACGAGTACTTCATACCCTCGCCTGGAATGTACTCGATTCGTGGTTGCCACGGATGGAAATTTCCATCGTGATCCCATAATCCGACGTTCCACCAGAGGTTCCATGGAGAGTTGTTGTTGGGCGGGATGAAAGCGAGCGAAATTTCAAAGGGTGGTTTTTTCTCTTTCGTGAAATTGATTTCGAAGGGGGATATCATCGGACAGATGGCCCACGTACCCCTGTTTCCATAGGAGGTCATCGTCATGTATCCCGGGTTGGAATGCGTCTCGCCGAATACGAGGCCCTCAATCATGTATTTCTGGTCGGCGAGAAATCCGGGAATGTTGAAATCTTCTGAAACGTGCTCGATGTTTTCCGGGCCGGTGCCGGTGAAGACAGCGTAATCCACATAGTACTGGAACGAGGGGTCGGGCGACTCAACAGTGAAGAAGGATTTCATGAATTCCGCATCATCCGTGGTCGGCTTGAACTTCGATTTTTCCGCATCGCGAGCGCGGCCTGGGTCTGTCAGTAGCTTGGCGCGATTATCCAGTCCCCGCATCCAGTCGGGTGCGGTTAAGCCGAGTTCTTCGGAAAGGACATCGCTAATCCAACTATCTAGCGCGATGATCGGACCGATCTCCCAGATACCGGTGATTGGCCGAGGGAAATTCTCACTCCTCATCCGCCAACCGGGATGGTCGCTGTATCCGACTCCGACCTGGAAGTTATTTGGACTCATCAGAGAAAAGATAAAGCGGACGTTGTAATCGGCAGGGCCGCCGTACTTTGACCAGGAACCGGAATCAGCGCCTTCCGGCCCGACCCAGGTGTATCCCCACTTCCAGTTACCATTCATGCTCGGCGCCAAATCACCGCGCCCATAGATCATATAGACCTCAGGCGAGGGGTCGTTCATATTGAGCGCGCTGTTCCTGATGTGCGGAATCCCCTGACGCCAATTCTCGCCCTGATTTCCTAGATGGACTACGAAAACTTGAAGTGACTCTGTGTCTGGCGGCAACTGTGTTCGGTCCTCGGGCCAAGTCGAGGGGTCGGAATAGGTGACAACCAGGTTGAGTCCGATGGCATAGTTGATCTGATTCTCGCTCAACCCTTTGAAGGCGAGGTGATTCTGGAGGATTCCCAGGTGGAAATTCCATGGGATTGGATAGTCATCGACCTGAATCGGCTCATCTAGTATTCCTTTGAGGTCTTTTCCGTTCCCCGCCTCCCAGATGGTCAGCAACCCCGGGTGTTCATCTGTGGTAATGCTTTTGATATTATCTTCAGGAACGATCATCCACGGTGAAATGTCACTACCCGGTTCGATGAAATGTTGACTGAGTTTACGAATATCCTTTGCTTCGTCTGATGAGGCCTGTGACTCGCTTTGGAAGGGAACAACTGCAAAACATCCTGATAGAACAATTAAAAACAATCTCTTCGCGTCCGACATAACAAATGGCACCCCTTAATTGAAAGTGATGATTCAACCGCTGATAGCAGCGGGACCTTCTTGCGGCAAAGACCCTCCGAGGGCCTACACGGATTGCCTGTGCGCTATTCGTAAAAGTTCCTCTCCCAGCGGTGCGCCTTCAGTGGTTCGCGAAGTTCATCAGGGAAAGGCTGTCCATCCGAATAGGCTATATTCATATCCACCTCTGCGACTGTTTTCATACCCGGAATGACTACTGAAACTGCCGGATCGGAAAGAGAGTAGCGCATCGCTGCCTCAGCCAGCGTAGGATAGTAGGGCTTGAAGAGTTCCTTGAGTTTTTGAACCCGCCCGAATGCTTCTTGAAACCGGTCACCCCGGAAAAAGCCGCGTCTGACATCATCCTCCACCCAGGTTTCAGACGTTTCCTCCGTCCAGTTCCCAATCAAGGAACTGGAATCGAACGGGACACGGGCGATGAAGGCGGTACCAGTCTTTTCGCCTTCGCGGAACAGACGGTCGGCGGGACGTTGGTCGAAAAGGTTGAAGATAACCTGCTGAGAGTCCACCAAGCCCAGCCGCGCCAGATCGATCCCTTCTTCAGGTCGATTATCACGAAGCGATACTCCGATCCTGTCGATCTTCCCCTCGATGCGCAACTGGTTGAGAGCCTCAAGCCAATCCAGTTGTGCAATCCCGCTGGGAAACCACCCGTGCAGTTGAAACAGATCGAGGCGTTCGACACCGAGTCGCTTCAAATTGCCTTCAATCCCTTCGCGCAAGTACCACTCGGGGTACCTGCCACGCATCATGGGGTCATCGTCCTTGATGGGGTCCGGCCAACGCAGCGGCCACTGCTTCGTGGCGACATAGATCTTATTGCCTTTCCATTGTTTGAGAGCCTCTGCAATCACCTCTTCGGCGTGGCCGTCCCCGTAACTGGCGGCGGTATCCACATAGTTGACACCCTTCTCGAAAGCATGGAGGAGAGTCCGGACCGATTCCTGATCGTCCAACGGACCCCACCCGCCGCCAATGGCCCAGGTGCCGACTCCGATTTCGCTGACACGCCAGCCGGTCCTACCGAATGTACGGTACTCCATAGTGTTCCCTTCCCGCTTTGAACCGGAATATTACCGTGAATAAAATTTCTCAGGATCAGCGAGCCTTTGCCTGACCTGGTCGACGACTCGCCCGACGATCGCGCCCACCGCTTCTTCGCCAAACTCGGCGTTGGCCTCGCGGACCGGGCGGCTTGTCCCCAATACGCCGATGAGTTCGGACTCATCCTTGGGAAGTGTGTCCAGGTCTATCAATCCCGGGTCCAGGGCCATTAAGAGGCTCGTTTCCCAGAACCCAGCATGGTCTTGGATTCCAGGATAGAGATCAGTAACCAGCTCGTAATCACTGAAGGCCCATGTCACCGGAATATCCGGCAAATTCAGGTAGCGGCAACATTGGTAGTAGAACAGCCCGTTAGCCGCCTCGGCCTGCTTGAGCAGTGGGTAGTGGCCAGCTACGAATGCAATGACCTTGAAACCGTAACTGGCCGCTTCAGCCAATATATGCAACAGCAGGGCCTGGTAACCCTGAACCTGTGCTGGAATGGTTCGTCCCATATATCCAGGAGCGAAGGCGGCCGGGTCGAGCTTCATATCCCGGATGACCGCATCCTGGAATTCGGGGAACATCTCCAACAAGTGACCATCGCGGTTTTCGCCGAACCAGAGTGTGGGAAATACCAAGCCACCGCCTGCCTCGGCGCACCGGATCGCAAGCGCCTGGGCTTTCAGTCCATCCAGGCCAACCGGATCATGGTGGCCATGCCACTCCAGAGTTCCCAAAGGAATATAGACGACAGGGTGGGCTTCGCGGGCGGAGACAATCTCACTCGGCCGCAACCGTTCATAACGAACCTCAACACCACTCATCGGGTTCAATTCGGCGCTATTCGTCTCAGGCGCCAACCTCTCTTCACGCCGCACATCAGCCGGAGCAGCGCCAAACTTCCCCAAGGAGGAAATAGATATCAGATAAAGGGTGGGGCTTCAACTGCGGTGGCAGTTGGTACCCATTTGTGGTACACCCCATTGTATGAGGCAGATGTAGCGAGGATCAAGGAATTGGCGCGTGAGGCAAACCGAATTGCCAAGAAAAACGGAATCGCGGATCCGAGCACCATCATGCACACTCTCCTCTTGCTTGAAGAAGAGCCTGTGGAGCGCTTGAGGAGGGCGCTGCGTCGTGGCCGACAATTTAATCTTCGGTGATATTGTTTACGCTGGAACGAGAGTCCTTCTAGTTCCTTGACCTCTAGGGGAATCCCTTCCCCGGAGCAGAGCAAATCGTGCCGAGAAAGGATTCACGGCACAGCGTTTTGGGAGTTGGGTCTTCTCAATTCACTTTCCAGCCTCATCACCCACGAACTCCCAATCGCTCCGCGGCGGGTCATTTAGAAGAGCCTCAAAATTGATGTCCGATGGGATGGAGCGCGGGAGGAGGGCTCCGACAGGCGGCGCTATTGGGCCTGTTGGATCAGAAGCCATGGCTGTAAGCGTTGGAGGTTTTGCGATCCCGGCATTTGAAGTTGTGGACTTGGCAAATGGCTTCCCTGCTCCATTGTAGTAAGTGATCGGGGCCGACCCGATATGCGATGACGAGTTCGAGGATCTTTTCGGGTAAACTTGTCGGGTACTGGACGCCTGGTTCTTCCAAAACTCGGTTTGCTGACGGCATTTCTCATTTTCAGATTGGGCTCGCTGGGCTTCGCGCTGGGCGGTTCTGGCCAGGTTTTCCGCTTCCTGAACTTTCCCCTGCATCAAAGCGAGGTCATATTGGTGAATGGCCAGCTCCCGTTTACCAACGTTATTAGCCAGCATCCCAATTTCCTGGTATTTTCTCTCGAGGTCTTCAGCACGTTCTCTCACCGCCTCCCGGAGTGGTTCATCCAGCTCTTGAACAAGCGATTTGATGGCAATCCGCTCCGCCTCGTTGAAAGCGCCATGTTCAAAATCAGTCCCCCGCGCGCCAGAGGAGAACCTCTCCAAGCGGGGGTCGCCGGTTTGGTAATCGTACAAGACAGCGCGAACAGCCACCCGGTGATTGAGGACATCATCGATCCAATAACGGTCAAAGGCGGTCACCTCGAAGAGAGCGATGAAGTCGCATTCAAGGTCCGGCATTGATTTTGTGATCAGTTCCATCGAGAGACGGTTTTTCAGGCGGTATTCAGCAAGAATGCGTGGCAGAGTGGAATACATCCCCGCCTTGCAGGCATTGTTCGGCAGATCGGTCACCAACCAGACATCATCGGCGAAGGCGCGCAGTTGATTGGCAAACTCATCGGAGAGGCGAGTGTAGATGGGCGCGTTCAGGGGGTCGTCGATGACAGGAACCACCATGATGCGGACCCCGATGGGGTTCGCGCGTGTCAGGGAGAAGATTTTTTTCTCCCGGAAATGGCGCCAAGGGTTGAGGTCACCAAGGGTCCACGCCTGGGTTTGTGGGCAAAACAAGAACAGCGACATCATGCCCGCCAGGAGGCAAAAGGCCATCCCGGCAAAAGGTGCCTGTTTCTGCAATAGTTTCCTCTTTCGAGGCGGACTTGTGGCTTCTGGAAAGCGCATTTTCTCCCCCGTTTTACACAAATTCCGCTCTTCCCTTTACTTGGGGAATCACGTATGGGAGTGGTAAATACAAGAAACATACCAATTCTGAATTACCTTATTCGTGAGCGTAGGATTATTTAGATTGTCGGTTGACAGTAATGATTATTAGATGTATTGTAGTAATGTAGTATAACTTCTCTTTAGGTGGTAAAATTTAAGCATGGCCAGAATCGCCTTCTGTACTTTCCACAACGAGATGAACACAGGGCTGCGTTGCCTGTTGTCTTACTTAGCCGAGCGGGGGCATCGAAGCCGAATGGTGGTCCTCAAACTATATTCTCGAAAGCAAATCGATGAGGTCCCAGAACCACCGCTTCACACAGAAGTACATGAAGGTCTTTTACCCGGCGGATGGCAGTACTTAAGTTATCCAACTCAACCTACAGAAAAAGAGTGGGCTCTCTGGTTGGAAGTTGTTTTGGAAGAATCACCGAATGTGGTGTGTATGTCCCTGGCTGCATCCGTATTTCGGATCGCCGCGGACGCAACCAGCCGGCTGCGTAAAGCCCGACCCTCCATCGTAATCATCTGGGGTGGAACGCAGCCAACCGTAGCACCCGAGATGTGTCTTAGGCATGCTGAATTTGTTTGTATCGGGGAAGGGGAATCAACGGTGGTGGCGTTGGCAGAAGCAATCGATGCGGGAGAACCACTCCATGATCTTCCGAACCTGGCCTACATCAGCGAGGATGGGAATCTCGTCAAGAATCCGGTTGCTCCCCATGTTCGGGACCTGGACTCTCTCCCGTTTCAAGATTTTCAGACGGAAACGAATTTCTATATCGAGGATGAACAGGTCTACCAGGGGGAAATCCCACGCCAAAGCACCTTTCACGGCTCTTACATGGTCTATAGCACCAGGGGATGCCCGTATACTTGTAGTTTCTGCATCCACTCCGTTTTTAGCAAGATTTATGAGGGGCTCCCCCGAACGCGTCGACGGTCCGTCGGGAATGTAATCGCCGAGCTTAAGAAGATCAAGGAGCGGTTTGGTCCTTTGTATATCTGCGTGGAGGATGATGTCTTTACCCTCGACCGGAAATGGATCCACGAATTCAGCGAAGCGTATTCCAAAGAAGTTCGGCTGCCATTCTGGTGCTACACACACCCCAACTGTTGTGACGAACA
>Ga0310121_10003268_pt1 | contig 14856 bp, 12 predicted proteins | sample CB27_Tmax_986_MG_FD_203504 | JGI IMG/M metagenome (GOLD analysis project Ga0310121, IMG submission 203504) | Marine microbial communities from Western Arctic Ocean, Canada - CB27_Tmax_986 | ecosystem: Environmental > Aquatic > Marine > Oceanic | place: Canada: Western Arctic Ocean | collected...
ACATACACGACGCCCCAAGAGCACCAAATTCATGAGAGCGCAAAACAACAAAAAAAAGGAAAAAGAAAACTGTGAATCTCCCCCTCCATTGGTGCCAAAGTAGATGGCATTGGCCGTCACGCCCCCGGTACCAGATCAAATGCCGGGGCAAGGACCGCCGAATATGCCTGTACTCGGCGGGGACACGCCTGGCACCGGTGGTCCGCCCAACCCCAACGAAACTCGTCCGGATCCAGAATCCACGGACTTTGACTTTGGCTTTTGAGCCTTGAGCGCACGAGCCATGGAACGAATGGAATCGTTTCCTCCAACCAGCAAGGAAGTACACGGATGTACGTCATATCCTCGAACGGAAAACCATTAACCTGCTTTGTCGTGTGGGCCTGTCTCGGTGCCACACTCTGGAGTGGGCCAATTTCCGTTGCCTCGGCAGACAGTAGCGCGGTTACTTTCACCGTCGACTCGTCATCACACCGGCTGGAAATGATTGTTAACACCAGCCGCATTCTCAAGTTGGACAAGGAAGTCCCGCGAGTCATGGTGAACAACCCGGACGTCGTCCGAGTAAGCCCTCTTGCGCCAAATCAGATCCAGGTTTTCGCTTTGAAACCCGGGGTAACGCAAATCAATCTGTTTGACGAAGACGAAGGGGTCCGCAGCGTGGATGTGGTGGTCTTTGCCGATGCGCGCCAGCTTGAAATGGTGCTGAGAACCCATTTTCCTAAGGCAGCTATCCGAATTCGTCCGCTGAATAGCAGCGTCATGTTGTCTGGGTACGTGGATCGGTCCGAGCATATCAGCCGTATCGTGAGCATCGCCTCTGACTACTATCCGAAGGTCATCAACAATATCAACGTTGGTGGCGTTCAGCAGATCTCACTGCACGTCAAGTTGCTCGAAGTATCCCGTACCAAGCTGCGATCGATCGGGATGGATTTCGCCAATTTCAACAGCAATGATTCGGTTATTACAAGTGCGGCCGGATTAATTTCGGCTGCCGGCACCACGGCTGCCGGAATTGCCGGCACGGGGCTGGACACGGTTCAATTTGGCGTGGTAGATGGTGCTAACACGTTCTTGGCCGCGGTCCGATTCCTACAGGATAACAATCTGGCCAAGGTCTTGGCCGAGCCGACGTTGGTGACAGTTAGCGGTCGCCCGGCGAGTTTTCTGTCCGGCGGCGAATTCCCCATCATCGTTCCGCAGAGCCTGGGGGTAAACGGTGTGGAGTTCAAGCAGTTCGGAACACGAGTCGATTTTGTTCCGATCGTGCAGGGAAGCGGGAACATTCGTTTGGAGGTACGTCCGCAAGTCAGCGAAATCGACAATTCACGAAGTGTCGAAATTAACGGTATTCTGATCCCTGCATTGCGAACTCGTTGGGTTGATACTGCCGTCGAAATGCGGGCAGGACAGACCCTTGCTTTGGCTGGCCTCATCCAAAGCCGCATTGAGGCGGAAAAAGTCGGCTTCCCACTGCTGCACGATATCCCCTTCCTCGGCAACCTCTTCGGTAGAAACGAAGAAGAGAACTCAGAAGTCGAACTCTTGGTGATAGTGAGGCCGGAACTGGTCGACGCTTTGGACCCACATGAGGCCCAACACATTATTGGACCTGGCGAGCGCACAACATCACCAACCGACTGTGAATTCTACGGTCGAGGCTACATCGAATCGCCGAACTGCTATCCGTATCCAGCCTGCGGTTTTGGACCAGGTCCAGTGTCAGGAGGTGCGATGCCCGCGTCCGGGATGCCGATTATGGAACAGGAAGGCATGATCGTACCTCCGACCTACGAATCCGCGCCGACCGATGAAACCGCGACACCGCTCAGTCGGACGGAAGCCGGCAACGGCCCACTGGTTCCCGCGTCGGCCGTCATGCCCACCGACGGAGTCGCGAGCCACCGTCGTTCGTCCGTGGCACCTGTCGTATCGGTTCAGGACCAAAGAGCTAGAGCCTGGGCAATCCAGTCTCGACCGGTGCAAGGGGCCAATCTGGTCCAAAACCAATCGACGTATCCATTGCAGCCGCCGTCGCGTCAAGAAAACGATGTGCGTGTAGCCCGAACTCCCGATCGCCGGCCTACCGCTCAGTCGCCGCCCAGTGCTCCCCGGACCAACACCGCACGGCAGCGAACAAATGGTCGTGACTCCGAGTTTCATTCCAGTTTGATTGGCGAGAGTGGCTACGATGAGGTGAATTAGGTCCATCGTCATGAACGCCACCGGCAGAATTTCCGATTCACATTCGACACCTCTGGGTAGTGAGCAGCAATGAGCAACGTTTTGCGGCTGTCAATCGTAGATCCAAATGACAACTCTCGTGAGGAGCTGAAATCGCTTCTCCTCGGGTTGGATGTTATTTGGTTAGAAGCCGAGTGTTCTCGCTACGAGTTTTTTCCCGACGTCGTGAGCCAAACGGAGCCTGACGTCTCGATCATCGCGATCGACGAAGATCCCGTGAAAGCGACACAGCTCATCGAGCAGTTGGTCCGCACTGCCCCAAAGTGCAGCAACCTGGCCATCAGCCGGTCAAACGACGGTGAACAGATCCTCAGCGTGATTCGCGCTGGGGCGAAAGAATATCTCACTCTTCCGCTGAGGGTGGATGAATTAGTAGCCGCCCTCGATCGGATCAGCCGAGCGGGGAGTAAAGACGGTAAAAGTGGTTCACGGAGTTGCAAGGTTATCGCGGTAGCGGGCTCCAGCGGCGGCGTTGGGTCCACAAGTCTGGCGGTGAATTTGGGCTGTGCATTGGCAGCGGACGATTCCAACACGGTGGCCCTCATCGACCTGGACTTGTCGTTGGGAGATGCGGATGTATTCTTGGATACGATTCCGGACTACACGCTCGCGGACGTCTCCCAGAACATATCGAGACTTGACTTTACCTTGTTGAAGCGTTCTTTGACGAAACATTCATCCGGACTTTACCTCTTGCCTCGACCGGTCCAGCTTCAGGAGACGGAACTGATTACACCCGACGACCTAACACGGGTCGTCGGACTACTGAAGGCGACATTCTCTCACCTCATCATTGACATTTCCAAAAGCTACAGTGAGCTGGACATGGTCGCCTTGCATGAAGCTGAACATATTCTGTTGGTAACGCAACTGGACTTGCCGTGCCTTAGAAACGTCGTGCGTCTAATGATGTCCTTCGCCGAAGTTCAGGATCTGAAAGAAAAAACGCGAATTATCGTCAATCGCGTTGGTATCAATTCAGGCCAAATCAGCCTCAAGAAGGCTAAGGATACAATTGGCGGCGAGATTTTCTGGCAGATCCCCAACGATTACCGGGTTATGGTAGAAGTTCGCAACAACGGGGTTCCGCTCATGGAGCAAGCGCCGCGGTCGGAGATTACCCAGCGAATCATGGGATTGGCAGCCGCGATCGGTGGCGACCTCGTGCTGTCCGAGGATGACGAAAAAGCGGGTATCGGGCGCTGGCTCAGCTTTCTTTCCAGCAACAAGAAAGGGGCTGCCTCGGCCTCGGCCACCGAAGAGACAGCTTAATAGGCTGTTGGCTCTCTCTCCATATCCAAACTGCCTGGACCACCAGGATCTTCTTCCGTCTGATCGACGCCACTCCGGCGCCACGTGCAATTCTCAGATAGCCACGATTGTGTCGACTGAATCAATTCTATCAGTCCGCGCGATCTCGCTTTGGTGTTCAGTTTAGGCAACCCGTGGCAATTCCGTGATGTATGTTTATGAGGAACTTTGAGAGGTTCCGCCGAGGCGCGTCACCCAATCTCATTATTGGATGGTAGGCCGCCCATTGATTCGCGGTTTGCCAGAGGACTGAACAACGATGAAGACGCTTTCACAGCCCGGCCGCGGCGATGCCAACTCGAAGGCCGAAGAATTTGAAAACCTGAAAAGGCGACTTCACGGTAAACTCGTCGACAAACTCGATCTCAACCGCGTAGGTGAATTAGAAGGAGACGTACTTCGTCGCGAGATCCGTCGAGTCGTTGAGCACCTTTGCGACACCGAAGACACGCTGTTGAACCGCAACGAACGTGAGCGGTTGGTAAACGAAGTTCTGGATGAAACATTCGGCCTGGGGCCGCTGGAGTTATTGCTCAAGGACAACAACGTCTGCGATATCTTAATCAACGGCCCCAAGAACATCTATGTGGAACGCCGCGGAAAGATGGAAAAGACAAACGTCGAATTCCGCGACAATACACATCTCATGCAGATTATCGACCGGATTGTATCCAAGATCGGCCGCCGCGTTGACGAGACGTGTCCCATGGTCGACGCCCGATTGGACGACGGCTCGCGTGTGAACGCGATCATCCCGCCATTGGCTCTAGATGGTGCTGCCATGTCGATTCGTCGATTTGGAAGTAACCCGTTGAAGTTGGAGGACTTGCTCAACTTCAAAGCCTTTACACCGGAAATGGTGATGCTGTTGGAAGGAGCGATTAAGGCGCGACTCAACATGATCATCTCTGGCGGTACAGGTTCCGGTAAGACCACCTTATTGAATACTCTGTCCAGCTTCATTTCCGATACAGACCGAATTCTCACGATCGAAGATGCGGCGGAACTGCAACTCCAACAGGATCACGTGGTCCGATTGGAAACGAGACCTGCCAACATCGAAGGATCGGGCGCCATCACCGCCACCGACTTGGTTCGAAATGCTCTGCGGATGCGTCCGGAACGAATCATCATTGGTGAATGCCGTGGTCCGGAAACGCTCGACATGCTTCAAGCCATGAACACGGGTCACGATGGCTCCCTGACCACTGTCCACGCAAATACTCCACGAGACGCAATTGCGCGAATGGAAACGCTCATTATGATGGCAGGTTTCGAGTTACCGATCAAAGCGATGCGACAGCAAATCGCTAGCGCCGTCGATGTGATCATCCAGACCAATCGGTTGCAAGGCGGAAAACGTCGCGTGACACATATCACTGAAATCGTCGGGATGGAGCAAGATACCGTGGTGATGCAGGACGTCTATCTTTATCAACAGGATGGCATCGACGAGAGTGGTACGGCCCGTGGCAAATTCTTGGCCACGGGCGTGCGACCCAATTTCATGGATCGTCTCGAGTCCGCTGGTGTTCGTTTGCCGGCCAGCGCCTTTCGTAGCCGGACTATGCTCGTGGACTGATTTCGGCAACCGATTAGAAATACTTTCGCGAATAGTTAACTGAGACCCAACCGTCATGTTGTCGATCATCATCATTATTAGCGCGTTCATTGGTGTCGCGGCCCTGGTCGGCGGTATCGCCATGCTTGTTCGCGGGCCCGCCGACGAGGCGATTGAAGACCGCCTGGAGATTTTAGCCGGGACAAGCTCACCGGGATCCCGCGCCGCGAAGGAACAAGAACAGCTCCTATTGTCTGGGCCTCTGGAGGAAATGCCCAACATTTTGGAACAGACATTTTCTCGTCTGTTCAATTTGCGACTTCTACTGGAACAGGCGGATCTGACGATCGCACCGGCACATTTCATTTTCGTGTGCCTTGGATTGGGGGTGATCGGAGCGGCCGGCGTCGTGATCGGCGGCATGCCGGTTTACGTGGCGCCAGTCACCGGTATCAGTTTGGCAGTCCTGCCATTTGGAATGGTCATGTTCAAAAGGAAGCAGAAACGCAACGCGTTTGCCAAGCAGTTGCCGGAAGCTTTGGAGTTGATCGCTCGCGCATTGCGAGCTGGACACAGCCTGGGCTCTGGATTCCAGTTAGTCGGAGACGAGATGTCGCACCCGATCGGGACCGAGTTTACTCGGACGTTTGAAGAACAAAATCTGGGAATCCCGCTCGAAGAGGCGATGGAATCGCTGACAGATCGCGTCCCCAACTTAGACCTGAAATTCTTCGCAACGGCTGTGGTACTCCAGCGTCAGACAGGCGGCGACTTGGCGGAGATTCTCGACAAGATTGGGTATTTGGTCCGCGAACGTTTCAAGATATACGGTGCGGTCCAAGCGCTCACTGGTGAAGGCCGTCTGTCCGGAATTGTCCTTTTGGCGATGCCGCCCGTACTGTTCTTCGCCATGATGGGCATGAACTACGACTATGTAATGATGTTGTTTGAAGACCCGATGGGAAAACAGATGCTCGCCGTCACCGGCGTTCTCCAGATCGTCGGCGCGTTGGTCATTCGTAAGATTGTCAACATTAAAGTTTGAGGTGGGTTGTGGCTGGTTCTGAATCATTTGATATCGTATTCTTGATTCCCTTTGCCGTGTTTGCCGCCATCGCGGCTGGCGTCTGGTGGATGCTGGACGTGTTCGCGACGAGGAAACCACGCGCCGAAGAGCGTCTCGCGGTCCTCAATAATCCGCGCAAGGGGCGGGGCGAACTGGATGACAACAAGTCGTCTGAAGCCATGTCCAAGATGTTGGAGAAGGCGTCCGCCCCACTTTCCAAGCCGTTGCAGCCCAAAAACGAACAGGAAACGAACAAACTCAAGTCACGATTGTCGCATGCCGGATTTCGAGGTGAAACCGCCCATCTCACGTTCTTGGGTGTGAAGGTCGTACTACTATGCGTTGGCCTTGTGCTCGGTGGCGGTACGATACTGTTTCTGCACGGCTTTAGCCAAAAGGCGCTGATTCGGTCCGTGTTGTTCTCGGGATTCATGTTCTATCTGCCTGACATCATCCTGTGGTTCATCGCGAGAAAACGGAAAGAGGCCATCTTTTTGAGCCTTCCCGATGTGCTCGATCTGATGGTGGTGTGTGTCGAAGCAGGTCTGGGACTGGACCAGGCCATGCGTCGCGTGGCCGAAGAGATGAAGGAGACCTATCGCGTGATTTGCGATGAATTGGCCCTGTGCAATTTTCAGATGCAGATGGGCCGCGCCCGTAATGACGTACTCCACGAGCTGGGCCAACGTACCGGCGTCGATGATCTGCGCGCATTAGCATCGATTCTCATCCAGGCCGATAAGTTTGGCTCGAGCGTCGGCCAAGCACTCCGCGTCCAGAGCGAATCGATGCGGACGCGACGCAAGCAATTGGCCGAAGAAAAGGCTGCCAAAACGGCGGTCCAGCTCATTTTTCCGTTGGTGCTGTTTATCTTTCCCGGCATCTTTGTCGTCCTGGTGGGACCCGCCGCCATTACGATGGTTCGTGACATGTTCCCAATGATGACCGGGTAAAACCGTTTACGAACGGATTGTGGATTGCCCCGTTTGGTTCTTGAAAACTGCATCGCGGCCCATCCGCATGGTTGCTAGCTTGCGACTGACTCCACTTGCACCGGTTGGCCTATCTTCACTAACCGATAGATCCTCCCTCTTAGCGAGTGTTAGGACAAAGTCCGGCCCAATTTCGGCTCTTTGCTCGTCAGTCGTTTAGCGAATATGCCGATACTGCTCGATGGATGGATCGCGCGACTCTTGCGCGGCTCCCCTTCGTCCCCCCGATTCGGAGATTTGACCATGCGACATCGGATGACCATAGTTGCCGTCTTTTTGTTTCTCTTCGTCGCCAGAACCATCGCCTCGGGCGCCGGTAACGACGTGATGAACCGATGCCACCTCGATTGGCACCGCAACAACGCTTGGCCCCAGCCATTTACGCTCATTGACCGGGTAGCCGCGTGTAGTCCGTTTGCAGCCATGACCATGAAAGGTTGGCAGCGTCAGAGCACGATCACAAACTATCACTTCGACCATGCGACCCAGCAACTTACGGAAGCCGGTGAGCTGAAGGTCATTGAGATACTGAGAACGAATCCAACCAACCATCGCGCTGTGGTTATGGTCCGTGGAATCACGGATGAGGAGACGGCACGGCGTCAGGCGTCGATCAACAATGTCGCCATGCGCATGTCACGCGACGGACGACCGACTCAAATCATCGGTGTTGATATTGAACCACGAACGTGGCCAGCTGAGGATATCGAAATGATTGGAGTTCAGTGGAGAAACACCTTTCCGCAGCCGCGGCTTTCCGCGATGGAGTCCACCATCAACGGCGAACTGTGAGCGCTGGCGACATCGGTTCACAGCAGACTTGGGTTTGACGGGAACTTCGGTTCGACGGGGACATCTGGTTTAAGCAGAACGTCTTCTAGAAATATGAAATGGTTACCAACGCAATGGATTGCCTAGCCCACGTAGAAAGACGCACTAGCTGGAAGCTATTGCTCGTCGTCGCCCTCGCGTGTTCGGACGCGAGTGTGTCCTCCGCGCAGGTCGGTTGGTACGTGGCGGATTCCAGAAAACAGTCGACCGATTCTGAGCGGCGAGCAAGCTCGACGACCACACATTCCGAATCGCGGTCGGGATCGGGAGGATTCTTTGCTTCCCGGAGTCGGCCAGCAGCCGATGACAACGTCGCTGAATCCTCTCAACCCAGCGAACGTCCCGCGGACGGAGCAGGGTCGATTGTCGATCCGGCTGATACGGCGCGAACGATGTCGCAAGGAGTCCGCTCCGACGGGTGGTCCGACTCTCAGACGATGGCCCAACCAGAAAACCAGACGCGTGCAGGTCAACCACGACCCAATCCAGGCGCCGGTTTCACCGACAGGTCACCGTCAAGATCGGCAGGTGTGGCGGACGTGCGATGGCGAGACTCCGTAACTACTTCGGATGCCACATCCGACCATTTACGTACATCGAGCCATCCGGCGATCAAGATGGTATGGCCCAACTCCACCGATCGCGACGCGGAGGAGCCTTCGACTGAGCTGGTGTCCGTAGGATTTGGCGTTACAAAAACATCCAAATCACAGTCCGCCAATCAAGATATTGGCGTGGATGGCGTGATCTCCGAAGGGCGGCGTCTGGAGCATCAAGGAAAGCACGAAGGCGCCATTGCACAGTACGAGAAGGCGCTGGAAATCGCGCCTAAACATCGGGCAGCGTTGCTTCACTTGGCACGATTGCATCATCGAATCGGCGACTTGGACCGTGCCATTCGTACGTACCAGCGTGCACTTCAAGCCTACCAGGAAGATGCCATGATTCTCAACGACCTGGGACTGTGTTTGGCACGACGAGGTAATCACGAAGCGGCCGCCGCAGCCATTTCCGCCGCTGTTCAGATCCGACCTGAGAGTGATCGTTACGTCAATAATCTTGCACACATCATGGTCGCAATGGGCGAACGAGACGAGGCATTCCAACAGCTTGAACGGCGGATGGGCCCTTCCCTCGCTAACTTCAATCTGGCCGTACTGCTACAAAAGGGTGGTGAAACAAATGCCGCCGTCGATTGTCTCAAGCGGGCCATCCAGCTCGACCCACAATTCGACGAAGCCCGAAGCATGTTAAGGGCTGTTGATACAAACTCGCTGGAAACCAGGATCACTGCGTTGCCGAAACCAGAGTCGGCGCCGATCTCCACACTTATAAGCCACCAACAAGCCTTGTCCTACCCGTCCACGTCAACCCAGTCGCTAGAAGCGATCCAGCGTCCAACCGGCAGCGCGATCGATTCAACGTACGGCGGACGTTAGCCTCGCGAAACCTAACCCCGCAGGTCACGCCCTCAGTAGGGCGATTTAGCGGGCAATTTGAAACAACCCGACATGAGATTGCCGTTTGGTCAGTCGGAAATCGCTCGAAAAGCGGCGAGTGAGGGCTGCGGCAGGGACATTGAGAGCAGGACATTGAGAGCAGGACATTGAGAGCAGGACATTGAGAGCAGGACATTGAGAGCAGGGGGGGGGGAACTGCAGTGGAGCTGAGGGGGTTCGAACCCCTGACCTCTTGAATGCCATTCAAGCGCTCTCCCAACTGAGCTACAGCCCCAACCCGCTATATCGGACAACGCCGAAAGACCTGGGCAGCCGGACAAAGTATCAGCCGCATCCGACAGTGTCAAGCGAGGGACCACTGGTGAAAAGGTTGCTGGTGCGTTCGCTGAGATACGTTCTCCCAATCGTCATTGTCGCATGGCTGGTTATCGACATTCAGCGTCGTGATGCCGACACATTCTCAGAACTTCTTGGGCAGCCCAAAAACTATCTACTGCTCTTCGTCGCCGCGATTCTATGCCTTGCCGGCTTTTGCCTCTCTTTCGTACGCTGGCATCGACTCGTGGTCGCCTTGGATTTGCCTTTCCGGCTGAAAGATGCGTTTCGCCTCGGTTTTCTGGGACAAATGCTCGGTTTCGTATCCCTGGGTTCCGTAGGAGGCGACTTGTTTAAGGCGGTCTTCATAGCCCGCGAGCAACAGTCGCGCCGCGCCGAGGCGGCTGTGTCCGTCTTCGTGGATCGAGCTGTCGGTATGTACGGAATGCTGATTCTGATCTGCATAGCCGTGTTAACAATCGGCGTGCAGCATTTTCCACCGCTGGTGCTCCGGGTTGTCCAGACGAGTTTGGTCGGCTTTTCTCTGGGGACGATCGTTCTCGCGGCAATGCTACTTGGATGGATGGACTTGCGTTGGCTTCATGGAAGGACGTGTCAGATCGGATGGCTCCATGCGGTGCTGCTCCGTTGCCAATCCGGTATCGACCACTACAGTGAAAAGTCGAGCTCATTATTTGCCGCCGTGCTAATGGCCGTCACATCGCATTTGCTAATTGCTACGAGCCTCTACTTCGCGGCCACGGCACTTTACCAGGGAGCCCCGACTTGGATCGAGCACTGCGTTATTTGGCCAGTTGGCGGTGCGGCTTCAGCGTTGCCCCTCACTCCGGCTGGACTGGGTACATTCGAGGCGGCCCTGCGATATCTTTACGAGCATTTTAGCGACGTCGGCATTGGCGGAGGTATCGGTTTGGTCGTGGCCCTCTGCTTTCGCGGCGTGACGGTTACAGCGGCTTTGATTGGATTCGCCGTATATTGGACGGACCGACGAGGATTCACCGACGCGGCCGAGTCGGCAGCCTTGGACGTGGATGAGGACTGACGAGGACGCTTACAAGCCGCATTCGTGAGCACAAACGGCTACGAGCCATGGGTACGGATTTCCGACGAGTTGGCTGGCTCACCGGGAAAATTGGCGACGCCAGACCGTGCAACCTCGGGATTCGCGATGGCTGGTCTTACAACCGAATGCCCATGTGGTGGATCTTGCTTCAGTAGTCTTTCGCCATCGACATCGGCGGTTGCCAGCGCCGTCGACTGCGTGGCTGGACGAATCCGATGTGGCACCGTCCGGCTGGATTCCCGCTGATCCGCCCGTCGGAAAGACTGACAGTTGGGCAGCAAAGGAGACGCGTCGTCTTCCAGCTCGGAAAACACCGCGTCCACATTCCTGGCCACGGCCCCGCAAGGTACGCAGGATAACGATTCGACCATCTGCAGAATCGCTGACGCTTTTGCGTCGCCAGGCAGGCGAAACACTTTCCGTTGCGACCGTTGCAATTCCGTCCAGGTAGGAAAAGCGATGGCATAATCCGACAATACCAAAACGGGAATGTTGGCAGTCAGAGGATCCTTTTGGAAGCAGTCAGAAAGATAGTTCGATTTGATTCCGAGGCTCAGTGCATCTGTAATGACGGCGTCCGGCGATTCATTCCGCGCAAGCCAATATCCATGCATGGCATGTTGCGCTGAAAAAAACTCGTGTCCTTGACGCGTGGTTTCTCGGAACAGCGCCTGGTACCACTTTGCATCTTGATGAATGCAAACCAGTCGCAGCTTCCGAGTGGCAGGTCCAAACTCAGCGTCGGTGGTAAGCACACTGGGATTGCCGGTCATTTTTACCGATCTCCGCCTGAAACGTTTGTCCGATATCAGGTGATGTTAGCCGATAAGGCCTTGTCGGCCTCAGATTCCGGCTACCGTATAGGTGGGTTGTAATGGTGGGCTGAATTGGTCGTACCTAATTCGAAGTTGTCGTCGCCACGGCACTCGACCAGCTCGTCTCGCGTTGCAACCGTACCATACTCAAGCGGTTGGGCAGACAAAAATGTTTGCAAAAACAGGTCACATTGAGTCGAGATGACCGTTAATATCACTAGGTCCTGATGTTCGAGCCAACCGGCATCCTCGTTTGGCCGGTCGCTCCGTGCGCCGCTGTAAACCACGACCGTCGAATCATGCAATCGCGAGCTATCCTTGCGCGCCATCCATGAGGGCCGGGCAACGCAACGCGATTGGCAACGTACGGATTCGGCCGTGAGGTTCGCGGTTCGATTGATTCGTGATCGCTTGCTCGGATTTCTCTCACGCTTCGTCGCGAGGGGTGGTAAGTCCTTGGTGGGCAAGGAGGTCGAACCATTTGACCCCAATAATTCGCCGAATCCGTAGGCACCCGTGTGAGTGAGGATCCAACTGGGAAGCCTGACACGGCCAGACATGGACTTGGCCACCGCGGATCAAAAGGCGCGTGAGAAATGCGGGCAGACTGTTCGCTAGCGAACCAAAACAACCACTCAACGGCCGACCATCTTCATGTGCTTGCTTTGTCACGGAAAATGGGAACCGCTGAGCGCCTGCAACGAATCTGCGCACGTCCCTTATGTTTCTGGGTGCTTTTGATTCTCGCCAACGCGGTCGCACTTCCTTACCGTGGTTTGACGCACGACGGGCGACTGTACGGCGTCCAAGTGTTGAATTCGGTCACTGACGGCCAATTCGCGAATGACCTCTATTTGAGGTATGGCTCCCAAGACGAATACACAATATTCTCCGCGGTCGTTTCTCCGATTGCAAGCTTTGTAGGAGTCGAGAATGCTTTTTTTCTGTTGTACATTCTCTTTAATTCGCTGTTTATCCTGGCCTTCCTTCGCCTGACAATCGCATTGGTCGATTCGCCGACCGCGATCGTTTTCGGATGTGCGTATGTAGCCGTAAACGCGGTCGACTTCGGAGGACTGGGTATCTTTCATGTAAACGAGAGCTTCTTCACCGCACGTGTCGTGTCCAATACCTTTGTCCTATTCTCACTTGAGCGGCTGGTTCGAAACCGATACTGCCAATCGTTTGGGTTCGTTGCAATTGCCATGTTGTTTCATCCGCCGATGGCGTTTTGTGGCTTGCTAACATGGTGCGGAGTTGTTTTCGGTAAGCGGCTTGACCCACGATTGCTGATTGGCGTGGGCTGCGCGGCAGTGGTACTGGGTGCTGTCGCGCTAAGCCAGCGAAGCCTGGGAATAGCCGTCTTTGGCCACATGGACTCGGTCTGGAAACAGCACGTTCGCGACGCGAATTTTTACACCTTTCCCAGCGCCTGGCGGTGGACGGACTGGACGGCAATTGCTGTTGCCTGTCTAATCAATTTCGCTGGCGCGTGGCATCCGGCACAGCGTAAAGAAGTTCGCGTGCTGTTGTCGACCGTCGTCGTCGTCGCCTTGGCCGGTATCGTCGGTTCGGTGCTTGCGGAGCGGCTACCGTATCGCCTCCTATTGCAAGGGCAGCCTTATCGAGCTCTTTGGCTCGCCCAGCTAATGCAATTCCCGGTCGGTTGTTGGCTGGTCGTTCGACTGTTACGTAGCAGCCATCATGAGACCCAATTCACAGCCATCGCTCTGGTTGCTTCCATGATTCTGTCTGACACCCGGCTTTGGCTAGCAATCGTTGCTATGATGGTGGCTGCCTTGGCCGCGGTCAAGATCTTGCGCATTTCGAGTCAAAAACGCTGGCCACAAGCCACGGCCGCGGGAGTGGTTGGTCTTATCGCGCTTCGCCACTTTCTCGCAGCCGAGTGGCACGTGTGGAAAAATCTCGATGAACTGCGAGTCTTACTGGCGCCAATCACTGTGTATCGGATAGCCTGCGCTCCATTCTTTGTAGCCATGGGACTTGGGCTTACAGTCCTGTTTTTACTGTTCATGGGATCGCTCCGGAATCAGAGATGGTCGGTTAGCAGCGCCGCGGTCATGGCGATGGCGGTCCAGCTCGCGGCGTTTATTCTTCCTCATGGCTCGCTGGCGCATCAATTCCGACGGGAAACCGGTGACGATTTGGAATTCGTGCGCAGTTTCGTGAATGAAGCCCGAACGGACCCTGAGTCAAGTTTGGTGGTCCACTGGCCTCGGCTCTACGACGGGCCTGTTTGGTTCGACCTGCATGCCGAAACCTATTTTTCGTGGCAACAGCTAGCCGGCAACATGTTCAATCGCGAAACGGCGATCGAGGGAAGCCGCCGCGCGACATTGTTGCGCACTTTCGATTCAAACTCGCTAAAACGCTTTGAGACGATTCTTCTGCCCTGGCAACTCGAAGCAATTTCCAAGGTCTATGGCTCCGATCGTATTTTTGACCTCGAACCAATCGAAGCGGAGCTGGTTTCGTTGTGCCGGTCGGAGGAATTGGACTATCTCGTCACACGTCATCAAATCGGCTCTCGCGCGGCGACCACGAACGGACGCTGGTACATCTACGACTGCCAAGCCATTCGTCGCACATCCGAACAAGACTCCAGCGGATTGGCGAACTCGTCTCAGTGAGCCTGGCACGTCGGTACGGTTCGACGACTTCCAACTCACTTCGACGACATTGCGCGATGGGATGGGTTGTAGCGGAACTACAAACGTCCTCGGCGATATTGCGCTAAGAAGTGCCAACACAGCGTTTGCAGAAGCCGGATCTGGAGGGTAGGTTCCTACGGGCGAGTTAAATAGGGAACCTACCGACTAGGTGGCGGCCAGGGAACTGTTCGGACGGAGTTCGGCACCAGCCACCGCGAGCCGTTGAAACGCCGCGTAGGCGGGGCGTAAAGGACACGATTCTATACTGGAGTCAACCATGAAAGTGGCCGTTATTGGTGCTGGTCCAGCCGGATTGACTGCCGCCTACCAACTTGCCAAGTCCGGAATCGACGTCCATGTTTACGAAGCGAGTTCGTAAGCGTTCACGGCCTCTGGCCGTGAACAGGGATTTTTCATCGTAATCATCTTAATCCGTCACCGCCCGCAGGGGAAAACTGGTAGATCGTTGATTTGAGAATGTTGCTATTGTTCGCTCATGGCG
>Ga0310121_10003270_pt1 | contig 14849 bp, 9 predicted proteins | sample CB27_Tmax_986_MG_FD_203504 | JGI IMG/M metagenome (GOLD analysis project Ga0310121, IMG submission 203504) | Marine microbial communities from Western Arctic Ocean, Canada - CB27_Tmax_986 | ecosystem: Environmental > Aquatic > Marine > Oceanic | place: Canada: Western Arctic Ocean | collected...
GCCGATTGATTCGAGTTTGCGTTGTCGTTGCTGATGACGATGATACCTTCAGCGTGGCGATAGTTCAGAGAATAGGGGCCCGCTTGCAGTTGCCGATTCAGGGAGGGTTCACCGCCCCAGGCAGGCGCGATAGCATAGCGGGAGATCAACACGCCAAGGGACCCGATGGCAAGGGACACGATGCCAAGGGACACGATGACTGTAAGAGCAACTCGTGACATGGCTTGAGTTCTTATTGAGTTCAGGGCATGCATTGTGTGCCCCCACCACGATACCAATATTCTACCGATTATCGGTCTGCGATCGATGGGCAATCGGCAAGAAACAAACAGCTCGTATCGCAGCATCGTTCCGCAGCAATCCGAATGCACAAATCTACTGGTGCCCGTTTGTCTGTCGGCGTCACACATGGCGTTCGGCTCGATCCGTATGGAACCGGTTTTCATGGTGCTGGGCCAGACAGCGGCGACCGCAGCGTGCCAGTCGATTGACCAAAAGTGTGATGTTCAGCGCGTCGATTACTCGAAGCTCAGCAGTCGATTGCTCGAGGACAAGCAAGTTCTGGTCTGGCAGGAAGAGGAGCAAACCCGCTAAGCGCCGAATAGTCTCGCCCCACTTACTTGGGCGGTGTTGTGGTTGCCGCTTCTGCACTGACGGGTGTGCGTAGCAAGGCGATCAGGTCGGCAAGCTCCTGCGGTTGGATGGTCTTTTCGAGTCCTTCGGGCATGAGCGATAGGCTCGAGTTCTGCAGCAATTCAATCTGCGAGCGAGCCAGTGTCTTGACACTTCCGTCTTCCAACTTGATTGTCACACTGTTCGACGTTTCTGCGGTCAGGAGACCCGATACGATCAATCCGGACTCCAGTTGACAATTGTAGCGCTGGTAACCTGGGTGGATCTCTGCGTTCGGATCGAGAATGCTGTTGAGCAACTTCTCGGGCGGGTGGTTCAGCACGGTGGCCAGATTGGGACCAATTTCCAGACCTTCCGCCCCTCGGCGGTGACAGGTTGCGCACTTCCCCTTTAAATAAACCACTTTTCCTCGCTCAGCATCAGCGGGCAGGTCTAAGACGCTTCGATACTCGGCGATGACCGCCGCGCGAGTCACAGTCCCCCCAGTATTGAGAAGCTCAGCGGCCCGCCCCGCGATCGCCTCCGAAGGGTGGCGTAGCAAGCGATCGCGACGGGCTGGGTCAATTTGGCCGCCGGCGATCGCGCCGTTTTCGATCCGGTCGAGCAGGTCTGCGGTCCAATGGCTGCGCGACAGCCAAAGATCGAGCGCCTGCTCGCGGAGAGTCGGGCTGAAAGCGTCCCAGGCCTGCCCCAGCACTTCCGGCACCTGCGCGGCACCGCTGCGGCTGAGCGCTTCCAAGACGCTCCGCTGCTGGGTCAGTCCTATCTGCGGTCGAAGCCACGTCGACAAACTCTCGACGGCTGCGCCCCGATAAACAGGTATCCTTCCCAGGAGCGAAGCGGCGGCTATCCGCTCATTCGCGGCGCAATCTTCATCTTCCGAGGCGCGCTTGGCCGCTACGAAGAGTTGCCTCGCGTCGGCTAGAACCGCGGTCATGGCCGGAGCGCCAGCGGCGCCGGCAAATTCCTCCCACGACGTTCCTGTCTGCTCGAGCGTGCCGAGCAAGCTGGTGAAGTCTCGTATTGCCGAAGCTTGGTCCGACGCCAGGGTGGCGGCGAAGATGTCAGCCACAACCGTATCCTCTTTCGCCCCGAAAGCGAGTCGCAATAGGGGCTCTCGGTACGTCTCGACGACGCTTCGCTCGGCGCGCAGGATGCCGGAGGTCAGCGCGTGAGCGTAAGGCAGTGCAGCACTCATGACGGCCGCGACCAGCATTGGCTCGTCCGCACCAAGGACCGCGATTTGCGCGAGCGCGTTGGCCGCTGCGTCGCTGGCCGGCCACTCGCCCAGGCTCAGGGCCAGCTGGAGCCGCACCTTGGCATCGGGATCCCGGGCAAGCCGCACAGCGGCCGCGACCACTTTGGCGTCGGTTCCCCAGGCTTCGGAGATTCGCAAAGCGTTTTCCTTGACTCCAGAACTGGAGTCGGCCAGGGCCGTGCACAACAATTGGCTCTTGAGCGATTTGGTGCAGTCGAGCGTCGAGAGTGCCTGCACGCGAGTTTGCGGCCGGGGATTAGCACGCACAAGTTGTTCGAGCAGCGGCGTGGCGGCAGGATCGGCCTTCCACAGCAATAGCTGCTGCGCTTTGTCACGCTGCCAGTCACCCGGCGAGTCGAGCGCTGCAACCAGACCCGCGGTGCCGAGTTTATCGAGCCGCACCGGCTTGCGCGGCGCCGCCGATTCGGACACGACCCGATAAATTCTGCCGCGATGCTCTCCCAGGCGGTAATGGGGCAGTAATTCCGCTTTGCCTGCGGCCGGCAGCCAGTCCGGATGCTCGATCATGTAGCGATACATGTCGGCGATCCAGAGTGCGCCGTCCGGCCCCGTGCGGGCCATCACAGGCCGGCACCAGCGATCCTCGCTGGCAAAGAAATCTCGCTCCTCTTCCCCAGGCGCGCGATGCGAGACATAGCTCACACCTTCATCCTCAATCACATTGTGCTGCACGAGGTTGTGGAACGGTTCGCAGGTGAACGCATGCTGCGCGGGGCTCTCTCCGAACAAAAGATTGTCGTTGTAAATCATACCGCCACAGGCCGAGGTAAAATGACCTGCCTCTTGAAATGAGTGGAACCGCTTTTGCTGCGAACTTGCCGGATAGATTAGCGCTAGCCAGCTCTCTGGGCTAACGACTTTCTTGATTGGCGAGGGCATCGGCACGTAAGGGTTCCGCGACGAATAGCGATCGGCGAGCACATAGTGCCAGAGAGGATTGACGTTCTGCGTACCGAACCAGTGTCCCCAGGCGTCGCGATTGCGGCCAAACTGGGTCGGCCCCGATTCCAGCTCGAGCGCACCCGAATCGGGCTGAAAGCGAAAGTCGCGGCTGCCCAGCTCGAGTTGGATTCCCGAGCGATTCGATTTAATGCGGGTCTCGACCCCATAGGCCGGATGGTGCCCGCCGCTGGCGCAGTAGACCCAGCCGTCGAGCCCCCACCGTAGGCCATTGACGCGCAACTGCTGATTACCTTCCAGAAAACCTTGGATCAGCACCTCGCTGCTATCGGCCTTGCCATCGCCGTCGGTGTCGCGCAAAAACAATATTTCCGGGGCGGCCGATACCAGCACTCCGTCGCGCCAGGTGAGAATGCCGTTGGGAAAACTCAAATTCGATGCGAATAGGCGACTTGTCTCAAAGCGGCCATCTTCGTCACGGTCTTCAAGTACGCGAATTCGTCCTCCACGCTTCCCCTTCCCGTCCACGCCGAGCGGATAATCGGCCATTTCGACCACCCACAAGCGGCCGCTTGGGTCCCAATCGAAGGCGACCGGGTCGAGGACCTGCGGTTCGCAGGCGGCCAATTCGAGTCGAAAGCCAGCGGGCAGATGGTTTTTCTTCAGCGCTTCGGTTGGGGAAATCGCGGCACTCTCTGGGGGAGGAGCCGCGGCGGGAGTCACAGTCGGCGGTGTGGCGGGCTCGCCCGCGATGAGGCCCGAGGCGGTATGCAGCTGATGGATTTCGTCGGCCGACAGGGCCCGATCGAAAAGCGCTACGTGGGCCATCATCCCTAGCAAAGGCGCAAAACCGTCGTTGCGTGCCCCGAGAACATAGTCGCTTGTGCTGGGGGCCGTAGCGGCCATCTCGGCGTCGATCTCGGGCTCTACCGCTCCATTCAAAAAAACCTGCACGCGCTTTCCGTCATGCACCATCACCGCATGATTCCAGCTCCGCCATCCAATCCGCGTCGTGTCACGGGCCACTTGATTCTTAGAATTCCCGTTGAAAGCCCAGATGTTGTTACCGATACCCAAGCTATCACCGGTATCCGAGTCCCCGTCACGCCCGCGCGAGAAACAATAGGTCATGCCAGCGTCCGCCTCGTCGCCCTTCTGGTTGCAAAACCAGAGCGAAGCGCTGAAAGGAGACGAAGGATTTTCGGCGCTGCGGCGAATGCGCCCGCCGGCAAACGTGGCAAACAACCGTTCGCTATACTTCACGTTCGCTTCAGTCGTCATGCCCTCGGGCGCCGCGGAGAGCGACTGATACTCCACGGGTGCGAGCTCAGCGATGGCGTCAGCCTAATTCGCGGCAAACTTAGGAGGCGGCGTCGGCGGAAGGACCGATCGCGCTCTGTGGCTCAATGCCTCCTGGTGTACAACATGATGTTCGCTGATGCCGGACACGTGCCATAATTGGTTAATCTCGGTTGGGGTCAAAAGATGATCGAAAACGGCGATTTCATCTAGTTCGCCTTGCAGGCCTGCGCCGAAAACGAACTCGGTGTCACTAGCGGTCGGGCTCTGCTGGGTAACGATCTCAGGCGTTGTCTGGCCATCGACAAATACGCGCAACTCTTTGCCATCGCGCTGCAAGACCACGAAATGCCAATCGTCGGCTCGCATCACCGTCTGCGACGTCACATCGCCAATCGATAACTGCACGCGATGGTCAGACGTCTGGCGGCAGACGAGCGTTTCGCCTCTCGCACCCTTGATCAGCATCGCGCTGCGCTCGCTGGCTCCAGACGCTTCCCCCAGCCAAAACCAAACGGCCACCGCATATTGGTCGGCGAGTTTGTCGACTGGGGCGCGGAGGTCGCCACCGGCCAGGTGGACGGCACGATTGATGTGGTGGGGCCCGGAAAAGGCGGAGGGCGTGAGTTTTTCTCCTCGACCCGTTCCCGTGCCGCTACCAACGCCGGGCAAATACCAAGCGAAGCCAGGACTGAGTTGAGCCGCTCCGCCGCCATCGACCGCGTTGCGGGCAGTCGTGCCCTCGGCGTCATTGAGCCGCCACCAAGCGCGGGGCGCCGCGCGCCGCATGGCATCGGAAAAGGGACCCTCTCCCTCGGTGATTGGGTTGGGCCGTTTGCCGGTGACCTCCGCCAAGGCATCGACTAAGGCCGCGACAATTTTCGGTTCGGCGGCCACTTCGAGCCCAGCCGATTGGGCCGGCCAGGTGGTGTAGCCGCCCAAGGCGTGCTGCTCGGGTGGCGGGATGTACCCCTCGGCACCATTCGCCAAGGCAATATTAAAGTGCGCTGCTGCCGGGGAGCGGGCCCGCAACTTCAAGCCGGTCAGCGCATAGACTTCGTTGGGAATCGCGCAGATCGTCAAGTCACCGACGCGAAGCGCTTGCAGCATAATTTCTGACTGTTGACGCTGGTGCAAAAACAAAGCTTCGCTGGCGTAGACTTCCGTCACGCTCTTCGGCAGCTCGTTTTCGATTTTGGCCGCAATCGGCCGGGCCCAAGCGAGCCGCTGCTGGCTCGGCAGGCGGTATTTCAGGACCAATCGTCTTTCGGCCATCGCCAAAGAAACAGAGTCATGATAATCGATCTTGCGGAGCGCCTGGTGGGCATATTGGGCGACGGCGCGGGCGTAGGAATCGCGGTCGATTTTTTTCTGCGGGGCCCCATAGTCCATCCACATACAGTCGCCGCTCGTACCCTGCGACATCGCGCACACAAAGGGCCCGTTTCCTTTTCCCGGCTGACCCCAGAGATTGGCGACATGCTTGCAGAACTCGCCGTAATAGTCTGCAGAGACTGCTCCGGCGCCAAAGTAATGTTGGGAATAATTGGCAAGCACCGCCAGCGGCTTACCATCAAGGGTTTGCGCGGCGAGCACCGCCAACGCGGGATCGACCGGTCCAGAAGGACCAATGACGTCGGGGCTGAGGTGGCCCGGGTGCATATTGGCGCGACCATTCACGTTGCCAAACGGATCTTCCACTTGTCGATTCTGATGGCGAATCCAGCGGCGATTGTGCGTGTGCTCCCAATCATTGACCACCGCCCAGCCAATGCGGGCCGGTTGTAGATTGGCGAATGCTTGGGCGATCCCCTCGGCAATCAACCCCGGCAGGCGAGCGGCGTAGATTTCGGCTTGGCGAGTCCCGAGGCCTCCCCAGGCGGCCGGCGCTGAGTGCGTATGGGTGGCAGAGACCAACATTCGGTCGACCGGAATGCCTGTCCGCTGGCTCGCCTCGCGCTTGGCCGTTTCGATCAGCACTTGAGGCACGCCGCAAGAATCGACAATCGCGAACACGATTTTTTCGTGGCCGTCGTCCAGCACAAAACAGCGGACAAACAGTGGATCGACGATCTGACTGGCTTGGCCCTCCAGAAATCCGCCAGCAATGCGAACAGGAAAACTGGTGGGCGAGATATCGGTGGCCGCCGCGCCTACGCGAAATTGCTGCTTTACCCCAGCGGGCTGTTGTCCGCGGCAGGCAGCCGCGACCATGGCCACGAGGCAAAGGGCGGTAAGCTGAGCTGGCAAGATCGCTCGCAGATTCAAATCGATCATCGTCGTAACACCTTAGCCAAAAGTATTAAGAAATCTAAACGCGAATGCCGCAGAGCCGCAGAGGAGATGAAAACAATTCTGGATGCACAGAGTAAAGAAAAAATTGAGCATCTGGGCAGCACTATCACGGTGATTTCAAATCGAAGTCGTGCTGATTGATCTGGCCCGCCAGCACCTCGACCGTCAGCGTGCTCTTCGTGTTGTAGATATCAGGGACACACTGCTCAACCAGGTCGACCATTGTTCCCGGCGGCGAGGGCGGCCCCGCCTCGACTTGCTTGCCAGTCTTCCGAATGCCGATGATCTGCACGGTTTTCTGGCCCGGCATAATACCAGCATTGAGGGCGACTCGGTACTTGTCGTTTTCGATTCCTGCACCACTGGTCGGCCCGCTGCCGTCAACTGGCAGCAAGACGATCGAGCCCTGCTCGACCGGCTGTCCATCCAACGTGACCGTCCCCTCGAGCGACGCCAGCGGTTTGCCACACCCCGCGCAGGCTGCCAGCGGCACGATCAACGCCAACGCAAACAAATTACCCAACCGATTCTGCTAACCCGCATATACGCATTCTGCCTTTCGCCTTCAAGATTTCCGTCAGAACTCACCCACCAACGGCTCTCCGGCGATTGCCTCGGGCGTTGAGAGCGCCTGCCAAATATCCAAGCTGATCGAGTCGGTAACGAAACGCACGCTGCTGTCGACGAGCAGCAGGTTGACGCCCCCCGGGTGATTGCTGCGGGCCGTCACAGTGTACTTCCGAGTATTATGAGACGGAAACCTACCAATGCAGGGCGCCTCGGGCGTTGTCACACACCACGACAAGCGTATTTGGTCAGGAACCAGACTGTTGGGCGTATAGTTGTGCTGGTACATGTTGCCCTCTGAATAGTGCATGATGCCGCGGCCGTCGGCATATATTCCTTTGACGTCGTTGACCGCGCGAATCTCGCTTACCATCGCCGTGTTGGACGTGCCGTCAGGGATTTCCGCCATCGAAAGCCAACTATTGATGTACAACACGCCTGCGGCTTCGCGCCCGCCGGGGCGAATCATGTCTCGATCGTGGCCAGGCCCGTTGGGCCCATGCCACTCCCTCATCGGCCCCACTCCATTGTTGCCGACGTAGTTGCCGCGTGCGTAGGTTTGATCTTTGACGGTGCCCCAATTCGCAGGAACGGGCCGCACGTCGGAAGGACAATGAAACAGGGGGATCGTGAGGTGAAGGACGTTGTGCCCCGCATTGTTACCGGGGCCGGGCGGCCAATTAAAGTGAGGCAAGTCCCAATCAATCGCGTTCTGCAAACCGAGTTGCTCGATATAGGGGAGAATAAACGACGCCCAACCGGCCGCGTTGGGAACGCGCGGACCCTTTTTAGCACTATGCGTCCAATGCGTACTCGAGCCGGGGGGAAACGTCTGGTGGGAGCTATAGCGCAGATGCATCGCCAGCCCGATCTGTTTGACGTTATTGGTGCACGCGGTCCGTCGGGCCGCTTCGCGGGCCGCTTGCACTGCCGGCAGCAGTAGCGCGACTAAAACGCCAATGATGGCGATGACGACGAGTAATTCGACCAGCGTAAAAGCATTGCGGAATTCGGATCGCCAACGTCGGCATGTAGTTTCGTCATCGATCGGGGCGCAACGCACGGTGGGAGTGCGGCGTAACTGCCCGCGCAAGGTCGCGCTACAAATGAGTATCATCCGGCGTCTCCCTGCTAAGTGAGCTTTGCTTTGGTTGCGATTGGCAGTAGGTCGTGCTTGGCTACGAAGCACGGTCGAGCAGCCCCAATTATAACATGATCCGCCGCCCCGCTACTAGCCGCTGCGCTCCGTGTTCGCCGAGGCTTTCCCCGTGATCAGAGGTCACGATGATCAACGTCGAAGGCCGGTACGGTGGCAACGCGTTTTCCGCCTGCAAGCAGGGGCTTGGCCACCTGGGCAGCCGAAAGATAACTCAACTACTGGAGTCACCCGTGGGGGAAAGGTCATTTCGTCTTAAAGATTTCCGTCAGAACTCACCCACCAACGGCTCTCCGGCGATTGCCTCGGGCGTCGAGAGCGCCTGCCAAATATCCAAGCTGATCGAGTCGGCGACGAAGCGCACGCTGCTGTCGGCTAGCAGCAAGTTGACGCCCCCCGGATGATAGCTGCGGGCAGTTACGGTGTACTTCCGAGTATTATGAGACGGAAACCTACCAATGCAGGGGACCTCCGGCCTGGTCACACACCAGCTCGTACGCACATTATCGGGAACGAGACTGTTGGGGGTAAAGTTGTGCTGGTACAGCGGGCCCTCTGGATAGTGCATGATGCCGCGGCCGTCGTGGAAGTTGCCTTTGGTATCATTGTTCGTGCGGATCTCGCTCACCATCGCCGTTTGGGAGGTGCCGTCAGGGATTTCGGCCATCGAGAGCCAACTGTTGATGTAGAACAGACCGGTATTCTCGCGCCGAAGCGGAAAGTAGTGGCCAGGTCCGTCATGCCATTCGCTCATCGGCCCCACTCCGTTGTTGGCGAGGTAATTCCCCTTACCGAAGGTTTGTACGCCTCCCCAACCCGCCGGCTCGGGGCGAACGTCCGAAGGACATTGAAACAACGGGATGCTCAGGTGCATGACCTCTTGCCCTGCACCCTGCCCGGGCGGCCAGGAAAAGTGGCCAATGCTCCAATCGATTGCATCTTGCATACCGAGTTGCTCGATAAAAGGGAGGATCAATCCGACCCAACTCGTGTCGGCGGGGCAGTCGGGGCCCTTCTCCGCAGTTCCGCCCCGAAAAGTGCAAAACCCCGCCGGAAACATTTGGTGAGTGGAATAGCGGAGATGCAGTCCCAGTCCTATCTGCTTGATATTATTGGTGCAAGAACTCCGCCGGGCCGCTTCCCGAGCCGCCTGCACCGCCGGCAGTAACAGGGCAACTAAGACGCCAATGATCGCGATCACCACCAGCAATTCGACCAGCGTAAAAGCTTTTTGAGATTCGGATTTCGGATTTCCGTTTGAGGCCCAACCATGGCTGATGGCGCGTCGCCCAGACACCGCGCGCCCAGACACCGCGCGCCCAGACACCGCGCGACGAGAACGAATTCGGAAGGCAATCCTGAAATTCTGCCGCATGGGAATTCCCCTTTGGGCTGGGTTTGGCAGAGGATCCGTAACGGCGGCGATCCTCCTTTTGCCGTCCCGAAATTATAACGCAATCTTTTCTCTTTGATATCTATTCGAGCGGGATTTTGGGTTTGGGATCAATCGACCTATAAGCTCGGAACGTCGCCAAGGCACCTGCTTTACCTTCAATACTGTTGCCGTGCTCTAAACCGACGAAGCCTCGATAGCCTTTGTCGTGAACGTGTTGAAGCACGTTGGGGAAATTGATTTCTCCTGTGGTCGGTTCCTTCCGTCCGGGCGTGTCCCCCATCTGAATGTACGCGATCTCATCCCAGGCGTAGTCGAGTGTCGGCAGCAGATTACCTTCCTGGATCTGCACGTGATAAAAATCGAACAGTACCTTCACACTCGGGCTACCGACCGCTTTGGCGAGCGCATAGGCCTGCGGAATCGTGTGCAAGAACATGCCTGCGTGATCAATTCTGTGGTTCATCGACTCCATGACCATGATCAATCCATGCGGTTCGTAGATCTCCGCGATACGCTTGAGCAGCTCAATGGCGTTGGCCTCTTGAAAGTCCCAGGGTAGATTGGGATCGGCCTGGCCCAGCACGTTATGAATAAACTTCGTATTCATCCGCTTGGCGATCTCAACGGAAGCCTTCACCTCTTCGAGAACACCCTCTCTCACGCCCTCATTGCGACCGGCAAAGGTCGCCTCGCCAAAATTTAGTGTGCCGACAAACTGGCCAAACTCCATTCCTAGTCTCTGGATCAGCTTGCTGATGCTTTCCTGCTGCTCAACCGGTTTCCATTTCAGCCCGGTGTTCTCCCAGGCCGTGAAGCCATGGTCATGCCCCCACCTGATTTGATCCAAGAGATCTTTTCCAGCGACCTCTGCAAAGATCCCAAACTCGGGCGAGAACTTCATAGTAAACGGCGGCTGTTTCGTTGGGGAAGGACTCGGTTCCTCTGCGTAGCTGGTCGCACTAGGGAGCAGCGCCGCTCCCGCCAATCCGGTCTTGATAAACTGCCTGCGTTCCATTTTGACGATCCTTATTCGTGGGCTGCAACTTTGGAAATACACAAACTCGTTTTTTCTCGCGACAAATTTTACAAAAGCAAAAAACTTGAACAGGAAGTAACAGAGATAAGGTAAGTGACTTTTGACGTGAAGTCTCCGTGAACTCCGTTATCTCCTGTTCAAAGCAATTTGCATACGCTACGAAACCTTCAATCGTTAGTAACATCGATTGGACATGGATAATTCAATAAGTCAAGTTGAAGCTATTCGATAGAAATGGGTTCATCTGTATTGCAATCGCTTCAAATCTTCGCATCCTGACCAAGTTTTTTGAACGGGAGATCGCAGAGAAAACGGAGATTCTGCGTAGAGAGCATTTTAGAGCCATGTTCACTTCGAAGAAGTGCTTTCTCACGGAGACACGGAGACACGGAGATGTAGGACGACATCACTCGAATCATTCATCGAGAGACCTAATCTGGTCTCTGTGTCTCTGTGCCTCTGTGAGGAAAAATCAAACAAATAGCAGCCTGGTATGATACGTCCTCGAAACAACTCATGAACAAAATCAATCTGCAGCTAAGGTGCGACCTTCACCTATTTCAAAAGTATACGAGCCACTGCCCGTTTCCAGCGCGACAGAGTCGCTACTGTCACTGCCTGACGTTATGCCGGCCACACCGCCAGAATAGGAGCCGCCTTCCCAAATCGGTGCGCCGCTTTCGGTAACGGTCACATTTTTCCAGCCAAGCTTCGGTAGGTGCACTTTTGCCGTCGTATTGCCAGGCAGAGTCACTTTCAAGCTGAATCTATTCTCCTGGCGCTGCCAGTCGCTGGCAATCGTGCCATGAATCGATTCATGATTCGCTTTCACCCAGGTCAGGTCGCCGACGACCTGGGGCTTGATCGTAACCCGCTTGTAGCCAGGCCCTTGCGGATCGACATCGATACCCGCCAGCACCTTATAAAACCACTCACTGACCGAGCCCAGGAAGGGATGGTTATGCGAGATATGGTTGCCCCCCACGTTATTCTCCCAAATCAAATTCGGATTATCAGCCAAGATATAGTTAAGGGCCAGCTTCAAATCCGCATAGTGCTTGCGCAAAATATCAAGGTCGCCATAGTTTTGATACATCGTCCAGGCGAGAATCGTGAAACAATCGTGCCAACCTGGTGCGCTATAGCCGCCCCACCCTGTCCAGGGGATACTATCGTGCACGCCCCCTTGGGCGTTCTGATCCTCTCGGTAGTCCTCCAAAAACTTCGTGTAAAGGCAGGCCATCTGAAAATTGTAATAGGTGGAAGGGACCATCACCTGCACGTCGCCTCCCCAGCCGGCCCGTTCACCCCGATTGCAGCACGAGCCGGGCACACTCTGGAAATTATCTCTCACGCTCCAGACGATCATCCGCTGAATTCGATTGATCAATTGGTTGGAGCAAGTGAACTCCCCGGCCCTGGGAATATCGGAGTGGACGACGATCCCCTCGATACTGTCAAGCGTTGGCACGCCTGGGTACCCGCTCATTTCGATGTAACGAAATCCGTGGCAGGTGAAACGGGGCTCCCAGACCTCGGGTCCATCCCCTTTCAGGACATAGAGATCAGTTGCTAGCGCCGACTGAATGATGTTGGTTTGGTCGGCCGTGCCATCCTTGCGGAGTAGCTCGGTATGTTTTATTATCCTCGATGCCCATTCTCACTTTGGTTCGCAATCCGCCCGGGTGATGCTCGTGGGGATTCGTCCGCTCAACGCAAACGGAAACACAATTTTCTCCTTCCGTTAAGTAAGGTGCGACGTGAAAATGGTCTATCCCAATCAAGGCCCTTCGACAGTGATCGCCATCACCACCGGTGCGGTACTGTCGGGTCCTTTCACCAATTCGATGTCGACGACCACCTCTGGGTGCTCGGGGCGGATGACCAGATAGCGAATCTGCTGGTCGCGGAGAGCGAAAGCGAACTCCGATCCTGGCACGTCGACCCGTCGAATATAATCCGCGAAATGGATTTTGTTGCGAAGCTCGTGATCTTCGTGAGTTCCGTCTGCATAGTGTAACCGAACGATCAACGAAACACTTTCTTCGGAAAAGGCCGGATACCCCCAGCCACTGACACCACTTAGCATGTGAATGGCTCGAGCGGGGCCGTTCAGAGGCAGCCGAACCGACTTAGGCATCGACTTCGGGATCGGGTGAGGGCCGTAAAGCATGATCACGTTGGCGACCGTCCCTTGTTGCGGGTCGGTCAGCTGGAACGGGACGCCTTGGAATGTTTTTGGACTCCAATCGGGAAAAATCAATCGTTCGGCCAGCGCCTCTTTCTGGATAAACATTCCTCGATCGCTAGCGATGGTGGCGACCTTGCTCAAATCGAGGGGCAGAAACCTTCCACGTTGGGTCAAGAACTCAAGCAGGTCGGTAATCTCACGTGGCTTGACTTGTTTCTCGAAACCATCTGGCATCAGCGACTTGGTCGAGGCGATCAACTTGTCGATGTCTTCTCGCAAGATCACTTGCTTCTTGCCTTCGGCATCGAACAGCTCGAGGGCGGTTCTTGACTCCGCAGCTAACAACCCGCTGACGACCAGCCCATCGACCGTCATCACCGTGTACACACGATAGTTTCCTTCGACACTTCGGCTTGGATCGATAATGTGCATCAACAGTTCCGCTTTGGAATGGACCGCCATGCCAGTGAGATCGGGACCGACATGTTTCCCTTCACGACCATGAATATGGCAAGCCGCACACTGTTTCTTATAGACCAGCAGCCCGGCGACAGGGTCGCCGGTCTGCTGCGTAAGCGGCAACAACTCATCGAGTACCTTTTGACGATCCGAGTCGGGTAGCGCTCCGCCGCCGTCGAGCAGTGCGCGGGCGCGCGCCTGTAGCTTCTTATCGGGGTGCTCCGCGAGTGCGCGCTTTTGATCCACCGAGAGTTCCACTAGCTGCACTGCGCCCCGATCGACCGCATCGAGGAGCGCGTGGGTCGAGGACCCGCGGCTCAGCAAGACCGCCAGGGCTACCTTCCGCGAACGTGGCGTCAGACTGGAAAACCGACTGATCAGTTGCGCTCCGAACCGAGGCGCTTGACTCGCGCGGGTCGCCTGCACGATCCCTTCAGCAAGCATGGGAGGCGTCTGCGGGGAGATCCGGTCGAGCACCTCGGCAGCCGTTTCGATGCGATTGGGCTGAAACTCGACTAATTGGTGGGCCGCGGTGACGCGGTCTTCGATCGACAGGTCGGCGTTATCGAGTCGGCCGAACAGCGACACAGTGATGCCTTGCGCAAACTGGTCAAACCGCTCGCTTCCCCAGCTGCCCAGTAGCTTGACCAGCATTCCCTGCGCATCGATCGACAACCGCGACAACAAGCGCTCGAGGTCCGCTTCGGCGCCAGGCCCGAGCGCTGCCGGCGTCCCGGCTGGCCACCCGCGCGCTAAGCCAGTGACGACCCGATTGGCGACATTGGGATCCGCCTTGGTCAATCCAGCGAGCAGTGTGGCCAACGAGTCGGCGGCACCCCGGCGCGCGTAATGTTCGGCGACGATTTCGGCAATTTCGACAATCTTTGCATTACTGGCCACCGAGCCAGTTGCCGCGCAAACCGCCGCGAGAAATCGGTCGCAATGCATGGCGGCGGCACTGGTCGCCGCTTCCGGTAGCCAGCGGTCTTCGCCGTTGATTGGCCGCTGTAGGGCCGCCAACAGCTCGTCGCCGACTCCTGGCACCGGCGGCATGTCCGCCAGCGCCAGCAGCGCCGCCAGACGAACTTGCGGCGACAAGTCGATCAGCAGATCGGCGTCAAGCAGCGCTGCGGCAGCTGCTGGCGTGCGGGGGAGGACCGCAACTGCCGTCCGGCGCACGCCTGCGGAGCTGTGCCCCAGAGCCGACCAGGCGACGTTGACGGTCGGGGAATCCTCGAGCGCTCCCAGGCCATGCAGCGTCCAGAGTGCATGGATCGCCCCGACGTTCAGACCAATCTCGTCGGTCGACGTGTCGCGGACCAGTCCAACGAGCGCCTCGGTGACGTCGCTTTGGCCCCGTTCGATCAGCAAGCGCTGCGCATGCCGTCGCCACAACAGGTTCGGGTGCGCGAGCGCCCTGACGAGTTGGCCCGGACCCGCATCCGCCAACGTCGTAGGGGCGGTCGACGCCTCTCTTGTGGCGTCCCCGGTGTCGCCGCCATAAACGACGCGATAGATGCGGGCGTGTTTCTTGTCACGAATGTCGGAGAGGTAGGCGTTGCCTTTTCCCGTTTCGAACCCTGCAGGTGTGGGGTTGTGTTGGATGATGTAATTGTACCAGTCGATCATCCACATGTG
>Ga0310121_10003271_pt1 | contig 14848 bp, 14 predicted proteins | sample CB27_Tmax_986_MG_FD_203504 | JGI IMG/M metagenome (GOLD analysis project Ga0310121, IMG submission 203504) | Marine microbial communities from Western Arctic Ocean, Canada - CB27_Tmax_986 | ecosystem: Environmental > Aquatic > Marine > Oceanic | place: Canada: Western Arctic Ocean | collected...
CGATCGACACTCAAGACCGCCCCGAGCGGCTCCGGAAAGAGCAGGAAGAGCGCAGCAGTCCCGCTCATGAACCCCGCACCCACCAAGAGGCCCGCTCCGTCGGCACGCCTCGCACCCGGCGGATCAGCTCGCCCGACCGCGTGCCCCACGAGGACGCTTGTGGCCCGCGCAACCCCGACTAGCACCATGAAGGTCAATGCGGCAAGCTGGAAGGCGACCTAGTGGCTCGCCACTGGGATGGTTCCCATGAGTCCAATGAGTAATCCGGCGGCTCCGAACACGCCGAACTCGAGCGACTGCTGTGCACCGATGGGGGCACCAACCGCACCAGCGGATGGAGCGCCATCGCTTCGGGGCGGAACGGCCGCAGCTAAGGCTTGAGCAGCGGCCATGCGACCAGAACGAGCAGGAGCATCATGAACCAACGGGAGAGACTCGTCGCCCATCCGGAGCGAACCGCGCCAAGCTTCGGCGCGCCCAGATTTCCGTAGATCAGGATCCAGTTGAAGAGCACGTTCACCACGTTGGCGGCGGCCACCGTCCAGAGGAGGGAACGAATCTTTCCCATGGCCTGCAGGCTCTGTCGCAGCACGACGAACCCGTAAAACGGGTAGACTCCGAGAATCGACGCCCATGCGTATGCGGCCGCGACCGGCACCACTTCCGGCGGCTGCCGCAGCGCACCCAGGATCGGACCCGCAGGCAGCAGAAATACAGATGCCAGCGCGGTCAGTACCAGTGCGAGCAAGCCACCCTGCCGCACACCCCGCGCCACCGCGTTGGGGTCCTGCGCTCTAACCCCCCTGGGAGATCACGGGATCGAGGGCGAACAGCACACCCATGCCGAAGACCGCCACACCGAAGAAGTAAAGATTGCCTATGGCGACCGCTGCGAGGTCCGTGGGCGTTACCCGACCGACCATGACCGTGTCGGCCGCTCCCATCGCCATCATGCCGATCTAGACCAGGGCGACCGGAAACGCTAGCCGCGCAAGATCGCGGAGGTCTCGGCGATCGGGTCGGTACGCCCCGACGCGGACGAGCCTACCCCCGCGGACAGCCTCAGAGTTCAGACGTCGTCACCTCGCGATCTGATTCGCCAATCGACTCGTGCCGTCCGGCTCGTTCTCTCAGCAGCCGGTCCGTCCGGACTTCCTGCAGCAGAAGCGCCTCGTTGTCCGGCGGCGGTTCGAACGTCGGCCGACTCCCATCCCGCACCATGAAAAGGGACACCCACGTCGTTGGCGTGCCCATCCAGAACGCACAGAACCGGCTAAATCCACGAATACCCTTACGCCTGAGGTCGAGGTAGACGAGGTTAGACACTGCCCATACTACGGCGGTCACCGTCGCTTCTAGCATCAGTCCCGCCTCGGGAGGGTTGAGGGAGTACGCGACGTCCCATCTGGCGGCAAGTGGAGGCAGCGTGAGCCCGGACCCTTCTGGCGTCCGGCGTCGCCGCACCGCTCCCTACCCCCGGACATACGCGCGTTCCCTTCCACTCCGTTCACGCGAGTCTCCCTGCTTGTAGTGCTCAGCACCGTCGTGATCGTCTTCGCCATCATGTACATCATCGAGGGCCCTGCGGCCGGCTTCACGAGCATTCCCAGGGGTGTCTATTAGGCGGTCGTGACTCTCACGACTGCCGGTAAGCCGGCCATGTTGACTAGGGGCGGGTGTCATCCCTGACGGCACCGTCGTCCACCAGAGTGCGCTCCCCCCCCCCCAATTCCGGGTAGCGCCACGCTATCAGAATCGCGAGTGGCACGCCGAGCAGCATGCAGCCGCGCGCCAACGTTCCAAAAAGCGGCGGCAGTGCCAGAACACGCTGCAGCGAATCGAGCACCGGCAGCACGACCGCGGCACCGACGGCATACGCCAACAGGACCCACACCACCCTGCGAATCGGAAGCTCGGTCAACGCCCCAGGGCCGCCAAGAACGCCGAAACGGCCGAAGTCAGTCCCTCCGTGTCTTCGACATAGGGAAAGTGCCCGCTGTTCAGTACAGCTAGCGAGCCGCGTGGTAGCGCCTCGGACAGCGCTCTGGCCATATCCACAGGCGGAATGTCGTAGCGACCGTGCAGCACGAGCGTGGGGGCCATGATGTTCCCAAGGCGATCCCACCAGTCGACCGCGCCCCCGCCCATGCCGAGGCTCTCCCCGAGAAGACGTGCTACCTCCTGACCGTTGTGCGCGGTTCGCTCGGAGAGATCCAGTTCGAGCTCTTCGACGCGAGTTCGATCTCGGAATGTTGTCCGAAACGTCACTCGGTAGACCTGGCTCAACGTCGCTGCGTCACGCGCCTGAAACGCCTCGGTCTCCATGAGTTCCTGCATCTCCACGTTGTCCTCTTCGGTCGTCGCAGCGGCCTGCCGTGTGCGTGTCTGGTCCGCAAACCGTGTGCCCGGTTCGCTAGGATTCATGAGGATGAGCGCAGTCAGGTTGTCGGCATACCGACGCGCATACTCGATCCCCAGCAGCGTGCCGAACGAGTGGGTCAGCAGGATGATCTTGTCGTGCCCGAGCACCTGCCGAAGCGCGTCGATGTCATCGACGAATGCGTCGAAATTGACCACGCTGCTGTCGAGCGCAGCGTCCGAACGTCCCGTGCCGCGCTGGTCGTGATAGATGAGGGTGTTCCTTATGGCCAGGACGTCCAGACCTGGCTGGAGATACGAGTGGTCGAGGCCGGGTCCACCGTGCACGATCACGATCGGCTCGCCCGTCCCGATCACCTCGTAGAAGAGACGGGCGTCCTCGAGGCTGAGCAGCCCCTGGCGCGCGCGTTGACCTTCGAGCGCCTGTGCCGCGCAAGCGATTGCGGCGACGACCGCCAGGCCAAGAACGCTGCGCCTTCTCATCCGCCGGCCTCTCCCTCCACTCCAGGCACCATGACCAGCGACAAGCGCTCCACTTCCACCACTCTCATCCAGGAGCGCATGGCCCACACACCCATCACAGTGAAGAAGATCTAGGTCAGGACTCCAGATACACCGGATCCAACCACGAAGAAACGAAGCCCGCGCCATGCGAGCACATATAGCGCGAAGCCCGGAGGAACAAAGCTGAATAGCATCACGGCTAACATCCACGGTCGTTCGGCCCGTGCAAACGCAAGTTGCGAGGCAGGAAGCCCGAAGGAGAGCATCGCTACTCACGCAACGAGGGCGCCTAGCACCAACACGAGTCCACCACCACCTGTGAAGTCGAACGATAGCATCTCGAGAAGTCCTACCATCGCGAGCAGCACAAGCGGCGTGAACCCCCGTCCGAGGCGGTTGGCCATGAGCCCCTGAATCGCTCGTCCAACGGCCTGCTCAGGTGCAACAGGTGGGTCCTGTTGTTGCCACAGCTCGGTCATTTCTCGCTCGCGAGTGGTGGGGTCGCCAGTCGGGGTCCGTTCATGACTTGGAAGGTGAGACGACTAGCCCGTTCGCGTATCGAGACCCGAAACTCGAGAACGTATCCACGTCGATTTTCTGCAGAGTCACCCCCACGGACTCAGGAATCACCGGCGGCGGCGGAGCCTTCCCCGCCGCCTCAGTCTCGCCCTCGAAGCCTTGTCGATCCGCGTAGTCCGCCTCCTCCGTGTCGAGGAAGTGGCGCTGGATGAAGTCCGTCGTGTCATCGATGAGCGAATACATGACTGGCACCAAGATGAGAGTCAGGAACGTCGCGAACAGAATACCCGCGATAATCGCAATCGCCATTGGGCCCCACCACGCCGCTTGCTCACCGCCCCAGTAGAGCTCCGGATTGAGGGAGGTGTACAGACCGAAGAAGTCAAAGTTCAAGCCGATCGCCAACGGTACCAGGCCCAGCGCGGTCGTCAACGCCGTGAGCACGACCGGACGGAATCGCGTTATACCGCCCTGTACCAGCGACTCACGCCGGTCGATGTGGTCACGTTCCCGCAACACGTCGATATAGTCGATCAGAATGATCGCGTTGTTCACGACGATACCCGCCAGTGAGATGATGCCCACGCCGGTGTTGATGACACCGAACGGCATGCGAAAGATCATCAGCCCGATCAGCACGCCCATCGTCGACATGATCACGGACGTCAGGATGATCACGGGCTTCACCACCGAATTGAACTGACTGATCAGGATGAAGCCGATCAGCACCAGAGCAGTCAGGAAAGCACTGCCCAAGAATGCCTGGGCCTCATCCTGATCCTGTGACTGGCCTGTGTATCTCAGTGTGTATCCGGGCGGCAGACTTCCTTCGAAACCCGACAGCGTCTGCTGCACTTCGGCAAGCACCGCGTTATTGGTGTACCCTGCCGCAACGTCCGAGCTGATAGTCGCCATGCGGGTCTGGTCCTTCCGGCGGATGGAGCCAGCACCCTGTTCGACACTCCACGTCGCCATCGAGACGAGCGGCACCTGGATGCCCCCCTCGGCCATGACGGTCAAGTCGCGGAGGCCTTCCAGTTCCTGACGGTACGGTTTGGCGAGACGGACGATGATATCGTACTCGTCGTTCCCGTTCCGATACTTGGCCGCCTCGATCCCATTGATCGCCCCCCGGATCGCCCCTGCGACCTTCCCGGTGCTCAAGTCGTACAGCGCCGCCTTCTCGCGGTCGACTTGGATCGACAGCTCGGGCCGCGCCGCGTCCAGATCACTCTCGAGCCCGACGAGCTTTGTGTACACCGGCGCAGCCTCGAGAACGTCGAGCAAGTCCGAAGACAGTGCCTTCAACTGTTCCGGATCCTGTCCGACCAACTCGATGCTCACTGGCGCACCCTGGGCCGGCCCCTGGCTGATCTTGTCGACCGTGACCTTGGCTCCGGCCACCGCCTGTCCGATCGTCCGCTGCATCTCGGCGAGCATGTCGAAGGCGTCCCGGCCGCGGTCCTTGAAGTCCACCAGCGAGACCGTAACGCGACCGCCCTCCGGTCCACTCGGCCCACCAGCCATCGGGTTTCCACCACCTCCGGCACTTCCGGTGACGGCGACGACCGATTCCCAGTCCTCTTGCCCCCCGAGACCTCCGAGCTCCTCCTCGATACGCAAAACGATCGAGTCGGTCACCGCGGCACGGGTTCCGACCGGCGTCTCAATGTCGACCAACAGCTGCGGCGGAGGCATGCTCTCCGGAAAGAACTCTGTCCCGGTACCGAACAAAGCGAACACGACGGCCGTGGTACCAAATGCCAAGATCGTGCCGCCCAACACCTTGAGCCGGTTGCCGAGCGCGAAACGCAGCAGGCGCTCATAGAGGTCCATGATGCTCGGCAGCAATCCGTTCTGGAACCGCCGGGCCGTACCTGCCAAGGCGAAGCGATGCAGCGCCCACAAGGCCGCGAACGTCGCAGTGAGTAAGATGGCGGTGAGCGGGTTGACGCCGGCAACGGCGAGGAAAGCGAGCGCGGCCACGCCGATGAGCGCCCACCGCATCGCGGGCCGCAACGGCTTCCTTGGAGTCGAGTCCACGGTCATGAACATCGCACACAACGTCGGAATAATGACGATGGCGACGAACAGGGAACTCGACAGCGTTACGATGAGCGTGCGAGGCATGTAGCCCATGAACTCGCCAATCTCTCCGGGCCAGAAAAGCAGCGGGGTGAACGCGGCCAGCGTCGTCGCTGTCGCAGCGATGATCGGCACCGCGACTTCTCCCGTGGCTTTCTTCGCGGCGAGCGTGCGCTCCCAACCCTCTTCCAGATACCGGTAGATGTTTTCGACTACTACGATCGCGTTGTCGACAAGCATGCCCAGCGCGAGGATAAGGCTGAAGAGCACGATCATGTTCATCGTCATGCCCATGAGCCTCAAGAGAACGAAGGACAGGAACATCGACGCCGGGATCGAAATTGCCACGAACATAGACGTGCCTGCCCCCAAGAAGAACAACAGGATGACGACGATCAGGATGAGACCGCTGACGATGTTGTTCTCCAGGCTCGAAACCATTTCCTCGATCTGTTCCGACTGGTCGGACGTGATGACGACCGATGTGGTCGGCGGCATCCGCGGTAGCATCACGTCCACTTCGGCCTTCACAGCCGCCGCGGTCTCGATGATGTTCTCGCCGGAGCGCTTCACCACGTCGAGCGTGACTACGGCGCTTCCCGCCATGCGCGCGAACGTGTCACGCTCCGCGAAGCCGAAGTCGACAGTAGCGACATCGCGGATGTAGATCGGCCGACCGCCCTCGATCGTCACGACGAGGTCCGCGATCAGCATCGGGTCATCAAACTCACCGTCCACGCGTACCAGATATTTCGTGGCACCAACGTCGATAGAGCCACCCGGGATGTTCACGTTCTCGTTCCGGATCGCTTCGATCACGTCCTCGAGTTCGACCCCGTAGAACTGTAGGCGCACAAGATCGACATCGACCTTCACTTCGCGCTCGAGTCCTCCGCGCAGGTCCGCTCGCAGCACGGCGGGAATCGACTCGATCTCGTCCTGAAGATCCTCTGCCAGCTCCTTCAGCCGGACCAATCCGTAGTCTCCGGATAAGTTCACCTGCATGATGGGAATTTCGGAGAAGTTGATCTCTACGGTCGTCGGATCCTCCGCGTCCTCCGGCAGATTGGGCTTCGCGAGGTCGACCTTCTCACGCACCTTTTGCAGCGCTTCATCCAGGTTGACCGCCGTTCCGAACTGCGCAGTAATGCTCGAGTATCCCTCGATGGACGTCGAAGTCAGCTCCTCGATGTCGCTGATCGTCGACAACTCCTCCTCGATCACGCGCGTGACCTGGCTCTCGACGTCCGCCGGAGACACCCCCGGGTAGATCGTATTGATGGCAACCATCGGGATCGCGACCTCGGGAAACGACTCCTTCGGGATCGCCCGGTACGAGCGCGCGCCCATGAGCGTGATGATGACCAGCATGACCATGACCGAGGTGCGGTGCTCGACCGCGAAGCTCGTTGCGCGAAACTCCTTGAAGCGCTCAAGCATGCTGAAGTCCGGCGGCGGCCCCGCGCTACTTCTCCCGTTTTCGTGCCCGTCCCTAGTCGTGATACATCTCACTCCCTCCGACCGACCACACGCACGCGGTCGCCATCGGACACGGTCTTCTGACCCACAACGATGAGCTGCTCTCCAGGCTCGATACCCGCCTCGACCACGACGAGGTTGCGACGCGTCGGTCCGAGTTCGACGGGGCGCACCTCCGCTACGGTATCCTCATTCCGCTTCGAGACTACGAACACGACGTACCCGCCCTCTACGCGCACGAGCGCATCCTGTGGCACGACCATCGCCTCGGCGACCTCTCGCCGGGTCACGCTCATATTCGCCACCATCTGCGGCTTGATGAGACCGTTGGGGTTAGGGAGCACGACCTCGATCAGGAACGTCCGGTTCCGCGGATCCACGGTCGAGCCGACGTAGCGGACCGGCGCTAAGAAGAGCTCATCACCGAGCACGTCAAAAAACAGCGTGGCCTGAGCGCCTACCACAACGTCTGCGGCATACCGCTCGGGAACTCCGGCGACCACTCTCACCGGGTTCAGATTGACGAGGCGGCCTACCGACTGACCGGGACTCACCATCGACCCTACCTCGATGTGCCGCTCGTCGAAGATACCCGAGAACGGCGCGCGGATGACCGTGCGCGCGAGCCGCTCCTCGAAGCCCGCGAGGTTTGCGGCGGCCTGCTCCTGGCCGAACTTCGCCTCGAGGTACGTAATCTCCGAGCCGACTTGATCCTCCTCCCACAGGCGCTTGCGACGCTCCCACGTTTGGGAGGCGAGCTCGGCCCGGGCGCGAGCCTGGTCCACGTCGGCCGAGAGCACCTTGTCGTCGATCTTCGCGATTGCGTCCCCGGCCGAGGCCCTGGAGCCCTTGTCCAGGAAGATCTCGCGAATGACTCCGCTTTCCTCGGCCGCGACGAGCACGTCTTGGTTGGCCATGACCGCTGAAATGAGCCGGATATCCTCCACGAATTTCCGGGGAGTCACCGTCGAGGTCTCGACGTTGATGACGCGTACGGACGCCTCGCCACCAGGTGCGTCATCCATCGAGTCGGCCTGCACCGTACCACATCCTGCCATCGTGAGCGTCGCCAGCACCGCTGGTAGCCTGCTCATCCGTGCCCGCGTCGTCTCTCTATTCTCCCTATTCCCCACGTTCTCCATGACCCTTGTCATCGTCATCTATCCCACCTAAAAACGGTTGCCCCGGGAGTCGACGTCCACGAGAGGGACACGCCCCGTCGCCTCGTCGAGCTGAGCCCGAGCCACCAGGTAGTCGTAAACAGCCTGTGCGTAGTTGAACTCGCTCTGCCGAAGCGCGACCTCCGAGTCCGTGACCTCCAGTCGGCTGCTGAGCCCCTCCCGATACTGTGCGCTGGCGATCTCGAAGCCACGCTCGGCCTGAGCGACCGCCAGGTGCTGCCCCCCCGCACGCAGGCGCGCCTCGTCGGTCGCCTCAACCAGGCCCTTTACCTCCGCTACCGCCTGGTCGACGCCGCTTTGTGTCCGGGCTTCGGCCTGGCGAACTAGCGCGCGTTTCTGGCCGATGCGCGCGTCACGGCGGAAGCCCTGGAAGATCGGGAGGCTCACCCGCACCCCGACCAGCCGGGAGTACGCGCGTTGCCCGTCTCCACGCGCGAAGAAGTTCGGACTGCCGTTGTCCTGCGCGCTGATGATGTAGTTCCCAAACAGAGTAACCTCGGGAAGGTAGCTCACCTGTTCGAGTCGCATCTCGCTACGGCGTAGGTCCTCGCTGAGTTCGAGTTGACGTACGTCGGACCGCAGCTCACTCGCGACCCGTACCGCATCGGCGACACCGCCGTGGAAGCCCGCGAACGCCAGAATCTTTTGGTTCGCCCGTGTGTTGGCTCCCAGATTCTCGAGATCCATCTCAGCGAGCGAGCCCGTGACCTCCAGCGACTCCTGGTCTGAGATGTCGAGGTCCACCGCGATCTGACGTCGTGCCTGCATCGAAGCATTCTCAGCGCGCCGCACGTTGGGCTCCAGATTCGCAAGCTCGACCTGGAGCCGGAGCACGTCGTACTCTGACGCCAACCCGGCACGGTGCAACGCCTGCGTCTCTTGGAGTGACTTACGCACGCGATGGAGAGAGTTCTCGGTCAGGCGCACCTGCTCCTGCGCCAACAGAAGCTGGTAGTAAGCCACTCGGACACGCGTCACCACGACCTGAGTCTGGCCACGCAGGGACTCTTCCTGGAGGCTCTGGAAACGGCTAGCCGCGCCAAGCGCCACGAACATACTCGGGCGGAAGAGCGGCTGCTCCACGTCGATGGATGACGCCCATTGGTTGTCCGCGCCAAACCGCACGCTGATGAATTCGTCCTGCCCCGCCGTCGGATCGAAGATCGAAGCCGGCAAGAAGTTCACTGGGGCCGACACGTTGCGCGTGTACCCCACGCTGAAGTCTACCGTGGGGTAGATGTCGCTCCGCGCTTCAGAGACGCGTTCGTGCGCCTCGCGTAGCCCCAGCCGGGCCGCTCTGACGTCTCGGTTGCGGCCGAGCGCGGTGCGCACGACCTGCTCCAGGCCCATCACGGAGGCCGGCTCTTGGGCGTCGAGTGTCCGAGGCGCGATCGATACGGCGGTCAACAACAGCATCAACGCCGCCGGTGGTGAGGCGCTCAGCCGGACTCTATCTATTCGCATCATCCTGTTTCTTCCCTTCTCAGACTCTTCCCTTCTCAGGCTTCGACGGACGCCGAAGCACCGATGTCCAGCTCGGCGACGTCGGCGGCGAACGCCTCGGTAGCGAGCCCGTCCATAAGGCGCGCACCCGATTCCTTGAAGAGCGCGCGGAACGCCGCCTCGTCTACCGGGAAATGCCCCTGGCGATACAGCTGCACTAGCCCAAGCGCGTGCGCCCACATCGTGAGGCCTGTCTCTGAAGGATCTCCGTCCTTCAGGATCCCGGCGTCCATGCACTCACGCACGCGATCGATCCAGAATTGGTGGCGGGCCGAGCTCATCGCCTCGATATCTGCCGGCATTTCGTCCATGCCGAGTTGCTCAGGACCGAAGTACATTATCGAGTGCCACCGCGGATGCTCTAGCGCGAAGTCGAGGTAGCCCTCGCCAGCGCCGACGAAGCGCTCGAGTGGCGTCGGCGCCTCGATCGCCCGATAGACGTACGACATGAAGGCATGGTGAGCCTCACGAACCACGTCTGCGAGCACGTGCTCCTTCCCGTCGTAGTGCCGGTACAGTGCCGGCGCCGTCACCCCGACTTGCTTCGCGAGCTTCCGCATCGAGAAACCGTCGAGCCCATCCTGCAAGTAGAGTTCGACGGCAGCTGCCAGGATCTTATCTCGTTGACTTGACATGTGAACAGTGTAAACAGGATACGGTACCGGTCAGTGATCGGGGCCCTTGACCGGATAACGGCGTTTAGTGCTAAATGGTGCGAGTAGAAGGTCGCCGCGTCGGCCGCTTGCCTGGTCTCGGGCAAGGCTCAGAGTCGGGGGTTCCCTAACCACCCGTGATCACCGACGCGGTGACGATTCGGTCTCCTCGCACGATGCGGTCCATCACGCCTAGCCCGTCAACCACCCACCCGAACACGGTATATCCACCGTCTAGGTGCGGAAGCCGGGTATGCGCGAGGAAGAACTGAGAGCCCTCGGTGTCCTTGCCGGCACTCGCGAGGCCGATCGCGCCCCGCACGTACGGCAACTGGTTGAACTCGCTGGTGATCTGGAAGCCGGGGCCACCCCTGCCGGTGCCCCCATCCACGTCTCCCCCTTGGGATACAAAGTTCGGGATGACGCGGTGAAACGGCACACCGTCGTAGCGTCCCTCACGGACCAAGCGCGTCATCGTCTGCACGGCGTGCGGGGCCTGCTCGGTATCCAGCTCGAGCAGCACTTGGCCCCGATTGGTGTCGAACGCGATGCGGGGGCTGGCCCCCAGCGTCTCCAGATAGGTCCAGTCGATGACCGTCGGGTCATACTCGAGGTCCACGGTCCCTCGCCGGACCTCGGGCGCGTCTTCGTCGGTGTCGACGTCGATGACCTCACCGGTGAGTCGCTCGATCCCGCTCGCCCCGATGAGACGTACCACCGCGGCGGGGTGCTCTAGTGCCTGCCGCAAAAGCGCTTCGGCCCCCGGAGTGTCGGTCACCGCGACCAGCCGTAGAAACTCGGCGGCCTCTCGGCTTTCGTTTTGCGTCAGTCTGAGCTGGTATGCGTCCAACAGGAGCTGCTGGCTTCCAAGCGGGAAGAGCACCGGATCGGTCAGGATCTGCCCGACCGTGAACTCGAGCTGTGGATTGCCGCTGTTCAGCGCCTCCGAGAAGATCGCAAAGTAAACGTCCCTCAATTGGGGCTCTTGCTTGTCCACAGCCCAACGCCGACTCATAGCCGCCACAGCGGAGCCGGCGATCGACTCGGACGGCGAGTTCAGAGCGACCCGGAGATGATCCAAAGCCTCACGACCGCTCAAGGAGCCGATCGCGGATAGCCCGATCCGCCAGCCGACTTCGTCCGTGTCGTCGAGGGCGTCGAGCCAGCCCAGGACGAACTCTCGCTCATTCCGCCTCGCGAACATGACGATGAGTGGCTCTATCACGACCGCGCGCGTTGGGTTCCGCTCTATCCAGCTCTTGAGCGTACCCAGCACCGACGGCGGCTGGGTGCTCCCCGCTAGCGTGGTGGCTGCGTTCATTGCCACGTGCTCCATCGGGTCATCCAGACCCGCCATCAACGCGTCCCGCGCGGCCGGCTCCAGCTCTCGGCCCGCGAGCGCGACCATGGCGTCGCTCCTGGTACGCCAGTCCGTGGCCGATCGAGCCCAGTCGGCGAGGCGATCCGTGTCGGACGGATTCGAGATCCGCCCCAGAGCCTGGATCAGGTACATCGCGGCCGGATCATCCCGTCGATATGCGCGGAGTGCGTCTCGAACCCGCGACACACGAGCGCACCAGGACGAGCCATCTGCCTGGTGGCCGAAGTAGTAGGCCGCACCGGCTCGGACGTCGGCGTCCGCGTCGTCGAGCCGCGCCAACAGGAAGTCCTCGGCCGCCGGGCTTCGAACCCCTTTCACGGCACTGTTCACCGAGAGCGCCAGCGCCCTGCGCCCCTGCTCCGCAGCCGCGACCTCCGCGGAGAGCAAGGCCTTCGGGGCCTCCGGCGAAGCGATCTTGCCGAGCGCCTCCAGGATGCGGTCACGCACGTTCGCATCGGATTCCGCCTCGAAGGCAGTGGCCAATTCCCGCACCGACGAGGCCTGGCCCAGCTGTCCGAGGGCAAACGCAGCATCGCGGCGGACGTTGGGGTCTAGGTCCTCGCCCACCGCCACCAGCAAGGGCGCGAGCGCCTCAGCGGCCTGAACAGAACCGAGAGCGAGCGCAGCGCGTGCACGCACGTCGGCTCTTTCGTGCGTCAAAAAGCCCACAAGCGCCACCCCGTCCCTCTGTACTTGGAGATCAACCACTCCCTGCAACGTGCCGTCAGTGAGCAACCCGTCTCGCGGTCTGAGGGGAGGTGGCTGGGTCCCGTCTGGCCCGACCGGGTCGCACGCTCCGACGAACACGACGAGCAACAACCGGGACACGACGTCCACGAGCGAAAGGGGTTGAGAGCTCTGGATCTTCATGGAGTCTAGAGAATCGCGTTGAGGTACAAGTCCAAAGCGGTGCGCGCGCGGCCGCCTGAGGCCCCACGCCGAGTCCAGCCTGATGAGGCCGTCCACCACCGCTAGGCCCACGCCGGCGGAGTATAGCGCATCCTCGAAGGGGTAGCTCTCGGACTCCCCAGCCCAACCGACATCCGTGAAGAGCGATACCCAAGTCAACGAGTACGCGCGCGCTAGCTCACCTCTTGCCCTTACGAAGCTGGTGCCTGTGAGGCGGCGCGGATGGTAACCGCGCAGGGATGAGGGTCCACCCAAGTGCCACATACGCTGTTCGGTCAAGTTCCCCTACCCCTCGCCGGCGCCGGCCTCGAGTCCGAGGTGCAGATCGGACGGGAGTGGCACCGCCAACCGCGCGACCAGCGCGGTGCGGGCGTACTCGAAGTCGCCGGTCACCGCCTCGGCCGTTACCTCCAGACCGCCCTGTACGAGGTTCGGATCGGAACCCCACCACGGAGTTATCGCTACCTGGCCTCCGTACACCCAACCCTCATCCGCTGCCATGTTGTCCCGGAAGTGAAACGCGTCGCTGCGCAGCTTGAAGACGGCGAAGTCGGTTTCCACTACTGCCGGTCGGTGGTGCTCGGCGAAGCCTCTGACTTTGATGTCTCGGCGCTCCAACTCGGGTGGAGTCCACTAGAAAGACGCCCCGGAACGGCCGATAGTAGTCCCCGTCGTCCCGGCCAGGAAACGCCGCGAGCAGCGAATTGCCGAGCCCGAGGTGCCGGGCATCCTCATCGATGGCAGCCAGCTCGTGGAATAGGCTGAACGTCACGCGTCGCTTAACCGTCTTGGGCGTGATTGTCGACACGCCCGTTCGGTTCCAGATCCGCAATCCCGATGCGAGCGGTGCCTGTCACCGACAAAGGTCCACGAAACGTCTGAGGTCGGATCTGCCCACGAACCCCCAGAGGAGAGCCCCTCCACGCGGTTGTAACGCACGAGGTCCCCCCCCCACCGCAGGGTACGCGGCATCTGGGCTAAGGGAGGTGTGCCAGCAGGTCTGTCTCCTGCGCGTGCAGCCCGCTCGGGGCGGTGAAGACGGCCCCGAGCAGCAGCACAGCGATCAGCTTCATCATCCAATCACTACTACTGGATGTGGTCCGGTCCGGTCACACCGTCCTTAAGGCGTATCGGCCGGTCGTACAAGGATATCGGTGGCTCCAACAAGTGACCATTTGGAGCGGACGCCATCGCGTCACCCGTCCCGTCGACTCGGCGCAGTCGGTTTTTCGCTCGGGGGAAACGTCCTGGTGAAACTGCTTGGGGAAGATCCGCTGGGGGGAGCCGGTCTCGTGGACATGGCAGTGATCCTAGAAGAAGGCCCGCCCGTGCCATGTGGCTGCCGCTGGCTGCTCAAACTCCCCGGCACGGAAGCTTCCGATCGTGGTCAGGCCCGTATCGAATACCGGCGTTTCGGGACCCACCGCCCCGGACTCCGCAAGCGCACGGAACTCGGCGCGACTAGCAGTCCGGATCTCCTCCCCGTCACGGTACCACACGGAACCGTGATCGATCACCGATACGCTCAGGTCCGTGCCCAGACCACGTAGGCGGTTCACCAACGTATCGATCGAGCAACCGGAGGGGGCTTCAACGTCCACGTCCACGCCGATGACCAGAAAACGGTCGTACCTCAGTTCCCTGCCGGAACGAAGCGGAACGCCGTGTGCGGCCCACACGTCGAGGAATGAATCGACCGCTTCCAGGAAGGCGTTGCACTGAGCTAAACTGAGGGCCTGTGTAGCCGGGAAGACCCACAGCCGCCCACGATCTGGTAGCGCATCGAACTCAACTCTGGGCATGGTTATGCCACCTCCAGGTCGATGCCCCCACCGCCTGTCGGCACGGGTGGGGGAGATTTGTCCAACAACACCGCGATCCAGCGCAAGTCCTGTGTGTTCTCGAGCCAGATCTTCACCATCACCGTCAGCGGCACGGAGAGCAGCGCTCCGAGCGGACCCCACGCCCACCCCCAGAAGAGCAGCGACAGGATCACAACAAGCGTAGACAGGCCGAGCCGGCGCCCCAACAGATTGGGCTCGAGGATGTTTCCGAAGATGACGTTCACGGCGACGTATCCCGTGGCCACGACCAGAGCGTGAGGTACGGTTCCATACAGGACGATACTCAAGAGCACCGCTGGCACCGCCGCGATGATCGAACCAACCGTGGGCACGTAGTTGAGAAGGAACGCGATTAGTCCTAACAGAAGAGCGAACTCGAGCTGCATAACCCAGGCCCAGAGGCCCAGCACC
>Ga0310121_10003273_pt1 | contig 14837 bp, 9 predicted proteins | sample CB27_Tmax_986_MG_FD_203504 | JGI IMG/M metagenome (GOLD analysis project Ga0310121, IMG submission 203504) | Marine microbial communities from Western Arctic Ocean, Canada - CB27_Tmax_986 | ecosystem: Environmental > Aquatic > Marine > Oceanic | place: Canada: Western Arctic Ocean | collected...
TTTAAGTACATCGTTCGCAATGTTGCAAAAGAGCATGGTAAAACTGTCACGTTCATGCCGAAGCCGATTTTCAATGACAACGGGAGCGGGATGCATACTCACCTCTCCCTCTGGAAAGATGGCACACCTCTCTTTGCGGGTGATGGATATGCAGGACTAAGCACAATGTGTATGCACGCAATTGGTGGCGTACTCCGTCATGCACCTGCCCTACTTGCTTTTGCTGCTCCTACGAGCAACTCCTACCGACGCTTAGTCCCAGGTTTCGAGGCTCCAGTGAACCTCGCCTATTCACAGCGGAACCGCTCAGCAGCAGTTCGCATTCCTATGTATTCGAACAGTCCGAAGGCGAAACGCCTTGAGTTCCGTTGTCCCGATCCAAGTGCTAACGGGTATTTGATGTTTTCAGCGCTGCTTATGGCTGTGCTCGATGGAATCGAAAATGAAGTTGATCCAGGTGCTCCGCTTGACCGGGATATCTATGACATGAGTCGAGAAGAACTCGCGCAATATGGGCAAACGCCGGGCTCTCTTGAGGAAGCGCTCGTGGCACTTAAGGAGGACCACACTTTTCTGACTAATGGAGGCGTTTTCACAGACGATGTGATCTCCGGATGGATCGACTACAAGATGGAGAACGAAGTCGATCCACTCCGTTTGCGTCCGCATCCGCATGAGTTTGACCTCTACTACGACTGCTGAGTCACTCACAAGAAAGGCGATCCTGGAAGCAGGCCGGACGGGTGATGTTGGAGACGGTAAGATGTTCGTGTTTCCAGTAGAGAAGATCTATCGAATTCGGAGTGGTGAAGAGGATAAGGCTGCTGTTACACCGGTGAAGTGAGTTTCCACCCTCAGTTTCGATTTCAAGAGATCGGGAATCCGTTTCAAGATAGGTGAAATGTGCCCTCTGCCTGGTACCAAATCTGTACTTGAAGCCTTAGCTTCAAGTAGCTGCCAGGGGCATCCTCAATGGCGTGCGGCGACCAGGACATCGTCGCCGGCAGAGGATTGAGAGAGACCCTCGGAACCTGATCCGGTTAAGACCGGCGGAGGGAGCGCGGCCGATGAATTGGCCTGGAAACATCCAGTTCTAATTATGACGCCTCGCTTCGAATCAACCTTGTGAGAGGCAGGACTCTATGAGTGAGAATGGCAAGGCACGTGTCGCCCCCAGGACATCTGACGTGGGAAGTGACTACCCCGGAGCTTTCCCCAATTCAAAAAAGATTTATATCGACGGGAGTCGGGGTATTAGAGTGCCGATACGGGAGATACATCTCACCGGTGGTGAGCCACCACTACAGGTCTATGATACGAGTGGGCCTAGGGAAGTCGATGTTCGAAATGGCCTTCAGCCACTCCGAGAAGAATGGATTCGAGAGCGGGAGGTTGTTGAGACGCCCAGGGTTCGTATGTCCTCACCTGATATTGAGATGCCAGGCGGATTGAGTCGGCGGACATTCCGTGGGCTTAGTCCAGTGACCCAAATGACGTACGCGCGTAGGGGTGAAATCACTCCTGAAATGGAATTCGTGGCGATACGAGAGGGTGTCCAGCCCGATTTCGTTCGGGATGAGGTGGCCCGGGGTCGTGCGATCATCCCAGCGAATATCAACCATCCTGAGATCGAGCCGATGGTTATTGGCCGGAACTTCAAGGTCAAGATCAACGCAAATATCGGGAACTCGGCGGTTACATCTTCGATTGAGGAAGAGGTAGAGAAGCTCCGCTGGGCTACTCTCTGGGGTGCGGATACCGTGATGGATCTGTCGACAGGCAGGAATATCCATGAGACGCGCGAATGGATCCTCCGAAATGCTCCCGTCCCGATCGGAACGGTGCCAATCTATCAAGCTCTGGAAAAAGTCGATGGCATCCCGGAGGAACTCACTTGGGATATATACCGTGAGACAATCATTGAGCAGTGCGAACAAGGGGTAGACTACTTCACGGTCCACGCAGGTGTTTTGCTCCGGTTTATCCCACTGACGGCTGAACGTCTGACCGGGATCGTTTCACGCGGGGGCGCAATCATCGCAAAGTGGTGCATGGCCCACCACAAAGAATCGTTTCTTTACACGAACTTCCGTGAGCTCTGTGAGATTATGGCCGAATACGATGTCTCGTACTCACTCGGAGATGGCCTCAGGCCGGGCTCGATAGCAGATGCTAATGACGAAGCACAATTCGGAGAACTACGAGTTCAAGGTGAACTCACCCGGATAGCTTGGGAGTATGGGGTCCAAGTTATGAATGAAGGACCGGGACATGTTCCCATGCATTTAGTGCGTGAAAACATGGATAAACAATTGGAATGGTGTGATGAAGCACCATTCTACACTCTTGGGCCACTCACGACTGATATTGCTCCTGCCTACGATCATATTACGAGTGCAATTGGGGCAGCACAGATTGGGTGGTACGGGACCGCAATGCTTTGTTATGTAACACCCAAGGAACACTTAGGTCTTCCAAATCGAGAGGATGTGAAGCATGGTGTGATCACGTACAAAATTGCCGCGCACGCTGCGGATTTGGCAAAAGGCCACCCCCGGAGCCAAGAGTGGGATGATGCGATCTCCAAGGCACGGTTCGAGTTCAGGTGGCGGGATCAGTTCAACCTAGCGTTGGACCCGGTCACGGCTGAGGAATATCATGACGAGACGCTACCGGCTGAGGGTGCAAAAGTCGCTCACTTCTGCTCTATGTGTGGCCCTAAGTTTTGTTCTATGAAGATCACCGACGATATTCGCCGCTTTGCGAAAGAACAGGGCATAGACACCGCCGAGGCAAACAAGATTGGCATGAAGCAGATGTCTGAAGAATTTCGTGAGAAGGGGAGTGAAATTTACATTGACCTGGAAGATCCAATGACGGTCCATCCAGGAGGATAGGTGGTAAGTAAGGCCCTATTCCGACTATTCCTCAATTTCGTCTTTATCATACCAGGTGTCGGAGTGGCTCGGGCGACCAGAAGCTGCAGCAGTTGAAGAACATTCTGGTGACCGGTGCCGGTGGTCAGATTGGCTCATGGCTAGTTCCCAAGCTCCGAGATCTCTATGGCAACTCGCGAGTAATTGCCACTGACATTCGTCAACTCGATCCTGAGACGGCAGAGTCAGGACTCTTTGAGCTCTTAGATGCAACAGATGTAGAAGCGGTTGGCCAGGCTGTAGAGCGCCATCGGGTCGATCTTATCTATCATCTAGCAGCGGTTTTATCAGCAACTGGTGAGCATGACCCCAGACGTGCGTGGCGTGTTAACATGTCGAGCCTTGAAGTTGTGCTCGAGGTTGCCCGTCACCAGGGTTGTGCGGTCTTCATGCCCAGCTCGATCGGTGTGTTTGGACCCGGTACACCGAAGGATCTCACGCCTCAAGACACCTTGATGCAACCGACTACAATGTACGGGATCACGAAGCTGGCCGGTGAACTGCTTTGCAACTACTACCACCGAAAATTCGGAGTTGATACGCGTGGAGTACGATACCCTGGCTTGATCTCGTACGGCGCCCCACCTGGTGGCGGGACCACTGATTGGGCCGTTGATATCTTTTACAGTGCCATCGAAGATGGGCATTACTCCTGTTTCTTAGGCCCGGAGACAAAGCTTGATATGATGTATATGCCTGACGCTGTTAGCGCTGCCATAGCTGTTATGGAAGCTGATCAGGATGTGCTTCAACATAGAAACGCGTTCAACGTGGCTGCGATGCAGCTTACACCAGAGGTGCTATCTGCTGAGATTCAGAAACATCTTCCGGGCTTCACGATCGATTACGATGTTGACCCAGTCCGACAGGCTATTGCTGACTCCTGGCCAGACCGTATCGATGATGAAGCTGCTCGAGAAGAGTGGGGCTGGAAACCATTGTTTGATATTGAATCAATGACTAAAGACATGCTTGAACATCTCAAATGAGCGTGATGCCGTGCCCCTAGACAAACTTACGAGAGTGCTTGATGCCCACGTGCTGGCCCTTGAAGAGGCTGGGACAGCTAAGGGTGAGGAAAGCGTTGTCGTTTCAGTCAAGCCTGCTGAGGATGACCGCGGTCCCCGATTCCTATTGAAGGGTGAGGGTCCTCAAGAGTTTATCCGCATGAATTCCAACTCCTATCTTGGCATGGGCCTGAGAGAGGAAGTTATTGCTGCAGAAGAGCATGCGACTCGGATGTTCGGAGCCGGTCCTGGTGCCGTGAGATTCATCTCCGGTAGCTACGACGCACACGTTGTCCTCGAAGAGAAACTTGCGGAATTTCATGGTCGCGAGGCCGCAATGATCTTTTCATCCGCCTACGCGACGGTCGTATCTACGATTACACCGTTGACTACATCTGAGACCGTATTGGTATCAGACGAACTCAACCACAACTGCATTATCAATGCGATGAGGTTGAGTCGGCCAGCCGGTAAGGCTGTCTATCCTCACAACGATATGGCGGCATTAGATGCCGCACTCGAAGCGTGGAAGGGCAAAGCTAGAAGAGCGCTGGTGGTCACAGATGGCATTTTTTCAATGAGGGGTGACCATGCACCTGTAGACGAGATAGTGGAGCTGTGCATTCGGCATGATCCGGACTACGAAGAAAATGTGGTATGTGTGGTAGACGACTCTCACGGAGTCGGTGCCCTTGGCCATATGGGAAGAGGGGTTGAGGAGTTCACTGACAGCAAACCGGCCGACATCCTTTTGGGTACGCTGGGAAAAGCATTTGGTGTTAATGGTGGCTATGTCACTACGAATCCAGGGACGGTTCGTTTCCTTCGGGAATCATCGCAGATGTATATCTACTCGAACCCGATTACAGTTGGCGAAGCAGCCGCCGCACTGCGCTCTATCGAAATCGTAGATAGTCCGGAAGGTCTCGCGCTATTGGAGCGGCTTAGGGACCTCACCCGACATTTCGAACAAGGGCTGGATCGGTTGGGGATCGAGACGATACCCGGCGAGCATCCAATCGTCCCTCTCATGATCAAGGATACGGACAAGACAAAGGACCTGGTCTCGTACTTGTATGACAATGGAGTTCTCGTCACTGGCTTGACTTACCCCGTAGTACCACGCGGGGACGAGGAAATCCGTGCACAGATCAATGCCGACCATACAGAGGCAGACATTGACCATGTGCTGGGATTGCTGGAAGCCTATCGGTGATACCCAGGTGCTGGCACTCATCAGTGAGACCCTGGAAATCGAGTGGAGTCTGGGGCTAGCAGAGAGCAGGGGAAATTATGCGTAATTATTTGGTCAAACGAGATATTTGTCTCGAGTGTAATCGTGGTAGAGTCCAGATACTGTTCATTTTATTGATTATTGTAATCTCTAGTTGTCAGCCCGTACCGTCAGGTTATTCAGGAGTATTTGATGGCAGCGCTGGGCGGTGGATAGACCTTACCCATTCATTCGCTGAGTCAACGATTTACTGGCCAACTGATACCGCGGGCTTCCAGCTTCAGGAACTCGCTTTTGGTCCGACCGAGGGTGGCTGGTTCTACGCCTCATATCAGCTTGCTTCTGCTGAGCACGGAGGTACGCATCTGGATGCACCGATTCATTTCGCTGATGGCGGGCTCACGAATGACGAGATCCCCCTATCGGGACTCATCGGGCCGGCAGCTATTGTCGATGTATCTGGAAAAGTTGATCCAGACTACCTGATTTCAGTAGAAGATCTTACGACTTGGGAGGAGGTAAACGGAGAGATTCAGGATGGTGCCATACTTTTGATTCGCACCGGATGGTCAGACCGTTGGGATGATCGTCCAGCTTATTTGGGCACCAACATGACCGGTGAGGAAGCCGTCGCTCAGCTTCATTTTCCAGGTATCAGTGAAGAGTTAGCGCAGTGGCTGGTAAATGAGAGGGGTATCGTTGCTCTCGGCATCGATACGCCAAGTATCGACTACGGGCAATCCTCAGATTTTCGTGCTCATGTAATTCTTTATAGAGAAAACATCTCAGGCTTCGAGAATATCACGAATCTTGATTTCCTACCGGCTACAGGAAGCTTTGTCGTCGCGTTGCCCATGAAGATCGAAGGAGGTAGCGGTGGACCTCTCAGGATCGTTGCGTTCGTTCCAGCTGAGTTAGGTTCGTGACATGAATGGGCGGACTCATAAGCTTTCCCGAGTTCTGTTCAACGAGCTAGGGTCAGGGCTACCAATTGGCTAGGTGTTTCTTCATCTCCGATTGCAACCACAATGAACTGGCGGCCGTTGGCCATATAAGTCATAGGTGCGCCAGAGGTCCCTGCAGCTAGCTCAATCTCCCATAGGACGTCCCCAGTCTCCTTGTTCCAAGCCCGGAAAAACTTACCGCCTGCGATGGGTAGGATTGATAGTGCTGCTTCTGTTCCTTCTCCTAGAAATAGTAGGGTCTTGGTGAGAAGTGGAGCCGCCCGTCCGCGCTGACCGAGCCAAGGGAGGTCAAGTTCAGCAATGGCGGGATGGGTACGAGGACCTGGGCCGTTGGGCTGCATCCATAGGTGTTCACCAGTGTTCATGTCGATCGCGGTGATTCGCCCATATGGAGGCTTGAGCAGTGGAAGGCCTGAGGGCATAGGCACCTCTCTTGGTAAGCCTCTCACATAATTGAAGTCAGAACTGTCAGGGTCGGCAGGGGGAACGAGAGCGGTGACACTTGGGGATGTGACGGATGGGACGTAAAGGACACCTGTCTCCGGGTCAACCGCTGCCCCTCCCCAGTTTGCACCTCCAACCCATCCCGGCATTAGGATCGTCCCCTTAGTACCTCCAGGCCTGTCATCGAGTAGGGTGGGCGGGGTGTACATTTCCCCGTACACGAATTCTGAGACAATTGCCTCAGCTTCTGCCCTAAGCTCAGGAGTAAAATCTATAAGGTCATCGATGCTAAGACCTTGTAAATCGAATGGGGCGGGGTGCGTAGGGAAGGGTTGGGTTTCTGCTGCCACCTCCCCCGGAACTTCAGAGGGAGGAACGGGTCGGTCTTCGATTGGCCATATTGGTTCACCGGTCTGTCGATCGAACGCGAAGACGAAGGCTTGCTTGGTAACTTGTGCTACCACTTTCCTCGGTCGGCCATCAACGACTACATCTAAAACATTCGGGGCTGCAGGTGGATCGTAGTCCCAGAGACCGTGCTTCGTCATCTGATAGTGCCATACTCTGTCACCTGTTTCTACATCCACTGCAGTTACACTTTCTCCATATAGATTATCACCCAGCCTGTGTCCGCCGTACCAGTCGTTTGTAGTTGTTTTTAAAGGCAGATAGACGTGCCCCAGTTCCTCGTCAGCACTCATCATTGTCCAGACATTACCGTTACCACTGTAGGCCCAAGAGGAATCTGCCCAGGTCTCGATTGCTGGATCTCCTGGCCCAGGGATTGGGCTGAATCGCCAAAGTAATTCGCCAGACTGAGTATCAAAGGCCCTCACGTACCCAGGAGGAGCGGTCTGCCAGTTTCTATTGGGTGCCATCGCTTGTGAGCCGACGATCACAGCGTTACGAACAACGATCGGAGGAGATCTCCAAGTGTATGTCGTCACCCTGGGATCAGAATCAACCGCTAAGTCGATCACACCTCCCTCACCGAAATCTTCTAGAACGCTGCCCGTGGTCGCATCTAGGGCTACCAGGTATTGGCCTGATCCGAGAAAAACTCTCTCATTCGTACCATCACTCCAGTAAGCAACACCTCTATTTGTTCGGCCGGTGGGTCGATCTCTGAGTCCTTCAGCGTATGGGTCGTAACGCCATTGCTCGATGCCAGTTTCCGGATCTAGAGCCACTGCTTGGCCCATGTTTGTCGTAGTGTAGAGCCTGTCGCCAATTTTGATCGGCGTCACCTGGTAGTTGGGATTGATATAAAGTCCAGGATTACCAGTTAGGAGGTCGTAATCTGCCGATTGCCAGATCCAGGCGATCTCGAGCTGGTCCACATTGGCAGCAGATACCTGATCTAGCGGGGAATATTTACTAGCTGCCAAGTCCCGACCGTAATGAGGCCAATCGCCCGGATCAATCGAGAGTTCCTGCTCAGCATCTTTCCCAAAGCCTACAATACCGATGCCAAGTACGAGAAAGGGAATCGTGCTCCAGGGAGCCCTTAACCATCTCCCTTTACAGGTATCGCTAGTATCCATGAGGCTAGCTCGATTTTTATGGGCCCTCACTTAAGGGCCCCTCACGATTGAAAGGTTGCGGATATCCGTACTGACATGGTCAGCCGGGAAATGTAATAGGGGTTTTCGGATCGTGTTCACCACTTCTAGGTGTCTCCGGTCTGGTTGCGACCATGCGTGGTGGTCGGCATCGTCTTGATGCCGTCTGATCAAGTTTATCCAGACTGAGGTAGGAATCGATGTATCGTACTTTCATGTCCGCGTTGTTTTTCTGTGTTATCCTGGCGTTCCCAAATGAGTTGATGGCCCAGGACGCGTCCGCCCTGAACCCGTCCGACTATGGGCAGTTCGAGAATCTTGGACTATTCGAGCTTGATCCGAAGGGGAACTGGCTTGTGTCCGGTATCAGACGTGTAGACGAGACTGATGAGCTGCGGCTGATGGCTAGTGACGGAAATAGTGAACCACTTGTGCTTGAGCACGCTACGGGACCGGTGTTCAGTAGGGATGGAAATTGGATGGCGTATAGAGCTGGGGTTCATCCGGATGAACTTGAGGAGTCAGATGAACCAATCCATGACAGACTTGGTTTGGTCAATTTGGCCAACGGTGTGGACACGGTACTCTTTGAGGTTCAGCGCTTCTCTTTCCGGGACGACGGGACCTGGCTTGCTGCGAAAGGTTATGCGCCCGCGGACACACTGGGTGCCGACCTCGTGATCATGAACCCCTCGACAGGGGCGCAAACACTCATTGGCAACGTTGATGAGTTTGCGTGGCAAGATGAAGGTGAATTGATCGCCGCCACTTTACGCACCTCTTGGGGGAGCTCGAACAGTGTTGTGCTTTTCGATCCTGAGGCTGAGACGCTTAAGACTCTCGACTCTCGTGATGCACACTACAGTGCTCTGAGCTGGCAAGATGAGTCAGCACAGCTCGGCGTTATGCGTTCGGTAGAGTTTGAGGGTCGTGAGGGTGATACACATGACGTGCTCCTCTGGGAAGATGTCAACTCTGGCTCGGATCCGTGGGTTCTAGCAGCCCTCGGGCGGGACGATATCCCTGAGGTGTTGCGAGTGACGGACTATGCTGGGATCGATTTTGACGCTACCGGAGAGACGGTTTTTGTCGGCTTGCGGGACTGGGCCCTCTCAGAAATGAATATCACAGAAGTGAATGATGATGAGTCCGATGAGGGAAGTGAGGAAGAAGAAGTCCAGCCGGCGGATGTTCAGGTCTGGCATTGGGACGATGACCAAATCCTCAGGAGCCAAGAATACCGTGCAGAACAGATCTCACAGCAGACTTTTCTGGCAGCGTGGCATGTAAGGGACGATGAACTCGTAATCCTCGGTGAAGATTTCTCGGAAGAAGTTGAAATTGTGACTGATGGAAACTGGGGGATTGTCCCCGACTACACACCGTACAGGTTTCAGCGTCGCTTTGGCGATGGCGCTGCAGACTGGTACCGGGTTCATCTGCAAACGGGTGAACGCACACTTCTTGCCGGAGAAGTACAATTCGGTGTCGAAGCTGGAGGTGTGGATAGCCCAGTGTTGGTTTACGGGGATGATCATTGGTCTGCGATCGACCTGACTTCGATGCAGAAGACAGTTTTGGCTAAGGGCCGCAGCTTTACACAACCACTTTTCGACCATGATTACCCAGGACCTCACCCTCCTTGGGGCGTCGGAGGGTGGGCGGACACCGGTGAGGCGGTGCTTCTTTATGACAAGTACGACATCTGGCTCGTTGAATTGGATGGTTCGTCTGCGACCCGCATCACACGAGGCGAGGAAGATGGCCGCATCTATCGACTCGTCCGAATGGATTCTGATGTCAGTTTCGGGGACCCGTATGTCATAGATTCCACTCAGCCGGTCTGGCTGTCATTTATGGACGAGCGTACAAAAGACTCAGGCTACGCCAGAGCTGATCTTCGTTCTGGCCGAGTCAATGTTCTATTGGAGGAGCCCGCGGTAGTAAACTCGCTGACTAAAGCTGAAGATGCCGATCGGTATGCTTTGCGCATCCAGCGCTGGGATGACTCTCCTGATGTTTTCGTAGGAGGGACGGATCTTTCCGATCTTCGGCAGGTGACGCGCACGAACCCATTCCAATCCGATTACGCATGGGGTCACTCAGAACTGATCGAGTATACGACTGATGCTGGTCACGAACTTCAGGGGATCCTCGTGTTTCCTGCCGAATTCCGTGAAGGGGAACAGTACCCGCTCATCCTATACCAGTATGAGCGACTGTCAGATGGCCTCCACAGGTACTACACGCCTAGCCAGCGGCGTTACTACAACTACCAAGTCTGGTCTCAAGAAGGGTATTTCGTGTTGATGCCGGACATTGTTTACGAACCTGGCCGCCCTGGACCGTCAGCTCTAGATGCAGTTGAGCATGCGCTCGCTGCTGCAGTCGCAACGGGCCATGTTGATGCTGACCGAATTGGTTTGATTGGTCATTCGTGGGGTGGCTATCAGGCTTCATATCTCCCGACTCGGACTGACCGCTTTGCAGCTTCAGTCGCCGGAGCAGCGATCACAAACTTCTTGAGCTTCATGGGTGCTGTCCATTGGAACGGGGGGTTACCGGAAACTGGACACTGGGAGACAGGACAGGCCCGAATGGCCGTACCGTACTGGGATGACTTCGAGGCGCACTTAGAGAGTTCGCCGGCCCATGGCATTGAGAATTTGGAGACACCGGTGCTGTTGATGCATGGTGACGAGGATGGAGTGGTAGACTTCCGACAGGGACTGGAGTACTACAACTATGCACGTCGGGCTGGAAAGGAAGTCGTGTTGCTTGTTTACCCCGGTGCAGACCATAGCCTGATCAGAGAGGAGCAGCAGGTGGATTATCACCGGCGAATCCTTGATTGGTTTGGGCATTATCTCAAGGGTGAACCAGCAGCAGTTTGGATTGCCGAGGGTGAGAGTTGGGTCGAGAGGCGCAAAAGAATTAGTAATTAGCGGGCTCTCGCTTGCCCTGCTAGAAAATCTGTCTCATGCTCACTTCCCATCATCACGGGGCCGTAAAGCGCCCGAGAAAGGAGAAGCTTACCGTGCATCGTTTGAGGTTCAGTCAATATCTCACCGTCCTCGCCCTTATAATCCTCACTCCAGCAGTGCTCAGAGCCCAAACGGACACTCGCCTTGAAGGTCTCAAGGACGAAGTTTTGCGGATGGTTGAGGAAGATGCCAAGGTGGTTCAGGAGATCGTAGATATGCTCTTCAGCTTCGGTGAACTGGGCTTCCAGGAATTTGAAACCCAGAGATATTTGACCGGAATTCTCGAAGATCACGGCTTCGAGATAGAACTGGGTGTTGCTGGCATGCCAAGTGCCTGGACTGCGCGGTGGTCGAATGGGTCGGGATCTCCAGTTATCGCGCTAGGCTCTGATGTAGACGGAATTCCTCAGTCGAACCAAAAGCCAGGAGTTGCGTACCGTGACCCGATTCTCTCGATGGCTCCGGGGCACGGTGAGGGGCATAACTCCGGTCAAGCTGTAAATATTGTGGCAGCGCTCAATGTGAAGGAATTGATGGAGCGCGAAGGCATAGACGGAACACTGATGATTTGGCCGGGGATTGCAGAGGAACAGCTTGGCTCTAAGGCGTTTTTCGTGCGGGACGGTGTCTTTGACGATGTAGACGTAAACCTATTCACACACGTGTCCTCAAACTTCTCAGTCACATGGGGCCACACGAGCGGGAACGCTCTGGTTTCTGCACAGTTCCGTTTCACTGGAGAAACAGCGCACTCGGCAGGATCCCCTTGGCGAGGAAGGTCAGCACTAGATGCGATAATGCTTCTTGCTCAGGCCTGGGAGTACAAGCGGGAACATCTGCGTCCTGCTCAGCGTTCCCATTACATAATTGTGGAGGGCGGTGACCAGCCAAATGTCGTGCCTCAGACTGCGACAATCTGGTTCTATTTTCGCGAGGTCGACTATCCACGTGTTGTCGAGATGTATGACGCCGCGAAGTTGATGGCTCGTGGTGCGGCAATGATGACGGGCACGGAGATCGACACGATCATGACGGTCGGTTCAGCTTGGGACCGGCACTTCAGCAAGCCTGTTGCTGAGGTCACGCAAATGAACGTAGAGCGTGTAGGTCTTCCGGAATGGTCTGAGGAGGATGTTGCTTTAGCAAACGGACTTCAGCGTGATCTAGGTCAAGAAGAGCGAGGTCTCCCTACTCAAGTTCTGCCGCTAAGAGGGCCAATTAACCTGGCGAACTATAGTGGTGGGGGCTCTGATGATATCGGGGATGTGTCTTGGAATATGCCGACCATCACGATGCGTTACCCTGCTAACATGCCAGGTGGCCCTGGGCATAATTGGGCGAATGGGATCGCTATGGCGACACCCATAGCACATAAAGGTTCGCTGGCTGGAGCTAAAGTGCAGGCCCTTACTCTTCTCGACCTATTCCTGGATGGACAGACCGTTGAAGCGGCCTGGGATTACTTCAATGATGTGCAGACGGCTGACATGACGTACACGCCTTTCATTACACCAGATGACAAACCGGCGATATGGTTGAACGAGGGTATTATGGCGCAGTGGAGGGAGCGCATGCGCCCATTCTACTATGACCCTTCGCGCTATGATACTTACCTCGAGCAGTTAGGAATTGAATATCCGACGATACGCACCCGCCCAATCTCGGAAGATGCCTTAGGCAGGTCGGTTCCGAATAGGCATTGAGGGATAAGCACGTCGGAATACGCGAATACCTTATGCAGATAGACAGGAGGAAAATGATGGGAGAGAAGAACGAAACACGAAGAGGTATAGAGCGTCGTGACTTCCTCATGGCTGCGGCCGCAGCAGCAGCAGCGGGCGCAGTGCATCCGCTGGCTCTTGAGGCGTCGGATCCCGCGTTTCCTAGATGGATCGAACAAGAGCAGGAAGCAGCTTCGCCGATTCAATTGGGTCAAGGTGAACACCCGGCATTGGTTTTCCAGGCCTATCCCGGTGGTACGGGATCCCTAATGGAAAAACTGTGGCGAGAGCACGGTCCAAGAATGTTCGACCGGCCAACTATCCGTGTTCGCCCGTGGCGAGGTTCCGTGCCAACAAATGAGGAGGACATCGCATTTCTCCCGGTACATCGACTGTCGGCATTGGTGCGCTCGCGCCGAATCTCATCCGTTGACCTTACAGAAATCTACCTCGATAGAATCAAGCGTTACGATCCGATTCTACTATGTGCAGTGACAATTCTTGAGGATCGCGCTCGTGAAGAGGCCCAACAGGCAGACATGGACCTCCGCAGCGGAAACTGGAGAGGGCCGCTTCATGGGATCCCGTACGGTGTAAAGGACCTCTTTTCGGTCACAGGAGCTCGTACTACATGGGGCTCGGCCGAGTTCGAAAACCGGGTAATCAACGAAGATGCTGAGCTTGTGGTCCGACTACGAGAGGCAGGTGCCGTATTGATTGCTAAGCTAGCAACAGGTGAGTTCGCTAGTGGTGACCGTTGGTTCAGAGGTCGGACGAAGAACCCATGGAATGTTCAAGAAGGCTCGAGCGGTTCTTCTGCTGGTCCTGGTTCGGCAACTGCCGCCGGTTGTGTTGCATTTTCAATTGGCACTGAGACTCGGGGGTCGATCGTCTCACCTTCCCGGCGTAACGGTCTCAGCGCCCTTCGACCAACCTTCGGTAGGGTGAGCAGATACGGTGGCATGGTCCTTTCCTGGAGCATGGACAAGGCAGGACCGATGTGTCGCACCATCGAGGACTGTGCATTGGTCTTCAATGAGATTCATGGAGCGAGTGAGCAAGATCCTGCGACGATCACTGCTCCGTTCGTATTTGACCGGAGGGCCGACTTGAGGTCATACCGCATTGGGTTCACAGAGGATGCCCCTGAGTCCTTTCTCGAAAAACTCTCAGACTTAGGTGCGAACCTCAAAGAAATGAATGAACTTCCCGAATTCCGATCTGACCAACTCGGCGCGGATTCAGCGGCAGCGTTCGACTATCACGTAGCGCCGGGTGGCGTTGAGCCCAAACCGATCCCCCAGGGCCTCGAAGAGGGTGAGGCTCGGCGCAGAGGTCGTTTCCGTCGCGGTCGGGATGCGCGAGCGATTGACTATGTCAACGGCCAGAGACGGCGCCTCATCTTCATGAAAAGAATGCAAGAGGCTATGGATGGGTTCGATATGTTTGTGAGTGGTTCTGGGGAAGTAGGCCTGACAAATGATACCGGACACCCCGCAACTATCGTTCAGTATGATTTTGGGGTGCGTAATCCCGATTCTGAGACACCAACCACGATGCCGCTTACGACTACAATTGTGGGTGATCTATTCGCTGATGATAAGATTCTTAATGTGGCACATGCTTTCCAGTCGGCGACCGATTGGCATCTGAGAAGGCCGACTCTTCCAGATATGTAGGCTGTTGCGGGGTGCCGTGAGCTTAGGGCTGCGGCACCCCGTTATAGTATTCACACCGAGTGAGCCAGGGGTTTGAGTTATAGGCTGTCGAGCAGCGTCTCAACGTGTGCCGCTGCGGCAATCGCTGTTCCATCTACGTTGTAACCACCCTCTAGTAGCGAGACCAGACGTCCACCGCAGTAGTCATTGGCTATATCCATTGTAGTTCGTGTCATGCGCCGAAATACATCGTCAGTAAGGTCGAAGCAGCCAAGTAGGTCATCCATACGACTGTCGAAACCCGCGGACACAATGACGAAGTCCGG